>LNFM01000343.1_pt1 | contig 171948 bp, 155 predicted proteins | sample 596031 | NCBI WGS metagenome assembly LNFM01 (sample SAMN04254537, study PRJNA301005) | activated carbon metagenome | isolation source: dual media filters at the Ann Arbor, Michigan drinking water treatment plant | place: USA: Ann Arbor | reverse complement strand
ATTCCACACTGGGCAATTTATCACCGATGATTTACGAAATGGAATTGGCAGCATAAAAACTTATTGATGTGTCCGAAAATACTTGACCACTACAATTCATGTCCCCGCCTTACGGCACAGCAAAAATATCAAGATAGTGTACAATCAAGGTTTTCCTGAAGAAAGGCGAGGGGTTTCCTTGGAGCAATTTCGTGGTACGACTATCCTGTCGGTGCGGCGCGGTAACCGCGTGGTGATTGGCGGCGATGGGCAGGTGTCGCTGGGTAATACCGTGATGAAGGGCAATGCACGCAAAGTGCGGCGTTTGTATAACGGCTTGGTGATCGCGGGTTTTGCCGGCGGTACGGCAGATGCGTTTACGCTGTTTGAGCGGTTTGAGGGTAAGCTTGAGAAGTATTCAGGCAACTTGCAGCGCGCGGCGGTGGAGCTGGCCAAAGACTGGCGCACGGATCGTATGTTGCGGCGTCTCGAAGCCATGTTGACCGTAGCGGACAAGCACGCCTCGCTGATTATTTCTGGCAATGGTGATGTGATTGAGCCAGAAAACAGTTTGATGGCGATTGGATCAGGCGGCGCGTTTGCCCAGGCGGCAGCGCGGGCGTTACTGGAAAATACTGCACTGGATGCGCGCGCCATTGTCGAAAAAGCGCTGGGCATCGCGGCCGATATTTGTGTTTATACTAATCATAACTTGACTGTAGAGGAGTTAGAGTCGGTCAGCGCCAGTTGATGCGATTCTTTGCCGAAATATTATGTCTGCAATGACCCCGAGAGAAATCGTTCAGGAACTGGATAAATATATTGTTGGCCAGGCCGCCGCAAAGCGCGCTGTGGCGATTGCGTTGCGTAATCGCTGGCGCCGCAGCCAGATCGCGGAGCCGCTGCGCAATGAAATTACGCCGAAAAATATTTTGATGATTGGGCCGACCGGTGTGGGCAAGACTGAAATCGCGCGGCGTTTGGCGAAGCTGGCGAACGCTCCTTTTATTAAAGTGGAGGCCACCAAATTCACCGAGGTGGGTTATGTGGGCCGCGATGTGGAATCCATCATTCGTGATTTGATGGATGTCTCGATCAAGCTGACGCGTGAAGATGAAATGCGTAAAGTGCGCCATCGTGCGGAAGATGCTGCCGAAGAACGCATCCTTGATATTCTGCTGCCGCCACCGCGCGGTATAAATGGAGGCCAATCTGGCGCTGATACGACATCCACACGGCAAAAATTCCGCAAGAAATTGCGTGAAGGAGAGCTGGATGAGCGTGAAATCGAAATTGATGTGAGTGTGGCGCCAGTGGGCGTGGAGATTATGGCGCCGCCGGGTATGGAAGACATGAGCAGTCAATTACAAAGCCTGTTTCAGAACATGGGTAGTGGGCGTACCCGTTCGCGCAAGGTGCAGATCAAGGAAGGCTTTAAATTGCTGGTGGACGAAGAGGCCGCCAAACTGCTCAATGAAGAAGAAATTAAAATCCGTGCGGTGAACAATGTTGAGCAAAACGGCATTGTGTTTATTGATGAGATAGATAAAATCGCCAAGCGCGGCGAACACAGCGGCCCGGATGTGTCACGCGAAGGCGTGCAACGTGATTTATTGCCGCTGGTGGAAGGTTGTACTGTATCGACGAAATTCGGCACGGTGCGCACCGACCATATTTTATTTATTGCCTCGGGCGCATTTCATTTGTCGAAGCCCTCGGATCTAGTGCCGGAGTTGCAGGGACGCTTGCCGATCCGTGTGGAGTTGGAAGCGCTGACGGTTGGGGATTTTGTGCGCATTTTGACGGAGCCGAGCGCGTCGCTGACTGAGCAATATCGCGCCTTGCTGGATACCGAAGGTGTGACCATCACGTTCTCAAAAAACGCCATCGCGCGGATTGCTGAAGTGGCGTGGCAAGTGAACGAGCGCACTGAAAATATTGGTGCGCGTCGTTTGCATACGGTGTTGGAACGCTTGCTTGAAACGATTTCTTTTGGCGCATCGGATAAAAATGGTCAGGCGCTGGAGATTGACGAGGCTTACGTGGATGAACATCTTTCCCGCCTGGCAAAAGACGAAGATTTGAGCCGGTATATTCTCTAACGGGCGCCTAACGAGTGGTTGATAGCATGACAACGGATGATAAGGCCAGGCCGACCGATATTCGCCTGCACCAGCAATCGCGCATCCTGGAAATATTTTTTGATGATGGCGCGCATTTTCGCTTGCCCTGTGAATACCTGCGTGTGTATTCACCTTCTGCCGAGGTGCGTGGGCATGGTCCAGGCCAGGAGGTGCTACAGATTGGCAAGGAGAATGTGAATATTACCGCCATTGAGCCGATAGGCAATTATGCCGTGCGTCTGGTGTTTGACGATGGGCATAATACCGGGCTTTATTCGTGGAGCGTGCTTTACCGGTTAGGCGCGAACCATGAGGATTTGTGGCAGGAATATCTGGCGCGGCTTGAGAAGGCAGGTTATGCGCGGCAAGCGCCCCCTGCGGCATCGTGACTGACATGGTTTGATGGAGATGGCTATGAGCAACCCTGAATCCCCCCCTGATTTTAAAGACGGCGGTACTACGCACTTTGGATATGAGCGCGTGCCCGTCACGGAAAAAGCGCGCAAGGTTGCCCAGGTGTTTGATTCCGTCGCGTCGAAATATGATGTGATGAATGATGTGATGTCGTTTGGCGTACATCGTTTGTGGAAGAGTTTTACCATTGGAGTGAGCGGTGTGCGCGCGGGGCAGCGCGTGCTGGATCTGGCGTCGGGCACGGGTGATCTGGCCGTTGAGTTTTCGCGCAAAGTGGGCGCTACTGGTGAAGTCGTCGCGTCGGACATCAATGCCAGCATGCTGACTACCGGACGCAGCCGCTTAGTTGATAAAGGGATTGTCGGCAATGTGCGCTATGTGCAGGCCAACGCGGAACGATTACCCTTTCCTGATAACTATTTTGATTGTATTACCATTGCGTTTGGTTTGCGGAATGTAACAGATAAAGACGCTGCATTACGCTCAATGTATCGTGTGCTGCGGCCGGGTGGCAAGTTGCTGGTGCTGGAATTTTCAAAGCCAGTGGTGCCGGGACTTAAGCCCGTGTACGACGTATATTCCTTCAAGTTATTGCCAGCCATGGGCAAGATGATCGCGGGCGATGCCGATAGTTATCGCTATCTGGCGGAGTCGATACGCATGCATCCAGATCAACAGACGTTACAGGCCATGATGGCGCGCGCGGGTCTGGAGCGATGCGAATATTTCAATTTGGCCGGGGGTATTGTCGCCCTGCATCGTGGCTATAAACTGTGAGGCCAGTACCGTGAATCATAAATATCGAAACATAAAACGGCGTCTTTTTTCGCCATGCGTCGTTGCAGCCCCTTGCCGCACAATGAGTGCGGCGGCGGGTCTGCGCCTGGCCTGGCGAAAAAATCCATCCGTTTTATATTGTTCCGATATTTATGATTCACGGTACTAGAAGTTATGAAGCCCCCGGCTTTATTTTTTTCGGCATTAGGCTTGGCGCTAAACAGTTATCTGCGTCTTGATGCCAATACCTTGCAGCGTTTTGGCGCATTGGCGGGTAAGGTGATTGCTGTTGAGTTACGTGGCCTCGACCTGACATTTTATTTGTTGCCGCACGCGGAAGGTATACGTATTGAGGGCGCTTATGATGCTGGCGTGCCGGACGCGTCACTGAGCGGCACGCCGCTTGCGCTGGCGCGTCTTGGTGCTGCCAAACATGAAAAAGGCACGCTATTTAGCGGAGATGTCGAGATTCGCGGTGATATAGAATTGGGGCAACGCTTCAAGGCGATCCTTGATGGTATTGATATTGACTGGGAAGAGCATGTGTCGCGTATAACAGGCGACGTGCTGGCGCATCAGATGGGTAATGTGGCGCGCGGCGTGTTGGCGTGGGGGCGCAATGCGCTGGATACGGTAAGCCGCGATGTTGCGGAATATCTGCATGAAGAAAGCCGTGACTTGCCCACACGCAGCGAAGTTGAGGAATTTCTTGCGGGCATTGATACGCTGCGTTCAGATGTGGATCGGCTGGAGGCGCGTGTGCAACGTCTACAGGGATGGCTTGCAGGGCGCGACACCGGGAATACGTAAAGTGAGTGGTACGTGATAAAAGTCGGTCAAGTATTGCGCCTGCTGCATATTAACCGCATTCTGGTGAGACACGGTCTGGATGAGATTATTCTCGCCACGCATTTGTTCCGGCCATTTCGTTTTGTGTTGTATCTGTTGCCATGGCATTGGCTACGTGCCAAGCAACTGCCGCGCGCGGTACGTATTCGCCGCGCCCTTGAAGATTTGGGGCCGATTTTTGTAAAGTTTGGCCAGGCGCTTTCTACCCGCCCGGATTTGTTACCGCCGGATATTGCCGAAGAGCTGGCGCGGCTGCAAGACAGCGTGCCACCTTTTCCAGGGCTGGAAGCGCGCATGATTATTGAACGTGCTTACGGCAAGCCATTTAGCGAAATATTTGAAGAGTTTGACGAGACCCCGTTGGGCTCTGCGTCCATTGCGCAAGTTCATGTGGCACGGTTATGTGGTGGTCAGGAGGTGGTGGTAAAGGTAGTGCGCCCAACGATTGAAAAAACCATACAACGTGACCTGGGTTTGCTGTATGTGCTTGCCGATCTTGCTGCGCGTTATTGGAAAGAAGCGCGCCGTTTACGCCCGCGTGAAGTGGTTGCGGAGTATGAAAAAACCATACTCGGTGAACTTGACCTGATGCGCGAGGCCGCCAATGCCTCGCAATTGCGCCGCAATTTTGCGGGATCGGACATGCTTTACGTGCCGGAAATTTATTGGCCCCATGCGCGACGCAATGTCATGGTCATGGAACGTATTTCAGGCGTGCCGATCAGCGATATTAATGCTTTGGAGGAACAGGGTGTTGATTTGAAGCTCCTTGCCGAGCGCGGTGTTGAGATATTTTTTACGCAGGTGTTCCGGGATAACTTTTTTCATGCCGATATGCACCCTGGAAATATTTTTGTTTCCCCACAGGGAAAATACATCGCCGTAGATTTTGGCATTATGGGTACGCTCAGCAGTGATGACCAGCGTTATCTTGCCGAAAATCTGCTGGCCTTTTTTAATCGCGATTATCAGCGGGTCGCGGAATTGCACGTGCAATCAGGATGGGTGCCTGCCGAAACCCGCATTGATGAATTTGAGTCTGCCGTGAGGGCGGTGTGTGAGCCGATTTTTGAACTCCCGCTCAAGGATATTTCATTCGGTTATTTGTTGTTGCGGCTGTTCCAGACAGCGCAGCGCTTTAACATGGAAGTGCAGCCGCAATTGGTGCTGTTGCAAAAAACCTTGCTGAACATCGAAGGCCTGGGGCGCGAGCTGTATCCTGATCTGGATTTATGGACAACCGCCAAGCCCTTTCTGGAACGTTGGATGCGCGAGCAAATGGGTTTTCGCGCCTTCTTCAAGACACTGCGTGAACAGGCTCCGCAGTGGGCAGAGAAGTTGCCGTATTTGCCCGCGCTGGTGCATGACGTGTTGAAGCAGGCGCATGATGGCAAGCTACGCATCCAATGGCAATCGGATGAATTGGAAAAAATCCGTGGTGAGATCAAGGTTTCAGTTCGACGTACTTTTGCTGCTGTGGTGGGCGCTGCATTCATCGTCAGTGCGGCGGTTATTAAAGGACTGGATGGCAACTCACCCGCGATGCTGGCCGGCGCACCATTGCTCACCTGGTTATTGGGTGGTATGGGGCTGATTATTTTGCTTCTTGCATGGCCGGATGACAGTTCTAAGTAAACTAAAGCCGCACAAAACAATCAGCGCACCAGCCCTGCCTCCACTTCATCGCGTTTAGCCCGACCCACCAAAACATCAATCAGCGTCAGCGCAAAATCCATGGCCGTGCCCGGCCCGCGCGAAGTAATCACCTTGCCGTCTTGCACTACCGGCGCCGTTTGCAATGTCACATCAGGCAGGTTCATTTTATCCAGCACGCCGGGAAAACTGGTGGCGCGTTTGCCATGCAATAAACCGGCATTCGCCAACACCAGCGGCGCGGCGCAGATGGCGGCAGTGTATTGGTTTTGCGCGGCCATTTTTTTCAGTAAGCTATGGATGCGCGCATCGGCATTGAGGTTGTTTGCGCCGGGTTGGCCGCCAGGCAGCGCGATCATGTCAAACGCCTGATGCAGCGCCTGGTCAAGCGTGGTGTCGGGCACCAGTACCGTACCACGGCTGCCGCGCACCGGGTGTTCATCCAGTCCCGCCGTCACCACATGTATTCCGGCGCGGCGCAACAGATCAATCAGCGTGACGGCTTCGAGTTCTTCGCAGCCTTGTGCGAGAGGTATCAGAACGCGTGCCATATTATCCTAATCTTTAAGTTTGTTGATGCCCAGCAACTTGAGGATGTATTTTTCATACGCCGGTTCTGTTGAGCCTTTTTTCATTTTGCTGATGAAATACTTTTCAAAAGCCACTTTGGCCAGATGCACCCATTTGCCTTTTTTCATCCATGCGACATTGCGTGGCGGGATTTGCGGCAGGGCGACAAAAGCCGCGCCGGTGTCGCCCATGTCTGCAAGGCAGATAGCATTCCAGGTGGCCTTGTGGCTGGGTTCGATGCCGGCAATGGCGTCCCTGATGTTATGTGCGGCGGCGGTGACCATCGACTCAATCATGTAGCCGGTTTTGGGCGCACCCGTCGGCACAGGGGTTACTTCCACGGGAGGAATGGCGATGCACACGCCCACCGCGTAGATGTCCGGCCAGGTGGGGTTACGCTGGTATTGATCTACTTTCACAAAGCCGCGTGGATTGACGACCGGATCGCCCAGGGCGGCCACCGCATCCACCCCTTTGAACGCGGGCAGTACCATGGAAAACTTAAATGGCAGTTGATGCTCTTTAATGACTTCGCCTTTTTCATTATGCTCGGCGACGAACATCATGCCTGCTTCAACCTTGGTGATTTTCGCGTTGGTGATCCACTTGATGTCATGCTGGCGCAGCTCATGTTCCAGCAAGCCTTTGGAGTCACCGACGCCGCCCAGGCCGAGGTGTCCAATGTAAGGTTCGGCGGTGACGTATGTCATCGGCACGCGGTCGCGGATTTTTTTGCGGCGCAAATCGGTATTTATGATAAAAGCAAATTCATACGCCGGCCCGAAGCAGGATGCGCCTTGTGCCGCGCCGACCACAATAGGGCCGGGGTCGCGCGTGAATTGCTGCCAGCGCTCATAGGCATCTTCGGCGTGGTTGATGGTGCATACTGATTGTGTAAAGCCTTGCGGTCCCAGCCCCGGTATTTCGTCAAAGGCCAGCTTCGGGCCAGTGGCGATAACCAGATAGTCATAATTCACCACTTGACCGTCGGCAAGCACCACCTGTTTTTCGGCGGGCTTGATGTGTTGCGCGCCCACCGCAATAAATTCAATGCCTTTTTTGTTGAGCGCAGGGCCGATGGCAAAAGCAACGTCTTTGCGTGAGCGCCAGCCCACCGCTACCCATGGGTTGGACGGCACAAAATGAAAGGTGTCGGTATTGGAGATTACCGTGACGCGATGTTGTGGCCCCACGGCGGCCTTGATTTCATACGCGGCGGGCATGCCGCCAGTGCTTGCGCCGATAATAACGATATGTGCCATGGTTGCGCTGCTCCTGTGTGGTGGGATAAAAAGCGCGCTGCCGGGAGCAGGGTATATTGGTATTTTATAATACCCTGCTTTTCTCTGGCGGATAAATCTACACCGAAAATCCCGTTTCCTGATGAAGGGCGTAATGCCTGCAAACACGCACTAATGATAGAATAAGCCTTTTCTAACCTCTCTGCGAGATTTCCATGCTCCGACTGCGCGGCACCGCTGCCCTTTCTTCGTTCCGTCTCGATAAACTGATGGCTGCAGCGCGCCAGCGTGTTCCTGAAATTCAGCGCATTACTGCTGAATTTGTCCACTTTGTGGATGTGGAGCGCACCTTGATGGCGGACGAGCAGATGCTACTGAGTACGCTATTTGATCACGGCCACCAGTCCGACGCGCAACCACCCAGCGGCGAGTTGCTCCTGGTGGTGCCGCGTCTCGGCACTCTCTCGCCATGGTCGAGCAAGGCCACCGACATTGTGCATAACTGTGGTCTGCCTGCGGTGCAGCGCGTGGAGCGCGGTACCGCTTATTATATTGACGTGGCTGGCGGCCTCACGGCGGTTCAGCATGCAGCTTTAGCGGGGTTGATCCACGACCGCATGACAGAAACCGTGCTGACCAGTTTTGATGATGCCGATGCCTTGTTCCGCCAGGCTGAACCGGCGCCGCTTTTGCGCATAGATGTACTGGAAGGTGGCCGTAATGCACTGCTTGAAGCCAACCAGCAACTCGGTCTGGCGCTGAGTGATGATGAAATTGATTACCTGCTGGAAAGCTTTAATGCACTGGGGCGCAATCCCACTGATGTTGAGCTAATGATGTTTGCGCAGGCGAATTCCGAGCATTGCCGCCACAAGATTTTTAACGCAGGCTGGGCGATCGACGGTCAGCCGCAAACGCTCAGCCTGTTTGCCATGATCCGCAACACCGCCCAGCAACATCCGGCGGGATTGTTGTCTGCCTATAAAGATAATTCCTCCGTCATCGAAGGTCATCCCGCCGTGCGCTTTTTCCCCGACGCGGCGAGCCGCTGTTACGTGCATGTGCAGGAAGATGCGCACATCCTCATGAAGGTGGAAACGCATAACCATCCCACCGCGATCTCACCGTTTGCCGGTGCCGCTACCGGCTCCGGCGGCGAAATCCGTGACGAAGGCGCCACCGGGCGCGGCTCCAAACCCAAGGCGGGATTAGGTGGATTTTCCGTATCCAACCTGCGATTACCGGGCGCGATTCAAGCCTGGGAAGGGGATCACGGCAAACCGGAACGCATCGCCTCGGCGCTGGACATCATGATTGAAGGCCCGCTCGGCGCGGCGGCGTTTAATAACGAATTTGGCCGCCCCAATTTATGCGGCTACTTCCGCACTTACGAAGAGCGGGTGCCCGGCGCTGACGGCATGGAATTGCGCGGCTACCACAAACCCATCATGATTGCAGGCGGTGTGGGGTCGATACGCCCCGGCCACGTGGCCAAGGGCGTGATTCCGGTGGGCGCGCAACTGATAGTGCTGGGCGGCCCGGCGATGCTGATTGGCCTGGGCGGCGGCGCCGCCTCGTCGGTGGCGAGCGGCGCCAGTGCCGAAGCGCTGGACTTTGCCTCCGTGCAGCGCGGCAATCCCGAAATGGAGCGCCGTTGTCAGGAGGTCGTCGACCGTTGCTGGCAACTCGGCGACGCCAACCCGATTGTGTCAATCCACGATGTCGGCGCGGGCGGCTTGTCTAACGCCCTGCCCGAGCTGGTGCATGAGAGTGGCCGGGGCGCACGCATCGAACTGCGCGCCATCCCCAATGATGACCCCGGCATGTCGCCGATGCAGATCTGGAGCAACGAATCCCAGGAACGCTATGTGCTGGCAGTCAGCGCCGACCAGCTTGACCTGTTTCAGGCGATTTGTGAACGTGAACGTTGCCCCTATGCCGTGGTGGGCGAGGCCACGGACTCCGATAATACCTCTATATATAATAAAGGCCCGCGTCTGGAAGTGGGCGACGCCCATTTGGGCGACACCCCGGTGGATATGCCCATGGCGCTGCTGCTGGGCAAGCCGCCGAAAATGTTCCGCGATGCGCATCATCGCCCCTTCCATAAACCAGCATTCGACACGCGCGGTATTGATCTGTATGACGCCGCGCTGCGCGTGTTGCGCTTGCCTGCGGTGGCCGACAAAACCTTTTTGATTACCATTGGCGACCGCACCGTCACAGGCCTGGTCACGCGTGACCAGATGGTCGGCCCGTGGCAAGTGCCAGTGGCCGATGTCGCCGTCACCCTCAGTGATTACCAGGGCTATCGTGGCGAAGCCATGTCAATGGGCGAACGCGCGCCCATCGCGCTCATCAATCCCGCTGCGTCAGGGCGCATGGCGATCGGCGAGGCGCTCACCAACATCGCCGCCGCATGCATTGCCGACATCCGCGAAATCAAACTTTCCGCTAACTGGATGGCCGCCGCCGGTCATCCCGGCGAAGATGCCGCCCTGTTCGACACCGTCAAAGCCGTGGGCATGGAGCTGTGCCCGGTGCTCGGCATTGCGATTCCCGTGGGCAAAGATTCGCTGTCGATGAAAACCGTGTGGCGCGATGAACAAGGCCAGCAACAGTCCATGACCGCGCCGCTGTCGCTGATTATCAGCGCCTTTGCGCGTGTTACAGACTGCCGCAAAACCCTCACACCGCAGTTACGCACCGACCAGGGCGACACCGATCTGATTCTTGTCGACCTGGGTAAAGGCCGCAACCGCCTGGGTGGCTCAGCGCTGGCGCAAGTCTACAAACAAGTGGGTGATCATGCCCCGGATCTCGATGACGCACAGGCTTTCAAAGCATTTTTCGCAACCATCCAGACCCTGAATCAAGACGGCCTGCTGCTGGCGTATCACGACCGTTCCGATGGCGGCCTGTTCGCCACCGTGTGCGAAATGGCCTTCGCCGCGCACACTGGCGTCACCTGTGCATTGGATGATCTGGGTGATGGCCTCACCGCTGCGCTGTTTAACGAAGAGCTAGGCGCAGTCGTGCAGGTGCGCCACCGCGACACCGACAGCGTGCTGGCCCTGTTACGCGGTGCCGGTCTGGGCAAGCACAGCCACGTCATCGGTGGCTTGGATGATAAGGGCAATGGCACGGATCGCATTGCCTTCACCCATGACCGCCGCGAAGTGCTGGCCGCGCCACGCGTCGAGTTCCAGCGCGCCTGGTCCGAAACCACCTGGCGCATGCAAACCCTGCGCGACAACCCGGCGTGCGCGCAGCAGGAATACGACCGTATCCTCGATGCCAGTGATCCTGGCCTGAATGTGGCGCTAAGTTTTGACCCCGCTGACAATATTGCCGCGCCCTACATTAAAAAAGGCGTGCGTCCACGCGTCGCCATCCTGCGTGAACAGGGCGTCAACGGTCACGTCGAAATGGCCGCCGCCTTTGATCGCGCCGGGTTTGACGGCATGGACGTACACATGAGCGACATCATCGGCGGCGATACTCATCTTGCCGATTTTCAGGGCATCGCAGCCTGCGGTGGCTTCTCCTACGGCGACGTGCTGGGAGCAGGTGCAGGTTGGGCCAAGTCGATCTTGCACCACAGCCGCGCCCGCGACGAATTCGCCGCGTTTTTCGCCCGCCCCGACAGCTTCGGCCTGGGCGTGTGCAATGGCTGTCAGATGATGTCGCACCTGCGCGACATGATCCCCGGCGCCACCGCCTGGCCGCGCTTCATGCGCAACGCCTCCGAACAGTTCGAGGCACGCTTCGCCCTGGTAGAAATTCCCCGATCACCCTCGCTGTTTTTCCAGGGCATGGCCGGCTCACGCTTGCCCATCGCTGTTGCCCACGGCGAAGGCCGTGCCGAGTTCCGTGACGCCGCCCCCGGCAAAGTCCTGGACAGCAACCTGGTCGTGATGCGCTACGTAGACAACCATGGTCAACCCAGTGAAACCTACCCCGCCAACCCCAACGGCTCGTCGCTGGGCATTACCGGCCTCACTACCCCCGATGGCCGTTTCACCATCATGATGCCCCACCCGGAGCGGGTATTCCGCACCGTTCAGCACTCCTGGCATCCCGATGAATGGGGTGAAGACGCTCCATGGCTAAGGCTGTTCCGTAATGCGCGCACCTGGGTAGGGTAATCGCATACGGTTCCTTAAAGCACCCCCGCCCCGTTCGCCCTGAGCCTGTCGAAGGGCTGATCATGAACAATTAACGATCAGTCGTGATGGGTGGAAACCACCCATCTCCACTATTTTTGTTATAGATTGATGGATTGTATATACTTTTTTAGTATATGTTTTTGGCGACCCACTCCATGGCGTACCCCCTGAATTTTTGTAGAACTTAAGGGAATATTACAGAAAATAAAAGAATTTAAGCGAGAGCATGCCCCTAAAAACTGTGCGTTCCATCACATTTCATGTGCCAAACAGTTCCGGTTCGCCTTGTTTTCGGGTATGATGGACACATCAGCCTGCAGGGATGCCACGGGGTTGTATATAGAGACTGTATATACCAAGTGGATTGATTTCGGAGGATGAACAGTATGAAACAGGTGCCCAGCAAACGCCTCTTTAATGCCGGTGTAGTGGTTTTTCCCCTCATCACCGCTGTTGCATTAATTACCACTGCAATAGCGTTAGAGCAGCGTCATCTCCTGAGCCTGTCCGCGCCCAGCGTGTTGGCCGTCGATCAATCGCGACCTGTACCGGCACGTCTTGAGTTGCGCAAGGTTAGCGTGGCGAGCGTTGCCGAAATGGAGCAACTGTTCGATTCCATGGACTATGCCTGGCCGCCTGCTTCAGGCAAGACCGTGCCGCGCATCGCGATTGAGTCGCTGCCCGCCGATCTTGACACCGTTGCCAGCACGTCCCACAAAAAATCCTTATTTTTCCGTGCATTGCTGCCCATTATCCTGGCAGAAAATGACTATGTCCGCCAGGAGCGCACCTACGCGCTGCATTTACTGGAAAATGGCGTCCCCGTTATTGGCAGCGCAGAGCGCGTGTGGCTTGATGAACGCGTAAAACGCTATCGTATCCGGGGTTCGCTGGATTATGTGGCAGTGCGCAAGCAATTGATGTTGCGCCTTGATGTGGTGCCCACCTCATTGGCATTGGCGCAAGCCGCCAGCGAAAGCGGCTGGGGCGTTTCGCGCTTTGCCCAGGAAGGTAACAACCTGTTTGGCCACGTTAGTGCCAGTCAAAACAAGGGCATGCTACCCGCCGCACGTCCCGCTGGCATAGGCCTTGCCATGCGCACCTTTCCCTCGGTGAGCGCCTCAGTGCGCGCCTATGTCAATAATTTGAATACCAGCCGTGTGTACAGCGATTTGTGGCGCTTGCGTGAGCGTATGCGCAGCACTGCGGAGTTCCTTGATCCTGCTGCGCTGGCAGGCGGTCTAATGGCCTATTCGGAGCGCGGCCAGGACTACATCGAAGATATTCGCACCATCATGAGCAACAACCGCTTGGCATCCCTGCATTATGTGGATCTGCGTGCGGACCTGACACTCGCCGATGCCGCAGAACTGGCGCCGGAGCGTCATAAAGATATTTAGAGATATTTTTTGGCACATCTCCTGCCATCTCGAACGCTAACCCCGCGCCCCTTGTCATCCTGGACGCTAAACCCGTCCCGCGTCATCCCGAACGAATGTGAGGGATCTTAAGCAGCCTTTAAGATCCCCCACATTCGTTCGGGATGACGCGCACAACCTCCAAAACCTCAAGGAAGAGCCTTTTGTTTTTCCGTAACCCCATCCGCATTTACAATCCATAAATGGCTAAACCAATACTGACGCTCTGGTTCTTTTATTGAAGGCGCGGAACAGTTGTAACGGCTGCGCCCCACGCGCAAAGGTTGTGGTGCATGCACTGCAAAGCGTCTTGCTTTTTTATCTAACCATTTCACCTTGACGCGCCCTTGTCCACTCACCTGGCATGCCAGTTGGTCGAGGCGCGCATCACTTACCGCCAGTGTCACCACCATGCGTGGCGGGTTGGATTTTTGTCGCTCCCGGCATCCCTGCCTCACGCAACACTTGTACATCCTGTACGGCGTCAGCAGCGCTCCCCACGGTTGCACCTCAGTCACGGGTAACGGCATACTGCTGGCCTTCGCCGCGAATTCTTTCACACTGTCGTGCCCTTCAGAGATCGGATAGCGCGGCAGAACACGCAAATCCGAATACCGCCCGGCCGGGCCAGATTGCTCGCCAATACCCACATAACCCAACTCTGCCACGATCGTTGCCAGCGCCAGCGTGTATTCACCGAAAGGATAAGAGAACAGCATTGGCGTTCCCTCTGATGTCTGGCCGAGTTCGTCCTCAATGCGCTGCTGCGCGTGTTCGATATCAGCACGCACGCGGGCTTTCCACGCCGGGGTAGTTTCTTTGTTGCGGCGGCGAATTAAATGGTCATGGGTTTTGGATTGATTGGCAAAGCTCGCGCCGTGCTGGCGCATATCACGCATCTGCTCCCAGGTAATATAGCGCTTCGGGTGTTGATCCATGGCATCGGTATAAATAAACACAGTGAATGGCCAGCCACGTTTTTTCAGGCGTGGGTAAGCGTGCTTCGCCACTGAAATATGTCCATCGTCGAAAGTAATAGCAACCGTGCGATCAGGAATGGCGAACCCATTTTTAAGGTGGGCAACAATTTTTTCCAGCGGCCACACCTGATACTTGTTTTTGTCCAGATAATCCAGATGCGCAGAAAACTGTTTAATGCTGACATTGGTGTCCGGATATTTTGATGCACCAATGTGGCTATACATGAAAATGACCGCGTGGAAGTTTTCATTGTTCTCTATTGGGTTTGTAGCGAGTGCGGTGGTGGGGAGAAAGGTGATGAAAAGTAATACTCTAAGAAACCCCCGTTTAACTGTCATTTCGAGCAAAGCGAGAAATCCTTGTCTCGAGTCTCGAGTCTCGAACGAATGTGAGAGATCTTAAGATTTCTTCCTGCGGTTCGATGTGCATGGATGCACAAGTGCCGTGGGCGCATGGATGCGCATGAACGGCGAAATGACATACATTCAGGTGGCACCATACTTTTTCGGTTACGCGCGTGGCGTCCTCTGCAACATCAAAAAACTGTAATGATAAGGGTTGGCAGCATCGGGCGCATGGGCAACACGTTCCTGCTCCTGCCATTGCCCGGATTGAATCTCAGGGAACCACGCATCACCCTTGAAGTCTTCATCAATCAACGTCAGATACAGCCGGTTGGCGCGCGGCAGCATTTGTTCATAAAGCGCCGCACCCCCGATCACCATGACTTCTTCATGGCCTGCTGCAGCGGTCAGCGCAGCATCAATCGAATGCGCCACAATACAGCCCGGCACCTGATAATCACGGTCGCCGCTAACAATAATATTGGTGCGGCCTGGCAAAGGTTTGCCAATAGACTCGTAAGTTTTGCGCCCCATTAGTATTGGCTTGCCCATCGTGATCTGCTTGAAGTGTTTCAGGTCCGCAGGCAACCGCCACGGCAGTGTATTGTTAATGCCGATAACGCGGTTGCGTCCCATCGCACTGATCAGCGATATAATCATACCGCGACAGGCGCCTTGATAGCGGGGTATGATTGATAGCCCGTCAATTCAAAATCACCGTAAGTGAAGTCGAAAATAGACGTTACCGCCGGATTAAGTTTCATCTGCGGCAAGGGGTACGGTTCGCGCGACAGTTGCAGGTCAGCCTGCTCAAGATGGTTGCTATACAAATGGCAATCACCGCCGGTCCAGATAAAATCGCCTGGCTTCAGTCCAGTCACCTGCGCCACCATCATGGTTAACAGCGCATACGACGCAATGTTAAACGGCACGCCCAGAAAAATATCCGCGCTACGCTGATAAAGCTGGCATGACAACTCACCATTCGCCACATAAAACTGAAAGAACGCGTGGCACGGCGGCAGGGCCATATTCTCGATCTCGCCTACGTTCCACGCACTGACAATAATGCGGCGCGAATCCGGGTTGGTTTTAAGCTGCTGGATCACCTGGCTGATCTGGTCAATGTGGCGGCCATCGGCCGTGGGCCACGAGCGCCATTGATAGCCATAAATCGGCCCCAGCTCACCGTCCGCGCGCGCCCATTCATCCCAGATCGAAACACCGTTTTCTTTCAGATAGCGCGTGTTGGTTTCGCCGCGCAGAAACCAAAGCAGCTCGTGGATGATGGACTTGAGGTGTACTTTCTTGGTGGTCACTACCGGAAATCCCTGGCGCAAATCAAAACGCATCTGATGCCCGAACACGCTCAAGGTGCCGGTGCCGGTGCGGTCTTGTTTGTGCGTGCCATGGTTGCGTACATGGCGCATCAGGTCGAGATACTGCTGCATATCAGTTTCGCTTCTGTTTATGGGCGGCGAGTTTCGGGGCTTGCGAAGTGTCTTTTGGATTCCTGGTATAAGCCCATGCCAGAAGGCCAACCCCCCCCACAATCATTGGCGCAGATAACACCTGACCCATGGTCAGCCAGCCAAACGCCAGATAACCTAACTGCTGATCCGGCTCACGCACAAACTCCACAATAAAACGGAACAAGCCATAACACAGCAAAAACAACCCCGACACCGCCATGGTGGGGCGCGGTTTGCGTGAATAGAGCCAGATAATCACGAATAATATCAGACCTTCGAGCAGCGCCTGATAAAGTTGCGACGGGTGGCGCGGCAGTGCGCCACCCTGCGGGAACACCATCGCCCACGACACATCACTGACCTTGCCCCACAGCTCACCGTTAATGAAATTACCGACGCGCCCCGCGCCCAAACCAATCGGCACCAGCGGCGCAAGAAAATCCGTCACCTGAAAAAAAGATTTACCGGTCTTGCGCCCGAGCAGCCACATCGCCACCAACACGCCCACCATGCCGCCGTGAAACGACATTCCTCCTTCCCAGATTTTAAGCATTTTTAAGGGATTATCGAGATACGTCGGTAAATCATAAAACAGGATATAACCCAGCCGCCCGCCCAGCACCGCGCCCAGCGCGCCATAAAAAATCATATCGCTGACCTGCTCGGCCGTCCATCCCGAGTTCGGCGTATTGGCGCGCGCGCGACCCAGCCACCACGCCGCGCCAAAGCCAAGCAGATACATCAATCCATACCAATGGATCTTGAGCGGCCCGAGGCTGAGTGCTATCGGGTCAATGTGAGGGTAGGTAAGCATGGGCGGGGATTATAGCATAGTGTATTAAACGGCTAGGCTGTAGCGAATGTGGGTTGGTTGCAGATATTGGTATCCTGGAAGTTCATTGATCCGCCTTGCCTGTTTTATCATTGATATATATGAATTTATTTGTATGTGGGTGGTTTTTTCGGAGTGAATATAAAATGAGCGATAGCTATTGACAGATCATTCTGGAGGTTTATACTGACTCCAAGCAAAGTAGATGGAAAAAAACTTTGTTGTGGGGTAGTTTTAGGGTTAAGTTTTACCGGATGGATGCCGATACACTTGACCCCGGCTTAAAATCATGCTAAAACTACTCCCACTCGCGTTAACTTTGAGTCTTTTTGGTGGGATGGGGGTCAGCCCCGTCTATATTTTGATTTGATGATTGGGGAGATACACATGCGTAACAAATTTAAGATTGCAAGTTCGTTGGGCGCTGCCGCGTTATTGCTTTCAGGTGCAGCAATGGCTGCGCCGCCAACACCTTTTGGAAATTGGACGGTTAATGGTGCCGGTGATATTGTCGACGATACTGGCGCCCCTAGCCCATGCGGTTCGGGTGCAGTTACTGGCGCGGGTTTTCAGCAGTGCGAGTTGACTATCAATAACGAGCGCTATATCCGCACCCGCATAGCTGATGCGACTTTCGAGTCGGAGGATTTTATAAAAATTGGCGCCAACAATTCCAATACCACTGGTAATGGTTTGGCTTCAACCATGACCATTAATGATGGCGCTGGGTTTCAAACAAGCGCGCAGATTATGACGGGTTGGGGTGTCGCTAACGCAGGCACTGCTGGAGCAAACAGATCCGAAGCGACATTGGGTTTGACCTTGGGTATAGCTGAGAGTTCAGCTGGTGCGTTTGATGCCTTTAACGCTACCTTTGGCGTGACGGCAGTGACCACTTCTGCCGGCGTTAATCAGATATCGGATCTGAGCGTTGGGCAGACAGTTGGGTTGGGATCTTCTACAGATAAGCAGCGCTTTGAGTTGAGAAATGTGGGTTCAGAGCAGGCTCTATGGGCTGGTCAGTCTGTGACGGCTGCTGGTGATTTCAGCATTACAGTATCTAAAACCTTGGCTACTGGCGCAGTCATTGGCACCACGACCAACCTTGGTAGCACAGCGGCAGATGCCAGTGTCTGGACCAGTGCTTTTGGTCCAGCTCCAACCTTCTAAGTTAACCCGCACAATTTGCGGATATTTGGATAGATGCTTCAAAACTAAAGAGAAGGGTAGCCCCCTTCTCTTTTTTTGTCTGGATTTTGCCCTGCTCTTGCATTGAAATGCTGCTGTCTTATCAGTTGGCATTGCGCCGCTGTGACTTATGGATATATCATACAGTGCCGTTATACAGGCGCTGTTTCGCTTTAGGGAGCCTCTATAAATTCGATCAAGGTGCGAGGGCAAGGCGAAGATAGGCGAAAAAGCGGAGTGTACACGAAGTACATGAGCATTTTGAGCCTATTTTCAACGCGGCCATCGCGGCTTCAGCGAATTTATAGAGGTGCCCTTTATACTAACCCAGAAAAGGTGTAATCATTGTGACCAACCAAACACATCAAGCCTCCCCCACCCTTGACCCTATGGCAATAATGAAAATCAGCTCAGCCTATTGGCATTCCAGCGTCTTGCACGTGGCTAACAGCCTGGATGTATTTACCAAGCTTGCCGAAGGCTCTGCGACCGCTGAAGAGTTGGCAAAGCGCTGCGCCGCCGATGTGCGTGGCATGGAGATGATTTTGATTGCCTGTATTGGTCTTGATCTGCTGAGCAAGCAGGCGGGGCGTTATAGTAATACGCCGGTGGCGAGTACTTTTCTGGTTAAGGGTAGCCCCCGCTATCAGGGTGGGATTGTCTCAATGTTTGAGTCGTGGGTGCCTGCCTGGTCCAAGCTGAAGGATGCCGTGGTGCGTGGCGAGCCGGTGGTGGTGAAACAGCATGACCACGGTGATGAGGCGACGCGCACCTATATCATGGGTATGCTGTATCGCGGCATTCCGCAGGCTGAGTTGCTGGCGCAGGAAGTGTCGCTGGCGGGTCGCAAGCGTCTGGTGGATATTGGCGGCGGGCCGGGAATTTTTTCGATTATTTTCTGTCAACATAATCAGGGGTTGAAAGCGGATGTGTTTGACCTGCCGCAGACCCTGCGCGTTACCAAAGATATTATTGCCATGTATAACGCCGGGCAAAGTGTTTCGACGCGTGAAGGCAGTTATCTCGAAGATGCGTTTGGTTCGTCGAATTATGACGCCGTGTTGCTGTCTTCCATGATCAATCAGGAAGGGCCGGATGTGATCAGGTCGATTATCAGCAAGTCTTACCAGGCCTTGGAGTCCGGGGGGTTGTTGATGGTGCAGGAACAGTTTTTGAATACTGAGAAAACCGGCCCGATGTTGCCGGTGCTGATTGGTCTTAATCAGTTAGTGCACACCCCGGCGGGACGCGCCTATTCGGCTCAGGAAGTGGCGAAAATGGCTGAAGAGGTGGGTTTCCGTGATGTGAGTTTCCGGCCGCTGCCTGAGCCTAGCCCGTTTACTTTGATTACGGCTACCAAGCCTTAGCTTCGTGTGTCATTTCGACCAAGGGCGACCGCCATGGATGGCGGAAGGTAGAGCAACGCAGGAGCAGTTGCCGAGAAATCTTAAGGGTACCTCTAATAATTCGTCATTCCCGCGAAGGCGGGAATCCAGCGTTCTGAGGCAGATGATAAATCAATAATTTCTGGATTCCCGCCTTCGCGGGAATGACGGCTGTTGAATTTTTAGAGGCACCCTTAAGAAGTTCCTCCCCCCCGCTTTCGTGGGGGCTGAAGGCTGCTCGGAATGACAAATGTCACGGTAATGGAGGTTTCATGGTGTATGTAGCCAGGTTTAAAGCTTTACTGGGTCGAATCGCCCCGTTTTTGATGCTGTGCGGCTGTGCGGTGATGGTGCCGGTTCAGGCAGAAGAAGTGGCGCCGACGGTGACGGGTGAGGAGGTGGTAAAGCATTGTGACTACAAAAATGCGGGGGAAGATCAGCGCTCCAAATTAACTATCATCCTTAAAGACAGCACTGGCAGCGAAAGAAAAAATGTCTATTTGCGTTTATGGAAAGATTATAAGGGCGTCAATAGTATTGTTGACAAGATGGTGTTATTTACCGAATTCCCTCCCGATGCCCAGGGGGCAGGCTTCATGCGTTGGGCGTTTACCCGCGAATCGGATAAAAATGCCGATCAATGGATTTATTTGCCCGCATTACGCAAAATCCGTCGTGTATCCATCCGCGATCCGGGGGACAGCTTCCTGGGTTCGGATCTGACCTATGCCGATATCAGTGGCAGAATGCTGGATGAAGACGATCACAAGTTGGTTAAAGTCGAGGCGTCGGGTGCGAATGAGTTCTATGTAGTAGAGAGCACCCCCCGGGAAAAGAATCCGCTCTATTCCAAAAAGGTGTCATGGTTTCAGAAAACGCCTACTTGGGATACGTGCGTTAAGGCTCGCGTTGATTATTATGACAAAAAAGGTGAGTTGCTGAAACGGCAACAGCTCAAATGGCAGAAAGTGGGGTCAGCTTATGTCTGGGATAAAGTCGCGGTGCAGAATGTGCAAACCTTGCACGCGTCACAGTTTGAAGTCACCAATGTCGAGATTAACGTGGGGCTGAAAGACGATATTTTTTCTGAGAGAATCTTGCAGCAGGGTTATCGTCGCTAAGCGTAATCACCGTTTTTGGGATGATAAGTACGGACTCCAGTAAGGCCGGGGCACTCACATCAGTACGATATATTTGAGTGTCCCTGGCCTTTTTTATTGGTTGATTATTAATGAGTTAAATATTGATTGACGTGCGTACCGGGCGCGTATAACATATGTATAACATTCGTTATACATATGAGGGTACAACCATGATGCGTGAAAGAGGAGTCAATCGGGCACAGACCATGCGGAATCAGGCCTTGTCTGTGGCTATGAAACGAAAAGAAGAGTTTTTAGGTGCCCGAGTCCCTAAAGAATTGCGTGACAAGGTCACGGCGCGAGCCAATGAGCAGGGGATTCCGGTTTCGATCTTGATCCGCAATATTCTGGAAGATGCGTTTAAAAGTCCCCGTAATTCGGCTTATAGCGCGCGCAATGGATCGTCACAGGGAATGGGTGCGACGGCGGCGGCTCCTGTGCATCCTGCGCCCACAGCACTTACAGAACCCTTCGCTAACGCTCTTCCATGTGTGACGCGTTTTCCTGCGGTGCTAGGGTGGGAAATGATTCGTTTAAACAGGCAAGTGGATTGCTCTGGTTGTGGTAAGCAGTTGTTGCCGGGGGCATCGGTGACGTTAGGATTGGCGGCTGGATTGGTTCAGGCCGGTGCAACGCACATTATTTTGTGTGATCAATGTCAGGGGTTGATGTGAAAAGCACGAAAGGGATAGGCGTAAGGTGGTTTGCGCTGGGCGTTATAGGGGTGATGGCAGTTGCCATGGCGCAGGCGGCCGATGAGGTGACAGCCCCATCCCCAGCGGCAGAAACAGTGATTGAAGATGCTGCGGCGGAGACAGCTTCGCAGGATTTTTCAGTGTCGGGGCAGCTTGATGGTGACCAGCAGGATCAAGCTTCTTTCTGGTCAAAATGGCGCTTTACCGGCTACCTGAAAAATGAAACGGCTTACCGTGTGCGGGAGCCGCGTTCGATCACCAAAATCCGCAATATCGCTTATTTGAACGCGCAATACCCGATTAGCAAAACGGTGAAATTTAATTATACGGGTTGGGCGTATTATGATTTGGCATATGACTTGTTTGACTACCGCACGATTGCCGCGCGTCCGGAGAGGAATTCACAGGAACCCCTGGTCTTTGTTGAAACGCTGCCGCGCGAAAAAGATTCTCCTGTAGCCGAGACACGCGAGTTGTACCTGGATTTTTTTCTGAAAAACCTGGATATACGTGTAGGCAAGCAATATGTGGTGTGGGGCGTGCTGGAGGGTGTGCGCATTACCGATGAAATTAATCCTATTGATTTTAGAGAGTTGATTTTGCCGGATTTGCTGGACTACCGCATTCCCTTGTGGACTGTAAAGCTGGATCATTATCGGGGCGATACGACCTACCAATTTCTCTGGATTCCCGACATTCGATTTCATAAACCGGCGCCGCGCGGCTCTGAATGGGAGTTACTGCAAGACATCCGTGATGACCAGGATAATGTCTTGACGAAATTTCCCAAGTCATTTGCCCTGGAGAATTCAGAACTGGGGTTCAAGGTAAATACCACTATTCTCGATACGGAAGTGTCGTTAAGTTATTTTTATACATGGGATGATTTCCCGGTGATTTTCCGCACAGCGCGCGTTGATCAAACACCGAATAATCCACCTATCTTGTATCCTACTTATACGCGCATGAACATGTATGGCGCTACCGCAGTAAAACAGGTCGGGCCAGTCATTGTGAAAACCGAAGCGGCGTATGTTACGGATAAATATTTCGGCTTAAGGAATACCGTGGATCGGGATGGGGATGGCTTTACGGATTCCAACGGTGAATCGCAGCGTGATCATATTCGTTGGGGACTCGGGCTGGATTTCAACGTTTTGGGTATGGATCTCTCGCCTGGTTACACTCTGTGGCATATCCTCGACTATGATGATGGTTTCATTCAGCCGCAAAATGATAGTTCATTCAGTTTGTTTGCGCGCAAGGAGTTTCCGCAGAATTCGGCAATCTTTCAATTTCTATGGATTTATCTTATTAACATGGAAGAGTCTTTGGTGAAGCCTAAGCTGACTTTTCAGGTTTCGGATAAATTGCAGGTGAGTGGCGGGCTCGATCTCTTTTATGGGAACAGTGGTTTTCTCGGCGATGTGGGGGGTGGTTCCATTAATAATCTTATCGCAGCAACCCAACAAAGACCGCAGTTTTTAGGGAACTTCCACGATAATGACAGGATTTATATGGAGTTTAAATATTCATTTTAACCTGTTTAAACTGAGTTTCATGCCGCGCGCGGGGCGCTGGTGAGCGCTTCTGCGCGGCGTTTATTGTGATCCCGAGCGCAGGGCGGGATCTTAAGGCTCGTCGCTATATCCCAAATATCAACAGAACCAAATAACCGCCTGTCTGAATAAGAGGATCTGTTACTTGTCATGCTAAGAAAATTATACGCTACGGTTATTGGCTTCCCGAAAGTTGTCCTGTTTCTTGTTGTTGCAATCACTGTATTTCTTGCCCTGCAATTGCCCAAGCTGCGTTGGGAGACGGACGCCCGTGTTTATTTGCCGAAAGGGCATGTGGCAATTCAATATGACGAAAAAGTTCATGATGTGTTTGGCGTCAAGGATGCGGTTATCATTGGCATCGTTAATGAAAAAGAAAGCATATTTAATCCCGGGACGCTGGAACGCATTGCGCGTATTACTGAGAAAGTGGCGGCGCTGCCCGGTGTCATTGCCCATCGCAATATTGATGTCGCGTCATTATCCACCGCCACGGTATTTACCGGCACTGAATCAGAACTCAGCACAAAACGCCTGATGGAAACCGTGCCGACCGACTCGGCAGGTGTCGATCAGGTTAAGCGGATGGTCTACGGCAATAAGGATTTATTTGTCGGTAACATTGTCTCGGCAGATGGCACCGCCGCCATGATTCGAGCCAAGCTGAAAGAAGGCATCGCCACGCGATACCAGACCTATTGGCAGATCAAGGGTATTATTGCCGCTGAAGAAGGCGGCGGCGGTGCCTGGAATGGTGCGCAGAATGCAGGTGGCGGCGGAGATTGGCAGAAATGGCAACAAGGCTCCCAGCAGGGCGCGCAACCCGACCCGGCACAAAGCACGGTGGCGCCTGCCGCTAAAAGCAATGATCAGTTTTATCTGGCGGGTCGCCCGGTTATAGAGGTCAGTTCCGGGTTTCATGCCATGCAGGATATGAAACTTATGATTCCCCTGTTGATGGGGGCGATCATGCTGATTCTCTTTCTGGTGTTCCGTACCTTGCGGGCGGTGGTGTTGCCGTTGTTAATGATGACAATGGGTATTGTCTGGACCATGGGTACCATGGCGTTACTGGATGTGCCTATGTATACCATTTCTACCATGTTGCCGGTGATTCTGGTGGCGGTGGCGATTGGTAATGCGGTGCATTTATTGAGTAATTATTACGATAACGTATTAAGTGACCCACACCGTGACAGCAAGGTGATTGTTTCTGAAGTGCTGGTGGAATTAGGCCCGCCGTTAATCACGACATCGCTCACCACCGCCATCGGTTTTCTTTCGCTGTTATTTTCGGAAATGCCACCCTTCAAGATATTTGGTTTGTTTACGGTGCTGGGCATTATGTACTGCTGGCTTTTATCAGTGACTTTTTTACCCGCAGCGTTGAGTCAGCTAAAGCCCAAAGTAGGAAATTATCTGGCCAAGCGCCGGGCGATACGCGTGCATGCTGAACAGGATGTAATGACCCGCACCCTGGTTTCCTGGGGTAATGCTGCCGTAGCCCATAAAGGCGGCGTAGTTGCGGGGCTGGTGGTTGTCTTGGTGGTGAGTATCTATGGTGCGACATTGCTGCGGGTAGATTCCAGCTGGATGAGTGACTTCAAGAAGGACACCGAGGTTGCGCTGTCGAATGACATGATTAACAAGAAATTTGACGGTACTATATTCCTGAATGTGGTGGTTGAAGGCGCGCAGAAAGATGCCATTAAATCGCGGCCACTCCTGCAGAAAATTGAGCAACTGCAAAATAAAATTGAAGCGCTGCCCTATGTGGGTGATTCATTGTCGGTCGTTGATTATCTCAAAAGCATGAACAAGACGCTGCATGCCGATGCGCCGGAATCTAATACATTACCCGCCACGCAAGCCGAAATTGCGGAAGATCTGTTTTTGTTTTCTATTTCAGGCCAGCCAGATTTGTTGAATGAAGTGGTGGATTATGATTATCGCCAGGCAAACATAACATTTTTCATAAAAACGGATCACACCGGCGATCTTAAAGTTATCATTGATGGTGTTAATGATTTCATCAAGCAGGAAATGCAGGGGTTGAACGTAAAAGTTAATCTGGCGGGATCGGCAAATAACTCCTATATCTGGGCAGATTTGTTGATTACGGGCCAGGGCTTGGCGATTATTTTATCGAAGCTCGGGATATTCCTGCTCGCGGCGGTATTGTTCCGTTCGGCAATGATGGGGTTGGTAACAATTATTCCTGTGAGTCTGGCAACGGCAACTATTGCGGGATATGCGGGGTTTGCAGGTATCCCGATTGATGTTTCCACCACGCTGGCGGCAGGTGTCGCTATTGGTGTGGGCGTGGATTTTGCGATTCATTATATTTTCCGGTATCGGCGCGAGCACGCCAGATCTGGCGACAATTTACAAGCCACCCAGGAGACGTTACGCAGTGTAGGAAAAACCATTGTGTTTAATGCGCTGGTTGTGACAACGGGCTTTATGATGCTGTTCTTTTCGCAGTTTCCACCGCATGAAAAGCTGGGATACTTTGTGGCTGCCTATATGGTGGTAAGCTGCCTTGCTGCGTTATTCACCTTGCCCGTGGTGTTTTCATACATCAAGTGGCGTACTCCCCAAGAGGCCGCGTATCGTGTGGAATAGAATGCCACTCCGCAGGGAGATTTTTGTGTATGCGCACCTGTTGGCTGTTTTGCTGACAGTTTCAAAGGTTGTTTATGCAAAACAGGACGCGAGCGAGTGGAGTTTTTCTCCGATAGTGGGGATTCATGCGCCCAACCTCCAGCAACTCAACGAGGGGGTATTCCGCGCTCCCTTTTCCGGCAGGGCAGATTTATTGCTGATAGGTGATGCGCCTACCCAGGGAACATTTCAGTTCAAAAATCCATTGCCAAGTATAGACTATGGGCCTTTGGCGGGCGTAGAGTTTCAATGGAAGATGAGCGATGAGGTTTGGTTTTTGATTGGCGGTAGCTCATGGGAGGGCTCTTCAGAGGCGTCAGCAAGTGGTGTGTTACCTATTCAAGGTGTATTGTCGCGCGCCAGCAATAATCGGCGCGGAAAACTTTCATATAATGAATTTTTTATGGGATGGCGACATAACGTAATCCGCCGTCCAGAGAAACTAAACCTCTATTATCGTTTCTCTTTGCGGGAGATTTTTGACATTGATTATCGCGAGGATTGGGCCTTTTTGTTTGTCGACGGCCCAGTAGAAAGTTTCCGGAAGAATTTGGTGGTTTTATCGCAGGCGACCGGTGTTTTGCTGCTGCAACTTGATTTTGGCGCGGAATTATATTTGCGGAAATGGTTGTCAGTGGGGTTTGAGTCAGGCTACGCCTATGGCCTTAGGGATTTTACATTGCGGGATTCCAGCGTGAAAAGGGACTTTCTTGATACGGATAATCTTTTTGTTGACGTGCCGATACGTCCCAATCCCCAGACTCAGAATCTGGAATATAACTCGGAAAATGGTTCGGGATATAACCCGTTGTCGCTTTCTTTCAATGGCTGGAAAGCCCTGGTAAGGGTTAATATTTATTATTAAGTCGGCAAAGGAGCGTTGTTTGCTCTATGGTTCAATTACCATTTTCAGGATGATACGCATGTTTTTCAATAAATCTGTATTGGCAGGGGCGTAGTGCATATAATCCTGCTTTTTTTGTTACTCATCAGTGGCGCGCTCGCGCTTTCAGTGGGTGCAGTTGCGGAGGAGAAACCCACCGTCGAGGCCATTGCAATTGAAAAATTGATGAAGCAAGGTAAAAGCTTGATGGAAAATGGCGACCTTGATCATGCCATAGGTGTTTTTGATAAGATTACAAAATTGAACTCTAATAATGCGGAAGCTTATTATCATCTGGGTATTATTTATGTGCGTATGAATGATGCGCAGAATGGATTGGGTTTTCTGCAAAGAAGTGTCGGATTGGTGCCTGGAAATGCCAGGGTGCGTATGGCCTTGGCTGTGGCTTACGAGCGTTTTGACCGGCTTGATGATGCGATTCGGCAATACCGGACTGTTATAGAGCAAGTACCGGGCACCACAGATGCTATTGAGTCAGAGAAAAATCTTAATCTGTTATTGGTCAGGCAATATGCCGAAAGCGGAAATCTGGATGCGGCATTGGCATTAACAGCGATCTTGCGCCGTGATTATTCATCTGACCCCCGCGTATTGCACGCGGTGGGCCTGGCATATTTCAACTTTAATCGTCTTGAAGATGCCGAAGCGGTATTTAAACAGGTAGCGCAACTTTCTCCTGGCAGCGCTACGCCCTATTTTTATTTGGGACGGGTGTATGAAAGATCTGCCAGGGTGCCGCTGGCGGTTGAACAATATAAAAGAGCGGTGATGCTGGAGCCGGGGACTGATCTTGCGCGCCGGGCTACCATTAGGTTGGGCGTCATCAAGGCCTCGGACTTTCTGAAGAAAGAAGATTTGCAGGGGGCGTTAAAAGAGTTTCAGTTGGTTCTGGAGCTCGAACCTAATGAGACCAACGCGCTTTTTAATTCTGGAATTATTTATCGCCAATTAAAAAAGCTTGATGAATCGGCAGGGATGTTCAAGAGATTGACTGTACTTGAGCCACGTAACCAGGACGCCCACTTGCGCCTTGGCGCGCTTTACCTGGAGATGGGCAAGCTGGTTGAGAGCTCCAGAGTGTTGGAAAAAGTTATTGCGCTAGGCAAGGATGCGCCCCCTGCGAAACAGGCGGAAGCGATGTTGAGGGACATGCAGTCGACGTATGGCGATAAGTTAATTGAAGCACGTAGATTCGCGGATCAACGTGATAGTTATCAAGAAACATTAAAGATAAATCCCAATGATAGCGTTGCGCACTTTAACCTGGGGGTGTTATATGCGCGTCAGGCAATGCGCGATGAGGCATTGCATGAGTTCCAGGAAGTGGTGCGCATTGATCCGGGAAATGCGAAAGCGCATCAGTATATTGGCATTATTCATGACGACAAAACAAAATTCGCCGAAGCCATCGAGTCGTATGGCAAAGCCATATCGCTGGAGCAGGATCCGGCCGAAGCGACCAAGGTGATTGCGTTGTTACAAATGGCAACCGCAAAAAAACTCTATGCCGAAGGCAATCGGGATCTTGCCGAATCTTATTTTGATGGCTTGCTGAGTGCTAATCCAGATAATGTAGCCGCGCTATTCTATAAGGCGCTGATTCAATCTGCGCAGGGAGATTTGGGAGGAGCGGAGCGGCTTTACAAGAAAGTTATTGCGATAACGCCGGGACATATTGGCGCACGCGCCAGCCTGGCATTTCTTTATGAGCAGTCTAACCGGGAAGAGGAGGCGATCAAGGAGTATCGTTATATAGTTCAGAATGGCGGCACTGGCCCGGTGGTGGATAGCGCAGAAAAAAGAATCCCGATGCTGGAGCGGCGGATAAATGGCTTTACCTATAATATGGGATATTCTCTTATTTATGATAACAATAGCAACTTAAGTGATGAGCAGCCTTTTTATGAATACATATCAAGTCTTAATACTAATTTTATTTACCGTTACAAGCTGACCAGAGACCTGAGAAGTGGAATTTCGTTCAGCCCCGCTTATATTATTTATCACTATACCCAGTCTGATTTTTTGCGGTTGGATATCGGGCCGTTTGTAACATTTGGCCCTGCCGCGCGAAATGTGACGGTGGGCATGACGCGTATTGACATGTCGGGATTGCTTAATGAACAGCGTTTCAGCATCACTGATAACTTTTACGCGGATATGGGCTGGCGTTTCGATAGGCCCGCATTGCTGAAATGGTTGGCGCAACCCGAAGAAATAAAAAAAACCAGTAGCTCGGTTCGGCTTAATCTTTCCTACCGGAATGTGTCCAATCATGGCAGTCCGTTTTTCGATTCGGGCACCTATTCGACAGGCGGATCGTTTTCACAATCGTTAGGAAAGGGACGATCCTCCACGTTGGATTTTAGTTATACGGATAGCCAGAACAAGAACCCTCAGGGGCGTGATTATGCGTATCGTGGTGTTACGGCGATGATGCGGCTGGACCAATCATTTTCCCCGCGCTTGTCCGGTAACGCGTCATATAGTTTTGGTTTTAATTATTATCTTTACCCGGATTCACTTTATTCTTTTGTGACAGGTGCAAATAAAAACCGTATGACTACCCTTAATTCAATATCCTTTGGCTTGAATTATGAGATGAATAATAGAATCAGGGCTTATGTGAATGGCTCTTTTCAGATGAGTGATGCTAATCTGCCGGTGCGATTCACGCTAAGCACGGAAGATGTGATAGGCGTGGGTAGGTCTCTGGGTGATTATACAAAAATATCATTGACGGCGGGCATGGTGCTGAGCTTCTAACAACATTTCTTGTGTCGATATGGGAGGCCATGATTATGAGTGAAGCTATAGCTGACGCCGCCAAAAAAGAGTTTAGTGGGGTTGTCGGGTTTCATGGGTGCTATTGCCTGGATATTGCCATGGGTTATCGCGTGTCGAAGGCGTTGATGCGCGAGATGGGCGATGACATGAAAAACATGAAAGATGTGTATGCCTATGTCGGCGCTCCCACTTGCGCGGTGGATGCAATTCAGAAAATGACGGGGTGTACGTTAGGTAAGCGTAACCTTGTTCTCACCAATACCGGAAAGTCGGTGTTTATGATGCAAAATGCCAAAACGGGTAAAGCGGTGCGCGCCTACTGCCATTACTGGGATCATTTTGATCATGTGCAATTGCGTGAGCAACGCAAGGTAGCGTATGCGCCAAGCGCTACACCGGAACAAAAAGCCGCGTTCAGTGCATTGCTGGATTCCCAGGTGCAGGAGATTCTCGTGGCAGATGAAGCCGCGTTGTTTAAGCTGGGTTTTGTGACGTTGGTGCCGTCGCCCCGCTCTTCAAAATACGTGTCTGAAGCGTGCGGGGTGTGTGGTGAGTTCGCTAAAGCGGATTTGTTGCAGGATAAGGATGGGAAGAAGCTGTGCGCGGAGTGCGTGTCTGCCAGTGCATAAGATCTCTCCCTGCGGTCGAGATGACAGTAAATGAAATGCATACGGTCAAGGTGCCAGACAGGCTCTAATTAATCGCGCAAGGAATTAAAGGCATTCACCGCCCAGGCCAGTGTAGCAGCGGCGAAGATCGCCAATACCAGCAAGCCTTTGGAGTAGAGTGCAAAGTCCGGGGTGCCGACCAGCACAGCGCGCACGGCTTCTACGGCGTAGTTGATCGGGTTCACCAGCGCGACGTAGTGTATCCATTCCGGCATGAAGTTTTTTGGCATCAGCGCGGTGGAAAAAAACATCAGTGGCAACGTCATGAGATTGCCGATCATCACCAGCGGTTCTTCGCGTTGCAGCAGAATCGCAAAACCATTCGAGAGCGCCGCAAATCCCACCCCCAGCAAGAAAATAATCAGCATCGCCATGGCGATATAAAGCGGATTGACGCTGGTGGCGGCGCCTAATCCCAGTGCTACGGCGAGGATGATCAAGGTCTGCACCAGCACTTGCACCGCAGAATGCAGCACACGGCTCAGCACAATCGCCACGCGCGACACCGGAGCAACCAGCATTTTATCGACGGCGCCGGCGGTGATTTCACGCAGCAGGCTGACGCCCGACCACGATGAGCCGAACAGCACGGTCATGATCAATACGCCAGGCACGAAGAAGTCGACATAGCTGCCGGTGGGAAAGCCCGGTAGCTGCGACATATTCTTGAAGAGCTGCCCAAAGATCACCAGCCAGATCAGCGGCTGCAACAGGGTAAACAACGACCACCAGGGCATTCTGATGGTGATCCTCATGTACTTGCCAAAAAGATACCAGGTATCGGCTAACATGCTATGTCCTTTGTGGGTAATGCTGAACCAGCTTAAATCGTCGTTTTTTAATGTTCCCTGTCATCTCGACCGCAGGCGACCGCCATGGATGGCGGAAGGTAGAGCAACGCAGGAGCAGTTGCCGGGAGAGATCCTTAAGATCCCTCACTACGTTCGGGATGACAGCTAAGCTACGGTCGAGATGACAAAAATATTGTGTTATTTGCGGTAATGAGAGATTAATCTTTTTTGCCAGGATCTTTCGTGGTATTGGGCGCGCCACCACTTTCAGTCGGCCATTGGGGTTGTCCACCCTGCTGCTTCCACCATGCTTCCATTTCCTCGGGACTCCAAGGCGCGGCACCGCCGCTTTTGGCCGGGGTTTCCGTTGCCGGGGTTGCAGGCGGTTGCGTGCCTTCGTCTTTTTCGGTGTCGTTAGTGGTAGTCATATGTTGTTGTGTCTCCTGTACGGTTGTTTCTGTTTCGCCAGTTGATTCTTCCGCTTCGTTGGCCCATTTCTTGTTCCAGTTGCCGCCGCCTTTGCCGGCCCACTGTTTCCACCACTCGTCGCCAGTGTCTTCTTTGGCTTCGGTGAGGCTGCTGCCGGTGTATTTGAGGAATACGTCGTCCAGCGTGGGGCGAGACAGCGCCAGGGATTTGATGGTCAGCCCTTGCTGCGAGGCCACAAGGGCGATTTTTGGGATGCTTTCGGCGCCGTTCGCAACATAGAGATGCAATTTATTGCCCTGCCACAGGGTGTCTTTGATCTCGGGTTCGCTTTTCATGGTATAGGCAAACGCGGCGGTGGCGTGGTCTTGCTGTTCAAAGCTGAGCACCACGGCATCGCCGTGGATGGTGTTTTTAAGCTCATCGGGGGTGCCGGTAATGCGAATCTTGCCCGCGTTGATAATGGCGACGCGTTGGGCGAGCTTGTCAGCTTCTTCAAGATAATGGGTGGTGAGCAGGATGGTCAGACCCAGCTCTCGGTTCATTTTTTCGACGTAAGCCCACAAATTTTTGCGACTTTTTATATCCAGGCCGAGGGTGGGTTCATCCAGAAAAACCAGCGTGGGACGGTGAATAAGTGCGGTGGCGATATCCAGTTTACGGCGCATACCACCGGAATAGGTGGCGACCAGCCGATCCAGGCTGTCTTCCAGCTCGAAATATTGGGCCAGTTCTGTGACGCGTGCCTGGATATCGGCTTTTTTCATGCGATACATGTGGCCTTGCAGCACCAGATTTTCGCGGCCAGTTAAAAAATAGTCAATGCCGGTTTGCTGCGCCACCACACCGATGGCTTCACGGACTTTTTCCGGGTTGAGGTCAACGTCATGACCCGCCACGATGATCTGCCCGGAATCAAAGCCGGACAGCGTGGAAAGAATACGTATGGTGGTGGTTTTGCCCGCGCCATTAGGCCCCAGCAGAGCGAAAATCTCCCCGTCTTTGACGTTGAGATCAAGCTCGTCGAGCGCCTTGGTGCCGGAAGAGAATATCTTGGTGAGGCCGCTTACCTGTATCATAATAGCCGAGTGTGTTGAGTGGGTCAGAGCCGTTTATCCTAGGTGACTGATTATAGCGGATTTGGCTCGAAAATAGTTTAGGATCATTAAACATGCGCGTCATCGGCATAGAAACCTCCTGCGACGAAACCGGCATTGCCATTTACGATGGGCAGCGCCGCCTGCTGGCGCATGTCCTGCACAGCCAGGTGGCGCTGCACGCCGAATACGGCGGCGTGGTGCCGGAGCTGGCGTCGCGTGACCATGTGCGCAAGGTGCTGCCTCTGTTGCGGCAGGTGATGGCGCAGGCCGATACTCGCGCGGCGGATATTCAGGGGGTGGCGTATACCGCCGGCCCCGGGCTGGTGGGAGCCCTGCTGGTGGGCGCCGCGATTGGCCGCAGCCTGGCGTGGGCGTGGGGCGTGCCAGCGGTGGCGATACACCATATGGAAGGTCACTTGCTGGCGCCACTGCTGGAAGAGAATCCGCCGGATTTTCCGTTTGTGGCGCTGCTGGTGTCGGGCGGCCACACCCAACTGGTGCGGGTTGATGGGGTGGGGCGTTATCATATTCTGGGGGAATCGCTGGACGATGCGGCGGGCGAGGCGTTTGACAAAACCGCCAAGCTACTGGGCTTGGGCTATCCGGGTGGACCAGCCCTGGCGCGCCTGGCGGCCAGAGGCAATCCGCAGCGCTTTCATTTTCCGCGCCCGATGACTAACCGCCCTGGGCTGGACTTTAGTTTCAGTGGGCTGAAAACCCAGGCAGTGAATAGTGTGAAGCAGCATCAGGATGACCAGGCGCGCGCAGATATCGCGTATGCTTTTCAGGAGGCGGTGGTGGATACGCTGGCAATTAAATGTCAACGCGCCTTGCGCGAAACAGGCTTGCAGCGTTTGGTGGTGTCGGGTGGAGTGAGCGCCAATACGCTATTGCGCGAACGTCTACGGGATATGACTCATGAACTGGGCGCGCAGGTCTATTATCCGCGCCTGGAATTTTGCACGGATAATGGCGCGATGATCGCGTATGCGGGGTACCAGCGGTTACGCGCCGGGCAGTCTGAGCCACTGGCGTTTTTCGCTGTGCCGCGCTGGTCGATGAATGATCTGGCACCGCCGTAACGATGAACTGAACCCATGTCGTCAATCGAAAACTGGCACGAAGAAAAACAATCAGCGTGGTTGTATCGCGCCGTCGCCGAAGCGGAGCCTGACGTCATCAAGCATGCGCTGTTTATTGCGCTGGCCGATGCCGCCGAATCACAGGCGGGGCTATGGGAGCAGCGTCTGCGTGCCGAAGGTGTGACCATGCCGCGCGAATACCATCCTTCGCAACGCGCCCGTCTGGTGAAGCGTTTGATCCGCACCCTGGGGCCACGCGCGATACGCCCGGTGTTGGCGGCGATGAAGGTGCGCGGTGTATCGGTGTATAGTGATGGGCAGAGGGGTGGAGGCCATCACCCCATGCCGGCGTCCGTCACAGACGTGGGGCGCGGCCACAAGGGCGCGTCGTCGGGTGGTAATTTGCGTGCGGCGGTGTTTGGCGTTAATGATGGGTTGGTGTCCAATGCCAGCTTGATGATGGGTGTGGCAGGTGCCTCTAGCGATATTAAAATAATTCTGCTATCCGGCATGGCAGGCTTGCTGGCAGGGGCGTTTTCCATGGCGGCAGGTGAGTATGTTTCGATGCGCTCGCAACGTGAATTGTTTGAGTATCAAATTGGTTTGGAACGCGAAGAGCTTGCCGAATATCCTGAAGAAGAAACCGAGGAACTTGCGCTCATCTATAATGCGCGCGGTGTGCCGATGGCGGACGCGCGCCGCCTTGCGCAGGATTTGATGCAGGACAAGGAACATGCGCTGGATACGTTGGCGCGTGAAGAGTTGGGCTTGAATCCCAATGATTTAGGTTCACCGTGGGGCGCCGCCACTGCGTCATTTTTCGCATTTGCCGCAGGTGGTGCGGTGCCCTTGTTGCCGTTCTTGATGGGCTTGGATCAGTATGCTGTAACCGTCTCGGCAGGATTAACCTGCGTCGCGCTATTTGGTGTCGGCGCAATGCTGAGCCTGTTTACCGGCAGAAGCGCCTGGCGAAGCGGCCTGCGCATGGTGGCGATTGGCGGCAGTGCGGGTGTAGTGACATATTTTATCGGCAGCGCGATTGGTGTTGGGTTGGCGTGAAACACTGTGGACAGCATCGCTGATGCGTGTCATTTCGCCGCTCCTGCGCATCCCGGCAACTGCTCCTGCGTTGCTCTACCTTCCGCCATCCGTGGCGGTCGCATGCGGTCACGGCACTTGTGCGTCCCTGCACATCGAAGCGTAGCGAGAAACCTAAGATCCCTCACTTTGTTCGGGATGACATTTAAAGGGATTAACCATGATTAACCGCAAAAATTCCGTGATTTTAGTCAAGATGGTTATCTGCTTCGTCATGTGGGCAGCTTTTTTAGCCCACAACGCACGGGCGGAAGAAACCAGCGCCGATGCCATTATGCAGAAATCCTACGCGGTGTATAGCGGTGATGATTCATTGTCGCGCATTACCTTTACCTTTCAGGAAAAAGGATTTCCAGAAAAGAAGTTGGTGTATACCATGGCCTGGAAACATTTTACCCAAGGTGAGTATGAAGCAAAGGTGATGATGTTCCGTGAGTTCCCGCCTGATGCAAAGGGCGTGTCATACATGGGGTTTTTTTACACGCCAAATCCTAGCCGAAATGATGACGAATGGGTGTATTTGCCTGAATTGCGCATGGTAAGAAAATTGAGCCACAGTGGCCCCAAACACGCCAAGCAGGAAGAATTCGCGCCCTCTGAGTTGCGGCAATATGACTTGATGCCGCGCCATCCCGAGTACGACACGCAGCAACTTATAGGTACAGAAAAACTGGGTGATGTAGATTGTTATATTATTCAGGGTATACCTAAACCAAACGCGGAAGAAGCTTATCCCTATAGCAAGGTTGTAAAGTGGATATCAAAAGATAATTTTCTGCCATTACGCGTTGATTATTACAATGAACATGGAAAAATGCACAAGCAGCAGATGACGAAATGGAAAAAAATTGGCAATGCCTGGATGTGGGAAGAGGTCAAAGGTATAAATATGCTCAGCGGTAATAAAACCACCTTGACCGTGAGCGATGTGCGGATAAATGTTGGCCTTACCGATGAATCATTTTCAAAGCGTACCATGCAGTTAGGTATTGAAGGCGTAAAATAGGGCGTACTTTTTAAAAATCAGCTTGTGCTTGCAGCATTTCGCCGAATGCCTGCGCAGGTACGGGAGGGCTAATGAAGTAGCCCTGGATGACGTTGCAGCCTTGGCCCAAGAGAAAATCAATCTGCTCCTGGGTTTCGACGCCCTCTGCAACAATATCAAGCTTGAGGATTTTAGCCATGGCAATAATGGCTGAGGTGATGGCGACATCGTCACTGTCTCCCGGAGTATCCTTGATAAAGCTACGGTCTATCTTGAGCGTGGATATAGGCAGACGTTTCAAATAACTCATCGAAGAATAACCCGTGCCAAAATCGTCGATTGAGATATTTAAATTCATCGCCCGCAGCTCGTTGAGCTTGTCAATGGTGGCTCCCTCTGTGCCGACCACAATGCTTTCAGTAATTTCAAGCTCAAGCTGCTGTGCGGGGATGTCGGCTTGCTGTAGGGCGCTGCGTACGATATCCACCAGGTTTCGTTCTTTGAACTGGCGTCCAGAAAGATTGACGGCAATATGAATCGGGATGCTAAATTGCGCATTCCAGCGTGAAACCTGTTGGCAGGCTTGATGCAATACCCATTCGCCTATCGGCACGATGAGTCCTGTTTCTTCTGCGACAGGGATGAAATCGTAAGGGCCCACCATGCCAATGCCGGGGCGTTTCCAGCGCAGCAAGGCTTCCGCGCCAATGATTTTTTTCTGTATCAGATCATATTTTGGCTGGTAATAGATTTCCAGCTCACCATTAGCCAGGGCGTGGCGCAGCCCGCTTTCCATGTCCATGCGTTTCTGGGCTTTGCCATGCATTTCCGGCAAGAAAAATTGATACGTATTTTTCCCGCGCTCTTTGGCGTGGTACATGGCGGTGTCCGCAAGACGTAACAAATCCATGGGGTCGGTTGCATCTTGCGGGAAAATGGCGATGCCAATGCTCGCATGTACATAAATTTCGTGCTCGCCAATCTGAAATGCACCCGTTAATGAATGGCTTATTTTATCAGCTACAATTCCGGCATGTCCCGGAGCCAGCAGGTCCCCCAACAGGATGGCGAATTCGTCACCGCCAATGCGGGCAATGACATCGGTTGGGCGCAATGTGAATCGCAAACGCGTAGCAACCGCTTTTAACACCATGTCTCCAACCTGATGGCCCAGGTGGTCATTAATAATCTTGAAATTATCCAGATCGATAAACATCAGCGCCGCACAGGGTTCTGGCGGTTCCTGTCCACGCGCCTGTGAGGATAGCTGGTCAAGGCGGGCGTTGAAAAAATGCCGGTTGGGAAGCGTAGTAACAGGGTCGTAATGCGCAATATAATCCAGGCGCTCTTCGGTGCGTTGCCGCTCCTGTAGCTCCTTCGCCAAAGCATGGTCATGAAGCTGAATTTTTTCCAGCATTTCATTAAAGCGATTCGTTAGCAAGCCCACTTCATCTTGCGATTCGATGCTTGCCCGCAAGCTGTAATCCTCACTGGCGGCAACACGCTCCATCATATCCGTTAAATCGAGCAGCGGTCCCGTAATGGAATTACGTAGTCGCCGTAGCAGAAAAAATGAAACTCCTAATCCAGCCGCTGTAAGCACCATGACAGTTAAGCTAAAAACCAGCAGGCGATCATAAACGGGTTGCAGGGTTGCGCCAATGCGCAATGTGCCAACATGCTTGCCCTCTACGATAATGTCACTATTTACCGTGAGATCTCCCTTGTCAATTGCAGGATGCTTCAATAGCTTATCCGGTGGATCATTTTGCTTGTTTTGAAGTGGTTGCCGTTGGAACCATGCAAAAACTTCCCGGTTAGGCAATAAAATGGCCGCCTCGAGAATAATGGGAGATGTATTTAAGGTCGAAAGAATTTCCGTCGCTCCAGACCGGTCGTTGAACACGACCGCTGCGGAACTATTTTCTGCGATCAGTTGCGCTTGCGCTGACAGGTCGCGCTGCATAGTTTGTTTTGCGTTAAAAAACTCCCTGATCAGCAATCCACTTGCCATCAGAAACAGAAGTAACACCAATCCCGTGGTAGTCAAGCCAATAACCATCAGTTTATGGCGGATCGATTGGGTATTAAAGAAGAGCGCGCGCAATTCCATAGTCAATAAACTACTTTAGCCAGACGCAGCAGTTTCGAGCTAATCATTAACCGTGCCTCTTTCGCCGCTTTGGCATTGATTTTGAACACTATGCGTCGTTCCTCTAAACCTAGCTCAATCATCACACCTTGTGCAGCAAAACCCTCGCTGTCTGTCACGGTAAGGGTGGGTATGGATTTCAGGCTGGACAGGATTTTCGGAAAATTGGTCCGTTCCGAATCGCTGATGAAAATCACATGGCAGTCTTTCACTTCATCCCCGATATACAGATGATGCACTACAATAGCGGCGCCCTTTGCTGTTTTCTTTTGCAGTGCATCAAGAGGAATATTTAACGGATCGTCACCCAACGTGCAAATATTAATATTAGTGCCGGTTTTTCCTGGCCACTCGGTAAAGCTAATGAAATTATAGATAAAAGCCGCCTTGAGTTCATGCTCTTGTACCTGTGCCAAAGCCTCAGACACGCACGACCAGCCCAGTAAAAACCATAGCATGGCTGTTCCTGCGCGTCCTGCGCACACAGCACTTGTGCGTCCCTGCACGGCGGACGCTGGCCGTATTAGCCCTGAGTTAAACGCTTTCAATCACAATCCCTGCTTGTAACACTGGGTAAACCTAAAATTTATAAGCCAAACCGATACGGAAATTTCGTCCATTTTGACGCAGGCCAGTCAGCGGTCGGCCTAGTTCGTCAATATGCTCCTCTGAGGGCGGGTCTGAATATTGTTTTCCAAACAGGTTGTAGATGTTGGCGTAAAATTCTGTATTCTTGGCGAGCCTGGCGCTGATCAAGGTGAGATTGGCAATCATAAAGCCATCCACGGTATCGCCAAGCCAGGTTTTGCGTTCACTGGTATATTGCAGCTCTACCCCCGTTTGAAATGCATTGCTGAATGCAGGTGTCGTAAAGTTTAACTTGGCAAGATGCTTAGGAGAATTAGTGAGGGTGGTGCCCGTGTTGGCATCCTTGGCACTTTGCCAGGAATAACTGACTTTTAATCGGGCGTCGTTTTCAAAATGATGCTCCCCCTCCATTTCAGCGCCATTTGCCGATGCCTCACCAAGATTGGTAAAGAACAGGCCACTATTGTTATCCAGCTCTATCAGCTCATCGGCTTTGTAACGATAAACTGACAGTGAAAGGCGCGTGTCACCTGAAATGTAATGCTCAAGCACGCCCTCCAAGGTTTTTATTGTCTCGGAATTCAGCGAGCCCGTTGCAGGAAAATAAGCTCGTTCATAAAGGGTGGGCGCCTTATAGGCGGTTCCATACAACGCTTTTAACGTCGTTTGTGAGCCTGCTTTATAAATGGCCGCAATGCGCGGATTAAAGTGTGTTTTGCTAAGAGTATCCCGGTCTTTACGCAGGCCAATATTGAACATCAGCTTCTCACTCCATCTATATTCATCCTGAACATAGATGCCAAATTGGTAACTGCTAAAGGGAACGCTCAGGGTATAAGTATTTGCATCAGGATAAGATGCATACTGATCTTGATGTGGATTCCATTGGTATTCCATCCCCGCAAGCAGTTTGTGCCCAGTGAAGGTTGTGCTGATAAACCGTAATTCCGTGCCCCACCAGCGGCTCTTGGTTTTATCACGACCTATGCCGCCAGTGTAGATATATTCCCCATGGTAATCATATTGCCCATGAGACACGCGTGCTGACAGATCCAGGTCTTTTCCAATGTTATCATTGTAGCCAAGATTAATTAATGACTGTGTATCAAGGGTATGGCTTCGTGGATCATTAAAGGTTTGGTAGAAAGCCGCCGTTGGAATGCCTTTGGTGCGATCAGAATAGGCTACCGTAGCAGTAAATTTCTTCCCCTCCAGTTTTGCGAATAATCGTTGGTATCGATCATAATCGAGATCCTCGGCCACGCCGTTGTTGCTTGCGGGATCATCGAATGCGGTAAAGTACTGATCCTCTCCTTTGCTGCGATAGACTGACCCTGAAAAAGCGAATCCCATTCCGTTATCCAGTTGATGCCCGTAAGTCACCCTTTCTTTATGGGCGCCATAACTTGCAACTTCGCCAGCAACTTCCAGCCCATCCATCTGCTGCGGGTTTTTGGTGATGATGTTGACCACGCCAAAGAAGGCATTGTTTCCATAGGCTGCCGAGCCGGGACCGGGTATAAATTCAACGCGCTCGATAATTTCAGTGTCGATGATAAACTCGGTGCCAATACGTCCGCTATCAAACACGTTATCGTTTATGCGATTGCCATCGAGTAAGAACAGGATGTGCGTGTTGTAATCATTAGGCCGTCCAAATCCGCGCGCGCCTATATAGCTGTAATTTCTGTCATACGTCACATACAAGCCACGAATGCTGCGCAAAATATCAGCCAGGGTGCGATAACCCTGCGACTTGATGTCGGCAGCGGTAATAATGGTCACCGCCGCAGGTGCTTCACTGACCTTCTGGGGAAATTTAGACGCGCTGGAGACTTCCATTTCCATGAGCTGCTCAATTGAGAAAGTAGTAAGGTCGGCGAGTACGATAGGATCGGCAGCCCACAGGGAATTCATGCCAAGCGACATCACGGCTAAAGTAACTGAAGATAGTGTCTTTCTTCGTATGGCAGGGATAGGGTCTATTCCAATTGAAGAGTAGCCCTTGTCCTTTTTTAAATGCGTGGTAAATACAGGGTCGATCGACCCTCCAGACAATTTCATAGCGCGTGACCCTGGAAGATGTGCAAGCATGGCCATGCCAGGGGTGGAGCCTGGCAATCAATCCTTTATCGACATTTGGGGGTAACTCTTAAGGGTGCTTATTTGCTGCGATGTGTGATCATGGCGTGCGCGGTTTGCGCCGCGCCGTCGGTGTGGCATTCCACGGGTCATCGGGCCAGGGGTGTTTGGGGTAGCGTCCCTTGAGTTCTTTTTTCACTTCCGCATAAGTGCGATCCCAGAAGCCGCGCAGGTCTTGCGTGATCTGGATGGGGCGCTGGCCGGGTGACAGCAGATGCAGTGTGACTGCGATGCGTCCCCAGGCGATGCGCGGTGTGTCGGCGAGGCCGAACATTTCCTGTAGTTTCACGGCGAGCACCGGCGCTTCACCGGGGGTGTAGGTGAGGCGCAGGTGCGAGCCGCTGGGTACGGTGAGATGGGTGGGCGCGCCGGCGTCGAGGCGGGTGCGTTGTTGCCAATCAAGGTGATTTTGCAATAAGGTGAGCATGTCCAGACGCGTCAGATGATCACGGCGGGTGACGCCGTCCAGGTGCGGTTCCAGCCAGGTTTCCAGCGTCGCTTCCAGATGCGCATCGCTGACATCCGGCCAATTATCCCCGTTGTTATCAGGGTGACACCAATGACGCAGCGACAACACGCGCGCCTGCCATTCGCGTGCGTCACGCGTCCACGGCAGCGCCGCTAGTCCCATGCGTCGTATGCCTTCGAGCATGGCTTTGCTGGTCTTTTCGGGCGGTGCGGTGTCCCATGCCTGGGTTGAAAGAATCAATTCACCAAGACGTTCTTCGCGGCGCGCGATGACGGCCTGTTGTTGTGTATCCCAACGCACGCTGTCGTAACTTTGTATGTGTTGTGTCAAATGTTCGCGCAATGCTTGCACGGTGATGGGCGCGGCGAGGTAGATGGTGCCCTCGCCATGGCCTTTATTGAGAATGGTATCGTGGCTGGTATTGGAGTTGGCATTCAGATGCGCGGCGACCAGATAGGGTGATTTGGCAAGATGATCGTGGCTGGCGAGGCGCGCGCCACGGCCATTGGCGAGGCGATAGCGGCCAGTGTTAGCTTCGCGTTGTGCGGCGATGCGGTCGGGGTAGGCGAGCGCCAGCAATAGTCCAGTGCTTTCCTGTGCGGCCGCGAGTTCGTTGGCGGCGTGTTTAATATTAAGCAGGCGTCGCCATTGTTGCGACGTTTGTTCAATGCGCTCGCAGGCATACGGATCGGCGTTATGCGCTTGCGCACCAGCCCTGCCGCGTTTGCGAAAAGCCATGATCGCTTCAACGCGTTCCAGCAAATCGCAGGAGCGGGTTTGTGTTGCATCCGTGTTAATGATATCGCGTTCACTGAGCAGGGCGGCAATGTCGCAGGCCAAAGCACCCAGCCCTAATTTATCCCCTTTCAGCAGTAGATGCGCCAGTCGCGGATGCGCAGGCAGTGCCGCCATCGCTTTGCCCGTTGTAGTGATCATGCCCTTGGCGTCGAGCGCATCCAATTCGGTGAGCAATTGCCGCGCCTGTGCCAGGGTGCCTGCGGGCGGCGGGTCGAGCCAATCGAGATTGGCGGCATCACGCACACCCCATTGCGCGAGTTCCAGTGCCAGCGGTGTGAGGTCAGCCGCCAGAATTTCCGGGGCGGTTTGCGCTTGCAGACCGCGCTGCGTGGACTCAGTCCATAGGCGATAGCAGTGGCCCGGTGACAGGCGTCCGGCACGCCCGGTGCGCTGTTCTGCAGAAGCGCGTGAGATGCGCACGGTGTCGAGGCGCGTCAGTCCGCTGTTCGGATCAAAGCGCGGCACGCGCGCCCAGCCGCTGTCCACCACGGTGATAATGCCTTCAATGGTCAAACTGGTTTCGGCAATCGGCGTCGCCAGCACGATTTTGCGCCGCCCGGATGTGTCGGGCTGTAGTGCTTTGTCTTGCGCTTCACGCGGCAGATCGCCATAGAGAGGATGAATGCTGATGTCCGCACACACCACATCGGCTTGCAGCAATTGTTGTACGCGGCGAATTTCTCCGCTACCCGGCAAAAAGGCAAGAATATCCCCGGTGCGCTCTGTTAATGCACGGCGCAACGCAGCGGCCATGATGTCCGCGAGGCGGCCAACAGGTTCGCGCGGAAAATAATTTACAGTGACAGGAAAGCTGCGCCCCATACTGGTGATGATAGGCGTGTTACCAAGCAGTTTGGCGACACCTTCCGCATCCAGTGTGGCTGACATCACCAGCACTTTGAGATCTTCGCGCAGTGTGCGCAGGCTGTCGATGCACAGCGCCAGCGCCAGATCGGTGTTGAGATTGCGCTCGTGAAATTCATCGAAAATCACCAGCCCCACGCCTTCCAGTGCCTGGTCGCCCTGCAAGCGGCGCGTGAGTATACCTTCGGTAACCACTTCAATGCGTGTATGGCGCGACACCTGGCTATCAAAGCGCACGCGGTAGCCCACGGTGCGCCCGACTTTTTCGCCGCGCATATCAGCCATACGCATCGCTGCTGCACGTGTCGCCAGGCGGCGAGGTTCCAGCATCACAATTGACTGGCCTTGCAGCCACGGTTCATCCAATAAGGCCAATGGCACAAGCGTAGTCTTACCGGCGCCAGGTGGTGCCTGCAATACCACGGCTGAATGCGACGCAAGAGCTTCGCGCAGTTGCGGCAGGATTTCTTCGATGGGGAGGGCATAGCGAGGGGTTGGGGACATGTTTTTATATCATTTCACCGTTCTTGCGCATCCATGCGCTCACGGCACTTGTGCATCCATGCACATCGAAGTGGAGCGAGAAATCTTTGGCGCAAGTATACGCTTACCACTTCGCTGTAATCTTACCACTTCGCTGTATGATGATGCACATTCGGCAAAGCCCGTCCCATAAAGCGCTCACCGATGGTCTGAAAACGCAACGGCACGTCAGTGACATAGAAGTGATATTCCGGCGCAAGGCGTTGCGGGTTCGCCAGGTTCATTTTTTCCAGCAATGCAGCAGTTTGTTGCGCCATGGTTTCCGCAGAATCAACGAGGCGCACATCCGGCCCCACAGTGTCTTGCAATAATGGAATCAGCAGCGGGTAATGGGTGCAACCTAGCACCAGTGTATCAATGTTGTGCGCCAGTAGTGGCCGCAGATATTCGTGTGCAGTGAGGCGCGTCACTTCATGGTCAAGCCAGCCTTCTTCCACCAGCGGCACGAACAGCGCGCAGGCCTGGGAATAAATACGGATATCTGCCGCATGCTGGTGTATGGCGCGCGCATAGGCGTTGCTGTTAATTGTAGTGGGCGTACCGATCACGCCCACCTGTTTGCGTTGGGTGGTAGCAATGGCGCCCAATGCGCCAGCCTCAATCACATCCAGCACCGGCACGGCAGACAGATCGCGTACTACCTGCGCAGCCACGGCGGCCATGGTATTGCACGCAATAATCAATAATTTGACTTCTTTTTGCAGCAGAAATTGCGTGATTTGCGCCGTGAAATGACGGATGGTGTCGACCGACTTTACGCCATACGGTACGCGCGCCGTATCACCAAAATAGATGATATTTTCAAACGGCAGGCGCTCCATCAGGGTGCGCACCACCGTCAGGCCGCCGACACCGGAGTCAAATACGCCAATGGCGTTTTTAGGGTTGGGTTGCATGGTTATATGTCGGAACAAAACGTGAAATAGATAAGGTATTGGCCGGGAATTTCACTGCTGGAGCTGACCAGAAAGATTTATTAAATTTAACCTTTTGAATTATAAAACGATTTAATATTATCTGCAATGTCTCCCATGAAGTTGTCCATATTCATGAGAACTGGCGCTAAGTGGCGTTAACCCTTCAAGGAGACCTGCATTTTGCCGCTACAGGAGTGTAGGGGCGTACCCGTCTACGTGATGAAATTCCCCTCAGTGTATATATTTTAAGACCAAGAGGTGAGCATGTCAGGCTGGCTGAAAGAAAAATTTATCGGCTGGTTGAGGGAAGAAGAAACTGCTTCAGCGGTGCCTCTGTGTGACTTTGATCGATTGAGCCGCGCATTGCGTCCGGCCGACGTGATCTTAGTCGAGGGGAATACCCGCCTTAGCCATTTTATAAAAAATATTACACAAAGCCAGTGGACACACTCTGCGTTATACGTTGGGCGTCTCTGTGAGATTGGCGATGCCGTGCTGCGGCAGCATATTCAGCGGCATTATCAGGAAAGCCAGGCTGCGCCGTTAAATTTGGCCAAGCCGTTAAGTCTGGATGAGCCGTTAATCATCGAGGGATTAATCGGACAAGGAATTATTATCGAGCCGCTACGTAAATACCGTGGGATGAATATGCGCGTGTGCCAGCCGCGCGGCTTGTCGTCCGATGATGCTTCACGGGTGTTGCGGTTTGCGGCGCGTCATCTGGGGGTGCAGTATGATATACGTCAATTGTTTGATCTGGCGCGCTGGATGTCGCCGCACGCCTGGTTACCGCGACGCTTAGGTTCAACATTGTTTGAGATTGGTACAAACTTGTCTGAGCGCACAATATGCTCCACACTGATCGCAGCAGCGTTTGACTCAGTACATTTTCCGGTCAGGCCGGTGGTGCATCGCAGTGATGATGGCGGATTGCGGTTTTATCCGCGCAATCCCCGCTTATGTACGCCACGGGATTTTGATTATTCACCTTATTTTGATAGTGTGAAATTTTCTGTAGTGGCAATGGATGATATTGGCGCTTATCGTCATCTGCCCTGGGATAAGCACGGTACGATCTGTAATGATGAGCATGAATGTTTCCTTCCGGATGTTACCCGGGATTCTATTTTGCCTTATTATATGAAAAGTGATGTGAAAGATGACGATATTTCACGACATGCGTTGAACTGGCGCCATGTGCGTGCCAGGCATCGTGGCGCAAGCCGTCGCATAAAAAAGCATAAAGTTGTTTTAGGAGTAGGTCGTGAATAATCTGGGAGTGAACAGGAGATGATGTCATTTTTCTGGATAGGATTGCTGGTAGCCATGATAGGCCTGCTGGCATACATGCGGGTGCCTTTAATTATTGCAACGGTGATTGTATCAGGAGTACCCATTTTATGGACGGTGCTTGATACACCTTCACCCGCCGTCATAGCGTTACTCTGGTCTACCTTTATTGTCACGGCCCTTTTTCTCAACGTACCCAAACTGCGCCGCGCGTGGATTAGCAATCGTGTGCTGCCGCTGTTTCGCACCGCGTTGCCGCCCATGTCAAAAACCGAGCGCGATGCGCTGGAAGCAGGCACCGTGTGGTGGGACGGTGAATTGTTCAGCGGCAATCCGGACTGGCTCAAATTGCTGACTATTCCCACGCCACAGCTCAGCGCAGAGGAGCAGGCTTTTCTGGATGGGCCAGCTGAAGAATTGTGCCGCATGCTGAATGATTGGGAAATCACCGAAGAACTGCATGACCTACCGCCGCACGTCTGGCAGTTCATCAAGGATAAGCGCTTTTTCGGCATGATTATTCCGAAACAATACGGTGGCCTGGAATTCTCCGCGCTGGCCCATTCAGAAGTCGTCATGAAAATTTCCAGCCGCAGCGTCACGGCCGCTGTGACTGTCATGGTGCCCAATTCATTGGGGCCTGCCGAATTGCTGCTGCATTACGGTACGGATGAGCAAAAAAATTATTATTTGCCACGCCTGGCGCGCGGTGAAGAAGTCCCCTGCTTTGCCTTGACTGGCCCAGAAGCGGGCAGTGATGCCAGCTCAATGCCGGATAGCGGGGTGGTGTGTCGCGGTACCTTTGAGGGTAAAGAAATAATTGGCATACGCCTGAATTGGGACAAGCGTTATATCACCCTGGGGCCAGTGGCGACGGTGTTGGGGCTGGCCTTTAAACTCTATGATCCAGATCGCTTGCTGGGGGACAGAAGTGACGTTGGTATTACCTGCGCGTTAATTCCCACCAAGACTCCCGGCGTGGTGATTGGCAATCGGCATTTCCCTCTCAACATTCCTTTTCAGAATGGACCTAACAGCGGCAAGGATGTGTTCATTCCCGTGGACTGGATTATTGGTGGGCCGAAGCGCGCGGGGCAAGGGTGGCGCATGTTAATGGAATGCCTGGCGGCAGGGCGCTCCATTTCATTGCCGGCACTGTCAACAGGCGCGGGCAAAATGGGATGCCGCGCCACGGGTGCGTATGCTCGCGTCCGCAAACAATTCAAAACCTCCATCGGCCGCTTTGAAGGTGTCGAAGAAGTGCTGGCGCGTATGGCAGGTTACACTTACATGATGGATGCGGCGCGCACCATGACCGCAGGCGCAATAGATCTGGGTGAGAAACCTTCTGTAGTGTCCGCCATCGTCAAATATCACCTGACAGAGTGCATGAGAAAGGTGGTAAATGATGCGATGGATATACAGGGCGGCAGCGGTATCTGCATGGGGCCGCGCAATTTGCTGGGACGCATCTATCAATCCATTCCGATTGGCATCACCGTTGAAGGCGCGAATATTCTTACACGCAGTCTGATTATTTTTGGCCAGGGTGCAATACGCTGCCATCCGTATGTGATCAAGGAAATGCAGGCGGCGGCAGAGCCGGATGCGCATCAGGCTTCCTTGAAATTTGATGACGCATTGTTCAGCCACATAGGTTTTACCATGAGCAATGCAGCCGGTGCATTCTGGCTGGGCATCAGTGGCGCGCGCTTTGTGTTTGTGCCAGTATCTGGCCCGGAAGAGCATTACTATAAGCAACTCACCCGCATGAGCGCAGCGTTTGCCTTGGTAGCCGACGCAGCCATGCTGGTGGCGGGCGGTTCATTAAAGCGGCGGGAAAAAATTTCAGGGCGACTGGCCGATGTGTTGAGCCATCTGTATCTTGCCTCCACCGTGTTAAAGCGCTTTGTCAATCAGGGGCGGCCCGACAGTGATCTGCCCATGGTGCAATGGGCGTGTCAGGATGCCTTGTGCAACATCCAGAATGCACTGGATGGAATATTACATAACCTCCCCAGCCGTCCGGTCGCGTGGATATTGCGCAGGCTGATATTCCCGCTGGGCAAACCCTATGCCGCACCACGTGATGCATTGGGTCATGAAGTGGCAGGCGTGTTACTGCAACCTTCAGAGGCGCGGGATCGTTTGACTGCGGGCTTGTATGTTCCTGCCTCACTCAATGAGCCATTAGGCCGCTTGGAAGATGCGCTAAATAAAGCGATTGCCGCAGAGGTTACAGAGAAAAAATTACGCATCGGACTCGGGCCGGGCGGATACAGCGGCAATGATGAAACACCGCGTGTGCAGGCTGGCATCAAGCTGGGTGTTATTACGGAAGAAGAAGCTCAATTGATGTATGATGCCATTGCTGCGCGCAGGGAAGTGATTAAAGTAGATGATTTCACGCAAGACTACTGGCGAAGGGAGAAAGTAGAATGTCCAACGGAACAGACGGCCCCGGTCGATCAAGTCGATCCGACCAAGCCGATAAGCCCGGCAAAATTGGCCAAACCGGCAAAACGGTATATGTAGTTGACGGTAGCCGCACGCCGCAGTTAAAGGCAAAGAACAAGCCGGGGCCTTTCCAGGCGGCTGATCTTGCCATTGGCGCGGGGCGTCCTTTATTGATGCGCCAAAATTTTCAACCCAGTGATTTCGACGAAGTCATTCTCGGTTGCGTCATGCCCGGCCCGGATGAAGCAAATATCGCACGCGTGGTTGCGCTACGTCTGGGGTGTGGCAAACATGTTCCGGCGTGGACGGTGCAGCGCAATTGCGCTTCCGGGATGCAGGCGCTGGATTGTGCCGCGCGCAATATTGCATTGGGGCGCGCACACTTGATTCTGGCAGGCGGTGTAGAGGCGATGAGCCATGCCCCCGTCTTGCTCAATAACGACATGGTAACGTGGCTCGGCGAGTGGAGTGCCGAGCGTAATTTCGGCGCGCGCCTGGCGGCATTAAGTAAATTACGTGCGGGACATTTCAAACCCATCATCGGCTTATTGCGCGGCCTTACGGACCCTGTTGTCGGCCTGTCCATGGGTCAAACCGCCGAAAATCTCGCGCATCGCTTTAATATCAGCCGTGAACGTATGGATGCCTTTGCGCTGGAAAGCCATCGCCGGCTTGCCAAAGCGCAAGATGACAAATTGCTCGGGGAAATCGAAACCCTTTACGATACCCAGGGTCATGCTTACGAGCATGATGATGGTTTGCGCCGCGGCAAAGACCACGAGGATGACATGGCAAAAATGGCCAAACTCAAGCCAGTGTTCGATCGTCACTTTGGTAATGTCACGGCGGGTAACAGCGCGCAGATTACTGACGGCGCCGCGCTGCTGATTTTAGCCAGTGCGGAGGCTGTTGAAAAATATAAACTGCCGGTGTTGGGGCGGATTATTGATGTTCAGTGGGCGGGCCTGGAGCCAGCGCAAATGGGCTTGGGCCCTGCGCATTCCATGGCGCCGATCATGCAACGGCATGGCCTTGCGATTCAGGATATTGACTACTGGGAAATCAATGAAGCGTTTGCTGCGCAAGTATTGGCATGCCTGGAAGCGTGGAAAGACAGTGATTATTGCCGCACAGAATTAGGGCTCGATCGTGCCTTCGGTGAAATCGACCTCGCCAGGCTGAATGTTGATGGCGGTGGCGTAAGCCTCGGACATCCCGTCGGCGCCAGTGGCGCGCGCATTGTCTTGCATTTGCTGAATGTGCTGAAGCGAACCAAAACCCGTCGCGGCATGGCCAGTTTATGTATCGGTGGTGGCCAGGGTGGCGCCATGCTAGTTGAAAGTGGAAGGGAGTAATGGCAATGAACCAGCCAGCCTATAAACATTGGCACGTTGAGCGTGATAATGACGCTATTGTGTGGCTCCATATAGACGTTGGCAGCACCAATTCCAATAACAGCGCCAATGTACTTTCTTCGAGCGTGCTGGATGAGCTGAATGAAATTCTGGAAAAATTGACTTACGAATTGCCGCGCGGCGTGATTGTCTTGTCAGACAAGCCGAATGGTTTTATTGCAGGCGCCGATGTCAAAGAGTTTGTTCCCCTGAAAGAAACTGCCGAGGCGCTGGTGTTGTTGCGGCGCGGACAGCGCGCCATGAATCGCCTGGCAGAATTAAAATGTCCTACCGTGGCGCTGATCCACGGGTTTTGTCTGGGTGGCGGCATGGAACTGGCGCTGGCGTGCCGTTATCGCATCGCAGATGAAGATCCACGTACGCGTTTAGGCTTGCCTGAAATTAAATTGGGCATTCATCCCGGGTTCGGTGGCACGGTACGTTTGCCGCCATTGATTGGCGCACCGGCAGCGATGGATTTGATGTTGACCGGAAAAACCATTGATGCACGCACCGCAAAAAAAATCGGTTTGATTGATTATGCGGTTCCCGCGCGCCACCTCAAGCGTGCCGCAATGTCTGTGATCATGAACCCGCCCGCACCGCATCGCCCCGGCTTCATTCAGTCGCTGACCAACAAAGGCTTCATAAGAAACATATTGGCGAGCGCGATGCGTCATCGCGTTGCGGAAAAAGCCAGCGAAGCGCATTACCCCGCACCTTATGCGCTCATAGATCTGTGGGTGAAACACGCCCACGACCCTGTAAAAATGATGGAAGAAGAAGCGGCATCAGTCGCACGTTTTGTGTTGGGTAAAACCGCGCATAATCTGGTGCGGGTGTTTTTCCTGCAGGAACGCCTCAAATCACTCGGCAAAAAAACACTGATTGCACCGCAGCATGTGCATGTAATTGGTGGCGGCGTGATGGGCGGTGATATTGCCATCTGGTGCGCCCTGCAAGGCCTGCGCGTAACAGTGCAGGAGACGCGCCATGATGCCATGGCAAAAGTCATCAAGCGTGCGTACGCGCTGTTTAAAAAACGCTTTAAGCAACCACGTTTGATACAGGCCGCCATGGATCGCCTGATCCCGGATGACAAAGGTGTCGGCGTCAGCCATGCCGATGTGGTGATTGAAGCCATTTTCGAAGACATTCTGGCAAAGCAGGCTTTATACCGTGAGATTGAGCCGAAAATGAAAGCGGGCGCTTTGCTGGCGACCAATACCTCCAGCATCCCTCTGGAGATTTTGAGTGAAGCCCTGGCAAAGCCCAGTCGTCTGGTCGGTATACACTTCTTCAATCCAGTCGCGCAAATGCAACTGGTGGAAGTGGTCAGCAGCTTCATTACCGATCCGGTGGTGACGCGTCAGGCCGCTGCATTTGTGCGGCATATTGATCGCTTGCCCTTGCCAGTCAAGAGCTCGCCGGGCTTCCTGGTGAATCGCGTTCTCATGCCTTATCTGCTGGAAGCTGTCACCATGGAGTGGGAAGGTGTACCAGCGGCAATGATTGACAAAGCGGCGCTGGATTTCGGTATGCCGATGGGGCCGATTCGCCTTGCTGATACAGTGGGTCTGGATATTTGTTTGTCGGTGGCAGAAATATTATCACAGCGTCTTAATGTTGACGTGCCGCCGCGCTTGCGTGAATTGGTGAGCGCAGGCCGATTGGGCGTAAAGAGCGGGCAAGGGTTTTATACCTATCACGGCGACAAGCCGCAGATTCCGCGCGCCAAGCCCGGTTATACACCACCTGCCGATATTGCCGAGCGACTGATGCTGCGTTTACTCAATGAAGCCGCCGCGTGTTTGCGTGAAGGTGTGGTGGCGGATGCCGATCTGCTGGATGCGGGTATTATTTTTGGCACGGGCTTTGCGCCGTTCCGGGGTGGGCCAATCAATTATGTGCAGGAAGCCGGTGTCGACATCCAGCGCAAAAAACTGCATGAGCTGGAGCAACATTACGGCAAGCGTTTTGTGGCCGATGCGGAATGGGCGGAGTTATAGTTATGGCATACCATACCAGTGACATTATCCCCTTTGAAACCGCCCACACCTTGGCGGGTCTGTTCCGCGAGCGTGTCCGGCGCAGCCCCAATGCGATTGCGTATCGTTATTTCGAGGAATCCAGCAAATCATGGAAAGATACCTCATGGGCAGAAATGGCTGCATGGGTGGCGCGTTGGCAACATGCCTTGCTGCATGAAGGATTGCAACCCGGTGAGCGCGTGGCGATGTTGTTACGCAATTGCCGTGAATGGGTGATGTTCGAGCAGGCGGCATTGGGTTTAGGTTTGGTGGTAGTGCCGCTTTATCCAAATGACCGCGCCGACAATATTGCCTATATCGTGCAAAATGCTGGCGTGCGTTTGCTGGTTATTGAGGGCGCGGAACATTGGCGCACTCTGTCAGAAGTTCCACAAGAAATTAAGGATCAGTTGCAAGGTTTACAACGCATTGTCAGCTTGCAGCCGATTGTGGATACGCATGAACCACGCCTGAAAACAGCTATGGAATGGTTGCCTGAAGCGGGTGGTGAGTTGATTGCGCGCGATGCCGCCCCCGACGCGCTCGCCACCATCGTCTACACCTCGGGCACCACTGGCCGCCCCAAAGGCGTGATGCTCAGTCATAATAATATCCTTTCAAATGTTGTTGGATGTGTAGAAGGATTTCCTGCCTATCCCGACGATTTGTTTTTATCATTTTTGCCGCTATGCCATACCTTTGAACGTACCGTGGGCTACTATTCGCCGATGATGTGTGGCGCTACTGTGGCGTATGCGCGCGGCATTCCGGTGCTTGCCGAAGATTTGTTGACGCTACGTCCCACCGCGATAGTGTCCGTGCCGCGTATTTTCGAAAGAGTTTATGGCAAGATTAAAGCGCAGATGGATGCGAAATCACCGCTGGCGCAAAAACTGTTTAATCTGGCGGTTGAAGTCGGCTGGTCACGTTTTCAATACTTGCAGGGGCGCGGCCCTAATCGTCCCAGCCATTTGTTGTGGCCGGTGTTGAATAAATTGGTGGCCAGCAAAGTCATGGCAAAATTAGGCGGGCGTGTGCGCCTGGCGGTGTGTGGCGGCGCGCCGTTGTCTATGCCGATCGCCAAAGTATTTCTCGGTTTTGGCTTGCCGTTGACACTGGGTTATGGCCTGACTGAAACCAGCCCCGTAATCAGTGGCAATCGGCTCGATAATAATGACCCGATAGGTGTCGGGACACCATTACAGGGCATACAAGTGCGCATTGGTGAAAACGACGAGCTGCTAACCAAAAGTGCCAGTGTCATGCTAGGTTACTGGGGTAACCCCGAGGCCACTGCCAAAATTATTGATGCTGAAGGTTGGCTACACACCGGCGACAAGGCGCGCATCGAAAACAATCATATTTATATTACTGGCCGCCTTAAAGATATTATAGTTATGGCCAACGGCGAAAAAGTACCGCCTGCGGATATGGAGCTGGCGATTGCGCTGGATCCCCTGTTTGAACAAGTCATGGTGATTGGCGAAGGCCGGCCTTATCTGGCTGCATTGGCAGTGCTTAATGCAGAGCAATGGTCGGCAGTAGCCAGCACGCTGGGGCTGGATGCCAAGCTGCTGCAAGATAAGCGCGCCTGCGATGCCGTGCTGGAAAGATTAAGCGCACAGTTGCGCAGTTTCCATGCGTATGCCCAGGTGCGGCGCATCGCCTTGAGCCTGGAGCCGTGGACTGTGGAAAATGGACTGCTCACGCCGACGCTTAAAGTACGCCGCAATCTGGTGATGACGCGTTATAGCGGTCTGGTGGAAAAACTTTATGAAGGACATTAATGGACGCTGAAAAGACCATGCTGCCACAAGATCGTCAACCCACCCTGCGTTTAACTCCCATGCCGTCTGACACCAATGCGGCGGGTGATATTTTTGGTGGCTGGATGGTTTCCCAAATTGACATCGCTGGGAGTATCGCCGCGTACCGTCGTGCGCGTTGCCATGTGGTAACTGTCGCCATAAATTCCGTGCAATTCCATGAGCCAACATTTGTTGGCGATGTAATTAGCTGTTATGCGGATGTCATTAAGGTGGGACGCACTTCGCTGACGGTGAGCGTGGATGTTTATGCGGAGCGAATCAACCCACAGGGATTGCACATTGCGAAAGTCACCGAAGCCACACTCACCTACGTGGCGATTGACGAAAACCGCAAGCCGAAAGTTGTGCCGCCAGAGAGCGAATAAATTTCACTGTTGATTTACCCCTGCTCGCTAACCTCGCACGGCCCTTTAAATTCCTCTGGCACATTCGGCGGGCATTCGCCGCAACTCAGATTGCCGGGTACGGCGAATTCCATTTTTTTCGGATAAGGTAAATTCAGATTCTGCATGAGACTGACAAACTCCTGCTCGGTTTTTCCGCCAATGCGCGGATTACGGATTTTTTCCTGGCCGATGGTGGATATTTGCCGCTGGTTGTAATCATGTGCGGGATACACCAGGGTTTCGTCGGGCAGGGTAAAGAATTTTTTATGGATTGATTCGTAAAGTGTAGCGGCATCACCGCTTTGAAAGTCAGTGCGCCCGCAGCTATCAATCAATAACGCATCGCCCGTAAACAGCAGCGTGTGCGTGCCATTGTCGAGCAAATAAGCGTGATGCGTGTCGGTGTGGCCAGGTGTGAACAGCGGGCGGATTACAATGCTGCCGACGCGGAACAGTTCGCCTTCGCGCAGCCCAACATCACGGCAGGCCATGCCATCCAGTGCGGGCCCCGCGATTTTACTGCCCAACAAATATTTTAATTTGCGCGCGCCGGTGAGATGGTCGGCGTGAATATGGGTTTCTACGCAATAGGCGAGCTTCAGCCCGAGTTCCTGTATGACACGCTGATCCCGCTCTACCGTTTCCAGTACTGGGTCAATGAGCACCGCTTGCCCGCTGTCACGGCAGCCCAGCAAATAAGTATAGCTTGATGAATTGGGTTCGAATAATTGTTTGAATATCATGGTAATTCCCGGTTATTCAGGCGACCATTCCAGATGCAGCGTCTGCGCCCACGCATGCGTCAAAACATCCTTGATGTCCTGCGGTGTCACTGCCGTTAACTGCGCCAAACGCTCCTCCATCGACCAGTGGTGCTGTTGATAGATCGCCTCACGGGCCAATCGTTCCATGCACTCTTCAGTGTCGTCTTCCGCAATCAACATGCTGGCGCGCAAATGATCGCGTGATATTTCCAGCTCATCGGCGGCGGGGCCATCACGCATCAGTTGTTGCAGCGTATCTTCCACCGCACGGCGGCATTCGTCAACGCGTTCCGGCTCACAGGCGGTTTGAATCATCCACAAGCCGCAGTCGGAATATAAATCCAAACGCGATTGTATGGAATAAGCCAGGCCACGCCGTTCACGGATTTCCTGAAATAAGCGCGACGATGCACCGCCGCCCAGCAGGTGATTGGCGACCACCAGCGCAGGATAGCGCGCGCTGTCATTGATTGCGGGAGCATTCATCGCCCACACCAGATGGCTTTGCGCCAGATCTTGCTGGGCGCGGTTGTGGCCTGTCTTGAAGTCGGGAGCGGAGAGCGGCGGCACCCCGCCAGCGGGCAGATGAGCAAGTGGCGCACATGCCTGTATCAGGGCAGCATGATCGACCGCCCCAGCCGCCACCACCCACAGCCGACCACCTGTCAGCAAATCGCGCAGATAAGCATGTAGCGCGGCGCTGGTGGCGTTGGCGATGACCGCCTCCCGTCCCAGAATCGGCCAACCCAGGGGATGCTCGGGCCAGGCCTGCTCCACAGCGGTTTCTTCGATGGCTTCTTCGGGAGTGTCGGCGATCATCGCCACCTCCTGCAACACCACCTCACGTTCGATTTCAAGATCTTGCTCATCAAAGCGCGGGTTAACCAGCATACCGACAAATAGTTGAACTAATTCAGCCATATACTGGCTAGGCACCAAGCCATGCAAAGCAGTAAGCTCGCGCCCCGTATGCGCATTAATCTGCCCCCCCATGGCTTCAAAACGGCGTGCCAGCGCCAGCGCGCTGTGAGTGCCAGTGCCTTTGAACAGCACATGTTCCAGCAGATGCGCATAGCCCACTTGCATCGGCGTCTGGTGACGCCCGCCGTTAAAAATCCATACGCCTAGTGACGTGCTATGTGCGGTGGGCAGGGTGTAGCTGATAATGGTCACTCCATTGGTCAGGCGCGCGGTGTTGATGGTCGGAGTCAAGTCGGGAGTTTCCTTGGGTTACGTCGAAAATGGTTAAAATCATAGCCTACACGGTTTTAGGGGCTAGGCCACCCCCCTTGTTTATGAAATAATGGGCGGAGACTCGGCTGTTAGCTTCCGCCCCCCTCTGTTTATCTGTGCGGGCTAAGTTAACAGTATATAGTAGGGCAGTGGGCGATTCAGGTTAAATAGACAGCAGATTAAGTAAGGCGGCGGGTAAATACAATGGATGACAATAAGCGCAAGGCGCTCAGTGCAGCGCTGAGCCAGATTGAAAAGCAGTTTGGTAAAGGCTCGGTGATGCGTATGGGCGATGGCGGTGTGGCGCGCGATATTGGCGTGATTTCCACCGGTTCGTTGGGACTGGATATTGCGCTGGGTATCGGCGGTTTGCCGCGCGGCCGCATTGTCGAAATCTACGGCCCGGAATCGTCCGGTAAAACCACGCTCACCCTGCAAGTGATTGCGGAAGCGCAGAAACTGGGCGGCACGGCGGCGTTTGTCGACGCCGAGCATGCGCTCGATCCCACCTATGCGAAAAAGCTGGGTGTCAATGTCGACGACCTGCTGGTGTCGCAGCCGGATACCGGCGAACAGGCGCTGGAAATTGCCGATATGCTGGTGCGCTCCGGCGCAGTAGATGTGGTTGTCATCGACTCGGTGGCGGCACTTACCCCCAAGGCTGAAATCGAAGGCGAGATGGGTGATTCGCACATGGGCTTGCAGGCGCGCCTGATGTCGCAGGCGTTGCGCAAACTCACCGCCAACATCAATCGCTCCAATACCATGGTGATCTTCATCAACCAGATCCGCATGAAGATTGGCGTGATGTTTGGCAGCCCCGAAACTACCACCGGCGGTAATGCGCTTAAATTCTACGCCTCGGTGCGTCTGGACATCCGCCGCACCGGCGCCATCAAGCGTGGTGACGAGGTGGTGGGCAGTGAAACCCGTGTTAAAGTGGTGAAAAATAAAGTAGCGCCGCCGTTCAAGGAAGCCTGCTTCGAAATTCTTTATGGCGAAGGCATTTCACTGCAAGGTGAGCTGGTGGAGCTGGGCGTAACACACGGCTTCGTTGAAAAATCCGGCGCCTGGTATAGCTGTGAAGGTGAGCGCATCGGCCAGGGTAAGGACAATGCGCGTATTTACCTGAAAGAGCATCCCGCGCTTGCACGCAGCATCGAAGATAAAATCCGCGCCAAGCTGCTGACCAAAACCGTCAGCGCCGAACCCGAGAAGCTCGACGCTTGAGCTTGATGCCGTGAACGGCCGCCGTTCCCGATCTGCTACTGAAGCTGGCCAATCTCCAGCAGGAGATCCAGGCCAGCCGCGCCGCACCGCCATGAATCTGTTGGCGCGGCGCGAGCACTCCACCCGCGAACTGAAGCGCAAGTTGAAAGTGCGTGGCATGGAGGGCGCTGCCGTCGATCAAGCCCTGGCTGCTTTGCAAGAGGAGCGGCTGCTCAGTGATGAACGCTTTGTGGAAATGCTGGTGCATTCACGCATCAGCAAAGGTCAGGGACCGCTGCGCATCCAGGCCGAATTGCGCGAACACGGTGTGAGTGATGACTTGGTCAGCGCCGCTGTGGATGTAAACGACCCGCAGTGGCATGACAAAATTAAAGAAGTGCGACACAAGCGCTTTGGCGCGAGCCTGCCGAGCACTATTGATGAGCGCGCCAAACAAATGCGATTTTTGCAATACCGGGGATTTACCTCGGAGCAAATCCGCGCGGCTTTCAAGTCGCGTGGGGGTGATGAATGATAACGCCGCCAAGCGGCAGAGTGATGAAGTGAAAATGATGACCAGTGCCGAACTCCGCAATACCTTCCTCGAATTTTTTCGTGGACATGGCCACACTATCGTGCCCAGCAGTTCCCTGGTGCCGTCCAATGACGCCACACTGTTGTTTACCAATGCTGGCATGGTGCAATTTAAAGACGTGTTCCTCGGGCTGGAGCAGCGCCCTTACGTGCGTGCGGTGAGTTCGCAGCGCTGCGTGCGTGCCGGTGGCAAACACAATGATTTGGAAAATGTCGGTTACACGGCGCGCCACCACACTTTTTTTGAAATGCTCGGCAACTTCAGTTTTGGTGATTACTTCAAGCGTGATGCGATCCGTTACGGCTGGGAATTTCTCACCCAGGTGTTAAAGCTGCCGCCGGAGCGGTTGTGGATCACGGTGTTTGAAGAAGACCAGGAAGCTGCCGACATCTGGCTTAACGAGATCAAGGTCAGTCCGCAGCGTTTTTCGCGCATCGGCGCACATGATAATTTCTGGGCGATGGGTGATACCGGCCCCTGCGGCCCGTGTTCCGAAATATTTTATGACCACGGCCCGGCGATTGCCGGCGGCCCGCCCGGCACGCCTGAGGGCGATGGTGACCGCTACGTCGAAATCTGGAACCTGGTATTCATGCAGTATAACCGCGCGCCTGATGGCACGCTGACGCCGTTGCCCAAGCCCTCAGTTGATACCGGCATGGGGCTGGAGCGCCTCGCGGCGGTGATGCAGAAAGTGCATAGCAATTATGATATAGACCTGTTTGGCAACCTGATCCGCGCCATCGCAAAATTGGCGAATATCGATGATATTTCTGGAAATTCACTGAAAGTTGTGGCGGATCACATCCGCGCCAGTGCGTTTTTGATCACCGATGGCGTAATGCCCTCCAACGAAGGGCGTGGCTATGTGCTGCGGCGCATCATCCGCCGTGCGATTCGGCATGGTCATAAGCTGGGCTTCAAAGAACCGTTTTTCCACAAGCTGGTCGCGCCGCTGGTGGTTGAAATGGGTAGCGCTTACCCTGAGCTGACGCGCGCCCAGGAACAGGTAGAACGCATGCTGCGCCTCGAAGAAGAACGCTTTGCCGAAACGCTGGAAAATGGCCTGAAAATGCTGGAGCAGGACATAGCGAAACTCAGCGGTAACGACAACATCATCCAAGCCAGTGACACGCTGAGTGCCAGTAGCGACGTAACAGTGGCTATCACTGGCCAAAGCATGACCTCATCACAGGGCACAGTACAAGCCAATGTTACGGTACCAATCACCGGACAGGCGATTGTAGTCACTCAAGGCAAAGTCATCCCTGGCGACACCCTATTCCGTCTCTACGACACCTACGGCTTTCCGGTTGACCTCACTGGTGACATTGCCCGCGAGCGTGGCCTGAGCCTCGATATGGCCGGGTTTGAGCGTGAAATGGCGGCGCAGCGTGATCGCGCCCGTGCCGCCAGCCAGTTTGATATAGCCTATGGTGGCCGCCTCATGGGCGTAGAAGGCAAGACGGATTTCAGCGGCTACACGCAACTTGCGGACACCGCCACCGTCATCGCGCTGTATCGTGAAGACGGCAGCGCCGTGCCAATGCTTGAGGCTGCACAAGCCGGCAAAATAGTGCTGGATCGCACGCCGTTTTATGCCGAGTCCGGCGGGCAAGTGGGCGATGTTGGCGTCATCAGCACCGCCCAGGCCAGCTTCGAGGTGCGCGATACCCAGAAGCAGGGTGAGGGCGTGCATATTCATAATGGCGCGCTCACCAAGGGCGTGCTGCGCGTGGGTGATAAGGTGGAAGCCGCTGTGCGCCCCGAGGCGCGCCAAGCCATCGCACTCAACCACTCTGCGACGCACTTGCTGCACGCCGCGCTACGTAGCGTGCTGGGTACCCATGTCACACAAAAAGGATCGCTGGTTGATCCGCAGCGTCTGCGTTTTGATTTTTCACATTTTGAGCCGATGACGCCGTCCCAGATCAAAGAGGTCGAAACCCTGGTCAACGAGCAGATTCGCGTCAACCGCGAGGCTCAGACCCGCGTCATGGCCTATGACCAAGCGGTGGGCGCGGGGGCGATGGCGCTGTTCGGTGAAAAATACGGCGACGAAGTACGGGTGTTGAGCATCGGTGAATTTTCCACGGAATTGTGTGGCGGCACGCATGTGCAACGCGCTGGTGACATCGGCGTGTTCAAAATCACCGCCGAAGCCGGCGTCGCGTCGGGTGTGCGGCGCATCGAAGCCGTCACCGGCCAGCGTGCGCTGGACTGGATCGCCGCTGACGAAACGCGGCTGCTGGTGATTGCCGACCTGGTCAAATCCAGCCGTGACGCGGTGGACGACAAGGTGCGCCAGCTTCTGGAACGTACCCGCAAACTGGAAAAAGAACTGGAACAGCTCAAGGGCAAAATCGCCAGCAGCCAAGGCAGTGACTTTGCCACGCAGGCGGTGGATGTCGGCGGCATCAAGGTGCTGGCGGCGTTGCTTGAGGGCGTTGACCCCAAAGCCTTGCGCGATACTGTGGATCAGCTCAAAAACAAACTCGGCTCAGCAGCGATTATCCTCGCCGCCGTGGCAGACGGAAAAGTCAGCCTGGTGGCGGGCGTCACCAAAGATTGCATGGCTCAAGTCAAGGCGGGTGATCTGGTGAATGCCGTGGCGTTGCAAGTGGGCGGCAAAGGCGGTGGTCGCCCTGACATGGCACAGGCCGGCGGCGATAACCCGGCAGCGCTCGCTGCTGCGCTGGCCTCGGTGCCGGAATGGGTGCGGAGTCGGTTAGGTTAAATCTAGCAAAACACCCTACCTCCGTTCGCCCTGAGCCTGTCGAAGGGCATCTGGATGCGGGGCGAGTGGTTCGACAGGCTCACCACGAACGGGCATTTAAATTTTGCGTAAGTCCTATCTAAAAACGACGCTTGGCAACTACGGATGAAGCGCTGCTGGCACCCAGCGCCGTAGCGCCCACTGCTGTTTCGGTTTCGCTGGTTGCATTGAGTAGCCATGCACGGCTTTGCTGTAAAACTTCCGCCGCCCGTCCACCGCATCCCCACAGGCGAATGCAGCGTTCGACCTCGATACGAATCGCATCGCGTGTCTGTTCCACGAGTTCTGCATAGCCAGTGTCGGGCGTCCGTGCATTCTGGCGAATGCGCTTTGCAACCACGTCGAACAGTGGCGCGCTGTAATTGATTTTAGTCGCGCCGCACTGGATCATGCGCCGGAATTGATCGTCCGACAGGTCGCCGCCGCCATGAATACCCAGTGGGATACTGAGTGCCTGGTTGATTTTCGCCAGACGCGAGAAATCGTGCTTAGCGCTGCCGCGCTCCATCCGGCTGACGGATACCGCCAGGCAAGTGACGCCGGTGCGTTCTACATAATGTTTGGCTTCGATGGGCGAGGTCACTCTGCCTGCTGTTGATTCCGGCGTTTCTCCATTGTCGAGATTAGCCAGCTCGCCCACCACCATAACACCGCGTGGCGCCGCCAATTCCACCGCTTTCTTCGTCAACGCTACATTGTCAGGAAAGTTGAGTTGAGAGGCATTAAAAACCACACCGCCGCAACCTGTTTTGATGGCTTCCACCACGGTGTTGGGATCGTCTTCCACTTCCACCTGAAATGCAATGGGTATGCTGGCGCGCTGCGCCATACTCACTACCGCCAGAGCCAGTGGTTCAATATTCTCCGTGCCAGGATAGGCTTTTGACAAACTCAAAATGATAGGCGAGCGCATGGTTTCCGCCGCTTCCACTACACCCCCCAGCATATCCCAGCCCGCAACACCAAATGCACCAACCGCATAGTTGTAACGGTAAGCGTGCTGCAACATATCGTTCATGTTGATTAAAGGCATCTTATAATCCTAAGGCAATGCAGAGTTTATCGCGTCAATCCCATATAGAGCAGCGGCAGTTTTTCCGGCAGCCGTTGCACATGATCCACCACCATATAATTCTTCGCGCCGAAAATACGCGAGACATATTGGTCAGCGCCGGGATCGAGGCTCAAGCAATACGTCGTAATGCCATTGCGCGCCAACTCTTCGACGGATTTTTTGGCATCGAAGCGCAAATACTGCGGATCGCGTACATCGTTATCCGCCGGTTCGCCATCGGTCACCACCAGCAATAATTTTTTCTGATTGGGCTGGCGCTTGAGGAACGAGCCAGCATGACGCATCGCCGCGCCCATGCGCGTGGAGAGTTCGCCGCGCATACCCGCCAGCCGGGCTTTGGCCTTGTCGTCATAAGGCGCGTCAAAATCCTTGAAACGGAAATACTCAATATCGTGACGGCCATTCGAGTCGAAGCCGTGAATGGCAAACGGGTCGCCGATTTTATTCAGCGCATCCGCCAGCAACACCGCCGCCTCACGCGCCAGTTGCAACACCGTGTTGTCCGAACCGCGCACCGGGTCATTGGTGGATGCGGAGAGATCAATCAGCAATAGCACCGACAGGTCACGCACCTTGCGCACATTACGCATCATGATACGGGGATCGGGCTGCTCGCCCATGCGAATTTCGATCATGGCGCGAATCGCCGCATTCAAATCAATATCGTCGCCATCTTCCTGTTTGCGGATGCGCTGTACGCCTTGCGGCTGCATACCTTCGATGAGGAATTTCAGGCGGCTGATAATCGGCTTGTGTTTGACCACGATCTCCTCGATGATCGCCACATCGCCGGACGGGGCACGTTTTTCGAGAACGGTACACCAATCGGGTCGCTCCAGTTGCATCTGGTAATCCCATTCCGCGTAATGATAAGGTTGCGGCGGTGGCTCGCGGCCTTCTTTCTGGTTGATGCTGGTCGTCGGATCCTCGTCGTGGAAAAATTCCGTAGGCAACACCCAGATTTCACCGGCATCGTCACCCGCGCCAGGCACGTCCAGCGTGTTCAACATTTCCATCAGGCTGGCATATTTACGTACTTGCTGCACATTCACGCCTGCGACGACCTGTCCCGCTTCGCGCAAATCAGCGAACTCCCACATATAGCGGTTGTCGTCGCGATAGGGGATATCCGCCACATCGGTTGCCGATGAAAAAACTATCCCCATCTCTAATAGTTCAGCGCTCAGTTGCAGCCCAATCGCGCGCGATATTTCTGTGGATTGTAATTGTGCCTGTTGCTCGTTAAATAATTGGCGACCCAGTGTTACCCAGGCGTGATCGTCACGATAATCGGGATCCAGCCAGGCATGCGCCAGACGCGCCATCAATGCGCCCGCTGATTCACCGGTTGCTGGCGTTGCAGTATGTAAGGGTAACCAGATGTGCTGTAAGCCAGGGAAACGCTGCACGGCCAATGCCTCCACCCGCGCATCTTCGACCAGACCGATCAGTGCTATCTGCAAGGCGGAGAGTCCTGCATTGTCAAACTGTGTGGTGGTGTAAACTACATGGCACGCGGCATGTGCGGCAGCGGCGCGATATACTTCCAGTCCGCTACGCTGTTCTACCCCGGCATCGCCTGGGGGGTGATCATCATAAGCATCGGGCAAATGCATGATGAAGCCTTCGATGTAGGGGCGATAACCTTCGCGCGATTCAAAATCGCCACTGGTGGGGCGCATGTAAAAATCGCGCGCCCACAGCGCGCGCAAATACATACCGATGCGCCGCTGTACGTCAATGAATAAAGTACCTTTGCGTTCTTTTTGCAGCACGCCCAATGATTCCGGGCTTTGCAGGCTGAAATAAAGTTGCTGTGCATCGAAGTCGGTTTTATGTGCGTGCGCGCCCCACAGCGCCCAGCGGCGTAATCCGCCCAGCGTCAATTGTCCGAGCAGCGTGCCGAGCTGATCCAGCATCGGGCGTATGCCGCGCGGCGCTTGCGCCATTAAGGTGTCGAGGAGGTGGAGATAACCGCGAAATAATTCCAGATCACCGAGTCGCGCCGCAGCCACCGGGCTGGAAGAGAAAATCAGGGAGATGACCGTGGCACTGGTCTTGGAATACATCTTAATGGCGGTGCTTAATAGATCACTGACAGCATCTTCGCCGATTTCGTGCGCCACCGCTGGGGCACTTTGAATAAAGCTCACTACCAGATCCGTGCCACGACCCAAAGACTTCAGGCTGGCGGCACCTTGCAGATACGCTTCCAGGCCACGCGGCGTGAAGGTCCGCGCCGCTTCGGTCCACGAGGCACGCAGCACTTCACCCGCATGATCGCCAAGTTCGTCGAGGATGTCCTGATATTTTTCGAGTTCGACCGCCATTATCTTGATCTATGGCCAGATTAAAAGAATGTCGTTACAGCCGCATCCAGCGCATCGCGCATATCCGGGTCATCAGTAATGGGGCGTACCAGGGTGACGCGGCATGCCGCAACAGGGTCGACACCTTTGTTGATCAGCGAACCTGCATAGATCAACATGCGCGTCGAGATACCTTCATCGAGACCGTGGCCTTTGAGATTACGCGCACGTTCGGCGATGCTCACCAGCTTGCCAGCGACATCACTGCTCACGCCGGTTTCGTGGGCGACGATTTCGGTTTCGATATCGTGCGCGGGGTAATTAAAATCCAGCGCGCCAAAGCGTTGTTTGGTGGATTGCTTCAGGTCTTTCATCAAGCTTTGATAGCCGGGGTTATACGAAATCACAATCTGGAAATCGGCGTGCGCGTTGAGCAGCTCGCCTTTTTTTTCCAGCGGCAACACACGGCGATTATCCGTGAGCGGATGAATCACCACCGTAGTGTCCTGACGCGCTTCCACCACTTCATCCAGGTAACAGATCGCGCCATACCGTGCCGCCAGTGCGAGCGGGCCATCCTGCCAGCGCGTGCCACTGGCAGCGAGCAGGAAACGCCCCACCAGATCAGAGGCGGTCATGTCTTCGTTGCACGCTACAGTGATCAAGGGCTTGCCAAGTTTCCACGCCATGTATTCCACGAAACGTGTTTTGCCGCACCCGGTCGGGCCTTTTAGCATGATCGGCATACGCACCGAATAGGCGGCTTCGTACAATGCCACCTCATCGCTCACGGCACGGTAGTAGGGTTCTTTACGAACCCGGTATTGTTCCAATCCTTCTGACATTTCTACAAACCTCTTAATGCAATTTAATCGGGCCAGACCCGCTGCGGGTGCAGATCATCTGAACGCGTCACTGGATTCGCCGCTGGCGGCTGCGCGGCGGTCGCTCCTGCGCCCGCGACACTTGCGCGTCCCTGCGCGGCGCGCGGCGTTGCCAAGTTGGCAGACGTTGCTTCGGGCTCTTGTTCGTGCTGTGATTGAACCTGTGGCTTAGTTTGGGATTTAACCTGGCGCACGCCTTGCGCGAGCTTGGATTCCAGTTTCTTTTTCATTGACGTAACACCTCTTCAATAATTGCTTCGATATCCGCTACCGCTTGTAATCCACGGCTGCCGAGCGCATACACGCTAACACCTTCGACTGCGGCGCTACGGTAGGCCGCACGCCGTTGAATGCTTGCCTGCAGTAGCGGCACATCGAATTCAGCGACCGCTTGTTGCATGACCCGCGACAAGGCATTGCGCGTTTCTACCTGATTCAATACCAGCCAGGCTTGCAATGCCCCATTTTTCTTCTGCGCCGCATTCACCAGCGCCGCCATTTCCACGCTTGCCCATAAATCGAGGGGCGAGGGCAACACCGGAATTAACACCCGGTCTGCTGAGGCCATGATCTCTTCAATGGCAGCGCCCTGCACGGCGGGCGGGCAATCCACCACCACGTAGCGATGATTTTTCTTGAGGTGGAAAATCGCCGCCGCTGCCGAGTCGCCGACCTGGGTTACACGAGGCAATGCATCCTCATTCCCTCCCATCGCAACCCATTGGCTGATAGAACGCTGCGGATCAGCGTCGGCGATCGCTGTGGCCGCGCGGCGCGCCAGACCAGCGGCGAGATTGAGTGCCAGCGTGGTTTTGCCAGTGCCACCTTTCTGGTTGATTACCGCGATTACCCTGTCAGTCATATCGCCTCGATTCGCCTCGGTGACCTGTCTGTGCCCCACCTATGTGGGGCGCGTATTACGCCGGGCTTTGTGCCGCGTATTTTTTCATCTCATCGATGAAAGCGGCTTCTTTTTCGGCCAATTCCATTTGACCTTCGGCGTCAATGCTGACATTGACATAAGTTTTGCCGAAATTAATATTGGGATAATAATTATCGCGCTTCGACAAGTCGGCGAGTTGATCAAGGAAGCGCCGTGCTTCACCATAGCTGCCGAAATCAAAACGCCAGTGTAATGCTGGCTTGTGTGCTGTGGTCTTTATGTCGGTTGGCGCCATGATCTTACCCCTTGCGGAATGCTGACAGTTGTTGATCAAGATCCTGGAGATGACTTAACTCATCTTCCATAATGGCGCGCATCAAGGCCTGTGTTTCACCGTCCTGGCGTCTGCCACAATAGAGCGCCGCCTCTTCATAAAGGCGAATCGCTTCAATTTCCAGAAGGCGATCAATGTGCAGCATTTCCTCCAGCGTCCTGCCGGGCCGGGCCGCAGGTAATTGGGTAGCATTACAAGGAATACCCAAAATCAACATGCGTTCCATCAGCCGTTCAGCATGTGCCAACTCACCGCTGACATCCTGGCGAAAGTGGGCGCTCTGGGCAGATAAGCCCCACATGCTGGTCAATTTGGCTTGCAGTAAATACTGTTGCACGGCGGCCATTTCATGGCTGAGCGCGCGCGACAGGTAGCTGCCCAAACGGGGATCTGTTTGCATGGTTATACTCTTCAGTAGAGGGTTCAGCTCAGACCGTGGTCTTAGCTGATATCCCCATCACGCCCACTGGTGCCTGTATCAGGCTTGGCCGGCAGAATGTTTTCCACTTCATTATGTACGCGTGCAATAATGTGCGCCGCAACCAAGCCATCACCCACACGCTCACATGCATCTGCACCAGCACGTACCGCTGCATTCACCGCACCGGTTTCGCCGCGCACCAATACCGTGACATAACCGCCACCGACAAACTCGCGGCCTACCAGACGTACTTCTGCCGCTTTGGTCATCGCGTCTGCCGCTTCAATAGCCGGTACCAAGCCACGTGTTTCGATCATACCTAATGCAACGCCACCTACTGTGTTTGCCATGATATATTTCCTTCTCTTTTCATCTGATTGTTAAGCGTTATTAAACGACGCTTCTTTAAACCGAGGCTGAACCCGGTGATATATTAAACCGAGATTTGCGTCGGCAAAATGTTTTCCACTTCGTTATGCACGCGGGCAATGATGTGCGCTGCAACCAAGCCATCACCGACGCGCTCACACGCATCCGCACCGGCACGTACTGCGGCGTTTACCGCGCCGGTCTCGCCGCGAACCAACACGGTGACATAACCGCCACCGACAAACTGGCGTCCAATCAGACGTACTTCCGCTGCTTTGGTCATTGCGTCTGCGGCTTCAATCGCCGGTACCAGGCCGCGTGTTTCGATCATACCTAATGCAATACCGCTTACTGTGTTTGCCATGATATATTTCCTTCTCTTTACATTTAGTTATTAAACGTTGTTAAACGATACACCTTTAAGCCGAGACTTGCGTCGGCAGAATGTTTTCCACTTCATTATGTACGCGGGCAATGATGTGCGCTGCAACCAGGCCATCACCCACGCGCTCACACGCATCTGCGCCGGCACGCACGGCGGCGTTTACCGCACCGGTTTCGCCACGTACCAACACTGTGACATAACCGCCACCGACAAACTGACGCCCAATCAGGCGTACTTCCGCTGCTTTGGTCATTGCGTCTGCGGCTTCAATCGCCGGTACCAGGCCGCGTGTTTCGATCATGCCTAATGCAATACCCTGTCTTTCAATCGCCATCTTGCACTCCTTAAGTTTACGTTAATATAAAGCTACGTTAATAAAAACTGTTTTCTCAAACAACCACGACTTCGTTTTTACCCGGTGCGCCCAGTATCCGGATCCCATCCATCAATAATGCCGCCGATGGTTAGGTCAGTAAGAATCCTGTAATTACCCATGCCATAGCGTGCGGGTGATCCCGCCAGCGTAAACACCCATTTACCCTCAGGCACACCCACCGGGTCGGTGGCTACATTGAGCCTGCCCTTGGCGTCACGCACTACCCGCAACGAGGCGCTATACAGGCCGGGCACCCGGCGTGTGGCTACGAGATCTGACACCACCTGCATAATCTCCATGTCAGTCTTCTGACCAATGGTCGATGATGCCGACGATGGTCAGGTCGCTGGGATATTCCTTGCTGCCTGCGGCTTCGCGTGCAGCAGATGAGCCTACGCAAATCACCCAGTCGCCTGGGATGCAGCCCACGGCATCTACTGCGATGCTGCGTGTACCACCTTTTTCTTTCACCACCAGCAATGGGCGATGCCCCATCTCTTTAATCCGGTTGGTCGAAACCAGGGTTTTTTCCACCTGACAAATTTTCATTCAGTGCCCCGCAAAACTTTCAGTGCCACTGGTGCCGATCAATTCAATCGGGCTGCCAGGCTGTTTATCCTGTACTGTCATGCCGCTCACTAATAGCCCTTGACGCGCCAACTCGCTATAGCGCGATTCAATTGCTGCCTTGATGCGCTGGCAGCGTTCCACGGTGCGTTCACGGTTACCCGGCACGCGACTGTCGTAGCGGAAGTGAATTGCCAGTGGGATCGGCAAGCCATGGCTCACGTTCAACATTTTGAAAATTTTAATACCGATATCCATATCCGGCGCGCCTTCTTCCACTGTATGCAGGTGGGCGAAGTACGCCAGGTTGCGTAACTGAAATTCTTCAAAGCCATCGCCGACACTGATAAAGCGTTCGTTATGCCCGATGTCGGGGTAACGTCCACCCCAGTTGCCGCACACATATTCGATCTGCGACAGGTTGTTAATCAACAGCGTGGCAATCAAACGCCGCATACCTTCATGAGGTTCGCCGTTGCCGCCGGCCCAGCCCTCTTTGGCGCTGGCCGCCTGAATCGCCTGATACACCTTGAGCCGCGCGCTGTTTTCGCTATCGTTGACCGTCTCGCGATACAGGCTCAGGTTATCCACGGCGCGATACAAACTTATCTCACCGTCAGCATCGGGTATGTGTACCTTGATTGCATCGGTATCGGTATCGACACCCACCAGCAACATATCCACCGATGCACCACAACAAAAACTGTTTTCAATCGCCTGGCGGAACTCGCGCAAGCGCTCCAGCCCTTTTCCTGCCGCCTGGGTTTCATTGCTGCCATGCGCGGCGCAACCCTCGTGCGCGGGATCAGAACTGCTGGTGTGGTATACCACCATCTTCAGATAACGCGTACCGGCATCAGCGGTGACTGGGCGGCCTTCACGAAAACGCATCAACTCGGTTTCGACCCAGCGTTTTACATTGGCCTCCACATCAAACATTGCGCCAGCATACGACTTGCGGCTGCGCACCGCAGCGGCGGGCAGGCGTAAAATGTAACGCGCCAAGCCTTTTAATCGCCCGTCCGAGCAAGGCGAAATGTCCACGGCGTGGTAACCACAATCCAGTAAAAATGACATCGCCTCATCTACGTTTCCTTCCCCGGTTTCAGTCGGATTTGCTGCGCGGGTTTGCTCCGCCAGTAAACGTAATGTACCCAGCACACTTTCGCCGTACAGGGCGCGCATATCAAGATCAGTCGCCCAGGCATCCGCGAGAATCGAGGTGCGTAGCGAAAAGCCCAGCTCCTGAACGGCAATGGCTTGCGCCTGCTCGACAAAGTCTGGCGTATGCTGTAAGCCAGCAATGCGCTTCAATACCGGAACGATATTGGCAAAGCGTTCCTTAATGGTTCGCTCATGCGCCAGCAAACGCCGATTTTCAATGTCGTTCGTCAATGGGTGGCGACACAAACGGCCGCTCTGTATCGTGCAGGCCGGGTTGGGTTCCATCGCGCTCGCTGTGCTCGCCACCGTATGCACTGGCTGCCGCGCCGGATAGGCATAGGCAGGCTGGCGTCCGGGCAAGGCACCGCTTGGCGTCCCCAGCCCGTAAGGGGTGGGGCGTACTCCAGCTAATGAGCTTGTGCTACGCGCGGGGCGGTTGCGAGTATTCATTCAGATCAGCCGCGCGCGCCTCCCGAGTAAGTGATAGTGGAACCAGTAGCGGTGTTGCCGCTGCTGCCAGTTACTTTGCTTGGTGGCACTTGCAGATGTTCGCGTTCTTTCATCGCAGTGATTTGCTGCATCGCCATGCTGCGCTGATCGCCGCGCAATGTCGGATTGCGCCGCGTTGCAGAGGTACCTTCGGTACCCGTGGTGGTGCCGCCGCGTTTCCATGCGGCGCCCGTGATGGAAAAACCTCCTTCACGACCTTCCCCTGTGACACGATTGGATGATACTACTGCTGGCGTCTGTGCGACAGGTGGCGCGGCGACATAGCCAGCGTCCTGATCGTCACGATAACGAAACTCCGGTGTGCCAGAAACCAGTCCGGCGGCCAGATTCACCGGCCCGGTAATACGGCCTTGTGCGCCGTAAGCCGTGCCGGTAATCCGGCTAAGCTGGCTTTCCTGCGCCGTGCGCGCGGGTGACATCACGCTGAAATTACGTTGCACAGGGGCGACAACACTGCTCATGTTAACCCGATTGGTTTGATCAGCAGGACCCCGTGTCAAAGGGTGCTGGCTCATTCCTACCGCGCCCGAAAGAGCGGGGCGCGCGTCATCTGAATAAGGTGTGCCACTTAGGCGCTGGCCGGCACTTAATCCACTGGCTCCACGCGCACTGCTTGTGACTTTGTTCTCAATGCCTTGCCGTACGCCCGTCATGCTGGCGCCCGCCGCACCGCGTGGTGTGGAAATACGCTCCCGTGTAGCGGTAAGCGCATTGGGCGCGCACACTGCCGTATATTGGCCGGGACCAATGTATTCAGTACCGGAAATCGGCTGGCAACCCCCATACTCATCGCCAGTGACTTTTGAGTTGTGTTCCACGTTCGTACCAGAAACCGCCTGGCCGCGCCAGGTGCCCAGTACGGTAACTTTTTCTGGTGTTAATACCGGTGCACGGTTACAGCCCTGATATTGTTGCAGCCCAGTGTATTCAGTGCCCGTCACGCCCGCACATGCACCGTATTCACTTCCGGTGACAGATGCGCTTGATGCCACGTTGACGCCGGTGACCTGGCGTCCACGGATCGTGCTCATCACGCTTACTTTGTGCGGTACACCGCTGCCCTGACATACGGCGCCGGACTGATCGGGTTGATAATACTGGCTACCGGTCAACTTAAGGCAGGCGCCGGGTTCATCTCCGGTTACTTTGAGGCTACGACCGACTTCAGTACCGCTGACGGAGTGCCCGGCGCGCGTAGCAAACATGCCCACCTTGGCGGGGCTGGGCGCGGGCTTGCTGGCGCACAGTGATTCAAATTGTTCGGCGTTCAGGTATTCGTTGCCCGTCACATTCTTGCAGGCGCCATACTCGTCACCCGTTACCTGGGTGCTGCGGCCCACCTGCGTACCACTTACGCGCTGGCTGCGGCTGGTTGAACCCACGCCCACTTTAGCGGGTGCTGCGGAAGGTGTGGTGGCGCATAATGTCTCGTACTGTTCTGTACCAATGTATTCGGTGCCGGTGATCGCGCGGCAACTGCCGGCCTCGATACCTGTTATCTTGTTGTTACGCTCTACCTGGGTGCCGGTAATCAGGTTGCCACGCAGGGTGTTGCCTTCTTCTACCTTGACTGGCGTAACGGCGGCCGTGCTGCGCACCCGTCCACTGGGGCGGCACACTGGGCTATCGCCGCGACCATTCACGCATAACTCTTCACGTCGCGCCTGGGCTGCTGCACGCCCGCTCAGGCCATTCATCACGCTATTCACCATTCTGGAGCCGCCACTGTTGCGACGCGCCGAACCATTCTTGCCGTTGGGCTTGATGGCCAGTTTGCCTTGACTGGAAAGTGCCTGGCGGCGGCTTTGGCAGAGCTGGCGAACACTGGAAGCACTCGACCCTACGGCGCTTGGCTCTGCATCCACCAAGGCGCAGATGGCTTCCAGCGTTTGTTGTGCTGGGGTATTTTTGCAGCCACAGGTGTCGGTTTTTTCGGTCGCTTCCGACATCCTACTTCCCGCAACACTAGCTTTTCCCTGCGCGTCGCCGTTGCTGGGTGGCGGGCTGTTATTTGCCGGGGCAGAATAGACCGGGGCAGTGGCCGAGGCGGTGGAACGGGCGTCAGAACCCGGTTTCACCCTGGCTGGTTGCGGTTTTGCTGCAACCTGTCCGGTGCCCGACTTACCGCCGTGCGACAGTGCTTGACGGCGCGCACGTGATAACATGCGACCCGCTGTGCCGCTGGGCACGGAACCCTGATTTTCTGCCATGGCGTTGCTCATGCTTTTATCCTTCCATTACACTTTTACTACAATCGGCAATTCATGTGATACGTGGGCGAGCCTGTGCCGGATCGCCCACTATCGGTTGCTTACCTAGGCATCGGATTACCGGCCGCGAAACACCACGAAAGCGCTGCCCTGACTCTGCGAGTAATTGTCGTAGCCGATCAGTCGCACGTGGTTATTGGGATGCGCGCGGTGACAGGCTTCCAGTTCAGCGATGATGACATCGACCGACTGCTCACCAAACATCGGCAACTTCCACATATACCAGTAATAATTAAAAGCGCGTTCAGGCTCTACATGTTCAATGCCCGGGTTCCAGCCCTGACTCACAATGTAGGCGATCTGACGGCGGGTTTTTTCCGGCGTCATCGCTGGCAAATACGAAAAGGTTTCAAATTTGGGCGTTGATTTGTAATCTTGAATATCAGACATTTTTATTTCCTTTCTTTTGAATCGCCGTATATTGCCATTTCATGAATGGCGACATATACGGCGAAAGTGGTCATTTGCAGAGGCGTTTTAACACCCACGTATCATGCAACTCAGAAAAAGCGAGCCAAAAATTAACGGTTCACTACGTCCAGCTTATCCACGGTATCAAACTCGAACTTGATCTCTTTCCAGGTTTCCATGGCGATTTTCAATTCGGGGCTGGTCTTGGCGGCGTTGGCAAGAATCTCTTTGCCTTCACGTTCAATTTCACGGCCTTCATTGCGCGCATCAACACAGGCTTCAAGTGCGACACGGTTAGCGCAGGCACCTGCGGCGTTACCCCATGGATGGCCGAGCGTTCCACCACCGAATTGCAGAATCGAATCATCGCCGAAAATGTTCACCAGTGCCGGCATGTGCCAGACGTGAATACCACCGGATGCCACCGGGAATACGCCAGGCATGGAGCCCCAGTCCTGATCGAAGAAAATGCCGCGCGAGCGGTCTTCAGGAATGAATGATTCACGCATCAAGTCAACAAAACCCAGGGTCGGCGCGCGATCACCTTCGAGCTTGCCAACTACGGTGCCCGAGTGCAGATGGTCACCGCCGGAGAGGCGCAGAATCTTTGCCAGCACGCGGAAGTGAATACCGTGGTGCGGGTTACGGTCGATTACAGCGTGCATGGCGCGATGGATATGCAGCAGCATACCGTTGTCACGGCACCAGTTGGCCAGACCCGTATTGGCGCAGAAGCCGCCGGTGATGTAATCGTGCATGATGATCGGTGCGCCGATTTCTTTGGCGAACTCAGCACGCTGATACATCATTTCCGGGGTCGGTGCGGTGACATTCAGGTAGTGGCCTTTACGCTCGCCGGTTTCAGCTTGTGCGGACAGGGTTGCGTCATGCACAAACAGGAAGCGGTCACGCCAGCGCATAAAGGGCTGGCTGTTAATGTTCTCGTCGTCCTTGGTGAAATCCAGGCCACCGCGCAGGCATTCGTATACCGCACGGCCGTAGTTCTTGGCAGACAAGCCGAGCTTGGGCTTGATGGTGCAGCCCAGCAATGGACGACCGTACTTGTTCATCTTGTCACGCTCAACCTGAATACCGCTGGGCGGGCCGCCGCAGGTTTTCACATAAGCGATGGGGAAGCGCACATCTTCAAGGCGCAGCGCACGCAGGGCTTTAAAGCCGAAAACGTTACCCACCAGCGAGGTAAACACGTTGACCACGGAGCCTTCTTCGAACAGGTCAATCGGGTAAGCAACGAAAGCATAGAAGCAGGTGTCATCACCGGGCACGTCTTCGATGCGGTAGGCGCGGCCCTTGTAATAATCCATGTCGGTCAACAGGTCGGTCCACACTGTGGTCCAGGTGCCGGTGGAAGATTCGGCGGCCACGGCAGCGGCGACTTCTTCACGGTCTACACCCGCTTGCGGGACGATCTTGAAGCACGCTAGAATATCGGTGTCCAGAGGCACATAATTGGGCATCCAGTAGTTCTGTCGATATTCTTTAACACCCGCGCTAAATTTTTTCTTATCACTCATTTACCATCTCCTTTCAGCTTCAGCCCGAAAGCCATAATTAAAAAACGCTACTACCAATAAAACCACTTTGATGACCCAAACCCTGTGTTAGTTAAAAAAGACTATAAATAAATTGAATCATTATTGATAATTAATTATTATTATACTATTCATATATTATTGCAAATGGATTGTGCCGCTCACAGATACACGGCCGTTTAATCAAGGAGCATATTTTAAAGATGAAGAACTTCACTTTCAGGCAGCTCAAGCTACTTGAGGCAGTCGCCCGCAACTCAAGTTTCACACGCGCCTCTGAAGAGCTCCACCTCACCCAACCCGCCGTTTCCATTCAGATTAAACAGCTTGAAGAGGAAGTGGGCATGCCGCTGTTTGAACACATGGGAAAAAAGATTTTCCTCACCGCCGCAGGGCGTGAAATGTATGTGTTCAGCCGCACCATTGCCCAACAGTTCACCGATATCCGCGCCGTGCTGGAGGATATGAAAGGCATCCAGCACGGCAAGCTCGACATCGCCGTCACCAGCACCGCAAAATATTTTGCACCCTATCTACTGGCGGCATTTTGCAAGCAGCATGCCGGGATTACCGTTAATCTCAACGTAACCAACCGGGAAACGATTCTGCGTCAATTGATGGATAATATTCCCGACATGGCGATCATGGGCGGCCCGCCGAAAGAGATGCCGTTGATAGCCGATTCGTTCATGAGCAACCCATTGGTGGTCATTGCCCCCTCCGGCCATCCCTTGGCGCATAGCGGTCGTATTCCATTGCACAGACTTCTGGAAGAAAGCTTCATTGTGCGCGAAAGAGGGTCGGGCACACGCAATGCCATTGAGCGCTTTCTCGAGCAACACGGTCAGACTATGACCACCACCATGGAGATGAGCGGTAACGAAGCCATCAAACACGCTGTAATGGCGGGGCTGGGGCTGGGTATCGTATCGGTGCATACGCTGGAAATGGAATTTAAGCTGGGGCGGTTGGTGTTGCTGAATGTGGAAGGTTTTCCTATCCTGAAAGACTGGTACATCGTGCATCGGGAGGGCAAGCGCTTTTCCGCTGCGGCCCAGGCATTCAAGGAGTTTGTGCTGCAAGAAGGAAATAAACTCATCAAAATTCCAGAGCCCAACGATGGATAAGCGCATGCGTAACTGACCCGTCATTGGGCGCCTGGCGCGCGGCGCGCGCTGCCCACAAGCCCGGCGAATTCGAGCAATAATGCGATGGCCTCCGGGGGTTCCAGCGCTTCATCCGGGCGAAAAGCCAGGAGGGCGTTGTTGCGGATCTCCACATATATACCGGGGTGCTGACTTAACAACTGTTCGAGTCCTGTTCTGATAAAGGCCAGCGCCTGCGCAGGATCTTGCGCGTAGAAACGGTAGTGCGGGGCGAGTCCCGGGCAGCCTGCCATATCCACTTCCTGATATTCCACCAGGTAACGTTCAAGATATTCTCCGGGCGTGATCGCAAGATTTGGCAGTTGTACATCGCCCGTCTCCAGGCGGTAGAGCTGGATCAGCGTGTGGCGGTGCTCCGCGTAATAATCCGGGGCGGCGGTGTGGCTGTAATCGAAGAGCTTGATACGGCAACCCTGATAAGACCCCGTCATTACACAACTCTCCTGACGGTTGTTGCCACGGCGCAGGTAGATAAAATCGTGGCTGTTGAACATGCCCACCGTGTCCGGCGTGAACTGGAAACCATAATGACTCGCCACCTCAGCCATCTGCTGTTCGCGTGTTGACATCTGCGCCTTGTCCTTGACGAGTTTCGCATCGCGCATGCGCGCCGACAATGGATGGGACGTAAACGGGTAGAAATTCTCCAGGCCGAGCATCTCGAAGGGCCGGCCCGTCTGCAGGCACGCTTCCTGGAACTGGTGCAGGTATTCCATCGCCGTGTGGTCAATAATATGGCCGGATTCAGTGATGGCGAGCGTGATGCCCGCCGTGGGTGGCAGGGATTGCAGCAACTTGTCGAACGGCAGCAGATTGAAGCACACGATCGAGCCGAGCGAGATGCGGTAGTGCTGCTGCGTATGCTCGCCGTCAGTGATTTCTTTGACCTTGATAACCGGGCTGCGGAACAGTCCCGAGAAATTTTCCCACAACAGCCGCCACGACTGGATAAAGGTGAGGCGTCCCGTCAGCACCGCACGCAACGACGGCGTGAGCAGGTACACGTGCAGCGCGATCTTCGCCACGACGCCAATCAGGATCCCGAACAGAAGATCGGTGGCGAGAACCGCCGTGACCGTTGTCACAAAAATGATGATCTGGTCTCGCCCGATGCGGAAAGTTTTACGGAACACCTGGATCTCGCATAACCGCCAGCCGACATACACCAGAATCGCGCCGATGGCGGCAAGCGGGATGCGGCTGATCAAATCCTTGGCGAGGAATAGAAACGCGATCAGGAACATCGCATTGTAAAAGTTGGCCCACAAGGTGCGCCCACCCGCATCAATGTTAACGCGGCTTTTGACGCCACCGGGGATGATGGTGAGCCCACCAAAGATACTCGACAACGTGTTTGACACGCCCATGGCGCGTAGCGTCACGTTGGGATCCGATTTGCGTTGATAAGGATCGATCTTGTCCACCGCAGCGATGGTCGCCAGTGACTCAATGCCGTCAATAAGCGTAAGCGTGATCACCACCAGCAGTATTGTCCACCACAGATCCGGGTTATTCCACACCGTATCGAAAGCTGGCAACGTGATGCCGCCCTCAATGATATTGCCGGGCATGGTGATCAGATACCTTGGGTCAAGCTGTAACAGGTAGCCAAGCCCGATGCCGATGCCTGCCACGGACAGCGGCGCCGGAATGCGCCGCAGCCAGGCATGGTGCGTGCGATTGAGGTAGAACATCAGGAACAGGCAGACGCCACCGATCAACGTGATCGCCGGATCGAACCTGAAGAAACTGCCGGGCAGGTTCGAAATCGTCACCAGCATGCTCTTCGCGGGCGGCACGAAATCGCCCAGCAGTGCCGGGATCTGTTTAACGATAATCATGATGCCGATCGCCGCCAGCATCCCCTCGACCACCGTCACCGGAAGAAACAACGCAAAGCGTCCAGCCTTGAACAAAGCCAGTACCACCTGCAGCAGACCGGTAAGGCAGATCGCCACCAGCAACACCGGATAACCCGCCGCAAGATCGCCGCCGCCGAGCATCACCATGCCCGCGAGCAGCGCCGGAGCCAGCCCCGCCGCCGGCCCGCTGATAGTGACATAAGCACCGCCCAGGAAGGGGAAGATCAATCCGGCAATAATTGCGGAGATCACGCCCGTCACCGGCGGCGCGCCCGAGGCGATGGCGATGCCCAGTGACAACGGCAATGACACCAGGGCGACCTGCAGACCCGCCAGCAGGTCATAGCGCCAGTACTTCAGGCCTTTTATCCCGTTTTGCGGTTTTTCAGAAACTTCGGGAAGGCCGCTCATAGTGACGCGTTTAAATCAGACCAATTCATGCACATACCTGTACCGTAGTATCCATAGTTTTTTGGTTGGGGTCAGTCTATGTCCGGGCATCGAAAAACAATAGTTAATCTTTTTTACTATGTGCATTCATTTTTATAAATGATTATTTTGTGCCAGGAAGGATATATTATGGCGCCTCTATGTGGAATACAGTAGGCAATCAACTTCCAACCTCAGGCGGACGAAGGGTCAGGACGGACGGATTTTTGGCTGACTATTCCTTGCTGTTTTCCCTGCGCTTACCGAGGGTTACCCACTACAAATCACTGCCCATGTTGCCCGTTTGCGGATGGAATCCTGCAAACGAGCCAGTGCGGGTTTTCCACCAGTTTTCACGAAATCGTTAAAGGTCATGATCTCATGCGAGCGTCAGGGGTTGCAGGAGTCGCAGCGGCTCGGATCGGCGTATTGCCGGTCGGCCCGCTTGCGGGTCTCGCGGTGCGGGCACTTGAGGCAGCCGAGAATCTCGGCGCGGGTTTCGCGCGTGGGTGCGCCGCAGGCTTCGCACGGGAGACCATCCACGCGCTCGACGATCCAGAATCCTGGCGTGCCGCAGGACGGACAGAGCGAGCGCAGCTTTTTCACCAGGTCTTCGGCCGCCAGGCGGATGTTGTCCATGCGCGTGGGATTGGCATGGGCGCGCACGCGCACGTCGGTTTCGACGAATACCCGCCCGCTGGCCGATGCAGCAAGCGCCCAGGCAAAGACGGCTTCCAGCGCTACCCAGGCGGCGATCCCCTTGCGCATGCGCGGGTCGTCCTCGCTCTCGGGGCGTACCACCAGATGGTGTGCGGGAAATCCCGCCTGCTTGGCGAAGGCCTCGGCCGCAGCCCAATCGTCCGTCAGCAGGTGGGAGAAGTTCGCCGCGCCCTGGGCTACGCCCACGACCTCCAGGCCGCGCTCATCATCAAGAAAAATCAGGAACTCCACGTTCCAGGGAAACATCCCCGCGAACGGGTCGAGGCCGAACGAGCCCTCGCTGGCGAGCCCGAGCGGCAGACCGGAAAGCCGCATACCGATGCGCGCCTTCTTGCGTGCCGCCTCAAGCTGCATGCCTGCGCGCGGAATGTCGCGGGTGAAGGTGCCGAGGAGATCCGTGTCGTAGCCAGCCACCCGCTCGACCCGGCAGCCGAGCGCCGTATCAAGCACCGGGGCGATCACACCTTCCTTGCCGTGCTGGGTGAGCAGGGCCACCCGGCTTTCGGCATAGGTCAAAGACGGCGTCGGGCTCATGGCTTAACTGCTCACAAAAGTTGGATCATTTGGTAATACATCGGTATCCCGAGCACGACGTTGAACGGGAAGGTGAGCGCCAGCGCCATGCCGAAGTAGAGTCCCGGATTTGCCTCCGGAATGGCGACGCGGACTACCGCCGGCACCACGATATAGGAGGCGCTCGCCGCGAGCACCGCGAGCATCAGCGTATCCCCCGCTGATAAGCCGGCGAGGTGGGACAAGGTGATGACAATCACCGCGTTGACCACCGGTATCAGGAAGGCAAAGGCTATAAGGAACGGCCCTACACCCTTCATCTCGCGGATGCGCCGGGCGACCAGAATTCCCATCTCCAACAGGAAAAATGCTAACAAGCCCTTGAACAGGTCGCCGGTGAAAGGCTTCATGACCTTATAGCTCTCCGCCCCCACGATAAAGCCGATTAAGAGACTCCCCATCAGCAAGAGGATGGCCCCGTCGGTGAACGACTCGTGCAGGATCTTTTTCAATGAAAACGAACCGTCATGTTGCCCAATATTCGTCACTGCAGCGCCCGCGCCGTGCTTCGCCAGGCTCGCGCGCGTCATGGCGGCGAGCCCTACCGCCATGATCACGGCCGGCGCCTCCATAATCACCAGCGCCACCGCCATGTATCCGCCGTATTCGATACCCTGATTGTCGAGGAATTGTCCAGCGGCGATAAAGGTCACCGCGCTCACCGAGCCATAGGTTGCCGCGATGGCGGCGGCGTTGAAGCCGTCGAGCTTGCGGCGCAGCAGGGGAAAGGTGTACAGCGGCACAAGGAAGGCCATGAACAGCGCGATCGCAAGCCCGACCAGCATCTGCATATGGAAGCCGCTCACGCTCAAGGCCACCCCACCTTTGATACCTATCGCCATGAGCAGGTACAAGGACAGGAATTTGGCGATGGGCGCCGGTATCTCCAGATTGGATCGCACCAGCGCGGCAAATATGCCCAGGAAAAAGAATAAAATGGCGGGATCAAGCAGGGTGGCAAATAATTTGATGTCCATGGTGCATCTTCCTGATTTTCTATCGGCTTATTTATTATATGATTTTTCGGTGCTGAGGACTCGTGCCCGAGGGTAGCTCCATCCAGTTCCGGTGCCAGCCCTACTGTGTCACAAAGCGCTGAAGGGCGCATTGCGGCGTTAAAATCGGGCTCAAAATGCTCATTTACTTCGTGTAAACTCCGCTTTTTCGCCCGATTTCGCCTTGCACTGCATCCCTTGATCGCTTTGTGACACAGTAGGACTAGTTCGTGGATGCGCCGGAGGCATTCTTGCGTGGCAGGATCGAGATGTCCGTCACGACCGCCTTGATCCGGTAGCCCCGGTTCATCATGTCTTCGAGATCATCAAGCACGGTGACCAGGCGAGCCTCCGACATAATAATATAAATCAGGATGTTGGAGTCGCCGTCGAACATGCCCGCCTGAGTCCCGGAAGCACCGGCTCCGCTGCTGGCCTGCACCACGGTATAGCCGCCGACACCGCGCATGCGCACCGCCTCGATAATAATTTTTTCGAATGCGCGCGAGGTGATGATGGTCAGTAGTTTTTTCTGTTCCAGCCGTCTCATGGTTTGATCCCCCAATAGGTATGTGGCTTGCTACTTACTGTCAGTGTATGTTGCGAAATAAAAAAACAAAAATTAATAACTTTCACTATTTACATAAAAAAAATTAATAATCTTTAATTGTTTGCATTCGAAGCAGTTGCAAAATTCACCATTTAGGGTTGATTTATTACTGTAAAAAGCGTGGGTTGGGTGCTGCCATTTCTGCAAGATGTGGGTTATCGAGACGCACATCGGATACCCAAACCGATACTACACAACGCGCCGGACTACCGCAACGGTGGGTGCTGCATGTCGAGTTGCCACAGGATAATAGTTCCCTTTTCCCCGGTATTAAAGTAAAATCCCCGTCTTTTTCTGGCTTCTTGATCTATCCGGCGAAACTAGTGGCATTGATAGTCCAAAAATACGGTGGCACCTCGGTGGGTTCGCTGGAACGCATTGGCAAAGTGGCCGACAAGGTCGCCGCCGCGCGTGCGGCAGGCGATGACCTGATTGTGGTGCTGTCGGCCATGACGGGCGAAACCGATCGTCTGCTGGGACTGGCCAAAGCCATCGCCGCGCAGCCCGACCCGCGTGAACTGGATGTGTTGCTATCCACCGGCGAACAAGTCACTATCGCATTACTGAGCATGGCGCTGGAAAAGCGTGGCTGTCCGGCGCGTTCTTATACTGGCGCGCAAGTGCGCATTCTCACCGACAGCGCCTTTAACAAAGCGCGCATCACCGAAATTGACGCCGAGCGGTTGCGTAAAGATCTGGCGTGTGGTCGCGTGCTGGTGGTGGCCGGTTTTCAGGGTGTAGATGAAAACGGCAGCATCACCACTTTGGGTCGCGGCGGGTCAGATACCACCGCCGTCGCCTTGGCAGCTGCGCTGAAAGCCGATGAATGCCAGATTTACACCGATGTGGATGGCGTCTACACCACGGATCCCCGCGTGGTGCCGCAAGCGCGCCGCCTCGACCGCATTACCTACGAAGAAATGCTGGAAATGGCGAGCCTGGGCGCCAAAGTGTTGCAGATCCGCTCGGTAGAATTTGCCAGCAAATATAATGTACCGTTGCGCGTGCTGTCGTCCTTCACCGAAGGGTCGGGCACGTTGATTACCTCTGAGGAAAACAGCATGGAACAGGCGCTAATTTCCGGCATCGCCTTTAACCGAGATGAGGCCAAATTAACGATTTTGGGCGTCCCCGACCAACCGGGCGTGGCGTACCGTATTCTTGGCCCGGTGGCCGATGCGAATATTGAAGTGGACATGATCGTGCAGAATATTGCCGAAGACACCACAACCGACTTCACCTTCACCGTCCACCGTAACGACTACGACAAGGCGTTGCGGATCTTGCGCGGCGTCGCCAAAGATTTAGGCGCACGCGAAGTTACCGGCGACAACAAAATCGTTAAAGTTTCCCTGGTGGGTGTAGGCATGCGCTCCCATGCCGGCATTGCCAGCACCATGTTCCGCGCCCTGGCCACTGAAGGTATTAATATCCGTATGATATCCACCTCCGAAATAAAAATTTCCGTGGTGGTCGATGAAAAATACCTGGAATTAGGCGTGCGCGCCTTGCACGCAGCATTTAATCTGGACGCTCCAATAGCAGCAAAAAAATAATTAATTTAAATAAAAACAATGTCTTATATAGCAATAGCGGCAAGCGCTCGTTCCTTGGGGCAAGATTTCTGTAATATATCCTGAAAAGTAGCGTACTTTTTCGGATGGATCGTATACAGTTTCCGACAATGCCGCCGCTATCTATATATAGATAGTAAGGGTACACAAGTATTAAAGTATTTTACAGCCTGGAAAACCTGGGACAGTAGCTTGAATTTCAAGGAGATGAATCATGTTGATTCTAACCCGTCGTGTGGGTGAGACACTAATAATAGGTGATAACGTCACTGTTACTGTACTGGGCGTGAAGGGTAACCAGGTACGGATTGGCGTCAATGCGCCAAAAGACGTGACAGTGCATCGTGAAGAAATTTATGAGCGTATCAAAAAAGAAAAAGAGCAGAATCCTCCCAGTTCGGACGACGAAGGGTTAGGGATTTAGCGTTACACATACCGCTGATTTGAAAAATGAAGGCTTCTGAAACTTTCAGAGGCCTTTATTTTTTTCAAAAGTTACTCCCCCTGACAGACCAATAATGGTAAGATAGCGCCCGCTAGAGTGATGCCTTATTTATGGCGGTTGCCCTAGCCTTGGAGAGATGGCCGAGTGGTCGAAGGCGCTCCCCTGCTAAGGGAGTATGGGGCTTAATACTCCATCGAGGGTTCGAATCCCTCTCTCTCCGCCACCTTATTTACTGTTGTAACGTCTTGTTCTTGACACCCCGTCAGGATGATTCATAATAGACGGCTTTCTTGTGCGCCCATAGCTCAGCTGGATAGAGTACCTGGCTACGAACCAGGCGGTCGGGAGTTCGAATCTCTCTGGGCGCACCACATTTCTTCCTCATGACTTGTTTGTATCCGTTGAGTTGTTCCTTAACAGGCACAGCCAGTCCCCCTCGTTTTTGCTCCTTGTTTCATTACACGCGATGTGCATCGTCCGGACTCGATCCCTGTCCGGCTGTGATTAGATTGGACAGAGGCTCCCACAATCTTAAAGAATGCATGAAGGAATGCCGATAATTAGAGTTGACAGACCCCCCTGTCTGGTTGCTGAATCAGCGTTGCAAGGTGAGGGTTAATCTTGAATCGCCGTTTTCAGGTTAAAGGGGCGTCTTTCGTTTACGCCGTGCATGCGACCGCCAGGGATGGCGGAAGGTAGAGCAACGCAGGAGCAGTTGCCGAGATGCACAAGTGTCGCCAGAGGCAGGTCGAAAAAATGCTCCTGCATTTTCGACACTTCCGCCATCCATGGCGGTCGGATGCCGGAAGCGACCGTGGTACCCTCCTGTGTCAGGCTAAGGAAGTGATGCACAACAACTATTCAACACCATCGCAGACGTGTGCTGATCCTGCAGGGAAGCGTGCATTTCAGCGTTATTCTTTAGATCTGCCTGCATTCATCAGGGTTGCAGGAGGCGCCCATCTGTCATGCGTCATACGTAACTTCTGCATTGGCGGCATGCTTCTAAGCTACCAGAAACCTACCAGTCTGGCGGCGGCCACCCAGGGACATTTACCTGCTGCTGGCGACATTATTACCATCCACTGTATCGTCCAGGCCACAAACCAGGATAACCGGCTACAATTTCAGGCACGTGTTGTCCGTACTTTTGAAGATGGCGCAGGTATGGCGTTCATTAACCCTGACCTGACCGCTTTGCAGATCATGCAGGATTTTGCCATCCAGCCAGCCATTGGAATGTCGAGTGGGGGGAGCATCGCGAGGGGGTCGAGTCCTGGCGATGAAAAAACATCCCATGTTTCCATGAATGTTACCGGTGACATGACCGATAATATGAAAGGCGACACGATCATGAAAGAATGTAACCGTGTAATCGAAAGCGCCCTTGATGGGATTTCTCAAAGTGTGAACTCAAAAATGCCGAACCGCATGTTTGAACTATCACGTGATACAAAAAATCATAAGGAACAGAACTCGTATTTTAACGCACGTGACGTACTGAATCGATCAGCCGTAACACTGACGGATCTTTTCCGTGTCGCCGTCCATAAGCGCCTGGCAAATATTGCCCCCAAACAACTGAGAGCACAATCGAAGGCAACGTCTGATAAAAATGGCGTGCCCATGTCTGAGTTGTCGCTGGTCGAAGATGATGCGCTGACCGACTGGTTATCCATTTCGGATATTAACTACAATGTTGAGTCCACGCACAAGAAATTGCTCTTTGCGATAGAGCAACGCCTCTCCATGGTATGTAATGTACCGATTGGTAAAGATAACAACCCTTATGGCCCCGGCCTTTTTGTAGAGTCTTTCTTGAGTGCCATTAAACCCCTGGGGTTGGATCCGGTGGCTAACACGGCCTGCCTCGCTGTTTTCAAGGATGTGCTTGTTGAAAAAACAAATGATCTTTACCAAAAACTCAACGCTGTCCTGGTAGACTTCGGTGTATTGCCCGATCTCAAATCCAGGGTGCTTAGGGAAAATACGGCGCCACCACGAGATGTAGCGCCGTCCCCGCATGTCCCCCCGAATATCACTGGGAATGCTGGCCCGGGAGGACGCAATCTATATCAGGTCTCTCACGAGATACGCAGACTTCGGGATGGTGTTGCGCATCAGGTGTCGCGCCCGACGGAAACTGTATTTGCGCCGCACACGGATGTGCAAGTGTTGCGGGAGGCAGGATGCCGGGAGCGACCGCCGCACACGGATGTGCAAATGCCATATCGTGAGCCGCCACCATCAACGCAGCCACCCGGCCAGGTATACGCAGTCTCGGATGTCATTTCGGCTTTGGCCAGCTTGCAAGCAGATTACAGTGATCAGATCGCTGGCAATAATGCGCCCAGAAACATCAAATCCCTTGTTCGCGCTGTTCTGGAACGTGCTAATCCAGGAAGCGCTGATAAAGAGATCAGCGCACATGACAGCAGTGTCATGGAAGTTGCTGGTGATCTTTTTCATGCTATTCAGGATGATCCACTCGTCGCTGAGAGCGTGAGACCCTGGCTCAAGCGGCTCGAGTTGCCTATTCTCAAGCTGACCCTTGCGGACAATACAGTGTTTCTTGACAGGGCCCATGTCGCGCGCCAGGTGCTAAACAAGATTGCTCAACTGGAAATTCATGATAATGAACAGACTGGTTCCAGCCAGAGCCCGATCAAGAATACGATTGACCGTCTGATAGACCGGATTAACAAGGAGTTCGACGGCACTTCCGAGGTATTTTCGAAGATTCTGGTACAGTTGGACAAGCTGACCCAGGCGCAGGATAAGGCCTATGCAGAGAATGTGAAGGACGTGGTCACGGTATGTGAGAAAGTCCCTGTGGTTGCAGAGTGGGGCGATGAACCAGAAAGCGCAGAAGATCCTGCCGATGTGATATGGAAAAAGTGGTTGAAGCAAGCGCGCCGCCTCAAGGAAGGGGACTGGATGCTGTTTTTGACGCATGAGGAAAAAGCGCAGCGGCTCCGGGTTGCGTGGGTCAGCAAGTCCACCAGCGGTGTCTATGTATTCGTGAATTCCCGGGGGCTGAAGGAGAAGGTGCTTGGTGCGAAGGATCTTGCCAGGAAAATGCGTCTGGGCAATGCCATACCCTTGGACAATGCCGATGATCTGGCGATGGATCGCGCGCAGTATACGGCACTGCAGGAGTTGCATAAGCAACTGCTCTATGAAACCACCCACGATCAGGTGACAGGCTTGATAAGCCGGCGGGAATTTGAGTCCATGCTGGGCAAAGCTGTGGTGAGCGCGCAGCAGATCGGTCTGCGACATGTGCTGTGTCTTGTTGATGTGGATAAGTTCAGCGCGGTCAATAACAGTTGCGGGTCTGTGGGCGGTGATACGCTGCTCAAGGAGCTGGCGGCGTTACTCAAGAAAACGCTGAGTGGCCGAGGCGTGCTGGCGCGGCTGGGTAGTGATGAGTTCGGCATGCTTGTGGAGAACGCCTCTCCCGATGATGCACGGGCTATTGCCGAGCAACAGATTAACGCCGTTGCTGGTTATCGCTTTGAGTGGGAGGACAAACGTTTTTCGGTGTCCCTGAGCATGGGGCTGGTTCCGGTGGATACGCACGGTAATAACATTACAGAATTGTTACAGGCAGCACAGTCGAGCTGCAATCTTGCTAAAGTTGCTGGAGGCAACCGGTTACAAGTCTACCATGCTGACAATTTCCAGTTGGTTCAGCACAGCGCGGTAATGAAATGGGTGGGGAAAATCGACAGGATCCTGGAGGAAGACCGCCTGCTACTTTTCTGCCAGCGCATAGTCCCGATTAATGGAGACACCTCGGTACAACCCCATTTTGAGATACTCCTGCGCGTCGCGGAAGACCAGAAAAATATTATATCTCCCCATGAATTCATACAGGCGGCAGAATGGTATGGGCGTATGGCGGCAGTGGACCGCTGGGTAATTACAAAGGTTTTTAAGTGGATGGCGGACCATCGCGAGGCCCTTGAGGATATTACCGCTTTTACCATCAATCTTTCAGGCCAAAGCATCACCGACGATAGCTTTATAGGTTTTGTCCTTGAGCAGATGAATAACACGCAGATCCCGCAGCATAAAATATGTTTTGAGGTCACGGAAACTGCCGGCATTACCAATCTTTCGGATGCGGCGGCATTTATAACGGAGATTAAGAAAACGGGTTGTATGTTTGCGCTGGATGACTTTGGAAGTGGCATGTCAAGCTATGCATACCTTAAAAATTTGCCGGTTGATTTCATTAAAATCGACGGCGTATTTGTAAGAAATATGGAAGTCAATTCCATCGACTATGCGTTGGTAAAATCGATCTGTGAGGTTGGACATTTCATGAATAAAAAAGTGGTGGCGGAATATGTCGAAAACGACAAAATTCTCAACCTGCTTTGCGAGATTGGTGTCGACTACGCGCAAGGGTATGCCATAGATAAGCCCTGTCCGCTGGATCGTCTTCTCTCGCTGAAACAGCGCGCCTGATAACGGTGGGCAACAGTGGGATAGGACCTGGCGCAAATGCGTATGGGGCTGGACAGACCCGCTCAACTTTTTTGGGATGAAGCCGTTACCTATGCACATAGAGGTTTGCCAGGATTGTGTCTACACTGGAATTTCACTAAGGACGGGGTCTATCTGAATGTCAACACCGGTCACTATAGTCGACGATTCCTCGTTGTCGCGTAAGCTGATAATCAAAGCATTGCCGCCGGACTGGAATGTTGAAGTCACGCAGGCGTCCAATGGTGTGGAGGCTTTGGACGCCTGCCGCGCCGGCAAGGCGCATGTCATGTTCCTGGATTTGACCATGCCGGTTATGGATGGCTACGAGGTGCTGGAACATTTAAAGCGTGAAGGGCTGAACAGTTTTGTGATCGTGGTTTCTGCCGACATCCAACCCAAGGCCCAGGAGCGGGTGCGGTCGATGGGTGCTATCGCGTTTCTCAAGAAACCAGTCAGCACTGAACAAGTGGCGAAGGTATTGAAGGACTACGGGATACTATGAGCATAGCACCACTGACCACCGACCAATCGGATGCCCTGCAGGAAGTCGTCAATATCGCCATGGGGCAGGCGGGTGACCGTTTGGCGCGTACCCTGGACGTGTTCGTCGAACTCTCAGTGCCCCGCATTCGTCTGGTGCATGTTTCGGAAATCGTCAAGACTGTTCGCGCCATGGTGAATGATCGCGAAGCCATCACCGCCGTGCGCCAATCGTTTTACGATCACCTGCGCGGCGAGGCTATTGTGTTGTTTGGCGCCAGTGGCTGTCTGGATCTTGCTGTACTCATGGGCTACGCCACCGATCTGGACGCCCTCGGCGAACAAGAGTTGCTGCTTGATGTCGGCAATATCCTGATCGGCGCTTGCATCAGTGGCATCGGAGCGCAACTCCAGGCCGATATCAGTTTTTATCCGCCCTCCATCATGGCTGAATACGCGTCGCTGGATAGGGTGTTGGTGCCAGAAAATTTGGCCTGGGAATACAGTCTGCTGGTTGAGGTCAATTTCACTCTCGAAAACAGTAACTTCAAAAGCCATTTACTGATCCTCATGGCCGAAGAGGGCATTGAGTCACTGCGGGAGTCGCTGGAGCGTCTCATGGCAGCGGTGTAATGGATCGCCCCACGCCATCACCGGAATTGCTTGGCTTCATCGTTGACCGGGTGAGTGTCGGCGTTTTCGTTGTTGATCGTGACATGAATGTCGTGCTGTGGAATCGCTTCATGGAAACCAACAGTGGTCGTTCCGCTGCTGAGGTGGTGGGCCATAATCTGTTCGAGAGTTTCCCGGAATTACCGGTTACCTGGCTGCAACGTAAAATCACGAATGTTTTTGTGATCAAGAATTTTTCCTTCACTTCGTGGGAACAACGGCCTTATTTGTTTCACTTTCGCCACAACCGTCCTGTGACCGGCGGCATTGACGCCATGTACCAAAACTGCACCTTTCTGCCGATGAAAGACGCAGATGATGAAGTTGCCTATGTGTGTATTACGCTCTTCGATGTGACCGATACCAGTATCACGCAACGCATGCTCAGAAGCGCCTTGAAATCGCTCGCCGAGGCCAGCAATCGCGATGGTCTGACCGGGATCCACAACCGCCGCTATCTGGAAGAGCTAGTGAATAAGGAGTTCAGCCGCGCGCAACGCTATGGCAGTATGATGTCGCTGATCATGCTTGATATCGACCACTTCAAACGCGTCAATGATGTCCATGGTCATTTGGCGGGGGACGAAGTGTTACGCAATACTGCCAAACGCCTGCGCGAATGTCTGCGTGATGTCGACACTTTTGCCCGCTATGGCGGCGAAGAATTTGCCGTTGTGCTCCCGGAGACGCCCCTGGAGGGCGCTTTAATCGTTGCCGAGCGTTTATGCCATGCCATGGGATCCAACCCCATAACCTTCGGTGATTTGGCGTTGCCCGTTACCATCAGCCTGGGTGTGTCACAATGGGTGCCCGGTATTCCCTGCTACGAAGAATTGATCCGGCGGGCGGATACTGCGCTCTATCAATCCAAAGCCAACGGTCGAAATCGGGTCACCATCTACCGCGAATAAGATATTTAGTCCACAAGGCGTTGGCTCACCGCAGCATTATGCTTTACTTCACTCGTGCTAAAATTGTAAATCATTTTAATACCCGTTCAAAATTTTCATGCAGTAGCGTTGCTGCGATATCCTGTAATTTATGGATAAAATCAAGGTACCCGCCTATGCTTTCCATGGATGTGCAGGTGCGTAAAAATGATAGCTGGGAAGGGTTAAGTAAAACACATCTTCAATGTGACAGGATGATTACATTTATATTTTTTACAAAACTGTAGGGCACCTCTATAAATCCACCATCGCAGCTTCAGCGGATTTATAATAGAGGTACGCTGTAACGTATCATATTCCCGGTTTTGAGTCTGTGCTGGCGCTTGCCCTCGGCGTAACTTGGCTATTTATAAATATGTGTTTGATGAGGATAGCTGTATGAAAAGCGCTGCAATCATTACGGAAACGCGTGGGCTGTGGTATGGTTTCTGGGGCGTGGTTGGGTTTAGCCTCACCTTGCCCGCTACGCGGGTGGCAGTGGCGCATTTTGACCCGGTGCTGGTGGGATTGGGGCGGGCGTTGGTGGCCGCTGTGCTGGCGGCGATGTTATTGGCAGTGACGCGGCAGGCATGGCCTGCACGCCAGCACCTCAAGGGCTTGCTGATTGTGGTTGCGGGTGCGATTGTCGGTTTCCCGTTGTTATCATCTTGGGCGATGCGTGATGTACCTGCCGCACACGCCGCAATCGTGATTGGCATCGTGCCACTGGCAACCACCCTTGCAGCGGTATTTCGCACGGGCGAGCGACCCTCGCTGGGATTCTGGCTGACCAGTATACTGGGCGGTGCAGTGGTGATTACATTTGCGTTCATTTCCGGCGCAGGGCAGTTGCAGGTGGCCGATTTGTTGTTATTGGCAGGTGTTGCCGCTGTGGCTTTGGGATATGCCGAAGGCGGGCGGCTGGCGCATATCCTGGGGGGATGGCAGGTGATCTGCTGGGCACTGGTGATCGCGGCACCGCTGCTGCTGGTGCCAGTGGGATGGGTAGCGTGGCGGCAGGATTTTAATGTGCCGTGGTCAGCGTGGCTGGGGTTTGGCTATGTGAGTGTGATCAGCCAGTGGCTGGCATTTTTTTTGTGGTATCACGGCATGGCGCTGGGCGGTGTGGCGCGGGTGGGGCAAATACAGCTTTTACAGCCGTTTTTAACACTGGCAGCGGCTGGCCTGTTGTTTGGTGAATCAGTGACGGGGACAATACTGGTATTTGCGGTGATCATGGTAGTGATTGTGGCGGTGGGCAAGAACATGCCGGTGGCACGTGCAAAAAAGCCAGTATAGAGAAAGCTATCCTGGCTTACGTGTATAAATTTATCTATAAATCGTCAATGACTTGATTGAGATTGTGTATCCCAGTATTTCGCTTTTTCCACATCACGTTTTAAGCCAAACCAGCCTTCTGCATAACCCGCCGCTAAAAATTCCTGGGCTTCTACAGAGCCGTTTTCGGCGGCTTTGTGATACCACACAACTGCCGCGACTTCATTCTGGCTGATGCCCGCGCCGCTGTGATACAGCAGGGCAAGATTGAACTGCGCCTGTGGATTGCCGCCAATCGCCAGAGGTTTAATGGCGGCGGCAGCCTGGGTGTAATCACCCGCGCGGGCGCTGTCCAAGGCGTCAACGGCCTCGCCAGCCATCACGGGCGAGGCCATGCTGAGAGCGAGAATCCAGAGGTAGAGTGAGCTTGATATTTTTGTGTGCATGGCGGCCGCTCCTTAAAAAATTATTGGGTATAGCCAGTGTAAGGCGGCGCTATGAAAATTACCGTTAAGTGCGTCACAGTTTTTGTAAATCATGATTTTTTAATATGAATTTCACAGCAGATGAGGTGTCTAATTACTTGAGCTTACCCGGCCGATAACCTCATATACAGAGGCCGTTATGTCTACCACGCTATACCCTCATCTGCGATTGCTGGGCGCTGCTTCGGGTTTGGGCGCACGGGATCCACGTTGTGGCGTGGGGCCGGAGTTGTTACGCGGTATGGGTTTGCAGCGCACCTTGTGCGCCGCTGGTTGCGAGGCGGTGTGGCAGGCTATTTTATATCCGCAGCAAACCCCGCTGCTGACGGACGCCTATGATGTCATTGCCGATTTATGCCAACGACTTGCCGCAGAAGTCATGGTTGCGATGCAGGCGGGTACGCCGTTTGCGGTGCTGGGTGGCGATCATTCCTGTGCGATTGGCACCTGGAGTGGCGCCGTAGCGACCCTGCCTAATCGCCGTCCATTGGGGTTGATCTGGATCGACGCGCATATGGACAGCCATACCCCCGAGACCAGTACCAGCGGTGCAGTGCATGGCATGCCGCTGGCCAGTTTACTGGGCTATGGTGATGCGCGTCTGAGTAGCGTGCAATTTGCTGGCCCGAAATTATTCGCTGAACATGTATGCGTGATCGGCGTGCGCAGTTACGAATCTACTGAAGCCGCGTTTTTGCGGCAGCATAAAGTACGGGTATATTTCATGGATGAAGTGCGCGAGCGCGGTTTGTCGACGGTGATGAACGAAGCGTATGAATTGATTTCGCGGGGCACAACGCGGTTTGGCGTCTCGATAGATTTGGATGCAATTGATCCTCTCGATGCCCCCGGCGTAGGCTCGCCCGAGCCTGGCGGTATCGCTGCGGCTGATTTACTGCAAGCGTTGGCGCCGCTGTCTGCCAAGCCCGGTTTACTGGGTATTGAAATTGCCGAATTTAATCCTGCGCGAGATCATGATGATAAAACGGCGCGGGTAATTACGCGTTTGATTGAAGAGTTTTTTACAGGAGGTGGCCGATGAACCCAAAGATGGCTTCAAAGATGAGCCCGATGGATCTGGAACGCCGTTACAGCGCCCATAACTATGAGCCCTTGCCGGTGATGTTAGTGCGTGGCGAAGGTGTATATGTGTGGGATGATAAAGGCAAGCGTTATCTCGACATGATGAGCGCCTATTCGGCGGTAAGCCACGGCCATTTACACCCGCGCCTGGTCGCGGCGTTGACACGCCAGTTGGGTCGCGTGGCGGTTACCTCGCGTGCGTTTTACAGTGATACGCTGGGGCCATTTCTGGAACGCGCCTGCACGCTCACCGGCCAGGATCTTGCCATTCCCATGAATACCGGCGCAGAGGCGGTGGAAACCGCGTTGAAGACCGTGCGCAAGTGGGCGTACAAAGTAAAAGGGGTCGCGGCAGATCAGGCTGAAATTATCGTGTGCAACGGCAATTTTCATGGCCGCACCATCGCTATTGTCGGCATGTCCACCGAGCCGCAATACCGTGACGGTTTTGGCCCGTTTCCTGCCGGGTTCAAGTATGTGCCGTATGGCGACGCCGCCGCCTTGCGCGCTGCAATTACGCCGAATACTGCGGCTTTTTTAGTAGAACCCATCCAGGGTGAAGGCGGCATCGTCGTGCCACCGCCCGGTTATCTGGCAGAGTGTGCACGTATTTGCCGTGAGCACAATGTTCTGTTGATTTGCGATGAAGTGCAAACCGGCCTGGGGCGCACTGGACGCTTGCTGGCGTGCGAGCATGACGGCGTTAAACCTGATGGCGTTATTTTAGGTAAAGCTATCGGCGGTGGTTTATTGCCTGTCTCAATGTTTCTGGCGCGCAAGGAAGTGATGGGCGTGTTTAATCCCGGTGATCATGGCAGCACCTTTGGCGGCAACTTTCTCGCCGCCGCCGTGGGGCTGGAAGCGCTCAATGTATTGGTCGAGGAAGACCTGATTGGTCGTGCTGCGACGTTAGGTGAGTATTTCATGGAACGCTTGCGCACCTTGCACAGCCCACTTATCAAGGCGGTGCGCGGCAAGGGACTGCTGATTGGTGTCGAGATTGATCCAGTCTATTGTACTGCGCGTGATGTTTGCGAAGAAATGATGAGCCGTGGCGTGTTGAGTAAAGATACACATGGTACCGTCGTGCGTCTGGCGCCGCCGCTGGTCGTCACCAAAGAGCAGATTGATGAAGCGGTTGCGGTGATTCAGCGAGTGGTGGATTCGAAGAGTTTGAGATAGTCCTGGATAAGTTCGCAATGTCAGGGTTATCTTCAATGATTCCGATTTTTATAAGGCATAGGGGGCTGCCATTTAGTTCAAAAGTTCAGGCGGATAGTTTCAACGAGTACACGCTATTGAAACCTATGAAAAATGGCGGGTTCCAGCACATAATAATTAATTGATTGGGTTCATGTTCAAGTAACACCCACTGGTTTAATGGTAGTTGTGTGTACCATACTCTAAAAATTCAGTGACGCAATTGCTTCACGAAACCTTCATCATCTTGCCATATTTACTTGCTAGGATTTTTTCTGGATGATTTACGATTCAGAAACTCACAATCTTTGGGAGGTGAATATGATTGGCAAAAGAAACAAACGGTATTTGTTGATAATGTTGGCGATGGGGATTCCCGCGCAGGGCATTGCCGCAGATAAGCTAGAGGGTCGTGCGGTATTGCCAGCAAGCACGTTTGCATCTGGCCCCACATCGGGACAATTTATTGGCGGTGGCGCCAATGGCGTTAGCGCACCTTTTGTCAACAAGCAACCCGTGCAAGGGTTTTCTGCTGTCCATAATAACCAGGACGGTACATTCCTGGTCATGTCAGACAATGGTTTCGGCAGTCTGGAAAACTCCGCCGATTATCATTTGCGTGTTTATCATGTTCGCCCGCACTTCAAGACCAAACAAGGCGGTAACACCAGGCAACGCGGTGATGCCAGGCAACGCGGTGATGGAAGCGTAGATGTGTTGGGGTTTTTTGAGTTACACGATCCTGACCGTAAAATCCCCTTTGCCATTACCCATCATTTTTCCGAAAAACGTGTGCTGACGGGTGCGGACTTTGACATTGAATCCATGCAGAAGGCAGCAGATGGCACGCTCTGGTTTGGTGAGGAATTTGGGCCGTTTCTGATTCATGCCGATGCCAGGGGAAAGGTACTGGAAGCGCCGATTGCCTTGCCGGATTTTTCAAATCCTGGCAAAGAATTACGTTCCCCACAAAATCCCTTGAGTGAAGAAAGTAGCGCAGTACGTGTTATGAACGCCGTGCGTGCACACGCCAATGCGCATGGTGCAAACCGAAAAGTAGTATTTTCCCCCTGGCATGTGATGCTGGATGACAACAATGCTAATACGTTTGTGGAAAACCGAAAAACGCCACCTGCTGGGTCGGGTCTTGCCGCTGCATCCAGCGAAATATTCAATATCAAATCCATTCAGAGCGCGGGCTTTCCGGTGGTGACCTGGACGGTCAACGACAAGGCGCGCATGCTGGAGCTGATGAAGCTCGGTGTAAACGGCATCATCTCCGACCGCCCTGATCTACTGTTACAGGCCGCGCGCGAGTTTGATGCCAATGGCGATGGTATACACGGCGATTTTCTGAATGCCGATGGTTTGATAAGCATCAACAAGCTTGACGCGCAAGGCCATCGCGGCGCGCGCAATTTGCGCCCGGAAAACACACTTCCGGCCATGGAAGCCGCGCTTGACTATCTGATGACTACTTTGGAGACAGATAACGGTGTGAGTGCCGACGCCGTGCCCATGCTGGATCATGATCCGCATATTGAGGCACAAAAATGTCGCCGCGCAGATGGTGCACCCTACACCGTGGCGGATCAAGTGCTGGTTAAAGATCTAACCCAGGCACAGATACAATCGCAATTTATTTGCGACAAGGTGTTTCGCGGACCAGAGCAAACCAACAACTTGGCGATGTCGCCGGTAGCTGTAGCTTTCGCCGCCCATCACGGCTTGATGCATCCGTATGTCATGCCATCTACGCAACAGCTATTTGATTTCGTTAATTTCTACATTACGTATTATAAAACCGGCCCCGGTAGCAGCCATACCGATGCCAGTGTACGTTGGAAAAACGCCGAGAAAGTACGTTATAACATCGAAACAAAAACCAATCCGCGTGGCGAATTTGCTGATCGCACGGCGGAACATGGCCCCTTCACAGCGGCAGTGGCGGGAGTGATTTCCACCAATGGTCTGGAAGCGCGTGCTGATATACAGTCTTTTGATTTCCGTACCTTGCTGCATGTGCACAAGCACTATCCGGCGATTCGCACCGTATTTCTTTTCGGTGACTTTCCCATTTATGCAGATACCTCCATCGCCGGGTCGGATGATGGTACCAATCTGCAAGATGAACATGGCAGTAATACGCCATGGTTGGCTGGCCTGTCCTGGCCATATCGTGTAACCAAAGACGCCACGCCGTTCCGTGTGGAGCGTAGCGGTGGGTTTGAAGGCATGGCGCTATCCAGCAATGGCAAGAAGCTTTATCCTCTGCTGGAACGTCCACTGGCAGGTGATGATACCAAAACGCTGCTGATCCATGAGTTCAATATTAAAGATCGGGCCTACACCGGCAGGCAGTTCAAATACCGTCTGGATGCACGCGGTACCAATATCGGTGATTTCATTCTTTTTAATGAAGAAGAGGGATTGGTGATTGAGCGTGACGGTAGCCAGGGTGATTTGAATGGCTTCAAAAAGATTTTCAAGGTCGAAATGGATGATGCAGGCGTATATCTTGAAAAAGAAGAAGTCGTCGACCTGATGAATATCAAGGATCCACATCATCTGAGCTTTCCAGTACAGCCCGGCGATATTGGCACAGGATTTAACTTTGCCTTTCCTTTTGTCACTATTGAAGATGTAGTGGTGCTGGATAAAAATACCATTGGCGTGATCAATGACAATAATTATCCGTTCAGTGTGGGTCGCCACCTCGATCCAGCCAGGCCAGATGACAGTGAATTTATTAAAATCAAGCTGGATAAACCGCTTAAATTGAAGAGAAATAAATAGTAAATATTGTTTTCTTTAAAATGTTCAGTGCAGGCAGAGATTAGTTTTTGCAAATAATAAGGAACCCTACAGATCACCTCCTGCTTCCATGAACAGCAAGAACGTCTTCGCAACCATGAGGTTGTATTGGTTGCCATCCCCCTTTTCTTCCTGTGGTCTACCCCGCATTATTGACGCAAGTGATTTCTTATTGGCCCTGTAGGGATGGGAATCAAAATTTTGCATATCACACCCCCCGATCACGTGTTTTCATAGTAAAATCACTCCCAAAATAACACTACAGGTTTTTTGGAGAACGCAGCAATGTTAATTGAAAAAAACAAAGTCGTGACGTTTCATTACCGCATGAGCGAACCCGGCCATGATGTGATTGATGATTCACGCAAAGGCAACCCGGTGGTTTATTTGCACGGGTATCAAGGCATGTTGCAGGGATTGGAAAATGCGATGGCGGGCAAACAGGCGGGTGACCAGTTGAGCGTTACACTCACGCCCGAGCAGGCTTATGGCATGCGGCAAGAAGGCTCGCAGCAACGCATCTCCCTCAAGCATGTAATTAATGACAGCAAGAAAAAAGTCACTTACAAACCCGGCAGTGTCGTGCAATTAAATACTGAACATGGCGCGCGTCCGGCGATTGTGATCAAGGCGGGATTGAAAACGCTGGACATTGATACCAATCATCCGCTGGCAGGTAAAACGCTGACGTTTGAAGTGGAAATTGTCGGTGTGCGGGCTGCCACGGTGGAAGAAATCGCCCATCGTCATGTGCATGGCGATGGTGGGCACCACCATTAATACCGCATCTCGAGCGAATTCATTTTTTGCCGTTACTGCACCGGGGTGTGAAGCGCTCACCACGCAGGAATTGCAGCGTCTTAATCTACTTCCCACTGCAGAGCAGGGCGGTGTTGCCTTTCAGGGCGATCTGGACGCCCTGTACCGCGCCAATCTGCACCTGCGCACCGCCAGCCGTGTGCTGGTGCGTGTCGGTGATTTCAGCGCCGCCGCATTTTCCGAACTACGCAAAAAAGCCAGCCGTCTGGATTGGCAACGCTACCTGGTGCCCGGTCAACCAGTGGCGATTCGCGCCACCTGTAAAGCATCGAAGCTGTACCATGCCGACGCCGTAGCCGAGCGCATCGCCGGTGCGATTGCCGACAGCTTGGGTAAACCCATCGTGCGTCAGAAGCTGGGGGACGAGGAGGCCACCAATCCGCCGTGCATGGATGCACAAGTGTCGCCAGAGGCAGGATGCCGGGAGCGACCTTCTCAACTGGTTGTGGTGCAGTTGTCGCATAATCATTGCACCGTAAGCGTGGATTCGTCTGGCGAACTGCTGCACCGCCGGGGCTATCGTCAGGCCGTCGCCAAGGCGCCGTTGCGTGAAACCCTTGCCGCTGCATTGCTGCTGGCCGCGCCGTGGGACACTGCAACGCCCTTGATCGACCCATTTTGTGGTTCGGGTACTGTCCCCATCGAAGCCGCCCTGCTGGCGCTGGGCGCCGCCCCAGGCCGCCAGCGGCGCTTCGCGTTTATGGACTGGCCGGGTTTTGACGAAAAACGCTGGACAGCGTTGCTGGCGGAATCCCAAGCGGCGATGAGAATTGAATTACCGCCGGGTTGCCGGATTATCGCCTCCGACCGGGATGCAGGCGCCGTCCGCATGGCTCAGGAAAACGCCGAACGCGCCGGGGTGGCGCAGCACATACAGTTCACCTGTCAAGCGGTCTCAGCGATTCGCCCGACAACCGCACCCGGCTGGATCATCACCAACCCGCCGTATGGCGTGCGCGTCAGCAGCAATAAAGATCTGCGTAATCTCTATGCGCAACTCGGTAACGTATTACGTACCCAATGCCGCGGTTGGCACGTGGCTATTCTATGCAACGACCAGGCATTGCTGGCGCAAACACGTCTCACGGTGGATACCTCATTTTCGCTGCGCAATGGCGGAATTAAAGTGCGACTGGCACGGGGTTTGATTTAGCACGTTGGTGCAGACGCGGGATAGAGGTCACACGCCCTGTATGTAATCCGCTTCAGCACCAAAAAGGCACCTGGCCTAGAGGCTCCTATTCTGGCTAGGCGAGACGGCCAAGGCGGCCTGATAAGCGGCCTTTTAACCGGCCAAAATAACCCTAAAAATCCATTAACTAAACTATAAATACATGATAGTATAATAATTATGAAGGATTTTTGTGAGGACATTAAAGCGGCCATAATGCCGGACATCCCAGCGCCTCCCGACAGCGGCGAGGGGGTGTCTTCCATGGAGCCAATGCGGATTGCTGAAAGCTCGCGCCAACGTGCCGACCTTGCCGATCTTGCAGTCGAGCTGGCGGCGTATTCGGCAGGGTTTCGTCGCAGCCTTCCGCAAGGCCTGCTCACGGCGCTGGCTGATCTGGTGCGGGCGATGAACTGTTACTACAGCAACCTGATCGAGGGTCACGACACCCATCCGGTCGATATCGAGCGCGCGCTGAAGAACGACTACAGCACCAACGTGCAAAAGCGCAACCTTCAACTCGAAGCCAAGGCGCATATAGCTGTTCAGCAATGGATCGACGCAGGCAATCTACGTGGTCATGCAGCCAGTGTTGCAGGTATCTGTGACATTCACCGGCGGTTTGGTGAGTTGCTGCCCGATGCTCTGCTATGGACGGACGATCCAGACGCGGGTGAGCGTCTGCGGGTCATTCCAGGCAAACTGCGTCAACGCCATGTCAGGGTCGGCCAGCACATACCGGTCAGCCCTGGCGCACTGCCGCGCTTTCTTGATCATTTCGAGCGCGCTTACAGCAATCTCGGCAAAGCGGAAATTATCATCGCTGCCGCTGCCGCGCATCACCGACTACTTTGGATGCACCCGTTCCTTGATGGTAATGGCCGCGTGGCGCGCCTGATGTCCCATGCGATGTTGATGGACGCTCTCGATACTGGCGGTGTCTGGTCCATCGCACGCGGCCTGGCGCGAAATGTGAGCACCTACAAGAATCATCTTGCGCAATGCGATTTACAACGGCGTAATGACTTGGACGGCAGGGGTAATCTGAGCGAGGAAGCGCTGGTGTCCTTCACGCGATTCTTTCTCGAAACCTGCCTTGATCAGGTAAAGTTTATGGAAGAACTGGTTCAGCCGGATCGGCTGCGTACCCGCATCCTGATGTGGGTCGAAGAAGAAGTCCGTGGCGGCACGTTACCAGCCAAAGCGGGCAGCCTTCTGGAGGCCATCTTATACCGGGGAGCGCTGCCGCGTAGCGATGTGGCAGGCATACTGGGAGTGAGTGAGCGACATGCCCGGCGGGTCGTGGCGGCTTTAAGCGAACGCGGTGTACTGGTCTCCGAAAGCACGCGCGTCCCTTTGCGTCTGGCCTTCCCCGCCAGTCTCGCGTCGCGTTGGATGCCGGGACTCTTTCCGGAGAAACTAGCGTAAAGATAAAGTCAATGTCAGCGACGAATTTTTCAGAATTTCCCGGGATGGACAGATCGATCTCCCCTGGTGATTGGCGTAAACTGACGTTACACTTATTTCAAACTGCCTCCGCCCCTATCTGATCAGGCGGAAAATGCAAAGTAAGGGTCTAAAAATGGGATTACCACAGTCTGTTGCACACCTGATGCCTGACGACTACCTGGAATGGGAAAACACCCAGGTCGAAAAACATGAATATGTCAACGGCGAGGTATTCGCCATGGTCGGCGCCAGGCGCGAGGTCGCTCCCGGCATCCTGCCTCCCGCGACACTTGCGCATCCCTGCACGACGCATGTGACAATCGCCGGGAATGTGTTTGCCCTGCTGAAAGATCACCTGCGCGCAGGCTCCTGCCGCGCCTATATCTCCGACATGAAACTCCGGGTCGAAACAGCGAACGCTTTCTTCTACCCGGATGTCTTCGTCACCTGTGACGAACGCGACCACCAGGCCAAACTGTTCATGAGCCACCCCAGGCTGATCGTCGAAGTACTTTCCGACTCCACAGCCGCCTTCGACAGAGGCGACAAGTTCGCCATCTACAGGCAAATCCCCACGCTGGAGGAATACCTGCTGATCGACCCCGGCAGCCTCCGCGCCGACTGCTTCAGGCGAGACAGCACCGGGCATTGGGCGCTTTATGACTTTGGGAAAGACGACGTGGTCGAGTTGCAGAGCATGGCGTTTCAGGTGCGTCTGACCGCGTTCTTTGAGAATGTCTGACAGGCAGGTTTGACTGAATTATCTGGCACACAACTCATCCAAATCAGCCCGCGAATACGCCGCAGCACCGCAATGTCATCAAGCTGGAAGGGCGTCCCAGTTACCGGATGCGCGCAGGGGATTGGCGGATTGTGTTTGAGGTGGATAGTGGGGCGCTGGTGATCATGGTGATCAAAGTGACCCCGCGAGGTGGGGTGTATACGCGATGAAAGCACAAATTATCGAGCGTAACGGCGAACCTGAATATGCGGTGATTCCCTATGCGGAATACAAGCGACTGATTGAGGGCGCCGAGCTGCTGGAGGATATTCAGGACTATGACCGCATCCGGGTGCGGCTGGAGCGTGGTGAGGAGGAGCTTGTTCCCGCCAGCATTGCGCACCGTCTGGCGGAGGGTGAGCCGCCTATTCGTGTATGGCGGGAGCACCGCCGTCTGACGGTCTCCGCACTGGCGGATCGGGCCGGCATCAGCCAAGCTTATCTGTCACAAATTGAGTCGGGAAAGCACGAAGGTAAAGCCAGCGTGTTGCTCGCGCTATCCAGAGTATTGGGCGTGGCTGTGGAGGATTTGATGGCGTCATGAGGCAGCATCTGACCATGCGCGGCGTTAACCGAAACACGAGTAGCGTGCGCTGTGTGCGCCAGAAGTAGGTGCCTCCAGGCACGACAGGACAGGCTGAATGAATGGCTACATTTCGTAGAGCGCTGGACACCCCATTTTCGCTGAATGGCGGGCATTAAAGTACACAATTAGCACGGGCAAGGTAATGCCTGCTACGTAGGCGGGGGAGCGCTGTATTATGCCACGCGTTTAACGGAGGCGTGTTGCTCTGCTTCGAGCGCGCTGTGCCATGTCGCACCATTGTCGGTAATCAGCGCCCAAACGTCCGGGCAATTGCGTTCCATAGACGCTAATACCGTCGCAAGTTCTGCTACACAAGGTTGTCGGCTGCCATGGTAATCAACCATGGGGCTAAGCGGTATAAATTCAATGCTAAATTTTTTCAATAAACGCAGTAATGCCGGTTCCATTACCGCATACCAATGCGTAATATTATGCCGCACACTCATGCGCACTATCGCTAAAAACAAACCTAATGTGATATGGGGAATGATGCGACGTTCCAGCACCTTCATATGTTCTGTTTCGTGTTCATTTAAATTACTGGCACCCCAGGGATATTCGGTATCCATGAGGCGTTTCTTGAACTCTTTTGAAATTGCAAAACGCGATATTTCGGCTATAGAACCACGGGGCAACGTGCTGGTGTCAAACAATTTTTTATCAAAGAATTTTCCGCAATGCTGCTCAATGGGAAACAAGATATGCGGCTGTTCCCGCCGGGGTAAGACCAGTCGCACAGTGCCCACCACCTCATCGTTGCGGCGGCTGAGTAAAAGGCTATGGGCGGAATATGTATCAAACTCATCCTGCTCGATTTCATCCGTGCCCGCAGGTTTTTCGAAAGGATGCTCTATACAATACACCTGATAGCGTAAATGCAGTGCTTGTCGTAACGATGCATCATCGCCTGGCGCCACAACTGCCACTTTAAAATATTTGGAAAAACTCTCCGTTAGCTCATTCACTTTTATCACTCCTGGTCCTTGATGGATCAAACCGGATCCTGATAACTTTTAAGATGTTCCAACCTTACGCCGGAAAAGCGCCGCTGTCCGGACATAAATCACACTTTAATGAATTTTTTATTGTGAGAACATGTGCTGATGTTCAGGTGAGTGCTTCATAAAGTGTGCGCAACATCACAAAGTTCCCGTCAAAGCTGCCCGGCTCCAATAAATTGCTCATCGGGCAGGTGATGGCGATATGTAGTGAAATTAGATGGTGATAGAGGGATGGGTATAGGCGGGGTTAAAGCTTGATGTTGTCTTTGAATAAACCAATCACCATACGGCCAAAAAGAGGAGCCAGCGCCTGGCGCGAATCATCCAAGGGGAAAGCGTGACGTAAGAGCCACCTACGTCACACCGGTGTTCCTATGCTGCCTGAGAATGTGCGGAAGGCCAGATTCTGCCTTCATCGGTAATAAGTCTCCAGATTTCAGGGCAACCAACTTCCATTTGTGCAAGCACATCCCTGGCCGTTGCAACACATGGGTAGCGTTTTCCATGGTAATTAACTGCGGAACCAACGGGCTGGAAGTTGATACTGAACTGCTTCAAGAGGCGTAGCAACGCCGGCTCCATTACTGCATACCAGTGGGTAATGCCATGCATTGCGCTCATACGTACTATTGCAGCAAATAACCCGACAGTAATGTGAGGGATCAGCCGCCGCTCCAAATCAGCCATCTCCTGCTGGAGTCCCTGGTTAATATCGGGAGAACCAAATACATTACTTTTATCAGGAATTCTTCTTTTAAATTCCTTCGATATGGCAAAACGAGAGATTTCTGCCAAAGAGCGCCGTGGCAAAGTGGCGCGATTAAATGCTTCTCCATTAAAGCTCGTTCCGCAATGCGCTTCAATGGGAAATAAAGCATCAACGCTGGCAGGATTGGGGAGAATCAGCCTTACCGTACCAACGACCAATCCCGTTGCGCGATGTATTAACAGGCTATGGGCAGAATGTGCGTCATACTCATCACGTTCTAACTGGTCAGGATTATCATCCGGGTTTTCAAAGTGATTTTCTACACTATACACCTGATAACGTAATTTCCAGGACTGCCTGATTTCTTCCTCCGTAGTTGCTGACACTATCTCGAAATGTCGTGAAAAGCTCTTGATTAATTCGTTGATGTTATGTGTGTGTAAGGGGGATAAACCACCGGATGAATGTGATGCACCTGTATTCAATATATTTTTATTTTTTATGGTGCCGATTACTTGCTCGCCCATGTCTCGGTTAATCATAATTAGCTCTCCTGCCGTCCCTGCTGAGACTAGCCCTGTCATATTGTCCGTTGCCCAGAAATTGTACGGTAATATTTTGGATGGGTGCTGGATTTTTCTTTGAAAAAATCGCAGGAATAACCCTTGCTCATTACCCGGTACAACCTAAACATCAAAGATGCCCAAGGAGCGTTATATGCAAGAATTCGGCCAAAATTAAATAGATTAATAAAATCATATACATATTTAATTTTATAGTTTTATTGGGAGATATTATTGTCTCTATGAGGAGACAGATAGCCTGCTTTTTGAGAATGGAAATTGATTAGCTTGATATTTAATTGTCTCAAAAAAGAGACAATTAAATATCAAGCTAATCAATTTATTAGCTTTTTACTAAAATAAAATCACCGTCGAATTGGTTTTGTACTATCATGAAAAGTGTGGATTAAAACCCGTTGACAGTGAGTGCTCCTCCTTAGATAGTGGTAAAAATTTTTAATATAATCAATTATGTCCCAAAGAGTAGGATGGTACATATCATTATTGAGGGATCTTGCTTAAGATTCCTCAACGGTGCTCGGAGCAGTACATCCTGCGAGGCAAAAGGATTGCTATTGCGGGGCAGGGGGTGAGTGAAGGTTATGAAGAATGAGAGGGGAAAACTATGATATCCACACCTAAACTCTATATTCCAGAAGTTGCATTTTTGATAGAAGCGGCCGGGAGCGCTCCCTCCGCTGACAATTCCCAGCCATGGTGTTTTGACTGGGATAATAATACCAGCACCCTGACTGGTCGGGTACGCCGTCGTGGTGGCTTCCCGGCTGATTATCACGCCACCAGGCTTGCATTGGGCGCTGCTGCCGAAAATCTGGTTTGGGCAATGCAGTCCCTTGGCTTGGATATGGCCTCTTGGTATCTTGGTATACCTGATGAAGATGGCGTTTTTGCGCGAGGCCCTGTAACGGGGCAAGCAAATGCCATTGAACCATCCAACACACCTCTTTGGAAACTGCGCCACACAAATCGTTTACCCTATCGTCCCGAGATTGCCCCAGATGTCGCTCACCGGCTGGCGGCTTGTCAGGTTAATAACGTGGGCGTCAGGACAATTATGGGAGCCGGTATCCGTCAAACAGCGGATTGGGTCAGACAGGCTTCGGAGATCCGTTTCCAGACCCGTGAGGCAAATGAGTGGTTTGCGGCAAGTCTGCGCTACGGTGATTCGCCGGAAGATTTTGCTAGCGGCCTGCATGTCGATACACTGGCATTGCCGCCCGGAGGCGTGGGTTTGCTGAAGTTGATGTCCGATTGGAATCGGCTACAATGGTTGAACCGTATCCGGGCATACAAATTGTTTGCCGCTATCGAAGCAGCTAATTTCCAGAAAGCGCCCTTGGTTGTCGCGATCATTGGATCTTCCGATCATGCAGCAGCCTTTGATGCCGGACGCTGCCTGCAACAAGTGTGGTTGAGCGTGACCGAGCAGGGCTTATCAGCCCAGCCTTATTATGTGGTGGCTGATTTACTGAACAGACTGGAGTTAAACAGCGTGCCGGAGCAATGCATCCCTCATGCCTTGGCGCTGCAAAACCGCGTCCGTTCCGAGTATGGCCATGAGAATACCGTGCATTGCCTATTGCGTATAGGCAAGCCCATTGGCGTAATCAAGGTTTCGGGTCGACTACCGTTAAATGAAATTATATGTAGCGCTGCACACACGAACTGACCTGCTTTTTGCACCCCCCGAACCCGACATGCCTGGGTCAAGTCGGCGCTTCATTCAAGATGTGATCCTTACTCTGAGGATCCGGGGATGGATTAAAGTTTCCAGTCGACCGGTCGTTACATCCGGTAATAACCACAGGGTGGCATTCTGATCGCTTTCTGTGTATCTTTCATTTACTATTTTGAAAAGCGGGAGACAACCATGAAGGAAGACTTGGATTTTGATGTATTAGTGCTTATTGCCTGCGGTCACACCGCCTTCCAACTACTTTGGGCCGGTGTGCAACTGGAGGTGTTTGACACGCTTTCAAAGACCCCTAACCTGACGCGGGATGAGATTGCCGCGAAGATCGGACTCAAGTCCCAGCCCGCAAGAATACTAATGACCGGCCTTGCCGCACTCAAGCTCGTACAAAAAGATGGGGCGCGGTTCCGCAATGCACCAATTGTGGAAAGATTGCTTGTACGCGAGAGTCCGGACAACATGATCGACGTCCTGGGTTGGCAAGCCCACATAGTTTATCCCACCGCCGTCGACCTTGTTGATTCACTGAAGCAATTCAAGAACGTAGGCCTGCGCCATTTCAAAGGGGATGCGGACAATATCTACCATCGTTTGCCGCATAACCCTTTTATCGCAAAAGTGTTTCACGATGCCATGAGCAGCCTCTCCCGTTCGGCGAATGCTGATTTGGCGAAGCTCCCGGTATTCGACGAGATCAAGCACCTGGTGGATGCCGGGGGTGGAGACGGTACTAATGCCATCACTCTGGCGCAGGCGCACCCTAATCTTAAAGTCACTATTTTTGACGGTGAGACAGCTTGTGAAATGGCCAAGAAAAAAATTGCCAAGGCGGGACTGTCAGCGCGTATTGATACGCATCCTGGTGATTTTTTCATTGACCCCTTTCCCAAGGATATAGATGCGGTGATTTTTGGCCACATGATGACTATCTGGTCACCTGAGCGGGATGCGGCCTTGCTTCAGCGTGCCCGTGAAGCATTGCCCGCTGGGGGCCGAGTGCTGGTTTTCAACATGATGGGCGACGACGATGAAGTTGGCCCCATGAGCGCGGCGCTGGGCTCGCCCTATTTCCTGACCACGGCGACCGGAGAGGGAATGATGTATTCTTGGAAGGAACATGAGTCTTTTCTGGCCGCTGCTGGTTTCCGGCAAACGGAGCGGCTTGTGCTTCCCAAGGATCACGGGGTGCTGGTGGGTATCAAGTGACGATCTGAGATCTACTTGTCGTGATGGCTCAGAAATTTGATTACGCTACGGCTTTTTCGCGCAACCTGGGTCTTGTCGGCCCTGAAGAGCAGGAAACCCTGAGAAAAAGCCGGGTGGCCATTGCTGGCCTGGGTGGCGTGGGGGGTGTGCACCTGACGACTTTGGCGCGCATGGGTATCGGGCGATTTCGGATTGCAGATTTCGACCACTTCGAGATTCACAATATCAATCGCCAAGCAGGCGCCACTGCTTCTAGCATGGGTCAGTCAAAAGTGGATGTGATGGTAAGGGTGGCTCTCGACATTAACCCTGCAGCACAAGTGGAATGTTACCCAGAAGGTATCACGCGGGAAAATGTTTCCAGGTTTCTGGAAGAAGTCGATGTAGCCATTGATGGCCTGGATTTCTCTGCCGTGGATGTCAGGGATTATTTTTATGCGGAGGCCTATCGGAAAGGTATCCCGGTCGTAGCTGTTGGTCCCGTTGGCTGTAGCGCTGCTTCCCTGGTCTTCGTGCCGGGGGGGATGCAGTGGAAGGACTACTTCGCGATGGACTTGGCGAAATCGGACTTCGAGCGCTATGTCCTGTTCATCGTGGGTACTGCCCCAGCGGGCTTGCACATGCCCTACATTGATCGGCGCTATGTGGATCTGGCGGCAAAGCGAGGGCCATCACTGGCCTTGGCGGTTCAGCTTTGTTCGGGCATGGCCGCAGCGGAGACTTTGAAGCTCCTTCTAAAGCGCGGACGCGTTCTGGCAGTTCCCATCTATCAGCAGTTTGATGCATACAGGGGACGCTATGCGGTCGGTAAGCTGCGGTGGGGGAATCGTGGCTTGATCCAACGAATCAAATTTTTGATTGCCAAAAGGTTATTGTCACCGGTGCATACTATCCCTCCCAGCAACGGCGGTGCAGTACGGGTGTAAACATATCGCGTTACATTCAGAGCGATCACAACGTTCGCCCATATCGGGCAATTCCAGCGCGGCACCCTTCATTGCGCGGAAGTCATGGCACCAGAAGTGACCCGGATTGTGACGGGGAAGGGTCAATCCATGGCTTTTCCCGCTATCTATTCAGTCTAATCAGTTCGATGCCTTGTTGCGCCGATTCCGTACTGGTTCGGCATACGGAACCTAAGTATTAAGTATAAGGCTGAAAAGCGTCATTCTTCATAGTATGCTCCAGATAAAATGTTCCAGCTTAGCGGGCGTTGTCGGATTTCTTTACACGCAAAACTAGCTATAAATCCTTGCATAAAAAATAATATTATAAATTAAAACAACACCTTGTATTTTATTGAGTAGTATAGTCGGCGGAAATCCCGTAGTAATGTCGGATTTCTTTACACTAAAAAAATAGATATTATTTGTGCATAAATAAAATTTCAATATAAAACAATTGGTTATGCTTATGATAGTGCGTGAGATACATTGGTTATGTCGGATTTCTTTACATTGAACAGGGAGCTATTTTAATTTAGAGATGTTAATAAATAAAAATTTTAATATAAAACAATATGTTAAATTTTTATATTATTGAATGGCATGGTATCTGCATTAGTATTGGTAAGGTATAAACAATGTGCCTGTGGCTTATGTGTTGGGTAACTAAACTTTTTTATTAGGGTGATTATTATGAACTTCAAACGACTAACATCCATCATGGGGTTGGCGCTTGGCTTGGGGTGTATAGCAGCCCCAGTCACTGCAGCAACTCTTTACGCTTTCCAGGACGATGATATCGACTTTATCCTGGACTCCCAGGGTGTGCTTAAAACATCAGGCGCTCTAACTGCGGGTGACACCTTTGTAAGTGTTTTTGAGATGCAGAGTTTTACTAAAGGTGGTAGTAACGGTATTCCTGCTGGCCAGGAACTAACCGGTGTGGCGGCAGTTACGTTACAAGCCATAATTGGTGCAGGGGTCGGCGCCCAATATATCTTTGGAACTCCTAGCATCCCACTATCTTCGCTCGCTGGCTATTCTGGGCCAGCCCTCGGTGCAGGGGCAGCAGTCGCCATGTTTTTCAATGGTGCGCCAGGTGGAGGCATAGATAGAAACCTCGAACTTGACAGGGCTGTTAATGCAGCTACCAATTGCACCAGCTTCAGCGACTGTGTTGAGCAGGCAACCTTGGGTACTTTGTATCAGGTAGACGGGTTCCTGGGCGATCCAGATGAGTTGTGGGTCGCAACCCAGATCCTTCCAGGTGGTGGTGATATAGGCACTGTTTTGGGCACAAACAATTCGATACTGGTAGCCTCATTCAACGTGGCGTTAAGCACTCTTTTTAATTCAACTGGCGCGGTGGAATTCACCAACATAGCAACGGGGCTCCCTTGTGGTACCCCGGGTTACATTGCCGATGGCTGTGTGCAACTCACGGGCAGCGGTACCCTTACAGGAGGGCGAGGTCTTGCGAATGGAGCCGTTGCCCATAGCGATTTCGATGCCCAAAAATTCGTGCCCGAACCGGCCAGCTTGGCCTTGCTGGGAATCGGACTGCTGGGCTTGGGTGCAATGCGTCGCCGTCGCGCCTAATCCTGACAAACCCTGCACAACAATAAGTTAGACTATGATTGACCCCCTCCCTGTGAGGGGGTTTTTTGTGGCCTGTACGGCAGAGTGCCGCATTCATTTGGAGGTGCAAGTCCTCAGCCGGCGGCTCGGCTCGACGAACTGTCGATTGATGGCACGGCAGTGTCAGCCCACTCGGTTAGCCTGTGCACCCGCATGAACATGAACAACCCCCCCCACTTCCGAAAAACTCTTCTCCTTGTGTGTGACTGCCCCAGGACGTGCCACGCTTCGGCGTTTTCCCGGTTCACCTGCAACAATCCACCTGCGAACCATCGAAGTCATTGGCACGGAGGAATAAACCCCCCAGCTAACAAGCGGGCTACGTCTGCGGCTCGCGAATCAGGTAGGTAGCGTGTTTAGCGCTCGTTGATCGCCTGCCCGTTTCAGTGGAGTCGCTGCAATAACTGCCCCACCTGCTGTTCCAATTCCGGGCTGAGCTTCATGTTCTGCAACCGGCCTATTTCCTGGCGTGCCTGAGACGTTTGACCCGCATGGACTAGCGCGTAGGCGAAATGAAAACGTATTTCCTGGTTCTTTGGGGCATCGGCGACGGCTTTTTCAAGGAGTTGAAGGCCGCGCCCAGACTGACCTTGTTGGATCAGGATCCAGCCAAGCGTATCGGCATAGGCAGGACTGTCTGGATCGAGCTTGTAGGCCTTCTCTGCCATCGGCAAGGCTCTGGGATCCTGCTGTTGCTGGTAGAGAACCGCCAGGTTATTGAGTACCACGGCATTATTTGGTACCGAGCTTAGAACGGTTTCGTACTGCCTGATCGCCTCTTGTCTAAGCCCCCGTCTGGTATAGCTCTCTGCGAGGTAGGCCATGGCTATCTGGTCTTGGGGATGCGCCCTGAGCCAGCCCAGGAGCATGTCGTCCGCCTTGCTTGCGTTCCCTGAACGTAGCAGCGCCAGATGCTGCTTGACTACCAACTCACTGTCCTTGCCCTTTGCCAGCGCCTTCTCGTAGGCGCTGGTCGCCTCGGTATAGCGCTTTTCTACCATCAGTGCATCCCCTTCCAAGGCAAACCCGCGGGGCGAATCCGCAACGCTGGCCTGAAGCTTGCGGGCGAGCCTTATGGCTTCCGTCTGCTTGCCGGTGCGGCGTTCCAGCGCAGAGAGGGCAGCCAGCGCATCGCTATAGTCGGGCTTGAGTTCAAGAGCCTTGAGTAAGGCGCCGCGCATCGCCTTTTCGTCAGCCATGGCCGCGTGGGCTTTGGCCAGATCATACTGGGCGGTAGGCGATTTCGGTGCAATGGCTGCGAGTTTGGTATAAGTTGCCACGGCATTTTCTTTCTCACCCGCTGCCAGTTGCATCCGGCCAAGGAGTTCCAGGGCATCGGTGCTGCCGGGGTTACTGGTTACCGCCTCACGGGCAAGAGTCAATGCTTTCTGCAACTGGTTTTTACCGAGATAGTAATTGGCCAGAAAAGCGCGGGGCACAAGCGCCGCAGGGCTGGCCTTCGCCGCCCGCTCCAACCAGGCCAGGTATTCACTCTCTTTTTTCTCCAACGCTGCCAACTCGGCCAGACCGACCATGGCCGGGACGTTCTTGCTGTCTTTGTCCAGGATTGCCTGGTAGCGACCCCGGGCGGCAGAGAAGTTCTTCTCCTGCAGATCTATCGCCGCTAGCCTCACCGCGGCGGAGACGAGGGTGGGTTCCAAAGCCATAGCGCGCTCAAAGTTCTTGCGCGCCTGGGCGAAGTCCTTTTTGCCCAGGTAGGCCTGGCCTTTGAGGCTGTAGGTGCCGGGGCTGTCAGGCAGTTTTTTCTCCAGTACGGCTATTGCCGCCAGCGCTTTGTCGAATTGCCCCTCAGAGAGGAAATAATAGGCGAGCGCTACGTCTGCCCTGTAATCCTTGCCAGCCATAGCGGAAGAAGCTTCCAGTTCCTTGATGGCCTGGGCTTCCTCTCCGGCTACCAGATGGCTCAAACCCACTTGGGTGCGAAGGGCGGTGCTGGTGGGAACCAGGTCGGCCGCCTTCTCGAAAAACACTTTGGCTGAAGAAGGATCATCGCTGCGCAGATGGGCCTCCCCTGCCAGAGCCAGCACCTGGGCATCGGCTTTGCCTGCGGCAATGTACGGCTTCAGCAGCTCTAGGGAGCGATCCGGCTGGCCCAATTTCAGATAGGCGGCGGCCAGCAGCTTGCGTACATCAAGGTGACCGGGAGCCCGTTCCAGGTAACCGGTCAATGCTATCGCTGCCTCCTCATAGGCCTTTCTGTCATATTGCACCAGGGCGAAGAGCAGCTTGCCAGGCAAATAGTCGGGATGAGATTTGAGTGCTCGCTGGACGGAATCCAGAGCTTGGTCTGTCTTGCCCGCGCTATAGTTCAGCACGGCCTCCACAAAGTGGATTCCGAAGTAACCGGGGGCGAGCTTCTTGAGGTTCTCCAGATCCGCTCTCGCTTCCGTCGGTTTGCCGGTATAGGCATAAATCTGGGCGCGGCCAAATAACGCATTGAGATTGTTCGGGTCGTGCTTCAAGGCTGTAGAGTAGGCTTGCGCCGCCGCCTGATGTTTGTTGTTCAGGCGCTCGAATTCCCCGAGAACCACCCAACTCTCAGGATCGGCGCCGTCGATTTTGATGGCCGTATCTATCATGGCCCGGGTCTCGCTGAGATTCCTTTTTGCAAGGGCGCAATTGGCAAGACCCCAATAGGCTGGCACGTGCTTGGGATCAACGCCGAGCGAGTCCTTATATAACTGGCAGCCCTCTTCCATCTGGTTCAGGCCGAGTTTGGCGTCACCATGCATCTGGAGGATTGCTGCCTTATTTCTCTGGGAGGTGCTGGCTGAGGGGCTGATTTCTTCGAGCACACGCTTGAACTTCCCTTGCATCAAGAGCGCCCGACCCATGGGGATCTTGATCGATTCACCTTCAACACCAAGCTCGCGGGCCCTGATCAATTCTTTTTCTGCCTCGGCCCCAAAGCCTTTCTTGACATAAATCTCCCCCAAAAGCCATCGCGCTTCCAAATTGTCCGGGCTTTGCTGCAAGGCGCTCTTGAGCTCAATGACGCTGGCGGTGAGGTCGCCTTTGTCCTGAAAATCCTTGGCGCGTTCGATGTGTTCAATGTCGCTGAGGTTGGTTTTGCCGCAACCGGCCAAGCTTCCTGTTGCTATCAGGCTGGCGAGTAAAATGGTTCGTGTGCGAATAGAAAGTGGCATATTTTTTTTCATTTGGGAGTGTCCGGGTTATAAGCTGATTCAGGCGTACATCAATCGCCCACGAGGCTCGGGGATTGGACGGCCAAGTTCTTTGGCCACTTGAATCCACTCCCCAATCACTTTTTCGGCATTGGCTACGGCCTCTACGTAGGTGGCGCCGTCCGCTATGCACCCCGGTAACTCAGGCACTTCCACGACAAAAGCCTGATCTTCCCCGCTCCAATAAATGATCATCTCGTATCTATTCATCTTCGCCTACTCCCAGCTTGTATTTGAGAATCACATTCCGCACTTGTTTCACCTGATAGGGTTTAGCCATAGAATCTTTGGGTTGCAGATTCACGATTTCATCAATATTCTTTTTGGTGAAAATGTGATGGCTCCCGCGAATTCGTTCATCGAATCCCAGGCGCAACAAAAACCGGACAAGATCCGGGAAGCGAATATTCGCATCCGACTTCCCGCCAAGAATGCTTTGAAGAATCTTTGTGTATTTTCCCACGAAAAGTTTCCAGTGGCGCTCAATCGCCTGAAATCAGTTACTAAAGTATACTATTGAATTACAATAAACATTGAGCTATTGCCGCGCCGGATATTCAGCAGCATGCGTTTGTCGCTGCCTTTTATGGCACGTTCCAGTTCTTCGGTGGTGCGCACGGGCTGACGGTTAATGGAGATGATAATATCACCTTTGCGCAAGCTGGCGTTCCAGGCGCGGCTGCCGGGCTCGACATTAACCACGACCATGCCTTCCACGCGCCGGTATAACGGGGATCCTTCTTCAATGGGCGCCAGTGTTGCGCCTGCCAGGCGCTGGGTGAGATTTTCCGCGTTTACCTTGACTTGTTCGGCTGCGCCTAATACCAGGGTTATGTTGCGTGGCTTGCCATTGCGGAGGATACCCATGGCAATTTTTTCGCCGACGCGCATCAGGCCTACCGTGGTGCGTATCGTTGAAGCATCGTTCACCGGGCGGCCATTGATGGTGGTGACAATGTCGCCCACTTCCAGCCCGGCCTTGTCTGCGGGTGAGCCCTTGGTGATTTTGGCAATCACTGCGCCTTGCTGTTCCTCAATGTTAAAGGCTTTGGCGAGATCGGGTGTGAGGTTTTGCATTTGCACGCCGAGTCGGCCGCGTTTTACTTCGCCAAACTCGACCAGTTGCCGCATGATGTCGCGCGCCATGTTGGTGGGAATGGCAAAGCCGATGCCGATGTTGCCGCCGCCTGGTGCATAAATGGCGGTGTTGATGCCGACCAGTTCACCGCGCAAATTCACCAGCGCGCCGCCGGAGTTACCGGGGTTGATCGAGGCGTCGGTTTGGATAAAGTTTTCGTAACCTTCAATGCCAAGACCCGTGCGCCCGAGTGCGCTGACGATGCCGGAGGTGACGGTTTGCCCGAGGCCAAACGGGTTGCCGATGGCGACCACGAAATCACCCACGCGCAGTTTTTCGGAATCGGCGATGGGCAGCGCGGCGATATTTTTGGCGGGAATCTGAATCACGGCCACGTCGGTTTCGGGATCTGTGCCCACCAGTTTGGCCGTCATAGTACGCCCGTCACGCAGGGTGACGGTAATTTCTTCGGCTTTGGCGATGACATGATTATTGGTCAACACATAGCCTTTGGCGGCATCAATAATGACGCCGGAGCCGAGGCTTTGGGTGGGGCGTTCGCGGGGCATATCCGGGGGCGCGCCAAAAAAGCGGCGGAAGAAGGGGTCTTGTAGCAGCGGATTATCTTCTATCCGCACCCGGCCACGCGTGGAAATGTTCACGACGGCGGGCGTGGCTTTGTCGAGCATGGGGGCCAGGGTGGGTAATATATTGCCCTGACTGTCCGCGTCCGGCAATGCCGCCAGGGTGGGCGTGACACTTGCTAAAATCACGGTGAACAGCAGGGTGGTGAGAGATTTTTGAGGGTTTGTCATGAGGTTACTATGCCATATCTTGGGGTTGTTGATAAGATCTTTTGATGATCAATGTCATTTCGAATGCAATGAGAAATCCTTTATTTTTTGAGATTGAAAGCCAGGATTTCTCATTGCATTCGAAATGACAATCATACAAAGGGCGCGTGCACCCATCGTGGCGTGAGACCTTGTCTGCATAAAAACAGTTCCACTAAAAAGGGCAGGAACAAGCCCCTGCCCTTTGCTGGATACCTTTAATCCACTTCAAAGGATTATCCTTGTACGGAAATTTTACGTGGCTGCACGCCCTCTTTTTTGGGAATGACCACTTCCAGTACGCCGTCCTTGAGTTTGGCGGTGATTTTGTCGGCATTTGCAGTAGTGGGCAAGCTGAAGCGGCGATAAAAGCTGCCATAAGAGCACTCAACGCGCTTGTAGCCATCGTGCTCGTCCTGAGTTTCGGCTTTGCGCTCGCCTTTGATGGACAGCATCCCATTTTCCATGCTCACATCAACATCTTTGCTCTGCACTCCCGGCAGATCGGCTTTGACGACAAAACGGTCAGGCTCTTCTTTGATGTCAACGGCAGGCGCCCACTCGGCAGTGGTAATAGTGGGGAAATTTTCACCTCCGTCCAATATTCCGGCACGATTGTCAAACAGCTTATTGACTTCATTTTGTAACTGGCTAAACAGACTTAAGGGTTCATAACGTTTCAGATTCATGGTTAACCTCCTTACTTGAGTTTGATCTGGAAAGAGCAGGGAAAAATTCCCTGCACATCCCCAATCAGGATGCGTTTTTTTAAAATGGGATCGCTGCCTGTTTCTTTCAAGGGGGATTGTGAGGGTATAGCGGCGCTGTTTGTGCAGTTAAGTGGTGGCGTGGGATTTCAGGCATTCCGCAATGTCTGCAATGGCGGTTGGCGCAGTATGAACTGGGTGCCGAGCAGTCCGGCCAGGCCGACGCCGAGGGTGCCGCCGGTCACGCCGATGATCCATAGCCAGGGGTTGAAGGTGTAGGGCAGGTGAAATAACTGGGTGGCGAGTACGTAGCCAAGCAGGGTGGCGGCGCAGGCGGCGACGAGGCCGGCGAGCAGGCCGAGGGTGGCGAATTCGGCGAACAGGCCGGTGAGGAGCTGGCCGCGCCGCGCGCCGAGGGTGCGCAGGATGGCGCTTTCGTGGATGCGTTCGTCGAGGGTGGACTGGATGGCGGCGTAGAGCACCAGCAGGCCGGCGAGCAGCGTAAACATGAAAACGTATTCCACGGCGAGGGTGACGCGTTCCATGATCTGGCGGATTTGCGCCATGATGGCGGCGACGTCGATGATGGTGACGTTGGGAAAGGTTTTGACGAGCGCATTCATGATGTCGGGTTTATCAATGGGCACATAGAGGCTGGTCATGAAGCTGGCGGGATAGGTGTCAAACGCGCCGGGCGGGGCGAGCACGAAGAAGTTGGGGTGCATGGAATCCCATTCCACTTTGCGCAGGCTGGTGATGGTGGCGTTGAATTCACTGCCAGCGATGGAAAATTGCATGCTGTCACCCAGCTTCAACCCGAGGGTGGTGGCGAGGCCTTCTTCGACGGAGATGACGTGTTTGTCTGGATCAGTTTGTTTCCACCATGACCCCGCCACAATTTTATTATCGGCTTGCATATCAGCCGCCCACGATAAATTAAATTCGCGCGCGACCAGGCGTTGCGCGCGTTCGTCGGTGTAATTTTCAGGTGTGATGGGTTTGTCGTTAACACCAGTGAGGCGACCGCGAATCATGGGGAATAGCACTGGCTTACCGTGCTTTTCCATCGCTGGGGCGTTTGCAAGAAAACTGCGGATGGGCGCGACTTGATCCGGCTGAATGTTGATGAGGAAGCGATTCGGTGCGTCGGCGGGCAGGCTTTTTTGCCAGTCGTCGAGCAAGTCACCACGCACCAGCGTGAGCAGCAGCAGCGCCATGATGCCAATGCCGAAACCGACCACTTGCACTACGCTGCCCTGGGCGCGGCGCGTGATGTTGGCCATGCCAAAGCGCCAGGCTACGCTGTTGTGTCCGCTGTGATGGCGATGTAACAACCGGAGGCCGCGCATGAGCAGCACAGTAAACACGCCAAGCGCCAGCAATGTCACCACCGTGCCGCCCAGCATATACAGGCCGAGTTTAATCTCACCGGCTTGCCATAGCATCAATGCCGCCAGCGCAGTGATGCCTGCGCCATACGCGGTGAGATTAGATATTTGCGGCGCACCAATATCGCGCCGCAGCACGCGTAGCGGTGATACCGATTTCAGTTGCAGCAACGGGGGCAAGGAAAAACCGAGCAGAGTAATCATGCCAGTAAGCAGGCCGGATACCACAGGCCACAGTGAAGGCGGCGGCAATTCTGCAGACACCATGCTGCCCAGTATATTCACCAGCACGCCCTGCGCGGCATAACCCAGCACACAGCCCAGCACACTGGCCGTCAGACCCAGCACGAGAATCTGGTATACATAAAGACGCGTGATGTCACGCTGCACCGCACCCAGGCAACGCATCATGGCGCAGTTGTCGAGATGCCGCAGTACAAAGCGGCGTGTGGCGGTGGCGATGGCGACGCTGGCCAGCATCACGCTCACCAGCGCGGCGAGGCCGAGAAAGCTCCTAGCACGCGTCAGTGCCGAGCGTAATTCAGGGCGCGCATCTTCGATACTTTCGATGCGTTCACCGGTTTTTAACAGGGGTGTGATGGCAGCGCGATAAGCGCTGATGTCCTGCGCGTTATCGCCCGCCACCAGCAAGTGATAGCGTACACGGCTGGCGGGCTGGACTAATTGAGTGCGCGGCACATCGGCGGCGTTGAGCATCAGGCGTGGTGCGATGCTGAACAAGTCTCCGCCGCGCGCCGGTTCGTGGGTGAGCACGGCGGCGACGGTGAGCCGCGCTTCACCCAGTGTGATGGCATCCCCGATGTTGAGATTTAACGGGCCGAGCAGCCCGGCATCAAGCCATACCGTGCCAGGCGCGGGGACGCCAACGGCAGGCGCATCGGGCGCAAAGCGTTGTGGCGCCGTGCGTAGCGTGCCACGCAACGGGTAGCCGTCACTGACGGCTTTAATTTCTGCCAGGCGAGTGTTGTCGCCTGCGACTACCATGCTGCGGAAATCCAGCGTTTCGGTGCTGTGCAGGCCGTGCTGACGTGTCAGATCACGCACATTGGCGGCGAGTGGTTGATCGGAAGCGATTAACAGATCCGCGCCCAGCAATTCATTGGCCTGGCGATGCAGCGCCTGGTTGATGCGGTCAGTGAAAAATCCCACTGCAGTGATGCTGGTAACGGCGACAATCAGCGCGGCGGCGAGCACGCGCAATTCACCGGCCTGCCAGTCACGGCGTAGCATGCGCATGGCTAAGGCAAAGGTGTTCACGCCGCGTTACCCTGATTTATAATGGGATCTATCAGGGGATCTGCAAGTGACCCTGCAACTAACAGGCGGCCCGCATCAAGTGTCAGGCGCTGGTTGCAGCGCCGCGCCAGTGTCTCGTCGTGTGTTACCAGAATCAATGTGGTGTGTTGTTCACGGTTGAGTTCAAACAGCAGATCAACAATGCGAGTGCCCGTGGCGCGGTCAAGATTGCCGGTGGGTTCATCGGCAAACAGCAATTTAGGTTGCGGGGCAAAGGCGCGCGCAATCGCCACGCGCTGTTGTTCACCGCCGGACAGTTGTTTGGGATAATGGTGTACGCGCGGTTCCAGGCCAACGCGCACCAGCACCGCATGCGCTACCTCGCGCGCATCGCGTCGCCCGGCCAGTTCCAGTGGCAGCATCACGTTTTCCAGTGCGGTAAGATTAGGTAATAATTGAAAGGACTGAAACACGAAACCGATCATCGCGCCACGCAAGCGGGCGCGGCCGTCTTCATCAAGCGCAAACAGATCAACGCCGTCAATCCACACCCGCCCTTGGCTGGGAGTATCCAGTCCGGCCAACAGCCCCAGCAGGGTAGACTTGCCCGACCCCGACGCGCCGACAATCGTCACCGCCGCGCCGCGCGCAATGGTAAGATTAATGTCGTGCAATAATATTAACTCGCCATTCATGGGTGAATCAGCCGAGGGCGATTCGGCGCTGTTCACCCGTTTGGCTAACTGCTCAGTGCGTATAATCGGGCGTATGGAATCTTCGGTCATGTTGAAAAAAATCCTGTTATTACTGTTTCTGTTGATGCCCGTAGCAAGCTACGCTACGACTACTGTATCTGCACCCACCATCATGGTGCTGGGCGACAGCCTCAGCGCCGCCTATGGCATAGAGCAACGCGCCGGATGGGTGCATTTGCTGCAACAACGCCTCGCCGAACGCGGCTACCGCTACCAGGTAGTCAATGCCAGCATCAGCGGCGAAACCACCCGAGGCGGTCTGGCGCGGCTGGCGCAAGCGCTTAAAACCCATAATCCCGCTATTGTCATTGTTGAATTAGGCGCCAATGACGGGTTGCGCGGCCTGTTGTTGGGCGAAATGCAGGCCAATCTTGATGCCATTATCACACAAAGCCGCCGCCGCAATGCCCAGGTGTTGCTGGTGGGCATGCATTTGCCCCCTAACTATGGCCCAAGTTATACCAGGAAGTTCCATCAAGTGTATGTTGATCTGGCGGCGCGCCACCGCATTCCACTGGTGCCGTTTCTACTTGAAGGTGTCGCTACTGATGTAACGTTGATGCAGCAGGATGGCTTGCATCCCGCCGCCGCTGCCCAAGCGAAAGTGCTGAATAATGTGTGGACGCATTTGCAGGGCATGTTGCGCAAGTGATTTGTTTATCAGAAGAAGGGATGTATGAATGGTTCGCATTGAAAGCATCAAAGAGTTTGGCGGCTATCTCAATCGCTACACGCATGCGTCTGCCGCCTGTCATTGTGAGATGACATTTTCCGTTTATCTGCCGCCAAAAGCACAAACAGAAAAAGTACCCGCGCTCTATTGGTTATCAGGTTTAACTTGCACCGATGATAATGCCCGCGTTAAAGCTGGCGCGCAGCGTTATGCTGCTGAACTTGGCATGGCGCTGGTTTTTCCTGACACCAGCCCGCGTGGCACCGATATTCCTGATGATGAAAGCCGTTATGACATGGGCAAGGGCGCGGGTTATTATGTCAACGCTACAGCGGCGCCGTGGTCTACGCATTACCATATGTATGATTATGTGACTAAAGAATTACCTGCTTTGCTCGAAGTCCATTTGCCTTTAATTCCAGGGCTGAAGTCGATTAGCGGGCACTCCATGGGTGGACATGGCGCGCTGATTTGCGCGTTGAAAAATCCCGGTGTCTACGCGTCTGTTTCCGCGTTTGCCCCGCTTTGCAACCCGATGGGCATGGCGTGGGGCAGGGAATGTATGAGCGCTTATTTGGGTGATGATGTGAAGTTGTGGAAAACCTATGATGCAACATGCCTGGTTGAAGCCGGAGCCAGGTGTGCTGAGCTTTTGATTGATGTAGGACTGGCTGATGAATACTATGAGGCGGGGGAGTTATTGCCTGAAAACTTAAGCGCCGCCTGTGAGAAATATGGCCAACCCATTAACCTCAGGTTCCACGAAGGCTACGGTCATAGCTATATCATTATTTAACAAAGTGTTGAGCCGCTATTTTTTTATCCCGGCAGGCGCGCCCACCTGGCGCATGGCAATAATCCCTGCCATACACACCAGTAATGCCCCTGCCAACGTCAGCGCGTGCGGACTTTCATCCCACAACAGCCAGCCGATGATGGTCGCAAATACTACTGAGCTGTAAGTGAATGGGCCTATAAATGAGGCAGAGGCGAGTGCGTAACTGCGTGTGAGTAACAGTTGCCCCGCCGTGGCGAACACGCCGGATAAAATCATAAAACCCCACAGCGCAGGCTCCGGTGTTTGCCAATACCATGCCAAGGGTATCGCTGATACCAGCGTGCTGATGATGCAGAAGTAAAATACGATGCGCGTGGTCGGTTCGGTTTCTGCCATGCGCCGGATGTTGGCCACTGCCACTGCTGCCAATGCGCCCGAGGCCAGGCCGATCAAGGCGGCGGGCGAGAACATCGCCATGCCCGGTTTTAAAATCAGGAGGATGCCCATAAACCCCACCAGGATTGCCCACCACAGCGCGCGTGATACGGATTCTTTAAACCAGAATAACACTACAAAAGGCATAAATAACGGCGCGGTAAAATTCAGCAGCACGGCTTCTGAGAGGGGCAAATAATGAATCGCGTAAAAAAAACAATACATCGCCGCCACGCCCGCCAGCGAGCGCATCAGGTGCGCATTAAAATGCTGTGTTGCCAGGGCACGCACGCCGCCACTCCACAGCCACGGCAACAGGACAATCAAACCAAAGAAATTACGGAAGAATACTGCCATTTCAGTAGGCAGGTCGGCTGAGATGATTTTGATGGTGGCGCCCATCGCTGCGAACATCAATGCGGCGCTGATGGCGAACAATGCACCATACAAATGGTTTTCAGGATACATGGCAGTGCTGGGTTATTCCGTCCGTGAGAGTAGACTCTTGTCAGGGTTATCGTCATCTGCGCGAAAGATGTTAGCGCTGGAAAGGTAGCCATGAAAAATTGCATCCCGCATCATCACATACCAGCACGTTGCCTTGATGATGCCAGTCGCCGAGCACAGTACGCTGTGCCGGTTTGCCATCCACCTGTATATCGTGAACGGCTAAGCGGTGGGTGTGGCCATGGATCAGGTGTGATACGCCGTGTTCACGCAAGGTGTTTTCTACGGCGTGCGGATTTACATCCATAATTTCCATGGATTTCTGGCTGGATTGTTCGCGGCTTTGGCTGCGATAATCCTGCGCCAGTGCAGCGCGTTGCTGGGGTGTAAGCGCCAGGATTTTTTGTTGCCATATGGGGTTACGCACTTGGGCGCGAAAGCGCTGGTAGTCGACATCATCGGTACACAACACATCACCGTGCATGAGTAACGTGGGCGTGCCATGCAGGTTAATGACGAGTGGCTCGGCAATCAACTGGCAACCACTGGCGGTTGCAAAAGCATCGCCCATCAGAAAGTCCCGGTTACCGTGCATCACATAGACGGGAACACCGCTGTCTGTGAGGTTTTTTAAAGCATCAATGATAGGCTGATGCGCGGTAATGGCGGCGTCATCGCCAATCCATACTTCAAACAAATCACCCAGAATGTACAGCGCCTCGGCCTGACGCGCGCGGGTACGCAGAAATTCGATAAAGGTTGCGGTGATTTCGGGTCGCTCTGCACACAGGTGCAGATCAGAGATGAATAGGGTGGTCATGGTGCTAACATTAACCCACACATCCCACGCCGAATAAGTGCAGCGAGGAATGCTGAAAGATCTCTCATATTCGTTCGAGACAAGGATTTCTCCCTTCGGTCGAAATGACAGAGGGTTGTCATCCCGAACAAAGTGAGGGATCTTGGTTTTGAGCGACAATTCACGATAAAACGCCTATTGGATTTTTCGGAATTAACAACAGACCCGCTCAGCCTGAATCGGTGGGCATGGTTTCGCGTTTGGCGTGCCCACAGTGCGGGCAAGTCAATACCGACTCCAGGATTACTGCGGGCATGACGCGCTTCCTCGTTCAGGCGTGGACGGAGGCTTTCTTCGCGCTTCCGTCCGCTGCCATGTAATGCTATTTCGCTTTCACAGCAACCATGCTGGCTTTTTTGATCAGCACGGTGGTTTTAGGCACGTCAGTCGGGAAGGGGCCGCCGGAACCGGTGGGCGTACTGCGAATTTTATCAATTACGTCCATGCCTTCCACAACTTTACCGAATACCGTGTAACCCCAGCCGCGCGCGGTGGGTGCGCTGAAGTTAAGAAAATCGTTGTCTACCGTGTTGATGAAAAATTGCGCGGTGGCAGAGTGTGGATCATTGGTGCGCGCCATGGCGATGCTGCCGCGCACATTTTTCAGGCCATTGTCGGCTTCGTTGCTGACGGGCGCACGTACTGATTTTTGCGCGAAGTCAGGTGTGAATCCGCCACCCTGAGCCATAAAATCTTTGATAACACGGTGGAAGATAGTGCCGTCATAAAAGCCATCTTGTACGTATTTGACGAAGTTATCGACGCTCTTGGGCGCTTTGGCGCGATCCAGTTCCAGTACAATATTGCCCATGCTGGTTTCCATCAGGATGCGCGGGTGGTCGCCCACCGGGTCAGTCGCGGCGCCGGCTTGCGCGCTGATCGCCATCAGGGTGCCCAGCGTCAAAGATTTTAAAAGGTAGTTCATGGTCAGTGTTCCGTTATGTAAGTGGGTATCAATAGTGAAGTGTAAAGGAGCGGGGGATAAAAAGCCAAGCCATCAATGATAATTTTGAGCTTGGTGCAGGTTTCCGTTAACATGGGAGGTTATGACTATTAATATCACCAAAACCCGTTTTGCCCCCAGTCCCAGTGGTTTTCTGCACCTGGGTAATGCCCGTACGGCTTTGTTCAGCACGCTGCTTGCCCGCAAAGAACGCGGGGTTTTTCTGCTGCGCATCGAAGACACTGACCAGGAGCGCAGCCAGACCCAATACATCCAGGGCATTGAAGACGACATGAATTGGCTGGGGCTGACGTGGCAGGAAGGGCCGGGCGTGGGCGGTGCCCATGCGCCCTATTTGCAATCGCAACGCGGCGCCGTGTACCGTAATTATTTTGATAGCCTGGAGCAGCAAGGTCTGGCATACCTGTGTTTTTGCAGCGAGCGCGAGCTGGATCTGACGCGCAAAACGCAAATTGCTGCGGGTCAGCCGCCGCGTTACGCTGGCACCTGCGCGCGTTTGAATGGCGAAGAAGTCGCGGCACGATTACAAAATGGTGGCCAGCCTACCCTGCGTTTTCGTGTGCCCGCGCACCGCACCGTGGAGTTTGACGATGCGGTGCGCGGTCCGCAAAAATTCAACAGCGATGACATTGGCGACTTTGTGATTCGCCGGGGTGATGGCACGCCCGCGTTTTTCTTCAGCAACGCCATTGACGATGCGCTGATGGGCGTGACGCATGTGTTGCGTGGCGAAGACCATCTCACCAATACCCCACGCCAGATCATGTTGCTGGATGCGCTACGCTTGCAGGTGCCGCGTTACGGTCATATTTCGATGATCGTCGGCGCTGACGGCGCGCCGCTTTCCAAGCGCCATGGCAGCCGCAGTATCCGCGAATTGCGCCAAACCGGTTATCTGCCGGGTGCGATCACCAATTACATGGCGCGTCTCGGCCACTATTACCCGAATAACGCGTTTATGGATCTGGATGCGCTGGCATCCGAGTTTGAGATCAGCAATCTGGGGCGCGCGCCCGCGCACTACGACACCACCCATTTGCTGCATTGGCAGCGCGAAGCCTTGATGCGCGCCGATGCGGATACGCTGTGGCAGTGGATGGGCACTGACGTCCACGCGCTGGTGCCTGATGCGCAACAAGCAACATTTGTTGCGGCCGTGCGCACCAACGTGATTTTTCCAGAACATGCGCTGCTATGGGCGCGCACCTTGTATATTTATCCGGTGGCATTGAGCCCGGATGCGTGCAAGGCGGTGGAAGAGGCTGGCGGCGCGTTCTTCGAACATGCGCTTGCCGCACTGGATCAACATGGCGCAGATTACAAGGCACTGGTCAATCACATCAAGCAGGAAACCGGCGCCAAGGGCAAAGCATTATTCCATCCCTTGCGCGCCGCACTCACCGGCGAATTGGATGGCCCGGAAATGGCGCAACTGGTAACGCTGTTAACCGTAGAACGTATGCGCACACGCTTGCAGGCGTGCGTAGCAATGACAACCTCCCCATAACATAAAACCCAAAGTACATGACATTACACATCCATAACAGTCTCACTGGAAAAAAAGAACCGCTGATTCCCATCGCGCCCGGAAAAATCGGCATGTATGTGTGCGGCATGACAGTTTATGATTACTGTCATCTGGGTCATGCGCGCGTCATGGTGGTGTTTGATGTGGTGGCGCGTTACCTGCGCACGCTGGGCTATAACGTCACTTACGTGCGCAACATTACTGACATCGACGACAAGATCATCAAGCGCGCCGCAGAAAATAATGAGCCTATAGATGCGCTCACGCAACGCTTCATCAATGCCATGCACGAAGATGAGCGAGCGTTGGGCGTGTTGCCGCCCGACATTGAGCCGCGCGCTACGGATTCAATAGATGGCATTATCAAGCTGGTGCAGACCTTAATCGAAAAAGGTTACGCATACCAGGCCGCTAATGGTGATGTGTATTATGATGTCAGCCGCTTCGAACACTATGGTGAGTTATCCGGCAAGCGTCTTGAAGACCTGCGCGCTGGATCGCGCGTTGATGTCGACGAAGCCAAAGATGATCCGCTGGATTTCGTGTTATGGAAATCCGCCAAGCCCGGCGAGCCAAGTTGGCCATCGCCGTGGGGAAACGGCCGTCCCGGTTGGCACATCGAATGTTCCGCGATGTCATGCACTAGCCTGGGTGAGCATTTTGATATTCACGGCGGTGGCATGGATCTGAAATTTCCGCATCACGAAAACGAAATTGCGCAATCGGAAGCGGCGACCGGGCATAAATTCGTGAATGTATGGATGCACAATGGTTTTGTGCAGGTCGACAACGAGAAGATGTCAAAATCGCTGGGTAATTTTTTCACGGTGCGCGAGGTATTGAAACATTACAAGCCAGAAGTAGTGCGCTATTTCATTCTCAGCAGCCATTACCGCGGCCCGCTGCATTATTCCACGGAACATCTCAATAATGCCAAAGCTGCATTAGAGCGTTTTTACATGGCGTTACGTGGTTTCACTGCTGGGGCAGTTGAAGAATCTCCAGAGGCTGCTTATGAACAGCGTTTTAATGCGGCGATGGATGATGATTTTAATACTGCTGAAGCGCTGGCGGTGTTGTTTGATCTGGTGCGTGAGATCAATCGTCTGCGTACGGAAGATACCGCCCAGGCCGCGCGTTTGGCAAGCGCGTTGCGAACTCTGGGCAGGGTATTGGGTTTATTGCAAACCCATCCAGAATCATTTTTCAAAGGTGAGTCGGATGCCAAAATCATGGCTGGTGGGAGTGTTGCCGTCGAGCACCTGATTCTTCAACGCAACGCGGCACGGGCCAATAAAAACTGGAAAGAATCCGACCGTATTCGTGATGTGTTGAAAGAGCAGGGTATTCTGCTGGAAGATGGGGCTGCAGGCACCACCTGGCGCCGCGAGTAAGCATGCAAAATAAAAAAATCAGGGGCACTTGCGTACCCCTGGAAAGTGGGAGGTTTAAAGCAATATGTCACTTGTAACGGGTGACACATTTATAGCTAAGCACAAACAATGCCATCCAATTATTTACTTAAAATACAATCATTTAATTATTTACCATGACGGAAACTGGACGCGTGTCCATCACTTTCAAGCCAGAAATTGAATACTGCGTCAAAATAATGTTTGGTAGCTGGTTTTGTAATATTCGTCATGTGTCACACGCCTGTAACATCTTTTGAGTGTAATACATCTGAAATACTTGTTTAATATCTGGGCAAGCCTTTTGAGGATGACGTATGGCTGGGACAATACTGGTGGTGGAAGACGAGTCTTCGGTGCGGGAGATGATCGTATTTGCCCTGGAGCGGGCGGGCTTTGTCATTATGGCGGCGGGTGATGCTGCCCAGGCTCAAGTAATGATGGCTCAACGTACACCGGATTTGATGCTGATCGACTGGATGATGCCCGGCTTAAGCGGTATTGATTTTACGCGGCGCTTGAAAAATAGCGAGGCCAGCCGCCGTATCCCCATTATCATGCTCACGGCGCGCGGGGATGAAATGGACAAGGTTCAAGGGTTTGACGTAGGTGCGGACGACTACGTAACCAAACCTTTTTCGCCGCGTGAACTGGTGGCCCGCATCAAGGCGGTATTGCGCCGTGCTGCGCCGGTCTCTCAAGAGAGGGTCATGGAAGTAGAGGGTTTACGGCTCGATCCCAGCGGCCACCGTGTTACCGCGCATGGGAGTGCGGTAGACCTGGGGCCCACGGAGTTTCGTATGCTGCATTTTTTTATGGCGCATCCCGAGCGTGTTTATAGCCGGGGACAATTGCTCGACAAGGTATGGGGCACCGATGTGTACATTGAAGAGCGCACTGTGGATGTACATATACGTCGTTTGCGTAAAGCCCTTTCTGAACATGGCCATGACCGCCTGATTCAGACGGTGCGGGGTACTGGGTATCGTTTTTCAGCGCGGGATTAATCATTGTCCGAATCTGTGCTAAGTGAAATACGCAGGGTTGTCGGCCTTGCAGTGTTATTGTTGATTGTTGGTCTGCTCACAGGGCACGTCGCGTTATTTTTATTGTTAGGTGTCCTGGCTTATCTGGCATGGCACGTGTTTAATCTGGTGCGCTTCCAGCGCTGGTTTGAAACGGGCAAGCGCTTTCATCCTCCTGAAGTATGGGGTGTATGGGGTGAAGTTTTTTACAATGTCTATCGCCTGCAACAGCGTAATCGCCTGCGCCGCCGCCGTATTATCCGTATGTTGCAACGCTTTCAGGAGGCCACCGCCATTATGCCTGACGCCACAGTGGTGTTGGGTGGGCAGGGCGATATCGAATGGTGGAATGAAGCCGCAGGTGGGTTGTTTGGCTTGCGTTTTCCCCAGGATAAAGGCCAGCGCATTGCCAATCTGGTACGGCATCCGGCATTTGCCGAATTTTTAGCGGCAGGTGATTATTCAGGTACGGTGCAATTTCCTTCACCTATCAATGAACAGGTTATGCTCGCAGTGCGCCTCGTGCGTTATGGCAAAGAGCATTTGCTGTTGGTAGCGCGTGATGTAACCCCAATTTACCGGCTTGACCAGGTGCGCCGTGATTTTGTCGCTAATGTTTCCCACGAGCTGCGCACCCCGCTGACTGTCATCAGCGGATTTCTTGAAACCATGGCCGATGAACACAGCGGCTATCCACAGCAATGGGCGCGGCAATGGGGACGTTCAGTGCATTTAATGCGGCAAGAGGCTTCGCGCATGCAGCATCTGGTGGAAGAACTATTGTTGTTATCGCGCCTGGAAATGGATAAAGGCGTGCATCGCCGTGAAGTTATTGCGGTATCTGGCATGCTGGCCATGATCAGTGAAGAGGCCGTGGCGTTGAGTGGCGCCCTGAATGGGGAGCCGCGCCATATTTTTTCTGTTGTGGCTGACTCCAAGGTGTGTTTGTGCGGCAATAACACAGAATTACGCAGCGCCTTTTCTAATTTAATATTTAACGCCGTGCAGTACACCCCCAGCCAGGGTGAAATTAATGTGCGATGGTATGCGGATGAAAGTGGCGCGCATCTTGAGGTGCAAGACACTGGCCTGGGTATTGCTGCAGAGCATATTCCGCGCCTTACCGAACGCTTTTACCGGGTAGATACGGCACGTTCACGCGACAGCGGCGGTACGGGCTTAGGGTTGGCGATCGTCAAACATGTGCTTAACCGCCATGACGCACAATTGCGTATTGAAAGTGAGTTGGGCAAGGGCAGTACCTTTATATGTGATTTTCCTTTGCTGTTAACGGTGCGCGTTGACTCAATAAAGGCTGAGCATGTCACGCCATTGTCATAATATTGTCACAATACCCTGCGATAGTAGACACAATACAAAGTTTGTCATTTTAACTATGGGAGAAAGTTCATACATGAGCGCAATCAAAACAGTAAAGGGTTTAAGTGCAGTGGCTTTAATGATAGGTGCGCTGAGTGTCAGCGCCTTGGCTAATGCCGCTGCTGTCATTAAAGTAGATGGTTCCAGCACGGTATTCCCAATTACCGAAGCGGTGGCAGAAGAGTTTCAGGCCGCCAAGAAAGGCGCCGTGAATGTGACTGTCGGCATCTCCGGTACGGGTGGAGGTTTCAAGAAATTCTGCCGAGGTGAAATAGATGTTGCGGATGCATCTCGCCCCATTGTGAAAAAGGAAATGGACGCCTGCCGTGAAGCGGGAATTCAATATATCGAATTGCCGGTCGCTTATGACGCTTTGACAGTAGTCATCAATCCCAAAAATGATTGGGTAAAAAGTTTGACGATGGCAGATTTGAAGAAGATGTGGGAGCCGGCTGCACAAGGCACCATCACCACCTGGAAACAGGTGCGCCCGGAATGGCCAGATAAGCCTTTAGTGTTGTTTGGCGCGGGTTCAGATTCCGGTACATTTGATTACTTTACCGAGGCCGTCACCGGTAAATCCAAATCCAGCCGCGGGGATTTTACTGCCAGCGAAGATGATAGCGTACTGGTGAAAGGCGTGGTTGGCGAAAAGAACTCTTTGGGTTATTTTGGTTTTGCTTATTATGTTGAAAACGCCAATAAATTAAAGGCAGTACCGATTGATGGTGGCAAAGGTCCGGTCATGCCCTCGCAGCAGGCGGTAAATGACGGTACTTATCAACCGTTATCACGCCCCATCTTCATTTATGTCAGCGCCAAATCCTTGGATAAGCCAGAAGTGAAGGAGTTTGTAGAATTTTATCTGAAGCAAGCCCCAAAGCTGGTCAAAGAAGTCAGCTACGTGCCCTTGCCAACCAAGGCTTATACCTTGGGTCTGGAACATTTAAAAAACCGTAAGCTGGGCACTGTGTTTGGTGGTGAAGCCGAGGTGGGTTTGAAAGTAGAAGACTTGCTGGCGCGTGAAGCCAAATTGTAAGTTGTAGTATAAAGGCAACCTTAAAAAAGGGGACGAAAGTCCCCTTTTTTAATGTCTGTGCAATAGATTTGGCATGAGTATGGTGTCCCGAAGCCGATTCGAACGGCTGACCTTCCCCTTAGGAGGGGGATGCTCTATCCATCTGAGCTACCGGGACGGGTTAATGATGGGGATGATTCCGGGCTGTGTGGTGGTTCTTACGCTTACCGCACTTGGGCATCCGCCGTGCAGGGATGCACGAGGCAGGATGCCGAAAGCGGTCTGCCCGGCGCAGGAGCGGCCGCTGTAAAGGCGTGGTCCGCAGACTTATTAGAATAGTGCCTAAACAGAGTGGGTGCTGTGTGAAGCGCAAAATTCTTTTGGGTTTGGTGGAGCCGAGGAGGATCGAACTCCCGACCTTCGCATTGCGAACGCGACGCTCTCCCAGCTGAGCTACGGCCCCAAAAAGCCGCACTTAACGGCTGAACCTTCCTTGCAAAAGCATATCGATTCTACCATGAGCAAAGCATAACAGCTACGTGCCGTGCGGCATTTTCTTGATCTGCTCCCTTTCGAGGGTGATGATGTAACGCTGAATAAGTTTCTGCACGATGCTGGGCAGATTGTTGAAGCGTACCCCAATCCGTATGAGATTTTGTTGATTGGCTGCATGAATGGAGCGTACTTCCAGTTTGCAGATGATTTCTTCTTTGGGCGGTAGAGTAAATGAACCGGTGAGGATGTCGGTAGGTTTTAGCGTGGTGGTCAGGGGGTCGCTTTTAAGCTTTATGGAGAGCCCGCCTGCAGACAGATCATAAACTTCTCCATGAAATACCGTCTCGCCGTTATCGATAAGGGCATGCGTCAGATCCACTGTGAGTGGTTTGGCAAGGCTGGGGCGCACGCGATGATGGGCGCGCTGCTCCATGTAATCCATTTCCTGGGGGAGTGCCAGGGTGTAAAAAGCAATACCGGCATCGTTGCCGCTGGATTCAAGTGTCGTGGCAAAAGATATTTTTATACCGTCCAATTGCAGGCGTGCTTTCAATTTTCCGGTTTTTAAGAGTAAATCGTGGCCCTCTTTGGGGGTGAGTTCATCAATGATGATGTGCCCGCGTGTGCCGTCGGATTTAATTTCGAGAATGGCGCTGCTGTAAGGTTTTTCTGGGCCTGGGGGCGCGCCGGCTACGCTGATGTTGAGCGTTGCCCGGCGTTTATGGATTTTTTTTAAAATCCCGATGATTTGCGCGGTGTTTGTGATTTTGTCCATGGGGGACAATCTAAGTCGTCAAACATGGATAACTTGACCATTGTCCATCTTGCATGCGAGCGCCCTGCGTCATTGTCGAATGCTTATGTGGCTTGCCACACCGCGCATTCGACGCCTCGCATGGCATCTCGCCTACGCCGGGCAGGATGCCCAAGTGCGGTGAGCGCAAGGAAGCGTAGGAACCGCCAAGCGGCCAATTGTTCAAGTTATCCATGTTTGACTCCTGGCAGACTTATGCCTGACCAAGAGAATGTGAATCAGGTTTTATTTGGCCTTGTCCGGTAGATGTATAGCAGGGGAGGTGCCCTGGTTCTGAGCCGCGCAAGATACCTAGCGCAGCCTGAACCGATAAGCGTCGCGTCGCAATGATGCTGCCGTTGAGTTGGTTTTGCTGCAAGCACTGTGTGCCGAGTGTATTGAGTTGCTGCCATAATGCATCAAGCTGATAGTGGCCTTGGGGGTCATGATCATGAATGCATGCAAGCATGCCTGCATGATTGGCAGGATAATTATTTTGGCGTAAATACGCCTCACGCTGTTGGCTGGTTTTCTCAAGATCAGTCATGGATTGCTGTTTATTGGCAAGCGCATGCTCAATCGCAGATGCGCTTTTGCCCAGCAACACGGTTTGTTCTTGCTCGAGCGCGTCGAGCAAGACGGAGGCCATGGAAATTTCTTGCCGCAAGTGTGTGGTAAGGGGCGTCAAATTCATGTGTACCTTTTTATTGAGCGCGCGCCCAGGTTACGCGGCGTTATGATAAAGCATGCTTTCAAAACGCAATAACTTATCTGCCACGCGCACGGGGTCAATGATGAAGCGGCCATCAGCGAGGGCTTTTTTGATGCTTTCAGTGCGTTGTGCGTCCACTACTGGTAATGACGACAACGAGCTTTCCAGCTTGCGCAGGTAAGCGGCAGTATCCGTCAGGTTAACGGTATCTGCGACAGGCCGGGCAACGTCTTGCCGAGCGAGAGTGGCTGACTTGGCAATGGATGACGCGGCGCTGCTATCCATGACGCGGATATTCGAAACAGGTTTACCAGAAATTTCAATGGGCATGGTGATACCTCTATGAATCGGTTATAAAGTTAGCGGCAAATCGCCCAATAACTTTAAACCTAAAAATCCCTGTTAGCAATAGTTCATGGCGGTTAAGTTTGTGCATCTACATGATAATTTTAACAATCCCCGCAGAGGTTACAACGCCTTCAATAATCCGTTGCGATGATAAATTGCGTACCTGAATTACCGCGCCTTCCGCGCCGTCCTTGAGCGCCTTTCCGGAAGCGCGTATTTGCATTCCCTGTGTTTCTGCCAGCAGAATCACCTGTTCGCCGCGACGTATCAATGGGGCGGCGCCAACGACCTCCGGGCTAAAAACGGCGCCCATGCCCAGAGGGCGCTTCAGGACTTTGTTGAGCACCTGTTCTGATGTGCTGAGGTATCCTGTCGGCAGGTTGGCAACATCCATCTCGATTGTTTGAAAATCGCCAAGGCTGATGCGGCTACCCGGTAACAGGGGATGGCTGGCAGTGATTACGTGCGTAAAAATTTTGACGCGCATCGGGACGTAAAGGGACCAGGGCTTGGGTTTTTGACAGCGGATGCCGACACTGCTGATGCTCCCGACGCGCCCCCCCGGCGGCAAAAACGCCTGTAAGGTATCCGTGCAGAGGGGAAGCTTCAGGCGGGGATCAACCGTGCCCGTATCCACTTCCACGCGCCCGCCACGGGCGTGCTGCAGGACGAAAGCTTTGGCGGCATCGTGAATGGACGATAAAGGCTGGTAAGTCTCGGCATGGACAGAGGGGAGCGAGATCGTCACCAGCAATAAGAGCAATCCTGATTTTAGAGCGCATGTCATGAGTTTGATTCATGCAATTACCGAGCCATATTTTCCGGCAAGAATATCGCGGTTAAGAATCATCCCCACTTGCCGATAATCTATAGAAGCAAGTACGCGCACGGAGAGAACCATGTCGAGTGTTTTGGAAGATGTTGATAAGCGCACCCGGATGGTGGGGCAGAATCGCCTTGAATTGCTGTTGTTTCGCTTGTGTGGCAGCCAGATTTTCGGGATTAATGTATTTAAGGTGCGTGAAGTGATGCAATGCCCACCCTTGACACATTTACCTAAATCTCACTCGTCAGTGTGCGGTGTGGCAAGTATTCGCGGCAAAACTTTGCCGGTTATTGATTTATCCCTGGCCATTGGTGGCCGGTCGCTGGGTGATACCAGCGGTTGTTTTGTGATCGTGACTGAATATAATCGCTCTGTGCAAGGCTTATTGGTCAAAGGTATAGAGCAGATTATTAACATGAAATGGGAATCGGTCTGGCCGCCCCCCAAGGGCGCGGGGCATGATAATTATTTGACTGCGGTAACGCAGGTCGGCGACCAGATGATTGGGATTCTGGATGTGGAAAAGGTTTTTTCAGAGGTTATCCATTGCGCGTTGGATGTATCCAGTAGCGTGGTTGATATGGCACGGAAAACTACCATGCAACCCCATATTCTGGTAGTTGATGATTCCAGTGTGGCGCGTAATCAAATAAAACGTACGCTTGAACAAATCAACATTTCATATACGCTGGCTATGGATGGCAAAGAGGCGCTTGAGATACTTAAAGCCTGGGTTGCAAATCAAGACCCGTTATTGCAGCGCCTGAACATGGTAATCTCTGATATTGAAATGCCAGAGATGGATGGTTATACGCTGACTGCTGAAATCAGAAAAGATGAGCATCTGAAAGATATTTACGTTTTGCTGCACTCTTCACTAAGCGGGGTATTTAATGACGCGATGGTGAAACGCGTTGGCGCTAATCAATTCATTGCGAAGTTCAGCGCGGATGATTTGGCAATGGCAGTGTTAAAGCGTTTGACCTGAAAGCGGTGATTGTAAGTTTCGCCGTCATCGTGGCTTGATCGAATTTATAGAGGTGCCCTTTAATTAAAGTCGCGCAGTAGTCAGTGATAGGGCTGTCGGAATATCAGCAGTTTTTTCACATCCGGAAACTGCTCCTGCGTTGCTCTACCTTCCGCCATACGTGGCGGTCGTCTGTATTTGCGGAAAAATTCGGTGACATATGTGGTAAATCAATCTATTACTTCCAGGGAATATCAGGAGTTTCGTGAATTTCTCGAGGCCGCGAGCGGCATCGCACTGGGTGACAACAAGCAATATCTGGTCAATAGTCGCCTGGGTGGTTTAGTCTCCGAAATGGGACTAGGTTCCATTGGGGAGCTGATAGAATGTGTTAAATGCGACATGAAGCCCGGCTTGCGTGAGCGCATTATCGATGCCATGACCACCAATGAGACGTTGTGGTTTCGTGATCATTCTCCTTTTGAAATACTTAAATCACATATCTTGCCAGAATTATCTGGCTTACGCGCTCGCCCGGTGCGTATCTGGTCGGCAGCGTGTTCATCAGGGCAAGAGCCGTATTCAATGAGCATGATAATTCAGGAATATCTGCAAGCCAAACCGGGAAGTTTGTCGCATGACGCACAGATTACTGCCACTGATATTTCACCCTCTGTACTTAAGAATGCCAGGGAAGGGGTATATGATGCCATGGCTCTGGCGCGTGGTTTGTCCGATGAGCGCAAGAAGCGTTTTTTTGATGTCCAGGCTAAGGCCGGTGATGTTAAAGCCAAGGCATGGCAAGTTAAACCTGAAATACGCAAGCGCATTACTTTTGCAGAAATGAACCTGATGAAAAAAGATTATCTTGCGCTGGGAAAGTTTGATGTGATTTTTTGCCGTAATGTACTGATTTATTTTTCTGCTGAATTGAAACGGGAGATTCTTGCGCGCTTTTCCCAAGTGTTAGAGCCCGGTGGCTATTTGTGCCTAGGAGCCTCTGAATCAGTGTCAGGGTATGTGGATTTTTTTGAAACCGTGCGTTATCAGGGCGGTTTGGTTTATCGATTGAAAAAAGCGTAATGCTTCCCTGGTAGCCGCGATTAGTTTGCAATTAAACCTGGCGCGTCAGGGTCGGGCGCAATCTCTTTGCCGCGCTCCTGCTGCTGCAAAGCCCACATGCGTGCGTAGAGTGTGCCCTGTTGCAGTAATGCGCTGTGCGTGCCGCGCTCCACCACATGTCCATGTTCCATCACCAGAATCTGGTCGGCGTCGACAATCGTTGATAAGCGGTGCGCAATCACCAGTGTGGTGTGGTTGGCAGCAACTTCCGCAAGCGCAGACAGAATCGCCTGTTCTGAATGAGAGTCAAGTGCCGACGTTGCTTCATCAAAAATCAGAATGCGTGGATTTTTGAGGATGGTGCGTGCAATGGCAATGCGTTGTTTTTCGCCGCCTGAAAGTTTCAGCCCGCGTTCGCCCACCAGGGTTTCATAGCCTTGCGGAATTGATTCAATGAAGGTATGGATGTGTGCCATGATTGCCGCCCGGATTACTTCTTCCCGGCTGGCATCCGGTTTGGCGTAGGCGATATTATAATAAATGGTGTCGTTAAATAACACGGTGTCTTGTGGCACGATGCCAATGGCGGCGCGCACGCTTTGCTGGCTGACTTCACGGATATCCTGCCCATTAATGAGAATGCGTCCGCCGTCCACATCATAAAAGCGGAATAACAGGCGTGATAATGTTGATTTTCCAGCGCCGCTGGAGCCTACGATGGCGACTTTTTTGCCGGGGGGGATTTCAAAATCAAGATCAAACAGAATCTGCCGTTCTGCCTGATAGCCGAAATCAACATGCTCAAAACGTACGGCTCCTTCGCCCACATCAAGTGGAGGAGCGCCAGGCCGGTCTTTAATATCTTGCGGTTTGTCCAGCAGGCTGAACATTTTTTCCATGTCTGTGAGCGAGTGTTTAATTTCGCGGTAGACAAATCCCAGAAAATTAAGCGGGATGAAAAGCTGTAACAGATAAGCGTTCACCAGCACCAGATCACCCATGGTCATGCTGCCATCTACGACCCCTTGCCCGGCCAGAATCATCAACAGCGTTACGCCCACAGCAATAATCGCGCCCTGTCCAAAATTCAGTACCGAGAGCGACCCCTGGTTTTTGAGTGCTGCCTGCTCCCAGGTCGCCATGTGTTCATCGTAACGACGCGCTTCATAGTCTTCATTATTAAAATATTTTACCGTTTCATAATTGATCAGGCTATCAATGGCGCGCGTGTTCGCTTTTGAATCCATGTCATTCATGACACGGCGCACCGCCATGCGCTGCTCGGTTACTACCAGACTATAAACAATATAAACCACAATGGTGACCGTGGTGATAATGGCAAACCAGGCGTTATAGGTAACAAATAAAATAATCGCTACCAGGGCAATTTCAAGAAGAGTCGGCAAAATGTTGAAGAGCATGAAGGACAATAAAAAGCTCATGCCGCGTGTACCGCGTTCGATGTCGCGCGACATGCCGCCAGTTTGACGCTCCAGATGAAAGCGTAACGCCAAGGAATGCAAATGGCGAAATACCTTGAGGGCAATGTTGCGAATGGCGCGTTGCGCCACCTTGGCAAACACCAGATCACGCAACTCGTTAAACAGCGTGCTGGCCAGGCGCAATGCACCGTAGCCAATCAGCAACGCTAACGGTAAAATTACCGCCGCGTTATGTGTGCTATCGAGCGCATCAACCACTTCTTTTAATACCAGCGGCACGGTAACGCCCGCCAGCTTGGCTAATACCAGAAAACCCATCGCTACAATCACGCGCAACCGGTATTCCCATAAATACGGCATTAAAATGCCAATGGTTTGCCAGTCCCTGCGGGGTGTTGTAGTATTTTCGGTAGGTTGCGTATGCATTGGCGGCTTTTTAAAAAAATTGTATATGATAGTTTACAGGATTGATGGCCTGTGCCACAGTGAATATCTGTTTGCATTTTACAGAATACAAGTTACATTCTTCAGTGCCAAACCCCACGGTAAAGTCGTGGCAATATGCTCAATGATGATGGAGATAATCCCATGTATAAACGCATCCTGGTGCCGATAGACGGTAGCGAAACATCTGGTTTCGCTATGCAAGAGGCTATCAAGTTGGCCGCAGATCAACACGCTGACCTGCGTTTCATTCATGTCATGGAAGAAACATACCTGCCTTACACTGAAGGTTATATAGATATTGCCGTATTGCGCGATGCGGTTCGCCAGCAAGGCCACCGCATTTTAGGCAAGGCCACAACGCTTGCCGCACAAGCAGGTTTGAAGTGTGAACAGGCGCTGCTTGAGGCTCACGGCGAACGCGCCTCGCGCATTATTGTGGATGATGCCAAACAGTGGAGCGCCGATGTAATTGTGATGGGCACGCACGGCCGACGCGGATTAGACCACATGATTTTTGGCAGTCTTGCAGAGGGTGTTGTGCGTTTTTCACCCCTGCCAGTGCTGTTGGTGCGTGGCGGCGAAGCGCCGCAGTAATTTCCATCACGCGCTCGGCACCACCCGGCCAATGAACATTTTCAGATAATCCGTTTCGGAAATCGCCGGATGCACGGGATGGTCTGGCCCTTGATGGCCCTGCTCAAGAATTTGCAGGTTGCGGTCGATGTGACGGCTGGCGCGCAGCATCGCATCACGCAAGCCAGCACGCGGCAGATGAAACGAGCATGAGGCGGAGATTATAATGCCGTCCTTGGCAAGCACCTGCATGGCTTGTTGATTGATACGTTGATACGCTTCCAGCCCGGCGCGCATATCTTTGCTGCGTTTAATGAAGGCGGGTGGGTCGAGAATCACCACGTCGAATTTTTCGTGGTCAGCGCGCAATGCCTTGAGCACTTCGAAGGCATCACCTTCCATGATCGACACACGTTCGGCAACATTGTTGAGTGTGGCATTTTGCTGAACCTGGCTCAGTGCAGCCGCCGAGCTGTCGACGCAGATTACTTGAGCCGCGCCCGCAGTCGCTGCCTGTATGCCCCAGCCGCCGATATAACTGAACACATCCAGCACGCGCTTGCCCTGCACGTAGTGCTGCATGCGTGCGCGGTTGAGGCGGTGATCGTAAAACCAGCCGGTTTTCTGGCCGCTGAGCAACGGTACGTTGAAGCGCACACCGTTTTCTTCCAGCATGACCTGCTCCGGCACCGTGCCGAGCGCGGTTTCCACATAACTTTCCAACCCTTCCATGGCACGGCTGCTGGTATCGTTGCGAAATAGAATCGCCGTGGGCTTTATCACCTGCTCCAGGGCTGTTACCACATCAGCTTTGCAGCGTTCCATACCTGCTGTCGTAATTTGCGCGACTAACACATCACCAAAACGATCCACCACCAGCCCCGGCAACCCGTCGCTGTCACCAAACGCCAGGCGGTAATAGGGCTTGTCCGTGCCAAACAGTCTTTCACGCAATGACAGCGCCATGTTAAGGCGATGCACCAGCAACGACTTGCCCAGCACATGCTCCACATCGCGGCTCACCAGGCGGGCGCAGATCAACGAATGCGGGTTGACATAACCGTTGCCGATGGCCTCGCCCTTGCTGTCCTGAATCTCGACCGGCTGCCCGGCTTCAAAGGCGTTCAATGGGGTTTTGGCGGTGTCTACTTCATTGCTGAACACCCACAGGTGCCCGGCACGCAGGCGGCGGTCTTCGTTCTTTTTGAGGCGTAGCGGAGGGAGGTTCATGGGGCACTTTATCTTGTTGAATGACTGCGCATTTTACTCTGTGAATGCGGATTGTGGGGATTTTTCGATGATATATCTTGACGGCATATATCGTATAGATATATATTTGTGACGTTATATTGTGAACGGAGGGTATGTGGACATTAAAACGCTGTGTCTGGGCGCGCTGAGTCTGGGGGATGCGACGGGTTATGACATCAAAAAGCTGTTTGATGAGGCGTTCAGCCATTTTTTTGTAGCGGGGTACGGCTCTATTTATCCGGCACTGGAAAAATTGACTGAAGAAGGCAAGGTGGCGTATGACCGCCAGCAGCAGGAAAAACGCCCTGACAAAAAGGTGTTTAGTATTACGGCGGCAGGTCGGGAAACATTCATTGCAGAGTTAACCCAGACCCCACCACGGGAAAAATTACGTTCTGAATTTCTGGTGCTGATGTTCTTTGCCCATTTGTTGTCGCCACAGCGACTGGCTGAAGTGCTGCAAGAGCGGCTCGATGAATCCCAGCGTGAGCTTGCAATACTGGAAGATCTTGCCAAACGTGAGATGCCCGCAGGAATGAAGTTCACTATTCATTATGGGTTGGCAGCCACGCATGCCGCGATAGCCTGCATTAAAGAAAACCAGGAACGGTTGGGGCGGGATGCCCGCGTTATCGTTAATCAATGCCCTCCATTAAAATCACCAGGAGCGCAGCATGTCTAATATTATTGCGCAGCGTATGACTGCTGACATTGAAGGTGACTTTGTGGTGTTTCTGATTGGTATGCGTGTCAATAAATTCTGGAAGATTCACCAATGGCTTCCCGTTGCGATGGCAATGCCGCCGATGCTCAAGGAATTATTGCAAAACCCTGACAGTGGATTGCTGGGCGTGCATTCTCACTTTGGATTGCCCAATACGCTGCTGGTGCAATATTGGCGCAGCGTTGAGCATCTGGAAGCCTATGCTCTTGATAAGAGCAAAGCGCATTTGCCAGCATGGGCGGCATTCAATAAGAAAATCGCCAGCAATGGTGATGTGGGTATTTGGCACGAGACTTATAAAGTGAGCGCCGGACAGTACGAGACGGTATATAACAACATGCCTGCATACGGCTTGGGCGCGGCGGCGCGACTTGTGGCTGCGACGGGAAAGCGAGAAACGGCGCAAGGGCGTTTGACGTTACATTCACCTGTTGTGAATCGGGGTCATGGCAATGAGTAGCCCCATGTCACCACAGATCATAATTCATTTGTATGCAGCCATTGCAGCATTGATTGTAGGTATAACAGTTCTTTTCCTGAGGAAAGGAACCGTGCTGCACCGTAGCTTGGGGCGCGTCTGGGTGGTAGTGATGTTTGTTGCTGCAGGCAGTTCTTTCTGGATACAGGAAATAGGCGGGATTGCAGGATTTAGCTGGATTCATTTGCTATCAGTATGGACGTTGTTCTCGCTAGGATACGCAGTCTATTTTATTCGTAACGGCAGGGTTACTGAACATCGCAAAGCAATGGTCAGCACCTTTCTCGGGCTGACCATTGCAGGGCTGCTGGCGCTTTTCCCTGGCCGCAGGTTGGCGACACTGATTTTTGGTGGATAAGCGATTATCAATGATTTCCGTAATTTAAGGCGCGGTTTTTTTTACGGTGTTGATTGATTCAGGCAATACAATATTTAACTCCAGCACTTCAAAGTTTCCATCGTGCTCAAGATTAACTTTGACTTGATCAAGGTCAATCTTTACGTATTTTGAAATCACTTGCAGTAATTCCTGGCGCAACTCTGGCAAAAAGTCGGGGCCTTTGCGGTCTACGCGCTCGCGGGCGAGAATGATTTGCAAACGGTCTTTGGCGACAGTGGCGGTTTTCTTGCGTGTGCCAAGCAGATAATCAAGAAATGACATGGCTCAGGCTCCAAATAAGCGGCTGAAGAAGCCTTTTTTGTCGGCGGTCAAGAAGCGCATCGGCACATCTTCACCGAGAAAGCGCGCGACTACATCGCGATACGCCTGACCCGCGTTACTTTCTATATCATGAATTACTGGTACACCGGCGTTGGATGCCTGTAACACGGCTTCGGTTTCGGGAATGACGCCGAGCAGGGGAATGCTGAGAATTTCCTGCACGTCGGTGACGCTGAGCATTTCGCCTGCGGCGGCGCGGCGTGGCGAATAACGCGTGATTAGCAGGTGTTCTTTAATTGGTTCGGCGCCATCTTCGGCACGTTTTGATTTGGCGGCGAGAATGCCGAGAATGCGGTCGGAGTCACGTACCGAAGATACTTCCGGGTTGGTGACGATCAGCGCTTCATCGGCGTAATACAGCGCCATAAGCGCGCCTTTCTCGATGCCTGCGGGTGAGTCGCAAACAATATAATCAAAACTGTCACGCAATTCGTTGATGACACGGCCCACGCTTGCGGTATCCAGCGCATCCTTATCGCGCGTTTGTGAGGCGGGTAACACAAACAGGTTGTCGCAGTGTTTGTCTTTGATGAGTGCTTGTTTCAGTGTGGATTCGCCGTTGATGACGTTGACAAAATCATATACCACGCGGCGCTCACAGCCCATAATAAGATCGAGGTTGCGTAAGCCAACATCAAAATCAATCACGGCAGTTTTGTGGCCACGCAAGGCGAGTCCACTGGCAAAGCTGGAGCTGCTGGTAGTTTTGCCTACCCCGCCTTTGCCCGAAGTAACGACGATAACTTTGGTCAATGTGTGCTCCTTGGATGATAAAAAAATAAGTTGTTAAATTAATGGCGTGATGATGAGGCGCTCATTTTCCAGATATATTTGCACGGATTTACCGTGTACGTCTGCTGCCGGTTGCTGCTCAAAAATACGGTAATGCCCGGCCACGGATACCAGTTCGGCTTCCAGTGAATGCGTGAAAATACGTGCGTTCATGTCACCGGTTACACCCGCCAGGGCGCGGCCCCGTAACGGTGCGTAGATGTGGATGTTGCCATCGGCCAGCACTTCTGCGCCGGCATTGACGGGGGCCAGTAATATCAGGTCACCGCCTTTCGCATAGATTTGTTGTCCGGAGCGCACTGGCTGACGCACGATTTTTGTCGTGGTGGTTTGAGGCGGAGGCGCGGCACTTGCTCGTGTAGTGGGCGCTACAGCGCGTTCGACAGGCTCAGGTTTGGTGCCCCCTTGCAGTATCGCAAGACCAGCGGCAATGACACCATCAAGTTGTTCGGGGGCGGCATGACGCACACCCACGGGAACCAAGTTATGTTTGCGCAACAACGCCGTCAGTAATGCAAAATCCAGGGTAGTCGCGGCGTCCCCGCTAACGTCATGTGGCAGCGCTTTTACATCAATAACCACCGGCGCATTATGAAAAAAACGCGGCGCCCGCGACAGGTGTTCGTGCAGGGCAAGCTCTATCGCCGCATTGTCCGTGCTTTTTAGGCACAGCACGGTCAGCGTGAAGACCGATCCTTTGATGTCCAGTGCCGAGTCTTTTCCGTGAGTGTTTTTTTTGAAATCTTCCCTGGTGGATTGTTTCACTGTTACCTGCTGTTTGGCTAAAAATTAATACTTCGGTCTATTATAAAACAGATTACCGGGCTATTTTACGCAATTACTGCCGGATAAGGCAAAATGAAATGTATTTAATGGCAGAATGAAGAGGTTATAGGATTTAGAACGAGAGCACAGGAACGGTGCCCGCTGCGGAAAGCGGGATTTTGCCGCCTGGCCCTGGGCTACCGAACAGACGCAATGCTTGCACCAGGTCGGCGCGGCTGGCGTCCCGCAATGCAAGTGAGCCAGTGAATTGATACGTGCCGTCTGGCTTGATGCGCAAGATGCCGTCAGCGCGCAGGGGGCTGGCGGGATTATCCTTGAGTACGCCGTTGATTTCGTTGCCGGTGCCGCCGCTCTTGGTGGTGAGGGTCATGACGAAACTGCCGAGTTTTGTTTTGGGCGAAGTGCGGGTAACAAACAGGCCGGCATTATTCCATGAGAGCGTGCCATCCAGCGTGGTTAATTTTCCGTTAGTAAATTTCACATCGGATAAGGCGACATCCACGGCGCCATCAAGGCCTGATCCTGGAATATTCAGGGCATTTTCCAGGGCGGTGGGTGGCAGTTGTGTTTTTACATCGGCAAGATAAATTGTGCCGCCCACGGTGCGGCCAAGCACTGTTTGGGTGTGGCGACCGGCTTCATCGAATTCCACGGAAGCTTCGATGCGCCCTAATAACAACATCCATGGATGCAGCGTCCAGTGGATATTCTGCATTTGCCGTGTACCTGTCACGGCCATGCCAGCGCTGCCAGACCATACTGATCCATGCAGTTGATATAAACGTAATGGCGCTACTTTTTCTTTAATCAAGCTATAGCCGCGTTCCGCAGGCAGCATAACGCACAAAAATATTATGTAAGCCAACAGCGCAAAAATAATATAGCGCCCACTGTGGGCAAAGGAGGGCATGGCCAGGCTGGGTGATGATAGCTTTGCTGGAAATAATTTCATGGCGCGCCTCCCTCAACCGTGATGCGCGCATTCACCAGTGCAGAGGTGCCTTGCCGGTCAATACTCACATTAGTGACCTGAACGCCATAAGTGTCTTTCAGATTGCCCATCCATAACACCACATCATCAAAAGGCGCCTGCTCTATCCATACACGCACTTTGGCGGCGCCTTCCGGTTCGATACGTTTCAGCGCAGTGCCCAGGCGGTCTTGTTTGGCGGCTTGATCCACCAGCGAAAGCAAAGATTGCCCTGCTGTATTTTGCATCGCAGAGTTAGTATTTTTTGTGGCGCGCAAGCGTTGCGCTTCGGCTGAAGCGGTATTGATCCATTGTTGCAAGGCGCGTTGTTCCTGAACAGAGTGTTCGAGTTTTTCAACCTTGTTGCTGAAGGGTTTCCACAATACGGTGTAAATCAATAACACGCCGAGAATGATGCCGCCAACGATCAGGGCATTACGCTCGCGCGGATTGAGATTCCCCATCATGTTTGTAAAGGATGATTTCATGAGGCTTTATCCTTGATTTGCCCGGGGATTTGCCCTGTGATTTGCAGCCGGGCTTCTACCTTGTTGTCACTGCTGGCCGCTGACTCGATATTAACAGTTACTCTGCCTTGGGTCGCAAGGCGCTGTTTGAGTTGATCGAGGCTTTGCAGATCGCCAATGGATAAGGCAAGATCAATCTTTCCTTCGGTGTAATTGATGCGCTGTATTTCGAGCCCCGGTGTTTCTTTTAAAGGCTGTCCAATGCTGCCCAGTAAAGAAATAAATCCACCCGTTTCAATATCACCACCGCGTAATTCCTTTAAGCGTTGTTCCATTTGCGCACGTGGGTTTACGACTTTGCGCGCATCCGGGAAAGTACGTAAATAAGTCTGTGCGATCTGTTGGGTAAGTGCATCGCTTTCGGTTTTAAGGCGCATGTAATCCGCAATGGTCATGCCGCTTTGTATCATCAGCAGGAATACCAGCATGATCAGGGCAGGGCGCCAGGGTTTCCACAATTTGCCCAACTGTTCGCGGCGATTATAAGAACCTTGCAGCAAATTTATGGCATTTTTTTCATTGTAACCACGGCCCAGTACCGACAACACCGCTTCATCGCTTTGCTCAATATTTACTGTAATGCCTGTGTCAGCCAGCAACCCAGAAAAAGCAGCGGCGGGAGCACAGTTAATTACGCGCACCTGTTCGGGTTTCGTCCCGTTGGATTCATGTAAGGCAATGCGTAATAACGCATCAAGATTGTCGATGTCGGCTACCCAGCCTGTCTGTGGGCCGGTACGCACCAGGGCCTGATTACCAGTGACGATAATCACCCATGAGGTGGCTAATCTTGATTCTGTTCCTGATCCCGACCAGGGCAGGGCAAGAATTTCGGAAGTGATAACATCGGGTTCGATATGGGCTTGACGCAGCTTCTCTAACCAACCATCCATATGTGTACGGTCAACTGCGGCAGCGTGAATGCGGATATTATCAATTCGCTCACCCAGCGCAAAATGCAGGGTATCAACATCGGTTGCCAGTTGATCTTCAAGCGCATAGGGAATCGCATTCATGGCGCGCTGACGGTTACCCGCAGGTATATTGGCGATGGCGAGTAAAACATCTGCGCCAGGAATCAGCACAATAATACGGCATCCTGCACTCACGGTGGCAATGTCCTGTAATGTCCCATGGCTCACGTTCAGGCTTTGGCGCGCAGGCTCTTCTACACGCACCCAACTGGCGGCATCAGACGAGTCCGACTGTAAATAAATAAATAATTTTGCGCGCATTGTCAGTAAACTCCTTGTGCACGAACCAGCGTTTGCGCTTTGTTATCGGCCGTTCGGTGAATCAAGCCCAATAATCGCACTTGTCCTTTACCGAAACGTGATGCGGCATCCACTATAAAATAATCGCTGTTGATACCCAGGCCCTCAGCAGGAATGTTGCGGCTTTTTACCGTAGGACTGGTAATGAATTTCTGGATGTCTGTATAACCTTTTGTGCCACGGTCTTCTATCATCGCCTCAGCATCGGTTTTGGTTAAATCATCGGCCAATGTCATTAATATTTCGGGGCGCGCGGTATTAATATTAATAGGCGTGTAGGCAGGTAATGCGCTGATAAAGGGTTCCAGGCGCGCAACCGCCTCTTTGGTGAATCCCTTGACCAGACGTAGCTCGCTGACACTGTTAATTATGTTATTGGCGGTTCTGTACGGGGGAGTGTGTCCCATGTACTCGCCGTCTTCCGCGCCATTCCCTGGCATGGTTTCGCTGTCGCTATCAATCCAGTCGATTACGGCTTCGGACAGATTGGGGTTTAATTCCAGGGCTTTCAAGAGGCGTTCAAAGCGCTTTACATCAATGGGGCTGGGTTTGCCGTCTTTGACGAGGTTGTTGATGTTGAATCGTCCTTGCATATCTTCAATGTGTCCTGCGACATTGCCACCTTCTACACTCAAGGGGGGTAGCACGGTAGCCCACACCTCCGATAAATTATCTACGGTATTCTCACGGCGATCCTGTATCAAAATACTTCTACCCCAGCTTTCCACGCCCAATGCCAGCATATACGCTTGATCGCGGTCCAGTACGTTGCTGCTGCGCCGGATATCCAGTTGCTGGCGGGTGGCCATACCCGTTGCAATCACTGTGACAATGGCAACCACCAGTAGCGCGGTAATGAGTGCGACGCCCGATTGTGATGCGTTTCGTGCCCCATTCATCCTGCTTTTCCGCCCGTGCCCGCAACGCCAAACAAACGCGGAATACGTCCCCAGCCTTCAACGTCAATACTGACTTCAACCGCGCGCGGTAAAACAACTTGCGCGGTAGTAGCGGTAGTGGCGAGTGGCCATAGCAATTGCCAGCGCATTTGCTGGTCAAGAAAGCGAATCTCCAGTCCATTAACCTTGTCGAGTAATACCGTCGTTTGCGGTAGCTGGTTAGGCGCCTGATCGAGCGCCGTCCATGTCATGCGCAAGAGTTGCTTGTTTTGCACTGTATACGCCACGCGCTGCAAATTGCTGCGCGCACGCCCGGCCGGATTGCGCCAGCCGGTGCGTGTAAATTCCAGCATGGCGCCAGTGAGACTTGCCGTATTGTTGCCACCACCCATCATCGCCGGTTGACCACCGCTGCCCACATCCCGGATCGAGCGTGGTGTGGCTTGTTCGATGTCGCGGCCCATAATCATCAATGCCGTTTGCAATGTCGCCAGGCGCTCGGCTTGCTGATCGGAATGGTTGCGGGCATTCAGCACCGCGCGCAATCCCCCGTAGGTCATCGCTGATAGCACGGCAAAGATGGCTAAGGCGATCATCAGTTCAATCAGCGTAAAGCCGTGCTGAGTTTTATTGGCACTGATCAGCTTGCTCACTGGGGTTGCCCTACATATGCTATCAGGCTGTCCAGAGGTTGTTTATCTTCTTTTCTGCTGCGCACTTCCACATCCAGCCGTTGTATGGTCGCGTTCGGGGTGGGGGATACCGTGACTTGCCACGTCCACTCATGTTCCGCCATCAGCATCGTGCCTGTGGTTACTCCCGGCGCAGGGAATACAGTATCTGCCTGCAATTCTGCAACTTTATTCATGGCCACCCAGTGTGCCAGCATGCGGTCGCGCAGATGCGCGGCATTATTGGCATTTGCCCCCACACCTTTAATCACGGCAGATAAGGCAATCGCCAGCACGGCTAACGCTATTAGTACCTCAATCAGAGTAAACCCGTGAGCGCGCCTGCGGGCACCAAATATTCCGGCGGTATTCATGGTGCTGGTGCGCCGTTCATCATGCGCATCTCAATCTTGCCGTTGATATTGCCATTAAGTTGATAACTGTTGGCGCCTTCCCGATTGTTTGTGGCATCTTTCAAGATCAGTTGAAAGGGCGTTATTTCTCCGCTGGATAACAGATAAATACGCGGCAGTACGTTTTCGGTTTCCTGAGACGTTGCTGTGCCAAGGTTCACCGGTTCATCTTCAATCCTGACGGTTAAACGCATTTCTTCTGGCAGCGTGCGTGGGCGGAATGTCTCATCACCCGTGATGCGCGCCCATTTGTTGTCTTTAAATGCCAGAAACTCGTATTTATTGCCATTGAACTGCACGGCTAGTTCACGTGATTCCAGAGTGGCTTCCTGTGCCGCCAGCTCAATTAATCCCGCCAGGCGTTTCATTTCATCTTCGATTCCACGCTCATTGCCGCGTCCGATCGACAAGGCGGCAAAACTTAAAATAATGCCGATGATCAATATCACCAGCAGCAACTCCAGCAGCGTGAATCCGCGCTGAGAGTGGGTGTCAACAGATCTTGAACTATTCAAGATTCCAGTTGCCAATATCGGCATCACTGCCTTCACCGCCCACTTGTCCATCCGCACCTAGCGTAAACACATCAATTGCGCCTTGTGTGCCGGGGCTTAAATATTGGTAAGGTTTGCCCCACGGGTCATTAGGAAGACGGTCGATATAGCCACCTTCTTTCCAGCGTGTCGCATCGGCAGGTTTTTTGGTTAATGCTTCCAGGCCTTGATCTGTCGTAGGGTATTTGAAATTATCGAGTCTGTAGAGATCCAGCGCGCTGACCAGTGTGCGTATGTCCTGTTTGGCCTTAACGATGCGCGCAGCATCGGGACGATCCATAATACGTGGTAAAATAAACGAAGCCAGAATGCCCAGGATAATCACCACGATCATCACTTCGATGAGCGTGAAACCACGCTGTGGAATGCGCGTGAAGCCACGCGGTGAGATACAAGCGCAGCCGCGTTGAGCCAGTCCCGGATTCGGATTGGAAGTTTTTAGTTTCATAGAGGTATGTTCCATATATCATTTCACAAGTTGGTTAAGATCAAAAATCGGTAGCAGAATTGCAATGACAATAACCAATACAGCGCCGCCCATGCCGATAATCAAGAGAGGTTCAAACAGCCCCATCAGCGCTGCCAGCAGGGTTTCAATTTCCTTTTCCTGACTGATCGCGGCACGATCCAGCATGCTTTCCAGTTTGCCACTCGCTTCACCGCTGGCGACCAGATGAATCGCAATCGGCGGAAAATAGCCGCTACGCTCAAGCGATTTATGCAAGTTTGCACCTTCACGTACACGCCGCGCGGCTTCTTCTACCGCCGCACGCATCGGCAGATTGGAAATCACCTGCGCCGAAATGCGCATCGCCTCAATCACTGGCACACCACTGGCAGTAAGAATACTGAAGGTGCGCATAAAACGCGCTGTATTCATGCTGCGCACCAGCCGCGATATCAGCGGCAATGCTAATAATAACCGATGAAATTGCTGTTTGGGGCCGGGTTGGCGTAACGCTCGGGCAATAATAAAACCCAGCACAATTAATGCCAGCAGCAATACCACACCATACTCTTTTAGAAAGTCACTGACCGCAATCAGCATGCGTGTCAGTATCGGTAATTCCTGACCGATATTATCAAACACATCGACTACTTGTGGCACCACAAAGGTCAGCAAAGCAACCACCACCAGAATCGCCACGACCGTGACTATCGACGGGTAAAGCAGCGCCAGCAGCATCTTTTGTCGCAGCGTTTGCCGTGCCTCGGTGTAGTCGGCCAAGCGTTCCAGTACAATATCCAGATGCCCCGATTGCTCGCCGGCAGCGACGGTGGCGCAGTATAATTGCGAGAAAATATGCGGAAAATCGCGCAATGCCGTGGCCAGCGAATGGCCTTCCATAATTCTCGAGCGCACCGCCATCAGCATATTACGCAAGCGCGGCTTTTCGGTTTGTCGTGACACGGTCTGCAAGGCTTCTTCAATCGGCAGGCCGGAGCGCGCCAAAGTAGCAAACTGCCGCGTAATCAACGCCAGGTCTGTGGCGCTGATGCCACGTCCGAATGAAAAACGTGCGGCAGAGCGATTATCTTCGCTTTGGCGCACTTCAGCGACGCTGACGGGCGCCAAACCCTGTTCGCGCAACTGTTGGCGCACCTGGCGGGGCGTGTCGCCTTCCAGTACACCTTTACGTTCGCGGCCAGTGGCGTCCAGTGCTATATATGCAAATGCAGCCATTGCTTATTTTGATCCTTTAACCACGGAGAACACGGAGGGCACGGAGAAAAAAATGTAAATGTAGCCGTATTCTTCACTAAAAAACTCCGTGTTCTCCGTGCCCTCCGTGGTTCATTGTCTTGGGTCAAGCGTCTTCACGCGTAACACGCAGCACTTCTTCCAATGTGGTTACGCCCGCCAATACGCGCCGCAGGCCATCCTGGCGGATGCCTGGCGACATGGTGCGGGCGTGAGTTTCCAGCGCTTGTTCACCCGCGCCCTCATGAATCAGGGTGCGCAGCGCATGATCCACTTCAATCACTTCATAAATACCGGTGCGGCCGCGATAACCGGAAAAGCTGCATGATTCACAGCCGACGGCGTTATACAGTGTCGGAGGTTGGTCATGAGGCAAACCAAACAGGTTGCAATCAGCGGGCGTGGCGCTGACGGCTTGTTTGCAGTGCGGACATAGCAGGCGTACCAACCGCTGCGCCAATACACCGACCAGGCTCGACGATAACAGAAAGGGTTCCACGCCCATGTCACTCAACCGCGCGACTGCGCCGACAGCGGTATTGGTATGCAGCGTGGACAGCACCATGTGTCCTGTCAAGCTGGCTTGCACGGCAATTTCAGCGGTTTCCAGGTCTCGTATTTCTCCGACCATCACCACATCAGGATCCTGACGCAAAATGGCGCGCAGGCCGCGTGCAAAGGTCATATCGACCTTGGTGTTCACCTGGGTCTGTCCCACGCCATCCAGATAATATTCGATAGGGTCTTCCACCGTCATGATGTTGCGCGTTTTGGTGTTGAGCCGTGTCAGCGCCGCATACAGCGTGGTGGTTTTACCGGAGCCAGTGGGGCCAGTCACCAGAATAATGCCGTGTGGTTTTTCAACGATGCGGTGCATGACTTCCAGCCCGGTGGGTGACATGCCAAGCTGTTCCAGATTAAGACGCCCGGCCTGTTTGTCGAGCAGCCGCAGCACCACGCGTTCGCCGTGGCCCGAGGGCAGGGTGGAGACGCGCACATCGACGGGACGCCCCGCCACGCGTAACGAGATGCGTCCATCCTGCGGCAGGCGTTTTTCAGCAATATCAAGTTTGGCCATGATCTTGATACGCGCGGCAATCAACGGCGCGAGCACCCGTTTCGGTTCCAGCACTTCGTGCAGCATGCCATCGACGCGAAAGCGCACCAGCAAACGATTCTCAAAAGGTTCGATGTGGATATCCGACGCGTTTTCCTTGATCGCTTCGGTGAGCAGGGCGTTAATCAGGCGAATAATCGGGGCATCATCTTCGGTTTCGAGAAGATCTTCCGGCTCTGCCAGTTGCTGGGCAATGCTGAACAGATCAATGGTTTCGCCGAGATCACCCATCATTTGCATGGCTTGAGTCGAGTCATGCTCGTAAGATTGCGCCAGCAGGGCTTCAAAATCTTGGGGTGTAGCCTGTTGCAGTTTCAGCGGCGCGCCGAGAAAGCGGCGTAATTCAGTGAGCGCCAAGGTGCCCGCATCGGGGCGGCATACGACAATTGCGCAGCCGTCTTCCCAGCCTTTTACCAATACGCCGTGGCGCTTTGCATAGGGAAACGATACGCGTTTTTCCATGACCTGCGCTGGCGTATGAGAAGGCGCAGACGATGAATCAAGGATCGGTTCCCCGGTTTCCAGCGCAGTGATGCCAGTTGTGATGTCAATGGCTGCGTTCATCGCGTGTCGTTCACTGTGGAGTGACCGCAGGGTCGACTGCGGGACTGGCAGCAGGCTCAGCATTGCCGCCTGCGGAAGATGGGCCGAAGGGCGGTGGCAGCTTCATTATGTCCTGCATGGTAGGCAGCATGGGGGCTTCTTCATTACGTAATATCCCCATGCCTTTTTCTCTGGCTTCGATTTGCCGCGCGCGCATGAACTCGTATTTACCATGTGTCATGCGCTCCGCCAGTTCACCGTCACGCATAATCACGGGATGCAAAAATACCATCAGATTGGTTTTGTCTTTACTGTTTCTCTTGTAACGGAATAAACTGCCAAGCAGGGGTAAGTCACCGAGCAAGGGAATTTTCTGCACACTTTCCCGCAGATCATCGGTAATTAATCCACCCAAGGCAATCACCTTGCCATCGTCCACCATGACATTGGTGCGAATTGAGCGTGTATTGGTAATCAAGTCAGAGGCACCGGCTACCGTACTGGGAGAGAGGCTGTCGACCTTTTGCTCGATCTCCATCCTGATGGCGTTGCCTTCATTGATTTGCGGCTTGATTTTCAGCGTAATACCGACATTTTTACGTTCAATTGTTTGAAATGGATTGGTCGCAGCGCCGCCAGTCGCGCCAGGTGAGGTGAACGAACCGGTAATGAATGGTACGTTTTGCCCCACGACTATTTCTGCCTCAGTATTATCCATGGTGAGCAAGGTAGGAGTAGACAAAATGTTGGAAGTCCCGTCGGCTTCCAGAGCGCGAATCAAGGCGGCGAAGCTTGAGCCGCCACTGTTGAATTTGCCTAGCCCAAATGTCAAACCTGCACCAATTGCGGGAGCCGTGTTATTGGCGATAGCGGCGCCAATGGCTGCAATGCTGGATCCCGCGCCGCCATTAGTGAAGTTGGTGATACCTATTGGTTTGCTGCTGCCTGTAGATTGGTCAAAGGTGCCCCATTGGATACCCAACTCTGCAGCGCGGCTGGAGGTAACTTCAACGATGACCGCCTCGACCAGCACTTGTGCGCGACGCACATCAAGCTGGCTGATCACTGATTGCAACGACTGAAACACATCTTGCGGTGCGGTAATCACCAGTGCATTGATGCTTTCGTCAGCTTGAATATTAATGCCACTGCCGGGCGTACTCATGCTCATCGGAGCACCGCCCGGCACAGCGCCGCCGCCCGGCTTGGATTTGTCTTGCACCTGGCTGGCTACACCCGTGAGTACTGGTACGAGATCTTTGGCTTTGGCATAGCGTAAATATACCACGCGAATGTTACCGCTGGTTTGCAGTGGTGTATCCAAATGCGAGATCAGCGCGCGCAGGCGCAACCGGCCACTCTGTCCACCGCCCACCAGCAGGCTATTGGTGCGCTCATCGGCAATCAATACCGGACGATCCGTAATGCCCGAGGCGCTGGCCGGATCATTTTTGCGCCCTTCCTGATCCAGCGCATTGAGAATGCGCACCACCTCAGCGGCGGCGGCGTGACGCAGCGCGATTACTTCTACGTCGGCGGTATCCGAGGGCTGATCAATACGCTCAATGATCTTTGTCAGCCGTTCGATATTTGAAGCGCGATCAGAAATAATCAGCGCATTGGTGCCCGGGTAGGCCACCATATGGCCTTGTTGCGGTGAAAGCGGCCGCAACACGGGCACCAGTTGTGTCGCTGAAATATTTTTGACATGAATGACGCGCGTTACTACCTCATCACCCTTGCCGGGCTGATCGTCGGTTGCAACGGGTGTGCTGCTTTGTTTGGCGTTGACGTCAGGTATGATTTTGATGACTTTGCCGCTGGGCACCGCTGCAAAGCCATTCACTTCCAGCAGCGATAAAAACACTTGATAGACTTCTTCCTTGCTCATCGGGCGCGCGGAAATAATCGTTACCTTGCCTTTGACGCGCTGATCGACAATAAAGTTTTTGCCAGTAATGTCTGATACTGTGGCAATCACCGCCGCAATGTCGGCATCTTTTAAATTCAACGTAACCGGCTGCGCCTGCGTGTAAGGTGAAATTGTCAACAATGCGGCCAAACAGCTTGCCCGCAGGAGGTTCTTGCGGAACCCTTCGCTGCCGCTCTTCCCTGCGCTCACCGCACTTGGGCATCCTGCCCGGCGCATGTTAGGCATAAATATGTTATCCCGTTTTTTGATGTGTGCCATTTATCAATCCATCCGGTGGTTTTATTAATCTCTTCGGTTTTGGCTCTTGTCATCGCCCTTATCATTTCAGGCGAAGAGAGGGATCTTGCCCACGATTCCTCGCTATGCGCGGAATGACATGGAAAATCCGCAGGAGCTTTAAATTAATTCATCCGCAGGATGAAAGAGCGCGGCGTGCCATTGCGCACGGTGTCCACCCTGATTTCATCTTCTGCTGATATCCCGCGCAATACCTGCATGCCCTTGAGCGGGTTGTCGAGTTGTGTGCCATTAACCGCCGTCACCACGTCACCGGGCTGCATGCCCAGGCGGGATAATAATGTTGGGTCGCGCGGCGAGATAAAACGGTACCCGACAAATTTTCCTCCTTCATGCACCGGCATGGGTTGAATGCGATCCGCCAGGGTTTCCGGATGATTTTGCAAGGCATCGCGGTATTCATCCAGCATGGCTTCATCGGGGTTGGCTATCGGTAAAGGTGGTGCGCCGAACTGCTCCCCATCGCCCTCCAGGCCACCCTCCAGCGCATCTTTGGGCAGCATCAATGTTTCATGGCCGCCACCGCGCAACAGAATAACACGATCTGCATGGATTTCCTTCAGGACCGCCCCGCCTGGCACTTGCGCGTCAAGTGCATAAAAATTTTCAGTGCCGCTGCTATCCGCAATAATAGCGCGTGCGGTTTTTCTGTCGCGGCTGGCGATAATGCCATGCAAGCTGAGGGCCAGGCTGGTTGGGGGCGCGTTTTCCACTGCGCTAGTCGACACTGCCGTATTAACCTCACCCAATAAATGCCAATTGGCTATATCTTGCGGCGTGATGAGAGCGTTGCCCGCCGTGGCTTGTGGGTTTGGCTGATTTGGCATTACGGCCCCTTGTAATGCAGGTTGTATTAAAGGGGGTGGCGCGTCTTCTTGAGGCGGGGCGGGGAGGGCCAACCACGTTAATTTGGCTAAGTAATAAGCAATTAGTAGCACCAATATCCCGTTAACCCAAAGAATGGCGCGGAGATTGGATGTGGTTTTTTGTAATAAAGGTTGCAATAACAACAGCAGGAATCCGCCCGGCCTTTGCCAATTCAGCGATGCCAGCGAGACGCGGGGTGATTCCAGCGAAACGCTGGGCGTGGCTGTATTGGGGTTTTTTTTAAAAAAAGCCATGAGCTTGACCCTGTTGTTCTGCCTTGCTTCCATTATGCCAACCACTATGTCCCTAAAAACAGATACAAAATCGCAAAAAATACCGGTTGATGCAGCATATAAATCGGCAGGCTATGCCTTCCACCAAAGATCAGCAGGCGGGATAAACGGGATTTTCCTTGCCATTGCACCAGGCTTTTGCCCAATGACCCGGCCCATTCGGTAAAGGGTCCGGCAACTGGCGGCGTGGAGAAAATCCATTTGCCCACAAAAAGACCTAATAATACCACCCCAAACCAGGGCAGCAGAGGAACATAATCTTCGGTTAGGGGTTTATGTGTCATTAACCCTATCCATTGCCAGCCGGGTTGATCAAACCATGGGTGCTGCACAGTCAGCCCCACCACAATCAGCGCCACGCCCATGGCTAAATTGACCCAGAACCAGCGGTAAAATAGTAATCCCAGCACACTGGCGGCAGCAATAAAATGCAGGATACCAAAAAAGATCATACTTTTCGGGAACATCATGTAACTGGAGATGCTTACCAGCGCCGCACATCCCACCACCTGTAATAGCCGTCGCACAAACGCGCGTTGATTAAGAAACTGCTCACGATCTCGCTGAAGGGCGCATCGCGGCGTTAAAAGTGTCCTCAAAATGCTCATATACTGTGTGTATACTCCGCTTTTTCGGACACTTTTGCCTTGCGCTGCATCCCTTGATCGAGATCGTGAACAGTTTCTAAGGCCACTGGCTGTGGCCAGGTGCAGGCTGACGCCCATCACCCCTAAAAACAGACCCACAATCAGCGTACGTAATCCTAACCATACAGGGTCATTATTAAAATCAATCGCCACCACGTTGTAATAGCGTAAATCAAACATGAAATGATACACGAACATCAGCACAATAGCTGCGCCCCGTGCGGCATCCACAATCGGATAACGGCTCCGGGGGTGAATCGGGTGACAGCCCGTGTCATGATTGGAGTAATGGTTTGGCGGGACAGCCGTTTTTCCGCTTTGACGGTGAGGGTCATGCGCTTTCTTATGCACAATACACGCAGGCTCCGGGGTTTAAGGGGCATCACCCCGCCTGATAATTGACAGGGTTTCGTTATGTGTCCTAACTTATTGTTTTAATAATGATATTATTTTAGATCGTTTTTTGTCCAAAGCGGCTGTAACACTACTGTAATAGCCGTTTACAGCCTGTGACCCCAAACTTTCCACAGAGTTATCCACAGATTTTGTGCATAACGCAGAATTCAGTATGACACCAATAACTTAGCGTTAATCCATCAAATTTCTATCACTTTCTATAGCTATGTTTCATAAAGTTGTCCTGTGCTTTCTTTGTACAAGAATGTGTTTGAATACCTCAGGATCCTTGGTATGGGTAATTTCCCCGGTGCGGGGGAAGTGTAAATCATGTAGCCGCGACAGCCAAAACCGCAACGCGGCAGCGCGTAACATCACGGGCCAGGCGTCCTGTTCGGCGGTGCCAAGGGGGCGCTGCTGCTGGTAAGCCTGCAGCAGCGTGGGGGTGAGAGCGTCATTCAAAGTGCCATCAGGCTGGCTGCACCAGTCATTTACCGTAACTGCCACATCGTATAGCAGCACGTCGTTGCAGGCGTAGTAAAAGTCGATAATGCCCGTGAGGGTGTCTCCCACAAACAAGGCATTGTCACGAAATAAATCAGCATGAATCACCCCGCGTGGCAAGGCGTTTGCGGCCGGGGTGGCGTGAAACGCCGTTTGAAAGCGCACTTCTTCCTGGAGCAGGGCGGCGTCTGATGTAGTTAAACGTGGTAACACGTTGCTCATGGTTTTTTGGTACCACGCAAGTCCACGGGTATTGGCACGCTGTGCCGGGTAAGCCTGCCCCACTACATGCATGCGTCCCAAGGCGTTACCCAGAGCGTGGCACTGTGCGGGGGTGGGATATTCTGTGCTCCCACCGTTCAAGCGTTGCACCAGGGCAGCGGGCTTGCCGTGTAATATGCGTAGATAATGCTGCTGGTGATCGGCGAGGGGATGCGCGCTGGGGATGCCACGCTCAGCGAAAAAAGCCATCAAGTCAAGAAAATAGGGGAGTTCATCATACTTCAACTGTTCAAACAGGGTTAACACAAACTGCGCGGGAGGTGCGCCAGCCGTAGTTGTTGTGACGAAATAATTGGTGTTTTCAATGCCGGCGCGGATTCCCTCGAAGTTTATCAGCGTACCGAGCGGATAATGGTGCAGAAACTCTTCAAGATCATTGCGCTCAATGCGCGTGTAGACAGACATGTGGGGGCTTTTTTAGTGGGATATGCCTGATATTTTAAACTATGGGTGATGATTACGTAAGTTACTTCCAGCGCAATATGACCCAGCCGGGGATCGCCATGCGCGGCTCCAGGGCATTGTGCTGGGTTTCAAGGTTACCATCGCCATCGGTATCCACCAGATAATAGGCGACACCCTGTTTGGGGGTGACTTTTATCATGTAGAGCGCGCCGCCCACCCGGTATTCTTCCACGGTTTCCTGCGGTCGGCGGATAATGCGCACCTCGGGTTCTGGAGTCTCGCCGTCCAGGCTGTCCGTGGGTGGGGGCGGCAGATCGGCCGGCGCTGCGGCATCGACCGGCGCCGCAACATCGGCGGCGACCGCGAAACCCGGGGTGAGAAACGATGCCAGAATAATTACAATGTAACGCATGGTCGTTGACTCCAATGGCCGTTTAGATTAGAGATCCAGCAGCGTGGCTTTTTCATCTGCCGAGGGTTCAAAGCCGCGATGCTCATAGTGGTTGAAAATTGCGTCAACCACTTCTTGCGGGGTATCCACAATTTGCATCAGATTCATGTCGCCAGGGCTGATAACGTGTTCCATCACCAGCGTGTTTTGAAACCACGCCAGCAAGCCTTCCCAAAAGGGCTTATGCACCAGAATAATCGGGATCTGCCGGGTTTTATGCGTTTGCACCAATGTCAGAATTTCGGCCAGCTCGTCGAGCGTGCCAAATCCGCCCGGTAACACTACATAAGCTGAGGCATATTTCACAAACATTACTTTTCGTGAAAAAAAGTGCCTGAAATTCAAAGAAATGTTCTGGTATGGATTGGTGACTTGTTCATGCGGCAGCACAATGTTCAGGCCAATACTGGGCGATTTACCCGCAAACGCGCCTTTATTGGCCGCTTCCATAATGCCTGGCCCACCACCACTCACCACGCTGAACCCCGCATTTGACAACATCAGCCCAATGTCTTCCGCGAGTTTATAATAGGGGTGATCCACTGGCGTGCGCGCCGAACCGAAGATGCTGACGGAGGGTTTGATTTGCGACAGGCGTTCAAAGCCTTCCACAAATTCTGCCATGATCTGAAAAATCTTCCACGACTCGCGCGTCAACGCGGCGTCATTAATGCTCTGGAAACTGGGGTGAACCGATCTTTCTTCTGCATTCATAAGTGGTGTGTTGCCAATGTTAAGTGATGGTGGGCACGTAGGTGGACAGGCTTCTAGTATAGTATCGGCACGGTTCATCCCATGATAAACCAAAAAAACGGCGCGGCATAGGCGGTGGTTACTGGCATTGTGCTCGTTGTGCATTACGGTGCCACTGGCATCCGTGATACCCTTGCCTGGAGCTACCTGCTTCTGGTTGTCGATCCTTTAATTATTAGATTTGCGAATACCCATGACTGAAACTTCTCCCAAGCCGTTGCTGCTGATCGACGGCTCATCTTATCTGTATCGCGCCTTCCATGCGTTGCCGCCACTGGTTAATTCGCGCGGTGAGCCGACTGGCGCAGTGTACGGCGTCGCCAATATGCTGCGTAAGCTGCTGGCAGATTATCAGCCAGACCGGATTGCCGTGGTGTTTGATGCCAAAGGCAAAACATTTCGTGATGATTTGTTTGCGCAATATAAAGCGCACCGCCCGCCCATGCCGGATGATTTGCGCAGCCAGATCGAGCCGCTGCATGCCATTGTCGTGGCGATGGGATTGCCGTTATTGATGGTGGACGGCGTCGAGGCCGATGATGTGATTGGCACGTTGGCAACGCAAGCCACGGCGGCCGGATTGCATACCGTGATTTCAACAGGCGACAAGGACATGGCGCAACTGGTTGACAGCCACGTCAGACTCATTAACACCATGAGCAACACCGCGCTGGATGTGCCGGGGGTAGTTGAAAAATTTGGCGTGTCGCCGACGCAGATCATTGATTACCTGGCGCTGGTGGGTGATACCTCAGACAATATTCCTGGCATTCCCAAAGTTGGCCCCAAGACCGCCGCTAAATGGTTGCAGGAATATGGCACGCTGGACAATCTTGTGGCGCATGCGGATCAGATCAGTGGCAAAGTCGGTGAAAGCCTGCGCGAGAATATGCACCTGCTGCCATTGTCGCGGCAACTCGCCACGATTCGTTGCGATGTGCCACTGGCGGTGGCGCCGCTTGATCTGCATCGCCAACCGCCGGACGTAAGTACCTTGCGCGAATGGTATAAGCGCATGGAGTTCAAGACCTGGTTGGCGCAGCTTGCAGATACAGCGCAACTTGTCGGGCAGGAGGAACAGGGTGTTGATGTTGTGCAACAGGGGGACATCGCCCGTGATGTCCCCGTTGCAGTTCTCGCCACAGATCCCGTTCCGCTTGCAATTCGACCGCCACGGATGGCGGAAGTGCTGGAAATGCAGGAGCAACTTTCCAGCCGCTATGATACCGTGCTCACGCAGGCGCAACTCGACCACTGGTTGGCGCGTCTTGCGCAAGCTGAATTATTTGCCTTTGATACCGAAACCACCTCACTGGATTACATGCAGGCCGAAATTGTCGGCGTGTCGTTTGCGGTGCAGCCGGGCGAAGCGGCGTATGTGCCGCTGGCGCATGATTATCCCGGCGCACCCGATCAGTTATCGCGTGACGCAGTGCTGGCGCAACTTAAACCGCTGCTGGAAGATGCCATGCGGTCGAAGCTCGGGCAGAACTTGAAATACGACATGAGCGTGCTTGCCAATTACGCGATTACCCTGGCGGGCATACGCTATGACACCATGCTCGAATCCTATGTGCTCAACAGCACTGGCTCGCGTCATGACATGGACACGCTGGCGTTGGCGCACCTCGACTACAAGACCGTGCATTTTGAGGACATCGCCGGCAAGGGCGCGCGTCAGATCACCTTTAATCAAATAGCGCTGGAGCAGGCGTCGCCCTATGCCTGCGAAGATGCCGATATTACGCTGCGTTTGCATCACGTCTTCTGGCCGCGCCTCCGCGCCGAGCCGGGCTTGCAGAAATTGTTTGATGACATCGAAATGCCACTGGTGCCGGTGTTATCACGCATCGAGCGCAATGGCGTGCTGGTGGACGCGCAGATGTTGCATCGTCAAAGCGATGAACTGGCGCGGCAAATATTGAGCCTTCAGGAGCAAGCTTATGTGGTTGCAGGGCAGCCGTTTAATCTTGATTCGCCCAAGCAGATCCAGATGATTTTGTTTGATAAGCTGGGCTTGCCTGTAATCGAGAAAACGCCCACTGGCCAACCCTCCACCGGCGAATCAGTTTTGCAGGAATTGGCGTTCGTCCACCCCTTGCCAAAATTGATTCTGGAGTCGCGCACGCTCAGCAAATTGAAATCAACCTATACTGATAAATTACCCGCACAGATTGATCCGCGCACCGGTCGTGTACACACCTCGTATCACCAGGCGGTGGCCGCCACTGGGCGCTTGTCTTCCTCGAATCCTAATTTGCAGAACATTCCGATTCGCAGCGCCGAAGGGCGGCGCATACGACAGGCGTTTATCGCGCCACCGGGATATAAAATTGTCGCCGCCGACTATTCGCAAATTGAATTGCGCATCATGGCGCACCTGTCGCAAGACGCCGGGTTGTTGAGCGCGTTTGCGCGTGGCGATGATATTCATCGCGCCACTGCCGCAGAAATTTTTGGTGTGGCGGTTGATCAGGTGAGCAGCGATCAACGCCGCAGCGCCAAGGCCATTAATTTTGGTCTGATTTATGGCATGTCTGCCTTTGGCCTGGCGCGGCAACTGGATGTGGATCGCAGCAGCGCACAGGAATACATGAACCGTTACTTTGCACGTTACCCCGGCGTAAAGATTTTTATGGATGCCACGCGCGCGCAAACCGCAGAGCGTGGTTATGTTGAAACATTGTTCGGTCGACGCCTGTATTTGCCGGACATCAAGTCACGCAATGGCCAGCGCCGCCAATATGCCGAGCGTGCCGCCATCAACGCGCCCATGCAAGGCACGGCGGCGGATATAATCAAACTTGCCATGCTCAAGACAGATGGGATGATTGCGCGTAATTCTACAGCCGTTTCCCACGGCGGCACTGAAATGCGCATGATCATGCAGGTGCATGATGAACTGGTGTTTGAAGTGGCCGAGGGAGTGCTTGATCGCGCCGTGATCAGCATCAGAGAATGCATGGGGTGTGCCGCTAATTTAGCCGTACCTTTGGTGGTGGATATTGGTATTGGAAATAATTGGGACGAAGCGCATTAATCCCCGCTTATGCAGTAGCGGGGTTAAAATTAGAAATTTTGTACCCTTGAAGTTGAAGATCGTCATCCCCATTAACTAAGTATAGTGTGATTTTTCACACTTATCCGTCCCACCCCCTCCCGGGACGGAAACCCCTTGCACCCGGTTTCCCCAAACCGGGTGCTCTTTGTCCCGGCCTTCTCCCCCTTTATGAAGGCCGGGATTTTTTTATGCCCTCCCAGCTATTTGAACCGTATGGGTTTTATATAGTCTCTATTGCCGACCTGCACAAATCAGGCCATTCAATAAAAATTCTGGTGTTTGCCGTGAACTTTACGGAAAGCCTGGCGTCTCAGGTATAGGTTGCGAGATTTTCGCGCTGTTCTGTCCTATCCCTCCCGGGACAGAATTTTTTACCACCCGGTTTCCCCAAGCCGGGTGTTTTATGCCCCGGCGCTTTCCCCCTTTTTGGTGCCGGGGCTTTTTTTATGGCTTTAAATCAATCAGTTGCTATTGTCACGGCGTCGGATTTAATCGCCGTTTTCAGTTTTAACCATTCATCTAATTTCCGATGCACATCTTCAATACCGATACCGCGCAGGGCGGAGAAAAGCTGTGTCGTGGGCAGCGGCGCATCGTCTTCATGGTAGCGTTCGGTAAGCGTCCGACGCACCTGTTGCAGCGTGGCGCCCGCCGCGCCTTTGCTGAGTTTGTCGGCTTTGGTCAGCAAAATATGCGTGGGTAGACGGGCATGTTGGCAGGTGTCCAGCATTTGCTGATCAAACGGGGTGAGCGGGTGGCGAATGTCCATGACAATCACCAGCCCTTGCAGTGATTGGCGGGTATTAAGATATTCTTCGAGCGCGGCCTGCCAGTGTTCTTTAACGCTGTGCGCTACTTTGGCATAGCCATAACCGGGCAGATCAACCAGCCGACGACCCTGATTTAATGTGGAATCCAGACTGCTGGCTTCCAGCTCAAAAAAATTGATATGCTGGGTACGTCCCGGGGTTTTGCTGACCCGCGCCAAGGCTTTTTGTCCAGTTATGCTATTGATGGCGCTGGATTTTCCGGCGTTGGAGCGTCCAGCGAAAGCCACTTCATAGCCGCTGTCCGGGGGTAGATAGGCAACTGTAGGTGCGCCCAGTGTGAAGACGGCGCGTCGGTAAAGGGGGTTGAGCATAGTGATTTTTACCCCCCCTCCTGCACAGCGGGAGGGGGTTGAGGAGAGGGGATACATTAATTTTCCAGGCGTTGAATTCTAAGAACCTGTTTAGAATCTCGCTGAAGGGCGCATCGCGGCGTTGGAAACAAGCTCAAAATGCTCATGTACTGCGTGTACACTCCGCTTTTTCGCCCGTTTCCGCCTTGCGCTGCATCCCTTGATCGAGATTCTAAACAGGTTCTAACGCTTACCTGGCCCGAAAATATAGCGCGTCAGGCTGGCTTCCGCTTCGCTGACGTGGCGCACCAGATGGTCGAGGCTAATAATAGCATGTTCCAGCAGATTTACCGCCACATAAGGACGTTCTATGCGCAGGCGCTGGTACATGACGCGCGGCAGTTTCAGAAGCTGGGTTTCGTCGGTGGTGGCGACCACGCGCAACATGCGCGGTTGGCGGTCAAAAAATGACATCTCGCCCATTAATTCACCTTCTTTCATACGCCCGACTTCAAGCGTCTGATTACCGTCATCGTGTATCAGGGCCACCTCACCTTTTACGACAAAATACAGGGCTTCGCCGACATCACCGATGTCCGCAATGACATCATCTTTTTTATACTCCACAAATTCCAGGTAGTTAAGCAGATTCTCTACTTCTGTAACCGTGAGTGATGCACACAGGTGGTGATGGCTGAGAAACTGCGCCAGATTAATTTCTTTTTTTGTCACGGCAACACTCCTTGGCTTTAGTTGTCCATAGCATAGCAAATATATTCCAAATATATCATGGCATGGCCTATTGCGTTAGTGTGATAAGTTGCATAGTCTTAAGCGAAGCTTGTTAAATAATGGCGAAGCTTGTTAAAGCTTTTCAGTCAGCATAGAGGGAATAAATACATGAAGTATGTGGTAAATATGATCTTTGTTATGATGTTGCTGCCATTGTCAGCGTCGGCAGCGCTTTTTTCACCCACTTTTGAGGAGGGCGTGCATTATCAGGTGATTACGCCCCAGCAGCCCACGGTGAGCGGAGAGAAAATTGAAGTGCTGGAGTTATTTTCCTACGCCTGTTCGCATTGCCATCGCTTTGAGCCATATATTGAGCGCTGGCTGAAAAACAAGGCTGAAAATGTCAAATTTGTGCGATTGCCGGTGATTTTCCGTGAGGATTGGGCGGTGCTGGCCAAGGCATACTATGCCGCCGAAGCCTTGGGCGTAGTGGAAAAAATCCATAACCCGCTGTTTAACGCCATTCATGCGCAAAAGCGCAAGATGAATGACGAAGCGGCAGTGATGGCGCTGTTTGCTGAGCAGGGTGTAAGCAATGCAGATTTCAAAAAAGTATTCAATTCGTTTACCGTGGAGAGCAAGGTGCGCCGCGCCCGTGAATTGACGAAACGCTATGGCATTAATTCCACGCCGTCTATTGTTGTGAACGGTAAATACCGGGTAGATGGTCAGATGGCGGGTGGAATAAATGAACGGTTTTTACAGATCGTGGATTTCCTGGCGAGCAAGCCCTGACAAAATCAATGCAGTTATTGGCGGGAATTTCGTGAATTTATAGTGCATTCCGGTCAAGAAATTGAGCACCATGCCGTTATTTTTTATAGAGACACCCTGTGGGGCTTTCTCAAAAATAATCAATAATGCAACCTAGGGTCAGGATATGAAAGCGGCAGAACTGTTTGTAAAGTGCCTGGAAAATGAAGGGGTGGAATACATCTTCGGCATTCCTGGCGAAGAAAATCTGGCAGTCATGGATGCCTTGCTGGACTCCCCCATCAAATTTGTGACAACGCGCCATGAGCAAGGCGCCGCGTTTATGGCCGATGTGTATGGGCGCTTAACACGGCGCGCGGGGGTGTGCCTGTCGACCCTCGGGCCGGGCGCCACTAACCTGATCACGGGCGTTGCTGACGCCAATATGGATCATGCGCCTGTGGTGGCGATTGCCGGGCAGGCGGGCACCAACCGCTTGCACAAAGAATCGCACCAGGTGCTGGACCTGCAAAATATTTTTGAGCCGATCACCAAATATTCCACGCGTTTGCTGACGCCCAACACTATTCCTGAAGTGGTGCGCAAAGCATTCAAACAGGCGCAGATGGAAAAGACCGGCGCGTCGTTTATTGAATTCCCGGAAAATCTGGCCGAAATGCCGATTGATGATTTGCCGTTGCGTGCGCAGCACCCCACGCCCCCGGAGCCTTCTGCCGAACGGGTAATGCGCGCTGCCGAGATTATTTCCGGTGCGCGTAATCCAATTATTCTGGCAGGTAACGGCGTGATTCGCGCGCAAGCCTGGCAACAACTGGCGTCGTTTGCGCAACGCCTGAATATTCCGGTGACCAACACCTTCATGGCTAAAGGTGTAATCCCCTTCAAGCACCCGATGGCGTTAGGCAGTGCCGGATTGCAGGCACATGATTACGCCAACTTTGGTTTTGATCAGGCCGATGTGATTATTTGCGTAGGGTATGATCTTGTCGAATACCATCCTTATTTGTGGCACCCTACATGCGACCGTAAAATTATCCACATCGACATGTCGCCCGCAGAAGTGGATGCGCACTATGTTGTTGAGGTGGGCGTACTGGGTGATCTTCGCTACAGCCTGGATCGCATTGCAGATCTGGCGACACCGCATCAAGGCCACCGCTTGCGTCCGTTGCGCGATGCCTTGATCGCTGAAATGAATCTGCACCGTGCCGATCAGGGCTTCCCCATCAAGCCGCAAAAAATCATCTGGGATTTACGCACGGCAATGGGTCTGGAAGATATTGTGATCTGTGATGTGGGCGCGCACAAAATGTGGATGGCGCGCATGTTCCGTTGTGAGCATCCCAATACTTGCATTATCTCCAACGGCTTTGCCAGCATGGGCATTGCGGTACCGGGTGCTATTGCTGCGCGCCTGGCGTATCCACAACGCAAAGTTGTGGCGGTGACCGGCGATGCGGGTTTTTTGATGAATTCACAAGAGATTGAAACGGCCATGCGCATGAATGTGCCGATTGTGATTTTAATCTGGAATGACTGTAGTTATGGGCTGATCGAATGGAAGCAGATGAATATCTATGGACGGCAAACCAATGTTAAATTCACCAATCCGGATTTCGTCAAATACGCTGATTCGTTTGGCGCCAAGGGTTATCGTGTAGAACGGGCTGAGGATTTGTTGCCCATTTTAAAAATGGCGTTGGCAGATAATACTGTCAGCATTATTGACTGCCCGGTTGATTATAGGGAAAATCTTAAATTGACCGAAAAACTTGGGAATATGATTTTTCAATTATGAATGTACCCTTTATTTCCCCCCAGGACGCGCAAGCACGTTATGCGGCATCGCTCTGTGTAAATGATCTCGCCCCGATCAGAACGCATTTACGCCTGTTAAGTTATAATATTCAAGCGGGGATCGCTTCCACCCGTGCCCACCATTATGTGACGCAAGGCTGGAAAAATGTTTTGCCCCATACCCGCAGTTTTGAGAATTTAGACCGGATTGCACACCTGGTGAGTGACTATGATGTGGTAGCCCTGCAAGAAGCCGATGGCGGGAGTATGCGTAGCTATTTCATTAATCAGGTCGAGTATCTGGCAAGACGCGGGCGCTTTCCTTTCTGGTATCACCAAACCAACCGCAATCTGGGGAAGTTTGCCCAACATAGCAATGGCTTGTTAAGCAAACTTGAGCCACAGGAAATCGTGGAGCACAAACTGCCTGGGTTAATTCCTGGGCGGGGCTTGATGATGTCGCGTTACGGGACGGGTGAGCATCCGTTAGTGGTGTTGCTGGCACATCTGGCACTGAGCAAGCGCGCGCGTATGCAGCAACTTGCATTTATTAGCGACATTGTTAACGCTTATCAACATGTGGTGTTAATGGGTGACCTGAATTGTCAGCCGCAGAGCAAAGAAATGGATTTCCTCCTTGAGAGTACCCATTTGTGCGAACCCCTGGAAACTTTACATACGTTTCCAAGTTGGCGGCCATTCCGCAATATTGACCATATTTTGGTAACTCCTTCACTCAAGATCAGTAATGTACGAGTTCTTAATCACGCCATCTCTGATCATCTGCCCATCTCCCTGGAGTTAGAGTTGCCCGCCAGTGTGCGGCTGCCAGTTTAAAAAATTGGCCACCTTATAAGGATATACCATGAAAAAACTTTTGATTCCCATGGCAGGGCTGACGTTTGCCATATTAATGGCTACGGTGGTTCAGGCGGCGCCTACAGAAATTGTAGTGCGTGTTATCAGTAAAGATGCCAAGTTTATTGGTACCTCAATAGGCGGGACACTCATTACCATCCGTGATGTTGATAGCGGTGAATTGCTGGCTAAAGGAGTCACCAAGGGCGATACCGGTGATACCAGGCGGATTATGGCCATGGATAAAAAACGCAGTGATAGCCTGTCTACAGAGGGTGCCGCCAAGTTTGTGGCAACCCTTGATTTGACCGAGCCACGTTTGATAGAAGTGTCTGCCTATGGCCCACTTGCGCAACGCCAATCGGCCAACAAGGTTTCTGCCACGCAATGGATTGTGCCCGGCAAACACATTAATGCAGGTGATGGTTTCCTGTTGCAAATGCCCGGATTTGTAGTGGATGTCATGGATCCTCCCGTGCATATTAAACTTAGTGGTACGCCGCAAACCATGAAGCTGCGCGCCAATGTCACCATGATGTGTGGTTGTACGCTGGAGCCGGGCGGGCAATGGGATCCGGGCAAGTATGAAGTCAAAGCGTTGTTGAAGCGTAATGGCGAAGCGGCGGGCGAGCTTGCTTTGGAATATGCCGGAGCGATTAGCCAGTTTGCAGCTACATGGGATGTGAAACAGGCGGGTACGTATCAAGCGATGGTATATGCTTATGATCCTGCTAATGGCAATACTGGTGTAGACAGCGTGACATTTATTGTGGCGCCGTGACATTCCCCGATGAAGAAAAGCATCATTTGCTGCATCTGATTCTTAGTCAGCGCTGGGCGGCGCTGGCTACGCTTACTGAAGAGGGGCCGTTGGCATCCATGGTGGCCTATGTGCCTGAGTCTGATTTTGGCGGTTTCTTGTTGCACCTCAGCCGTCTCGCCGCGCATACCCGCAATCTGTTGCAGGATGCGCGCGCGTCGTTGGTAATTACCCAGCCTGACAGTGGCGAGGGTGATCAGCAAACCTTGGTGCGTGCCAGTATTCAAGGCCGGGTGAGTGTATTAAGCCGTGACAGTGAAGAATTTTCCGCAGCGCGCGCCGCTTATATTCACCGTTTGCCAGAGGCTGAGTTGCTGTTTGGATTTAGCGATTTCGTGTTGTTTCGGCTGCACCCGATAGACATACGTTACATCGGCGGGTTTGCGCGTGCTTATGCTCTGAGTGGTGAGCAATTCCAGGAAATCGCTAGGGTATAGTTACTGTTATGATAAAAAACCGTTCCTGCTTCGACAGGCTCAGCGCGAACGGTTTTTAAGTGCGGGATCCCGCATAAGATTCCTCGCTGTGCCCGGAATGACAAGGTTTTTAATATTCCCATCCGCCCTGAGCCTGTCGAAGGGTGATATTGCTATCCGTTAGCGATGGCAATCCGGTTACGTCCCCTGTGTTTGGCGTCATACATGGCTTTGTCAGCGGCGTCATTGAGCGCAACAGCGCTGTCATAGGCGGGGAATGCAGAGATACCGCAACTGAACGTGGATGTGAATCCAACGCCATTACCTTCCTGGCGTATCTGAGAGAAATCTCTCCGGATATTTTCCATAACTTTGCAGGCATTCTCCATGTCCGTATCGATCAGAACTACCGCAAACTCTTCACCACCGTAACGGCCAAGAATATCTGTTTTGCGCAGACGTTGCTGCAATAAACGGGTGAGGCTTTTAATTACCCGGTCACCCGTGGCGTGTCCATAAGTATCGTTGACTGATTTAAAGTGGTCGAGATCAATCATGGCAAAAACCAGCGAAGTGCCCCGCCTTTTCGCAACAGCCATTGCATACTCGAGATATTCTTTGGTGGTAGTGTGATTGTACAGGCCCGTGAGGCTGTCACGTTTCATAAACGAGCGCAATATGCGATAACGGCTGACACGGTTACTGACGGCCAAAACAAGATGATCAGGTTGAATGGGTTTCACCAGAAAATCATCGCCTCCTAACTGCATGGCGCCGAGTTGTTTATTGAGATCGGTTTCACCAGAGAGAAATACGATGGGAACACTGACGTATTTTTCTTGCTGGCGCAGTACGGTGGCCAATTCCAGGCCGGTGCAGCCCGGCATGTAGACATCCATGAGAATCAGTTCTGGCACGAATGATGCCAGTGTAGCCATGATGTTCATGGGATCCATTACGGTTTCTGTAATCATGCCTGCGGCTTTCAAGGTGTGGGAGTAGAGCATCGCCAACGCCTGTGAATCCTCAACTATCAAGACACGGTAAGGCTTGACTTTTTGTTGCAGTGTGGCTTTATCGAGTGTATCGACCAGGGCGTTGATATCGAGCGGTTTGGTTAAATAAGCATAGCCGCCACATTGCACCGCTTTTAAGCGCACAGATAAATCGCCATGGGAAGATAAAAATATCACAGGTAATGACAGGTTATTTGTCTCACGCAGGTCAGCAATTGCATCCGCACCGTTGCCATCAGGCAGCATCATGTCCATGATGATAGCAGCGGGTTGAGCGTCTTTGATGGCTTCCCTGAAAGAAGTGAGGTTTGAAAAGCAGCGCACAGTATAGCCGGAAGGGCCGATTTTCAATGCGACGTCTTTGGCGAAGAGTTCATCATCTTCTACCATAAAAATCGATTGGGTAATGGGGCCGCTCTGTATGGGTATTATAGGGGTATGTGCTGTATCCTTTTCCGCATCAGGAAACATGGCAGCATGCTTAACTAGCGCAGCATCTTCACTGAGGGATTTAAGATGAACTGCCGTGAGCTTGGCTTTCCCATTAATAATGGCCATAAGGGTGCTTTCCAGGGCGCGCGCGGCTGTGCTAAGCGCGCTGAAACCAAAGGTGGCTCCGGAACCTGTCAATTTATGGATGAGAAAATGCAAGGTTTTTAGCGCGTCTGGTGCGGCGTCGCCCACGCGTAGCTCTCCCAGGCATGTTTCGATTTCCTGGATTTTTTCCGGTAGTTGTTCGGCAAAAGATGCGCGTAATACATGTAATTGGGCAATGATGGGATCGTTTTCATTATTCATGGGCTTTTTTCCATAGCGTAATGATGGTTTGAGATAATATCATAGGGTCAAAAGGCTTGGCGATAACACCAATCGCACCCATAGCTATGTACTCTTTTATTTCGTGTGGTTGAACTTTGGCGGTCATAAAGATCACCGGTGTGGTAGCAGTTTGCGGAATGTGGCGTAATGCTTTGAGGGTGCTCGGGCCATCCATATCTGGCATCATGATATCCATCAGTATCAGGTCAGCACTAAAGTCCGGCGCAGTTTCAACGGCCTGTTTTCCAGAGTTGCACATCACTACAGTAAAGCCACCGATAACCTCCAGAGCGATTTTCGCCACCGCTTGAATATCTGGCTCATCTTCTACGTAGAGAATACGTTTTAATGCCGATGTTGTCATATTCTTCCCCGATCTGTATTTTTTAGCCGGCCAGTGCTTGCCATTCCGGCATGTCAAGATAAAATGTGGCGCCTCGTCCCGCGTGACTTGCAAAGCCAATTTTTCCGCCATGGTTTTCTATAATGGCTTTAGTGATGCTGAGTCCCAGTCCGGATCCCGCTTTCTAATACAAAACGAACCTGGTATTGTTCAGCATACACCTGGTTAGCTTGCAGCGCCTCTTCCACAAGCGGGATGATCTCTGTCGGATGGCAGCCAAATACCGTTTTTCCGGATTCCATTTTCTCGATATCCAGAATATCATTAATCAGGCGTACCAGGCGCTCACTGTTATTGCAAGCGATCTCCGCGAGTTTTTTCGCCTGTTCCGGCACTTCCCCCGCGATGCCGCCCACGATTAATCCTAACGCCCCGCGAATAGACGTCAGTGGTGTCCTTAATTCATGGCTCACCGTGGATACAAATTCATTCTCCAGGCGTTTTACGTTCGGTGATATCATGGGTCGTGCCAATAAACATGCGCTGGTTATCCAGAGTTGTTTCACTGATGCCAAACTCGAGGGGGAAGGTGGCGCCGTCTTTACGTTGCCCCGGCAGGCCATGATTGCCAATTTTTTTCAGGTCAGTCTGCATAATCAGAAAATTATTTTTCTGATTATGGCAGGTATCAGGTATTAATATATTAATGTGTTTCCCAATTATCCCTTCCTCAGTATAGCCAAACATACGTTCCGCAGCGGGATTGAGAGATGCGATCATGCCTTGTTCATTTATGGTTCTGATGCCGTCTAGTGCATTGCTGATAATGGCGCGGGTATGTTGTTCACTGTTGCGTAATTCTGCCGTAATTTCCTGTGCCAGATTCCAGCCGCGCGCACGTGAACTTGCCAGTGACCATATCATGCCGGACAGTAGCAGCGTAATGACCACGCCAACACCGAATACAATCTGTGGCGTATTTTCTTCGCTGGTTCGGTAACCCGGCAGGCTTTTAAAGCTGAGTGCCCAGTGGCGTCCGGCAAATTCAAGCGTGGTCAGGAAGTGGTGATGTGATCCGGGTTTTTGCGGCGAGCCGCGGCTGTTATCCCTGTCATATAGCAGCGTGGTGTCGGGGAGGGTGGCAATATCTGTGTGCGGCTCCTGGTTTTCCTGCAAGCGGGCTGGCGTGTCGAACATTTCAATATCAACGCCCTGGAGCGAGGCGCTGGAGTCGGTGCCATCCATTAAGCTATTGATGTAAAATCCCATGTTGACAAAGCCCATTAAGGCAGCACGACGCTGTTCTACGGTGTTATGCGGCAACACGGTGCGATACACTGGTAAAAAGAGACGGAGCGCGGCTTGTTGGGTGGGCCGTGAGCTAAAGTGATGTGGCCTGTGAAACTGGCCTCGTTGGTATCACGTGCTTGTTCAAGTGCTGCACGGCGTACTGGCTCGCGGCCCAGCTCGGATCCCCGTGAGGTTTCGTTACCGGTGTAGGGGGTTACGTATTCAACAACAAAGTAATCATTGCGGTTTCCGGGAGGGGTGATACGGCGTATGTGCTGTTCGTATTTTTCTTTTTGATCATGCGGCACTCGCCGGGCAAAACTCATGGTCTGTATGCCGGGGTAACGTGTTTGCAACTGCAATGCGTCAATGTAACTTTGCCATTCATCGGCGCCAACATTTTGACTGGCGGTAAACAGGCCTTGTACGCCATGGAGTATTTCAGTATAGGTGTCAAGCCGCCGGATCAGTGGGCGCGTGATGTCGTTGGCGTCTCCCTGAAAGGCAAGGCGCTCTTCACGTTGAATAGCGTTTGTCGCAGTAGTCCATGCAAATACCGACAATATGAGTCCCGCAGTCAGTACGATAAATACCAGGCTATTTGCGGATACGTTGTTATTTTGCACTGTACGTGGATGGCTCTATGTGAGATCAGCGGACGTAAACATTGCTTTTTTGACGGGCTGACAAGCGTCATTTTTTTGTCGATCTTGATCTTTAAGATAGTTATGCAACGCCTGAGCCAAGCGCGATAAGTTTATTATTCCTCTTGGCAGGGCAGTTGTGTTTCTGTCATGATTATAAGTTCGCTTGATAATGTTGTTAGCTATTCAGTGTTGGGGAGCACTAAATTATGTCGCCTGAGTCGTTGTTGATGTGGGCTGTGCCGGGGTTATTGGCGGTGGTTCTGATGGTTTTGGTTGTGCACAGTGCGGTGCGTGGCAGAGAGCCGGAGCAAGCAGGATCACACGAAAAATTAACCCCTTCTCTGCAATCCCTTGGCCTTAACAGCGCTGCATTTTCTAATGAACAGGCCGGGTTAAATACTGCTCCTGCGCCAGTTCAATCAAGCCCGCAAGGGCAGGATGACGTGGGCTATCTGCGGCACACCCTAAGCACCGTTTTTCAGCATTTGGGTGACCAGAATTCACATGTGCGCGCGATTATTGAGACGGTCGCCGAAGGCATTATCGTAGTGAATGATCAGGGGTGCATTGATACATTTAATCCTGCCGCTGAGCAGTTGTTTGGGTATACGGCGCAAGAGGCGTATGGCCAGCCTCTCAGCCGATTACTCCCATCAATTATTACAATGCAACAAGTGCTCAATGTGACTCGAGGTAAGCAGGAAGTAGCGGGTATCCACGCTAACGGTTGTGTTATTGCCATGTCAGTGCGGGTGAGCATGATGCAACTGGATGCCAGGTGTATGTATACCTGCCTGGTGTCAGATATATCTGAACGTAAAGCGGCTGCAGAAAAATTAATGAATGCCGAGGCACGCTACCGTGATCTAGTGGAGACAGCGCATGATCTGGTATGGAGCGTGGATACGCAGGGGCGCTGGATCTATCTGAACAAGGCGGCACGTGATATTTATGGTTATGATCCTGAAGAAATGATCGGCTGCCTGATGAGCGAAGTGCAATCTCCCAAGCATGTGGCGCAGGATGCTGGCGCTTTTGCAGAGCTGCTGAATGGCAAGGAGCTTTTGCATTATGAGACTGTGCATGTTGACCGTAATGGTAAGGCGCACAACTTGAGTTTCAATGCGAAACCCTATGTGGATGCAGATGGAAAAGTGGTGCGCAGCAGTGGCACGGCACGTGACATTACCAAACAAAAAGCCTTTGAGCTGCAGCTCGCCTATCAGGCCGAACATGATTCCCTCACGGGTTTGTTTAACCGCCGTTACTTTCAGCAGGAACTGGAACGGTTGGTGGCGCGTGCCCCCAGTGTCAGGCTAGTTGTCGCCTCAAAATTTAACTTTGAGGTGTGGAGGCGACAATGGTAATACGTTATTCAGAAGCATTTATCGAGCAGGCGTTATTCAAGGTATATTCGCGTGGCAAGCGGACTGTGAAGTCGGTCGCGGAAGAGTTGAACGTCAATTGTCATACGGTAAAAAATTGGATGAAAAGAAAAGAAGCGGGCACGGTCAGCGTGTCGGCGGCAAAGGAGAAACGCCCGCAGGATTGGACAGCTGAGCAGCAGTTGGTGGCGTTGCATGAAACGCACGGCTTATCGGGGGAGTCCTTGCAGGCGTGGTGCCGTGAAAACGGCTTATTTGCCCATCATTTAATCAGCTGGAAAACGGCTTTTTGTGCAGGCATCAAGGTCGCACCAGGTAGCCGTGAAATTCGCGTATTGAAAGATGAGAACGACCAACTCAAGCGTGAGTTGGTCCGCAAAGAGCGTGTATTGGCGGAGGCGGCCGCGTTGCTGATCCTGCAAAAAAAATTCCGCGCGCTCTGGGAGGACGGGGTCAAATGACGTCTCTCGTGGAGCGCGGCCAGATCATCACTTTGGTGCGGGAGGCCATGGATTCCGGCGCACGCCAGGATCGTGCCTGTGCGGTGATCAATCTTAACGAACGCACGTTGCAGCGTTGGCAAGTTGATCGGTCACGCGGCGATCAACGCCCCGCGCGGACGCAAGTGCCGGTAAACCAGCTCAGTGTGCTTGAGCGCACCCATCTGCTGGCGGTGGTAAATTCGGATGAATTCGGCCGCCTGCCGCCGAGTCAGATCGTGCCAATATTGGCGGATCGCGGGGAATATATCGCCTCTGAATCAACGATTTACCGCATTATGAGGGCAGAGGGCCAGCGCCGGCATCGGGGCGCCGAACGGCCCGCGCAACGGCGTCACAAACCGCGTGCGCTCTGCGCCACCGCACCCAACCAGCTGTTCAGTTGGGATATCACCTATCTACCGACGCCGGTGAAGGGACTCTATTTCTATCTGTATTTGTTTATGGATATTTTTAGCCGCAAAATCGTTGGCTGGCAAATTTATGACATTGAAAGCGCCGACCTGGCCGGTGAAGTCATACGCGATATTTGCGCACGAGAATGTATTGCCCCCGATCGGGTGGTGCTGCATTCTGATAATGGCAGTCCGATGAAAGGAGCGGCCATGCTGGCCACGTTGCAAGCGCTGGGTGTCGCGCCTTCGTTTAGTCGACCCTCTGTGAGCAACGATAATCCGTACTCGGAATCGTTGTTTAAGACCTTGAAATATCGGCCGGCCTATCCGCATCAGGCGTTTGAAAGCCTGCTTGCTGCGAGGCAGTGGGTTGGCGTGTTTGTGCAATGGTACAACGAAGAACATCGACACAGCGCCATCAACTTCGTGACCCCCGCAGAGCGCCATGATGGCTTGGACAGCGTGTTGCTACAGAAGCGTGTTACCGTTTATGAAGCAGCAAAACGAAGGCATCCAGAACGTTGGAGCGGGCGCACCCGAAACTGGCAGCCAGTTCTCGTTGTGTATCTGAATCCGGATCAACACATTGCCGAAAAAGACGAGAAAATAAAAGGAGATTTAGAACTTAAAATGGCAGCATGAACGCAAGCATTCAGGCGACAACTAGCTTGACAATTTCCG
>LNFM01000989.1_pt1 | contig 172250 bp, 166 predicted proteins | sample 596031 | NCBI WGS metagenome assembly LNFM01 (sample SAMN04254537, study PRJNA301005) | activated carbon metagenome | isolation source: dual media filters at the Ann Arbor, Michigan drinking water treatment plant | place: USA: Ann Arbor | reverse complement strand
CCGTCTGCTTTTTGCCATTTCGTCACCTGTTTTATATTGAGGGTGATGTTATCACCCATAATCAGGTGGCCAAATTAACTATGCCACTACACACCCTCATAAAAAGGATTTTTCCGCCATGATCAAAACCAGCCTGCTTGTCCGTGTTATTGGCTTGTTGCTGTTACTCTCTTCACCCTTCGCTTCCGCGCTTCCTTACAGCAATCTTTATGTCTTTGGCGACAGCCTTTCCGATAATGGCAATGCTTACCAGTTGACGGGAAGCGCGGTGCCGCCGAGTCCACCGTATGCGCAACGTTTTTCCAACGGACCGGTGGCGGTTGAAGATCTGGCTGCGGCACTGGGAATCGGGCTTTCTCCTTCTGCTCTGGGCGGCACGAACTATGCCGTTGGTGGTGCCACCACAGGAACCGCGAGCTTTATACCCCCTTTGAACGGCACAGGCATAAGCACCCAGGTTGACGCTTTCATGACTGCGTCGCCGGTGTTTGATCCAGCGCGAACCTTGTTCGTTGTGTGGGGCGGACCGAACGATTTCTTTCTCAATCCAACTGCCGCGTCGATTGCTCCCGCAGTGACAAATTTGGCAAATGCCATTACGGCGCTGGCGGGAATGGGGGCCGAGCATATCCTGGTGCCGAACATGCCGGATCTGGGGATGACACCGTTTGGCCTGTCCCTGGGCGCTGCCGGTTCGATCGGGTTGACTGCATTGAGCGTGGGTTTCAATCAAGGGCTGGCGCAGATGCTTGCGCCGCTGGACGCAGTGCTTGCAGCCGATATCGTCCCCTTCGATACCTTCTCTCTGCTTACCGAGGTGCGGCTTAACGCCTCCGTATACGGTTTCACGAATGTCAGCGAGCAATGCCTGGGAAATCCGGCATGCACGGATCCCGATACCTTCCTGTTTTGGGATGGCGTGCATCCGACAGCGCACGGCCATGCCATTCTTGGCGCCAGATTTGCCGAGGCAGTGCCGGAGCCATCAAGTGTTGCGCTGCTTCTGGTGGGTTTAACCGGGATATTCATGCTACGCTGCCGGAAGGAGACGATGGTTGTGTAGATTTGTGTCGCGCTCACAAACTACACGGTCAAAATGAATATTTTTTATTAATTTCATAATGTTATTATTAAGTGCGCGCCTACCAGAGCGGCTCCTGATTTCTTTATATAAAAAAGTTACCTTAAGTTACCAATGTTATGTATATAATACATAACATCAATAAATCTTAATAAGCCCACTATAAATGGATCCTTTACACAACCCTTTTTCTCCCGGTGCGGGCACGCCTCCCCCAGAGCTTGCTGGCCGTGATGACATTCTTAAGCAAGCATTAATGGCTTTAGCCCGAATCAAAAAAGGGAGGGCTGAAAAAAGCGTTTTACTGATAGGACTTCGTGGTGTTGGCAAGACCGTCCTTCTTCACAAAATTTCTGAAATGGCTGAAGAGCAGGGCTACAAGGCGGTAATGATTGAAGCTCACGAGAATAAGACACTTCCTGCTTTACTGCTCCCATATTTGCGAAAAGTGCTTTTTTCTCTCGATACGGGTCAAATGGTTAGCACAAAAGTAAAGCGCGGCTTACGTGTTTTGAAAAGTTTTCTTGGCGGCCTTAGAGTCAAAATAGATGAGGTTGAATTTGGCTTAGATATTGATGCCGAAAGGGGGGCTGCCGATAGCGGAGATTTAGAGGCCGACCTTGCCGAAGTATTTATTGCTTTGGGTGAAGCGGCGCAGGATCGCAATACAGCGGTTGCCATCATTATCGATGAACTTCAATATTTGAGTGAAGAGGAACTTAGCTCTTTGATTATGGCTGTTCACAAAGTGTCGCAAAAGTCATTGCCGTTAGTAGTTATTGGCGCGGGATTGCCTCAGTTAGTAGGAAAGGCCGGGCGTTCAAAGTCTTATGCGGAGCGCCTTTTTGATTACCCGGTGGTTGGGCCGCTGAAAAAAGAAGATGCAAAAAAAGCCCTACAAGAGCCTGTACTTAATGAGGGCGCGTCCTTTACCAATGATGCTCTTGATGAAATTGCCCGGGTGACTGAAGGCTATCCATATTTCCTCCAGGAATGGGGTTATCAGGCCTGGAACATTGCGGAAAAATCCCCTATAGAGCTCGATATTGTTAAGAAGGCAACAGAAGCATCTATTGCACGTTTAGACCAAAGTTTTTTCCGCGTGCGGCTAGATCGTTTAACGCCACGAGAAAAAGACTATTTGAGAGCCCTTGCCGAGCTCGGTTCGGACCCACAAAGATCCGGTGACATTGCTGAAAAACTAGGGGTTGAAGTTAACAGAGTTGCGCCGTTGCGAAATGGACTCATCAAAAAAGGCATGATTTACAGTCCCGCACATGGCGATACCGCTTTCACTGTACCTCTGTTCGAGGCGTTCATGAAGCGCACCATGCCTGACCCTCCGTCACCAAGAAACAAAAAATCCTAGCGGCCTGCCTATCTTGAGCGCTCCCGCCCCTGCATCCACCACCATGCTCGGCGTGAATTTACATAAAAAGCTTGACACTCTGTGCGGCTTTTTTTCAAAACACGCATCCCTTGCATATGCGCTTTTTTCGACCTATAGTTTAGCGACAAGGGCACGACAACATACGATCTATCCCTTGCACATAGTCACACTTGCTGCGCTTAATATGGAGGTCACCATGAAATACCAAGGGATGATGCACAAAAGAATCGTTTCAGGCATTTTTACCGCAACCATTGCACTGGGAGTTTGTTATTCCGCCCAAGCCGCCGAATTCACCTTCGACAGCACCTTCGTTCAAAATGGCACCACCACAGCCGTCACATTTCCGCTCCAGTTCTCCAACGTGCAGCAAAACCAAATCACCGCATATGCGATCCAGAGAAGGCCTCAAGGCTCCACCGTGTGGACTGACGTGACGCAATTGGGCTGCGGTGTATCTTCATCGTACTCAATGGTATCGAGCTTTATCGCCAGCTCAAGCGGCATCAACGGCAATTTTGTCGCCACCTGTGGCTCCGGCGTCAATGCAGGTGATGCGGCCCGGGTGTCGGTCACCATCAATCCGCAGCAGCCGCTGATATTGGTCGCTGGTCCTCGCACATTGGCATCAAACAGCACCACCAAACTAGCCTGGTTGCACAGCGGGGGGTATTTTCAATGCCAACCGTATACGCTTAACAATCAACACCCCGTCTGGAATCCAGGCAATTTTGCTTTGACAAGCCAGATTTCAACATCGACACAGGGCGACATCAGCCTGGTGGCATCGTCTTCGCCAAAGACTGTATCTTTCGCCTTGCAATGCATCCCATCCACCTTCGGGTTCAACATACCACCCGTGGCCGTGGTGAACGTGACGGTAAACTAACTCACCCCAGCAAAACTGGGTATTGCCTCAACGTAGGGTGCGCCATGCGCACCCTACATTTATATAACACCATTCATGCCCCCCTTTTTTATGCCTCCCCCTTTGGTTATGCTGTGGGTGATTTTCAACTAAACCACCAGGTAAATCTCCTTTGAACATAGAGCAAAATAGCCGCATCGCTGCCTGGGGTGTGGTCGCACTATTATTGTTTATAGCGCTTAACAACCACCTTCTTCCGGCGCTGCTGGCGGGATTGCTTGTACATGAACTGGTTCATCTGCTCGCTCCGCGCATCCGGATAAAACAGCTGCAAGGCGGCAAAGCCAAGCTCGCGGTGATTGCCCTGATTGCCGCCTTGGTCGTTGGCGGACTCACGGCGTTGATCGTTGGGGCGGCAGTGTTCTTCCGCAGCGATGCCGAAAACATTCCCATGCTTCTACAAAAAATGGCCGAGATTCTGGAAAGCTCCAGAGCCATGTTGCCGGTCTCACTGGTGCACTATCTGCCAACCGATGTGGGCGCGCTCAAAGATACCGTTGTGCATTGGCTGAAAGAGCATGCCGGTGAGTTGCAAACGGTGGGAAAAGAGACGGGGCGCATGATGGCGCACATTCTGATCGGCATGATCATCGGCGCGATAATTTCGCTCAGGGAAGTAACAGAGGGCCACATACATGGACCGTTCGCATCCGCGCTCATCGAACGCGCGTCGCGCCTTGGTGCATCGTTCCGCAGGGTGGTTTTCGCGCAGGTGAGAATTGCCGCGCTCAACGCGACTTTTACCGGGATTTATCTGGCAGTTATCCTGCCTTTGGCTGGCGTTGATTTGCCGCTGGTCAAAACGATGATAGCGCTCACCTTCCTGCTCGGACTCCTGCCTGTAATCGGGAATCTTTTGTCAAACACCATCATTGTCATTGTAAGCCTGAGCCTATCAGTTAATGTTGCACTCGGTTCTTTGGCATTCCTGATTGTGATCCATAAGCTGGAATATTTTCTTAACGCGCGCATAGTCGGAACGCAGATACGGGCATCGGCCTGGGAATTACTGCTGGCGATGCTTGTAATGGAATCCATTTTCGGATTAATAGGCGTGGTAGCCGCGCCCATTTACTATGCCTATATCAAGGACGAGCTGGCGGCGAGAAAGCTGATTTAGCGCGCGAAAAATTCCGCTCAAAAGCGTAAGGCCTCATCCAGCGTCTTGCGTAGCGTATCTGGATCCTGCGCGCCACTCTCGCCATTAACAACGCCCAAACGGTGGCCATCACGCGCAAACAATATCAGGGAAGCGCTGGGCGCCTGGTGCTTTTCGGCAAAGGCCATCCCTTGCTTGGTGTTGGCATCGGCGACACGAAACTCTATCCGGTCCGCGTATTCGCCCCGCACCTTATCGACCATCGACATGAGGTTCATGCTTTGCACGCCCTCCTTGTCATGCACCACCACCACAACATTCTTCCCCTGGCCGATAACGGATAAATCCTCGCTGAAACCACGGGGCAGTTTAACCACCACAAACGCAAATGCTGCCAAGAACAGCAACAATGTCAGCCATTTTGACCAGGGCTTATTTATCTTTTTCGCATCACTCACAGCTCATCCCTCTAAAATTGAACAACACGCGACATGCTGATAGGGCCTGTCAACGCACCCTGCGCATCAACAATACCCCCGCCACAAAAAACGCTGCCACGGGAAACGCAGCGCTGAACAACGGGTTCATGTCATACACCAGGCCAACATAGCCGAAGGTTTGGTTGAACAGGTAAAACCCGATGCCTACCAGTGCGCCGACCAGTATCCTCTGTCCTATTCCTACCGAACGCAGCCCCCCAAAGACGAAGGGGATGGCGAGGAACACCATCACGCCGGTGGCAAGTGGCGAGATGATCTTTTTCCAGAAGGCGAGCTCGTAACGCTCGGCGCTCAGGCCATTGTCATGCAGATAATCAATGTACTTATACAACCCCCATGCCGAGAGCTTTTCGGGTTTGACCGCCACAACGCCAAGCACCGTGGGACTAAGCAGCGGACCCCATTCCGCGCGCGGCAGGTGATCCGTGCTCACACCAGTTTCGCTGATCGTGCTGCGCTCCACATCCTGCAACAGCCATTTGCTGTTCTGATACGAGGCCGCACTTGCATGAGTCACTACCTGCAGGCGTTGCCTGGAATCAAAATCATAGACCGAAATATCACGCAGATTGCTGTCAGGAAGAATATCGCGGACATGAATAAAGCTCTGTCCATCGCGCGCCCAAAAGCCGGTTTGCGTTTTCAGGGATATGCGCTCCGCGAGCGCGCTGGAGCGCATGGTTTGGGCGTATTGTTCAGCTTTTGGGGCTATCCATTCACCAACAATCACGGCTGCAAGCATGAGCAGCACGCCCACCTTCATAACCGACAAAATAATCCGCGCCATGGAGACACCTGCGGCGCGTACCACGATCAACTCACTGTTGCTGGCGAGCGTACCGAGACCAATCATACTGCCTATCAAAGCCACTGGTGGAAATAATTGGTAGATAAGGCTGGGCAGGGTGAACAGCACATACAGCGCGGCCTGTGGCAAGCCGTAGCTGCCCTTGCCGACGGAATCCATCTCGCCAACAAAATTGGCGAAACAAAACAGCGCCAGGAATACCAGCATCACCACGACGGTATGACTGGCGACGATCACGCCGATATAGCGGTCGATTATTTTCATGATCTCATTGCCGCCCGGCCTGTGGCTGTAGCGAAAAACCACTTAATCCCCACCTGCTGCAACAACAAGGCCGCAATACCCAACAGCAGCAGGCCATGCACCCACCACAGACCGATCCCGGCAGGCACCACACCACGCTCCAGCCATGCGCGCGCGACGCCTAGCAGGTTGTTATACACCACGTAAATCAGTATCCCGGCAAACAGCTTGGCATAACGGCCCTGACGCGGATTGCTGCGGCTTAACGGCACTGCCAGCAGGGCCAGCAGCACGGCGGAGACGGGCATGGCGATACGCCACTGAATCTCCGCATTCGCGCCCGGCTCGGTTGATTGCCTTAATGCCTGCGTCGGAACTGCCGCCAATTGGCGCATCGTGGGATCCACCGCCTTTTCCTCGATACGCACGGCATGTTCTTTATACTGGACGATCTTGAAATCGGCATAGCCGGGCACGCCTTCGTAGCGATACCCATTCACCAGTACAACAAACCGGTCGCCTGTTTTGGGATCGGTACGCTGATAAGCGCTGGGCGCCGTGATAATGGTTTGCTTGCCCTTCTTCTCGCTCTGGATAAACACGTTGTTCATCGTTCGCCGGTCTGGCGCGAGTCCCTCGACGTAGACGATCAAATCCCCGCTGCTGGATTCCCTGAAGCTGCCGGGTGTGATGGTGCTGATGTCCGAAGCCGTTTTGGCGCGATCCATGAGCTGATAGCTGCGCTCCTCGGCCCATGGCCCCGCATACAGCGACACCCCGGCCACGAGCACCGCGAACAGCAGGCCAACCCCAAGGATATTCCTCAGCATTCTCCCCGGCCCCACCCCACAGGCGGCCAGAGCAGTCATTTCGCTGTCTTTATACAATCGTCCAAAGGCGAGCATGATGGACAGATAGAGGGCCAGCGGCAGCAGCAGCACCATGGCATTCAGCGATTTCAATGAGAGCAGCTCGATCACCATGCTGGCGGGCAAGGCGCCCGCGTCGGCCTCGGTCAGGAAACGCACAAAACGATTGCTGACGTAAATGAGCGACAATACGCCTGTCACCGCCAACAGTGTTTGCAACACTTCCTTCAACAAATAACGTTCAATTATCAACAGCTCATACCCGAAAAATATGTTTTCTATATGGAAAAAGTGAATATTTCAGGTAAACTTGAAATCAGACCTGTTTTTATAAAGTTTTCCTTATAGCTGCTGCTAGCAGCATAAGCATCAAACGTCAAAGAAATACAATTATCCACTGGTTTATGGTCATTTGTCTTTAGGAGTTCGGCATGGAGTTCACAGTAAAAAGCGGCGATCCCGAAAAACAGCGCACAGCCTGCATCGTAATGGGGGTTTTCGAGCCACGGCGGCTCTCCCCTGTGGCGGAGAAGCTGGATGACATCACCGGCGGCTATTTATCCAAACTGATCCGGCGCGGCGACCTAGAGGGCAAAATCGGCCAGACACTGCTGCTGCACGATGTCCCGAATACGCTATGCGACCGCATCCTGCTGATCGGTTGCGGGCGCGAGCGCGATCTGGGCGACACCCAGTATCGCAAAATCGTCACCACCGCCGTCAACACTCTGAATGAGATCGGTGCGATGGAGGCCGTGTGCTACCTCACCGAACTGCACATTAAACAGCACGATGTGCCGTGGAAAGTCCGCCAGACGGTGGAGGCCGCGCAAAACGCCCTGTACCGTTTCGATCAACTCAAAAGCAAAAAGGACACCGAGCGGCGACCGTTGCGCAAACTGGTGCTGAGCGTGCCGAGCCGCCGCGATCTAACGGAGGGCGAACGGGCGCTGGAGGTCGGGCTCGCTATTGCCGCGGGCGTGACGTTGACCAAAGACCTGGGCAATCTGCCCGCCAACATTTGCACACCCACCTACCTTGCCGAGCAGGCTAAGGATCTTGGCAAGCGTTACAAGAACATCAAAGTCGACGTGCTTGAAACCGCCGACATGGAAAAGCTCAAAATGGGCTCGCTGTTATCCGTGTCGCACGGCAGCGATCAACCGCCGAAGCTGATCACACTGGAATACAGCGGCGGTAAAAAGCATGACAAGCCCGTGGTGCTGGTCGGCAAGGGCGTCACCTTCGATTCCGGCGGCATTTCAATCAAGCCCGCCGACAAAATGGACGAAATGAAATACGACATGTGCGGCGCGGCCAGCGTGCTGGGCACCTTGTCCGCCGTGGCCGAAATGAAATTGCCCATCAACGTGGTCGGCATCATCCCTGCCACGGAAAACCTGCTCAATGGCCAGGCCACCAAGCCAGGCGATATCGTCACCAGCCTGTCCGGCCAGACCATCGAGATCCTTAACACAGACGCGGAAGGCCGTTTGATCCTGTGCGACGCGCTGACCTATGCCGAACGCTATGAGCCGGATGCAGTCATCGACATCGCCACACTCACCGGCGCCTGCGTCATTGCCCTCGGCAGGCACGCCAGCGGCCTCCTGAGCAATCACAGCCCATTGACACACGACCTGCTCAACGCTGGCAAGGCCAGCGGCGACCGCGCCTGGGAACTACCCCTGTGGGACGAATACCAGGATCAGCTCAAAAGCAACTTTGCCGACATGTCCAACGTCGGCGGGCGCGAGGGCGGCACCATCACCGCCGCCTGCTTCCTGGCGCGCTTCACCAAGAAATTCCACTGGGCGCACCTCGACATCGCCGGCACCGCCTGGCTGTCAGGCGACAAGAAAGGCGCCACAGGCCGGCCCGTGCCGCTGCTGACACAGTATTTGATGGATAAGTGTGCGGAAAAGCGGGTATAGGCGAACCCTCAAAGCAACGCCGCATGGCGTGTTTTGGGGCGCAACCCGGAGGGACGGGGCCGGTTTTGCGCAGTGCGGCGTCACGTTTCGCTCATGTGCACTACGCCCAGCGTTCCTTGCTCTGCGCCTCCTGTATATGAAGGGCGGCCTCCGTCGCAGGGATGATTTATTCACAGGCAGGCTCTGAAAATGACCCGCATCGACTTCTATATCCTCCCCGACGCGCAGGTGCAAAGCAGACCGTTGCTCGCCTGCCGCCTGGCGGACAAGGCCTACCGGCTGGGCCATCGCGTTTATATCCACACTGAATCTCAGGAGCAGGCCGCCTACATGGATGATTTGCTGTGGACATTCAGCCAGGGCAGTTTTCTGCCTCATGCGCGGGTGGAAGCAACCGGTGAACCACCGCCGATCTTGATCGGCCATGACGCCGATCCGTTGGCCGGCACGGATGTGTTAATCAATCTGGCGGGCAGCGTACCGCCATTTTTCAGCCGTTTCGAGCGTGTCGCGGAAATTGTCGATCAAAGCGATGCGCAAAAACAGGTGGCGCGAGAACGTTACCTCTTTTATCGTGATCGCGGTTATGCTTTGCAGTCGCATAACGTTCCAGCACCAGGCATTGAGACATGACAGAAAACGCCAAACTTGATGACGATCTTCCGCTACTTGAAGATGTGGTCATTCCTGGCCAGATACTCGTCAGCCCATCTCCAGCGCCCGTTCTCTCGCCCGCTTTGCTTGATGAACTGACGATGGATTTGCAGCGCGAGCTTGCCTGGCAGATCGAGGAATCGCTGGACAGTGCCGTCCGCGCCACCCTGCCGCAGGTCACTGCGACGCTGAAAGAAAGCCTCCGCGCCCATCTCAACGTGCGCGTGCCAGAGATTATCGAGGCGACGCTCAACAAAAGGAATCAGCTGTCAGGGGTCAGCGCACAGCAACCGCACGCTCCCGAAAATCAAGATTTCAAAACCCAACACTCAATACAACCACAGAAAGACGGCATGGACAAAAGCTACAACCCAAACACCCTAGAACAGCGCTGGTACCAGATCTGGGAACAGCACGGCCACTTCACCCTATCGGGCGAAGGTCCATCCTATTGCATCATGATCCCGCCACCCAATGTGACAGGGACTCTGCACATGGGACACGCCTTTCAGGACACGCTGATGGATGCGCTGATCCGCTACCACCGCATGAAGGGCGACAATACGCTATGGCAGGCGGGCACCGATCACGCCGGCATCGCCACCCAGATGGTAGTGGAGCGCCAGCTCGCCGCTCAAGGCAAGACCCGCCATGACCTGGGGCGCGAGGCATTCATCGACCAGGTGTGGCAATGGAAGGAAGAATCCGGCAGCACCATCACCCGCCAGTTACGGCGCCTAGGCGCCTCTCCCGACTGGTCGCGCGAACGCTTCACCATGGACGAAGGCCTGTCGCATGCCGTCACCGAGGTATTTGTGCGCCTCCACGAAGAAGGGTTGATCTACCGTGGCAAGCGCCTGGTGAACTGGGACCCCGTGCTGCACACCGCCGTCTCCGACCTGGAAGTTGTGGCCCAAGAGGAAGACGGCCACATGTGGCACATCCGTTATCCGCTCGCCGATGGCAGCGGCCATCTGGTGGTGGCCACGACCCGTCCCGAGACCATGCTCGGCGATGCGGCGGTGGCGGTTCATCCCACCGACGAACGCTATTGGCTATTGATCGGAAAGGAGATCGAGCTCCCGCTCACCGGGCGCCGCATTCCCATCATCGCTGATGAATACGTCGACCCGGCGTTCGGCACCGGCTGCGTGAAGATCACCCCCGCGCATGACTTCAACGATTATGCCGTGGGACAACGCCACAACCTGCCGCAAATCAACATCTTTACCATTGACGCACGCATCAATGATGCCGCGCCGCAACAGTACGTTGGCCTCGACCGTTTCGAAGCACGCAAACGCATCGTCGCCGACCTTGAAAGAACCGGCCTGCTGGAAAAGATCGACAAGCACAAACTCATGGTGCCGCGCGGCGACCGTTCACATGCCGTGATCGAGCCTTTACTCACCGACCAGTGGTATGTGAAAGTCGCGCCCCTCGCCGAGCCCGCCATCAAGGCCGTGGAAAACGGCGAGATCCGCTTCATCCCGGAAAACTGGAGCCGTACCTATTTCGACTGGATGCACAAGATCGAGGATTGGTGCATCTCACGCCAGATCTGGTGGGGACACCGCATCCCCGCATGGTACGACGATAACGGCAATATTTACGTTGGCCGCAACGAGCAGGAAGTACGCATCAAACACAACCTGGACGATAGCATTACACTCAAGCAAGACGAAGACGTGCTCGACACCTGGTTTTCCTCCGCGCTGTGGCCCTTCTCCACGCTGGGCTGGCCGGAACAGACCCCGGAACTCAAGAGCTTCTACCCCACCAATGTATTGGTCACCGGCTTCGACATCATCTTCTTCTGGGTAGCGCGCATGATCATGATGGGCCTCAAGTTCACCGGCGAGGTGCCGTTCCGCGAGGTCTATGTCACCGGCCTGGTGCGCGATGTCGAAGGCCAGAAGATGTCCAAGTCGAAGGGCAACGTGCTCGACCCCATCGACCTCATCGACGGCATCGACCTGGAAGCGCTGGTTGCCAAGCGCACCAGCGGCCTCATGCAACCCGGTATGGCGGCCAAGATCGAAAAAGCCACACGCAAGCAATTCCCCGGCGGCATCGCCGCCCATGGCACGGATGCGCTGCGCTTCACCCTCGCCAGCCTCGCCTCCACCGGACGTGACATCAAGTTCGACCTGGGGCGCACCGAGGGCTACCGCAACTTCTGCAACAAACTGTGGAACGCCGCGCGCTATGTGTTGATGAACACCGAAGGGCATGACTGCGACGCACAGGGAAGAGCGACAGCGAAGGGTTCTGCTAGTGTCGCGGGAGGCGGGATGCCGGGAGCGACCGGGCAGAACGGCGGCGATCTGGAATTAAGCCTCGCCGACCGTTGGATCATATCGCGCCTGCAAAACGCAGAGCAGGCCGTGATCGATGCCATCGAAAACTACCGCTTCGACCTCGCCGCTCAGGCGATCTACGAATTCACCTGGAACGAATACTGCGATTGGTATCTGGAGCTTTCCAAGACCGTCCTCGCCGCCAACAGCAGCTCAGAGGCCGCTCAACGAGGCACGCGCCGCACCCTGGTGCGCGTACTGGAAACCCTGCTGCGCCTCGCCCATCCGTTGATGCCCTTCATCACCGAGGAAATCTGGCAGCGCGTTGCGCCACTGGCAGGCCAGCAAGGCGACACCATCATGTTGCAGCCCTACCCTGTCCCGCAGCCGGAAATGATCGACACAGAAGCCGTCGCCGAAATGGAATGGGTCATGAACTTCATCAATGGCGTGCGCCAAATCCGCAGCGGCATGAACATCGCCCCCGGTAAACCGCTACCCGTACTGCTGCAAAACTGCACAGCACAGGATGAATCGCGCGTGGCAACCAGCCTTCCATACCTGATAAGCCTTGCCAGGCTCGAATCCATCACGGTACTGGAACCCGACGCCGAAGCACCCGAGTCCGCCACGGCATTGATTGGCGAAGTGAAGCTCCTCATCCCCATGGCAGGCCTGATCGACAAACAAGCCGAACTCACCCGCCTCACCAAAGAAATGGATAAACTCCACAAAGACGTGGAAAGAGGCGAAATCAAACTCGCCAACCCCAGCTATGTAGAACGCGCCCCGGCGGATGTGGTAGAAAAGGAACGGCAGCGAGTAAGCGAAATGCGCTCGGCGCTGGAAAAACTCGAAGAACAGAGGAAAAAGATAGAGGCATTGTGAATTAGGGGGCAGTCAAGATAAGATGACTAGCCGTTAGAACCCGCTCAAGATCTCACTTGTATAGGGACGAACTCAAAACGCTCACATACTCCGTGTATGTTGCGCTTTTTCGTTCGCCCCTTTATTACCGGGGCCTTGCACTGCACCCCTTGATCGAGATCTTGAACAGGTTCTTAGAGACTACATGTACTTTCAGAGAAAATTTTAAAGGGGAAGAAAATTCATGAAAAAACTAATCGCAATCGCTCTTTTCCTAGCCGCCACCGCTTCCGGCAGCCTATCCGGACAGGCGCTGGCAGCCAATAACCCTATAGCCAACCCCAACGTTATCAACCTCAACTCACAAGCGTGGCTGGGTAATTTCAAGCTGGATCAAAAACAGTTAACCTCGGTAAAAGCCGCCGTGGAAAGGGCGCTCGATGCACCTATCGACGTGGAACAGCAGTGCGGCGAAGAGACGGGCCTTTGTGTAGTCCGCTCTGCGCGCGAGTGGATTTATGAGGGCGTCAAATACCGGAAGATTGTCATTCATCTCCACACCATAGGAGATGCTGCTGGCGCAGCTCGTCAAATCGACGGCAAATGGACCGAAATCACCATCAAATAAATCAATGTTCCCGCGTTGCCCGGAACTCGATGTCCGGCCAACGCTCCTTGGTCAGCTCCAGATTGACGCGGGTGGGGGCGATATAGGTCAGGTCACCCGCGCCGTCCAGGGCCAGGTTGTCGCGCGCTTTGGCACGAAATTCTTCGAGCTTTTTGGGGTCATCGCAACTGATCCAGCGCGCGGTGGCCACCTGCACGTTTTCGAAGCTGCATTCCACGCCGTATTCATGCTTCAGGCGGTAAGCCACCACATCAAATTGCAACACGCCAACGGCACCCAGAATCAGGTCGTTGCTATTAAGGGGGCGGAACAATTGCGTCGCCCCCTCTTCACAAAGCTGGAGCAGCCCCTTTTGCAGGGCCTTCATGCGCAATGGGTCGCGTAGCCGGGCACGGCGAAACAGTTCTGGGGCAAAATGAGGGATGCCGGTAAACTTGAGATCCTCGCCCTGGGTAAAAGTGTCACCGATCTGGATGGTGCCATGATTGTGCAGGCCGATAATGTCACCGGGATAAGCATCCTCGACATGCTCACGCTCGCGTGCCATGAAGGTAATGGCATTGGAAATCTGCACATCGCGGCCAATGCGCACCTGGCGCATTTTCATGCCCGTGGTAAAACTGCCCGAGCATACGCGCATGAAGGCGATGCGGTCGCGGTGCTGCGGGTCCATATTGGCCTGTATTTTGAATACGAAGCCACTGAATTTTTCCTCCAGCGGTGACACCTCACGCGTCGTCGTTTCACGCGGCAGCGGCGGCGGCGCATACTCAACAAAGGCATCCAGCAGTTCCTTGACACCAAAGTTATTGATCGCGGAACCAAAGAACACCGGGGTCAGCCTGCCTTCCAGGAAAGCCTGTTTATCAAAGGTATTGCTCGCGCCACGCACCAGTTCAATTTCGTCGCGGAACTCGCCCGCCAGACTCCCAAGCAGATCATCCAGGCGCGGATTGTCCAGCCCCTCGATCACCTCGCCCTCTTTGATCTTGCCGCCATGAGTGGCGCTGAACAGGTGCACGCAATCGTGGTACAGATCAAACACGCCCTTAAAACCCTTGCCCATGCCGATCGGCCAGGTAATGGGCGCGCAGCGGATCTTCAACACCTCTTCCACCTCGTCGAGCAGATCAATGGGGGGGCGGCCTTCGCGGTCGAGCTTGTTGATGAAGGTGATGATCGGCGTATCACGCAAGCGGCACACCTCTATCAGTTTGATGGTGCGCTCTTCAACACCCTTGGCGCTATCGATCACCATCAGCGCGGAATCCACCGCCGTCAGGGTGCGGTAGGTATCCTCGGAGAAATCCTCATGCCCAGGCGTATCGAGCAGATTGATGATCGCGTCCCGGTAGGGGAACTGCATCACTGATGACGTCACCGAGATGCCGCGCTGCTTCTCCAATTCCATCCAGTCGGAGGTGGCATGGCGCGCGGCCTTGCGGCCTTTCACCGTACCGGCGAGCTGGATCGCGCCGCCAAATAACAGCAGTTTCTCGGTGAGCGTAGTCTTACCCGCATCGGGGTGAGAAATAATGGCGAAGGTGCGGCGGCGCGCCGCCTCTTGGGCAATGATAGACATCTTGTAAGAACCGGCTTGACTGGGCTGACAGGTGCGGAATGCTGGCAATGAAAAAACAATAAGGGCTGAGATCTATAGCAACCCTTTGATTTTACGGCAAACGCCGCTCGGAGTCGAACCGAAGGCCAAGGGATTTTAATTCTATTTCTATTTCAAAACGCCAGTAATTACGTAGGGTGCGTCCCACGCACCAATGATTGTGGTGCGTGGGACGCACCCTGCGGTTTCACTCTATTGATTTAGAAATGGAAATAAGAGCCTAGGCCGGGTTAACAACATAAAAATTATATCACAACATTTCACCATACACCCCTATGTGATGTCATGCCGCCGGCATTTCGTGCGTGCTCCCGGTTCATCCCTCATGAAATTATCCATAAGTTTTTTCTAATATACCCCTAAAGCTCCTGTTCCACCCTGCCGATACTTCATTTGAGGAGGAACACTTAAAGTTTAAAGACCGCCACGCAGACCCTTTATAAGGAAGCTCTGAATAATTCCATCCTGGAATTCTCAGAGCACGAAAAGCATAGTGTGATTTTTACTTTTCTGCATTTTTCAATCACTTGACATGATTGCAAAATGCCGACACATCCGTGTACCGAGGAACCTCTGATTAAATCAGAGGTTCCTCAAAACCCATCAGCTACATATTGACGCCAACGGAAAGGCCGCTGTCATTGCCATGTGAGGTTGCGTTATGACCAAATCGATACACCTGTTTGGCACACTGAGCGTCTGCTTATATCTGGCCGTCAGCACACCCGCCCTTGCCGTCGAGCCATTCGTTCTGAATTGGCAGCAGCAAAAAGGCAGTCTGACTGGTCAGGCCGACTTTAGGTGCAACATGGGCGTTGCCGATGCGGGACAGGGGTGCAGTACGACCGGGAGTAGCGGCTTTGGCAATTACAGCGACCCTGACAAGACACCCTTCCTTCAAGAGATCGTCACGGGCGCTGATGGGAAAAGCTATTATCACATCATCATGGGCAGCGTCGACAGCAGTGGAAATCCGATCGTGCCGAGCGCCGCGACTCAGTCCACCATCCCCTTCGCCCAGGAGGTATACATCGCACGGCAATCCGGTTTCAGCGCAAATTGTGTTGCGGAAAACTGCTCGTTCAGCGGTGGCGATATCAACGGCTTCACGGGCGGCGGCAATGGTTTTGATCCGCTCAAAAACAACATGACCTCCGCCAGCACAGGCAACCGTACTGGATTTCCTACCAGAGTGCTTATGAAAGATATCCTGAACGACGGCCAGATATCGCAGGTGTTTCTGAAAGACACCTTGGCCGACAAGCCGACGATTACACAGACCATCACCTCGAAAGACGCGGGCGGCATAACCAACATGACAGCCCAATTTTCGATCGATATGAGCAATAGCAAGTATAACGATAATACCAAGGCCGGTTTGATAACCAATAAACTTACCTTCGCCGGTGCCAATGCCAATATTCCTGGAAATTTCGACACCAATGGGCCAGATAATAGCTTTGTGACAGCCAACACACAAATAGGTAAAACCAATGTCACTGGCGGGCGCTATACCTTTGTCGAGGGATCGGCAGGAGACAGCGATACTTTTGGGCAAGGAACCTATACTTATGTAACCGGGGACGATGCGGCCGCCAACCTGGACTGGAATGCCTTCCGCAATGAGGCAGAGAACCCTCTGCGGTACGGCACTTCAACAACAACGCGCAACAGATCTGGAGACATCTGCAAATCCAGCACCATCGGCTCGGTGCCTACGGGATGCTAACCCGCAGGCAGTAATTCTACAGCAGAGTATCGCAGGGTGCGTCCCACGCACCATAATCATTGGTGCGCAAGGCGCACCCTACCTATACATCCCCCCGAACCCCACAATCCCCGGCGATCAGGTTATAATTTCACTCTGATCACTAATCAATAGCTATAAAAATGCCTACGACACCACGCAAGATCCTCGTCACCAGCGCTTTGCCCTACGCCAACGGGCCGATCCATCTCGGCCATCTGGTGGAATATATCCAGACCGATATCTGGGTACGCTTTCAAAAAATGCAGGGCAACCAGTGTATTTATGTGTGTGCCGATGATGCCCACGGCACGCCGATCATGCTGCGTGCCCAGCAGGAGGGCATTGCACCGGAGGCACTGATCGAACGCATTGGCCAGGAGCACCGCGCGGATTTTGCGGGCTTCGGCATCGGGTTTGACAATTATTACTCAACACACTCGCCAGAAAACCAATCTTTCGCAGGGCTGATCTACCAGCGTCTGCGCGAGGCGGGCCATATCTCCACGCGCACCATCACCCAGGCCTTTGACCCGGTCAAGAACATGTTTCTGCCGGACCGCTTTATCCGTGGCGAGTGTCCGCGCTGTGCGGCCAAGGATCAGTACGGCGACAGTTGCGAGGTGTGCGGCGCGACGTATTCTCCGACGGATCTGAAAAACCCGGTCTCTGCACTTTCCGGCGCGACGCCGGTTGAGAAAGAATCCGAGCACTATTTCTTCAAGCTGAGCGATTTTGAGCCGATGTTGCGCAACTGGACACGCGGTGGCGCACTGCAACCTGAAATTGCCAACAAACTCGATGAATGGTTCGAAACGGGTTTGCAGGATTGGGACATCTCGCGTGACGCGCCCTACTTCGGTTTCGAGATCCCAGATGCACCTGGAAAATACTTTTACGTATGGCTGGATGCGCCGATCGGCTACATGGCGAGTTTCAAGAACCTGTGCGACCGGGAAAACCATAGTTTTGACGACTACTGGGAGCGGGACAGCGAGGCAGAACTGTATCACTTCATCGGCAAGGATATCGTCTACTTCCACTCCCTGTTCTGGCCCGCCATGCTGGAGGGCGCCGGTTTCCGCAAGCCCACGGCAATCTTCGCGCACGGTTTTCTTACCATCAACGGCCAGAAGATGTCCAAATCGCGCGGCACGTTCATCAAGGCGCGCACCTATCTGGATCATCTCGATCCCGAGTATCTGCGCTATTACTTCGCGAGCCGGATCAGCAACCGCGTAGAGGATATCGACCTCCAATTCGATGACTTCGTGCAGCGTGTCAATGCCGACCTCGTAGGCAAGGTAGTGAATATCGCCAGCCGCTGCGCGGGGTTCATCACCAAGCGCTTCAATGGCCGCCTGTCGGCCTACTGTAGCGAAGGCGGTTTATATGAGGTGTTTTCGGGCGCAGGCAAGAATATCGGTGAACTTTACGAGGCACGCGAATACAGCCGGGCCGTACGCGAGATCATGGCGCTGGCGGACCGCGCCAACCAGTATATCGACGAAAAACAGCCGTGGGTGATCGCCAAGCAGCCCGAGCGCGAGACTGAACTGCAGAATGTGTGCAGTGTTGGCATCAACCTGTTCCGGGTGCTGATGATCTACTTGAAACCTATTTTGCCTGAGATGGCGGCCAAGGTTGAGGCATTCCTGGATATTCCTGAACTCGCATGGAAAGACCTCCACACTCCGCTAACAGGCCACCCTATCAACACCTTTATCCCGCTTATGACGCGTGTGGAGAAAGATAAAATCGACGCCATGCTGGCCAGCGAAAAACCAGCGGAACCCGTTGCCGCAAGCGCGATCCAAACACAGAAGAGCGCGGAACGGGCTGGTGCGCTGGCGAGTGATCCGGTCAACGCGACGATCAATTTTGAGGACTTCGCCAAGATCGACCTGCGCATAGCACGCATCGTCAGTGCCGAACACGTAGAGGGCGCGGAAAAGCTGCTCAAACTGACACTGGATCTGGGCGGTGAGACACGCACCGTGTTTGCGGGCATCAAATCAGCTTATGTTCCCGAAAACCTGGCAGGGAGGTTGACGGTGATGGCCGCCAACCTCGCGCCACGCAAGATGAAGTTCGGTGTCTCCGAAGGCATGGTGCTGGCAGCCGGGCCGGGCGGAAAAGACATCTTTCTGCTCTCGCCCGATGAGGGCGCACAGCCGGGAATGCGGGTGAAATAGACCTAAAACCAATGCTTAAACTTACAGGCATCACAGTAGGGTGCGCCGTGCGCACCATGGCCCGACAAATAAATTTGGTGCGCACGGCGCACCCTACATGGTATTAGCCGAGCAGATACTATGACAGAATACCTGCCCATCCTTGTCAGCACCGTGCTGGTAAACAATTTCGTGCTGGTGAAATTTCTCGGCCTGTGCCCGTTCATGGGTGTGTCAAAGAAACTGGAAACTGCCACGGGCATGGGGCTGGCCACCACGTTCGTGCTCACGCTGTCCTCGATAAGCAGTTACCTGGTCAATGAATACCTGCTCGCGCCGCTGGGGCTGGAATATCTGCGCACCATCGCCTTCATCATGGTGATCGCGGCGGTGGTGCAGTTCACCGAGATGGTGGTTCACAAGACCAGCCCGGTGCTGTATCAGCTGCTGGGTATCTTTCTGCCGCTGATCACGGTCAACTGCGTGGTATTGGGTGTGGCGCTGCTCAACGTGCAGGAGCAGCATGGTTTTCTCCAGTCCGCGCTGTACGGCTTCGGCGGCGCTGTTGGCTCGTCCCTGGTGCTGATTATGTTCGCCGCGATGCGTGAACGCATCATCGTCGCCGACGTGCCTGTGGCCTTCAGGGGACCAGCGATTGCGCTGGTGACGGCGGGGCTGATGTCGATGGCATTCATGGGTTTTTCAGGCCTGGTTCGAGGATAGCGGGTGTTCGTAGCAATCATTGCGTTAGGCGCCCTGGCGGCCGCGTTCGGCCTGATACTGGGCTATGCCGCGATCCGCTTCAAGGTCGAGGGCGACCCGCTTGCCGAGAAGATCAACGCCATCCTGCCCCAAACCCAGTGCGGCCAGTGTGGCTATCCAGGCTGCCGCCCCTATGCCGAGGCGATAGCCAGGGGCGAGGCGGACATCAATCAGTGCCCGCCCGGCGGTGAGGCCGGCGTCGTCAAGCTGGCCGATCTGCTGGGCCGCGACCCCAAGCCGCTGAGCGCGGAACACGGCCAGGTCAAACCCAAGATGGTGGCGGTTATTGATGAGTCCATCTGCATCGGCTGCACACTGTGCATCCAGGCCTGCCCGGTGGATGCGATCCTTGGCGCGGCCAAGCAAATGCACACCATCATCGCCAAGGAGTGTACCGGCTGTGAGCTGTGTGTCGCACCCTGCCCCGTAAACTGCATTGAGATGGTGCCGCTCAAACCGGACATCGCGCACTGGACATGGACATTCCCCGATGAGCAACCGCAACCGCCCGCTCTGAAAGGCGCACAGGGGTGATCCGGCGCCTTTGGAAATTCAACGGCGGCGTCCATTTGCCAGCGCACAAAGAGGAATCCGCCAGCCACCCGGTGCGGCGAGCCCCTCTGCCCAAGCGGTTGATCCTGCCGCTGCACCAGCATATCGGTGAATCCGCGGAGGCTGTCGTTAAAGCCGGCGATCGGGTGCTAAAGGGGCAAATGATTGCGCATGCCAAAGGTTTTGTCAGCGCGCCAGTACATGCCCCCAGCTCCGGCGTGGTGGTCGAGACCGGTGACTTGCCTGTGCCCCATCCTTCGGGCCTGAGCGCTCCCTGCATCGTCATCGAAACCGACGGCGCGGATCAATGGACTCAACTTCAGACGCACGGCGATTACACGCGGCTCGATCCCAGTGCGTTACGCAACATCATCCGCGAGGCGGGCATCGTAGGCTTGGGCGGCGCGGGTTTCCCCTCCTTCATCAAGCTCAACCCCGGCCCCGGCAAGGCGGTCAACACCCTTATCCTCAACGGCGTGGAGTGTGAACCCTATATCACCTGCGACGACATGTTGATGCGCGAACGTGCGCCGGACATCATCGCTGGCCTGCGCATCATCCGCCACGCCCTGCGCGCGCGCGAGTGCATCGTCGCAATCGAGGACAACAAGCCCGGCGCCTACGCGGCGATGTGCGCCGCAGCGGCGGGGACGGATATCCATGTTGTGCAGGTGCCGACCATCTATCCGGCAGGCGGTGAAAAACAGTTGATCAAGGTGCTCACCGGCATGGAAGTGCCGGGCAACGGGCTGCCGATTCATATTGGCGTAGTGTGTCACAACGTAGGTACCGCCGCCGCCGTGTATCGCGCAGTGGAATATGGCGAGCCGCTGATTTCGCGTTATATGACGATCACCGGTGGCAATATTGCCCAGCCGCGCAATTTGGAGGTACTGATCGGCACACCGGTGAAGGATCTGCTCGACGAGTGCGGCTGGAATCCTGCCACACTGGACCGTCTGCTCATGGGGGGGCCGATGATGGGCTTCGCGCTGCCTGGCGATGACGTGCCGGTGATCAAGACCACCAACTGCATCCTGGCCATGACTGCCGCCGACAGCCAGCCGCAGCGGCCGGTGATGCCGTGCATCCGCTGCGGAGCCTGCGCGGATGCCTGCCCGGTCAACCTGCTGCCGCAGCAACTCTACTGGCACGCCCACGCCAAGGATCTGGACAAGGTGCAGGAGTATAATCTGTTTGACTGTATCGAATGCGGCTGCTGTTCTTATGTGTGTCCGAGCAATATCCCGCTGGTGCATTATTACCGCTACGCCAAGACCGAAATTTGGGCCAAGGAGCGCGAAAAACAGAAGGCCGAGGCCGCCCGCCTGCGCTACGAGTTTCGCCTGCAACGCATCGAGCGCGAAAAGACTGAGCGCGCGGCAAAGCACACGCAGAAAAAGGAAGAACTGACCGCAGCGCCTGTAGACCCCTCCGGCACCAAAAAGGCAGCCATCGTGGCGGCGATGGAGCGGGCGCAGGCAAAGCGCGAAGAAGTAAAAAGTGAAGAATGAAAAAGAAAAGTCGCCTTATTCCAAATTCTATTTCTATCGGACAATAAATATATCCCCTCGCCCCGCTTGCGGGGAGAGGGGTGAGTGAGTAACGTGATAACTTTCAGTTTATTGCGATCGCCGACCACCCTCTCCCCAACCTTCTCCCGCCTTGCGGGAGAAGGGGAAAATCGACCACTGGCACAATGCAACTAAAAACTCCCAGCTCCCCTCACGCACACATGCCGGTATCGGTATCCACCGTCATGCTGCGCGTGGTGTATGCACTGATCCCCGGCCTGATCGCCTATATCTGGTTTTTTGGCTGGGGAGTGGTCGTCAACATCCTGTTCGCTGTTGCTATTGCGCTGGGTTGCGAGGCGGCGATGCTGGCGATCCGCGATAGACCGCTCAAGCCCTTCCTGACGGATGGCAGCGCGTTGGTCACCGCCGTATTGCTCGCCATATCCATCCCGCCGCTCTCACCGTGGTGGATTACGCTGATCGGCACTGCGTTTGCAATCATTGTCGCCAAGCAGCTCTATGGTGGGCTGGGTTACAACACCTTCAACCCCGCGATGGTTGGCTATGTGCTGCTGCTGATCTCCTTCCCGGTGGAGATGACCTCTTGGCAAGCGCCGCTGATGCTGATAACCCAGCATAGCCTGGGTTTCCTCGATGCGCTGCGCATCATCTTCGGCGGCGGGCTGCCCGATGGCCTGCGCCTGGATGCGCTGACCACGGCCACCCCGCTGGATACTCTGAAAACCCAGATCAAGCTTGATCATAACGTGGACGACATTATCAGCACCGCGCCCATCTTCGGCCATTTCGGGGGCAAAGGCGGCGAATGGATCAGCGCGGGATTTCTGCTAGGCGGGCTGTGGCTGCTCTATAAGCGGGTCATCAACTGGCACATCCCCACCGCCATGATCGGCGCGCTGCTGGGCATGGCACTGATCTTCTTTATAATCGACCCCGCACATTACCCCTCCCCGCTTTTCCACCTGTTCAGCGGAGCGACACTGCTCGGCGCATTTTTCATCGCCACAGACCCGGTCACCGCGCCCGCCTCCACCCGCGGACGGCTGCTTTACGGCGCGCTGATCGGTGTGCTGGTTTACGTTATCCGCACCTGGGGAGGTTACCCCGACGCCGTGGCCTTTGCCGTGCTGTTGATGAACCTTGCGACGCCGACCATCGATTATTACATCCACTCACGCGTTTTCGGCCACGGCGAAAATCGTAAGGACTGATCGCCATGTCCATGCCAAAACACATGCTGAAAATGGCCCTGCTGCTCGGTGCATTCACCGTGACCGGCGCCGGAATGGTAGCACTCACCCACGACGCCACCGCTGAGCGTATTTCCATCGAGGAGCGCGCGACGCTGTTGCGCACCCTCAACAGTCTGGTGCCTTCAACACTGCATGACAACGATATTTCCACCGATATAATTACGGTGGCATCCAAAGAATTTCTCGGCACTGATCAGCCTGCCACAGTATACCGTGCGCGCTTAAAGGGCACGCCTGTAGCAGCGATTATGTCACCCATAGCTCCCGACGGTTACAGCGGGGAGATCAAGTTGCTCGTGGCTATCCGTTACGATGGCACCCTGTCCGGGGTACGGGTGATCACGCATCACGAAACGCCTGGGCTGGGCGATGCCATTGAGATCGAGCGTTCCGACTGGATCACGGGTTTCAATGGAAAATCACTGTCGAACCCCGGCGCCGCGGGATGGCGCGTCAAGAAAGATGGCGGGGTATACGATCAATTCACCGGAGCAACCATTACACCACGCGCGATAGTCAAGGCCGTGCATAAGTGTTTACAATACTTTACTGCGAACCGCGAAGCGTTATTCGCCTCACGTCCGACGGAGGTCAACCCCCATGGCAAGCAATGATTCCAGCGATGATTACGGCGAAATCGCCCAGAATGGGCTATGGGACAATAACCCCGCGCTGGTGCAGATCCTCGGCTTGTGTCCGCTGCTGGCGGTATCCGGCACTGTGATCAATGGTCTGGGGCTGGGTATTGCCACCCTGGTGACGCTGGTACTATCGAATGCCGTGGTGTCCCTAATCCGCCATCAAGTCAAACCTGACGTGCGCATCCCGGTCTTCGTGGTAGTCATCGCCTCCATTGTCACCGCTATCGAACTGGCCATGAACGCCTATGTCCACGACCTGTATCTGGTGCTCGGCATATTTATCCCGCTGATCGTTACCAATTGCTCCGTGTTGGGCCGTGCAGAGGCATTTGCATCGAAGACCACTGTAGGCCGCGCCGCACTGGATGGCTTTGCCATGGGGCTGGGTTTTCTTGCCATATTGGTGGTACTGGGCGGCCTGCGTGAAGCGCTAGGAAAGGGCACGCTATTCTCCCAGGCCCACTTGATGTTTGGCGAGGGCGCCAAGTGGATAACCATCACCCTGATCGACGACTACCGCGGATTCCTGTTCGCGCTCCTCCCTCCCGGCGCTTTCATTGGGCTGGGTCTGCTCATCGCGCTCAAGAATGCCATCGACACACGCCGCAAACAGCGTCGCGGCGCGGCCACCGTGGTGATAAGGGGAAACGCCACGGGGACTGCGGCCTAATGGGCAACGCGCTATAGCATGGCCACTGCCCGCCTTCCGCAAGCAACTATCAAGCGCACATGACCCCACGCAAACGCCGCGAGATATTTACCCGCTTCAAGGCGACCAATCCTCACCCGACCACCGAACTGAATTACACCACACCGTTTGAATTACTGATCGCGGTAATCCTTTCTGCCCAAGCAACAGACAAGGGTGTAAACAAGGCCACGGAAAAACTGTTCGAGGTTGCCAACACACCGCAAGCCATTCTGGATTTGGGCGAATCAGGCCTGAAAGAGTACATCAAGACCATCGGTCTTTTTAACAGCAAGGCGCACAATATCATAAAAACATGCGCCATCCTGGTGGAAAAACACAGCGGACAGGTTCCGGCCGAACGCGAGGCGCTGGAGGAGCTGCCGGGGGTAGGCAGGAAAACCGCTAATGTCATCCTCAATACAGCATTCGGCCAACCCACCATCGCGGTGGATACCCACATTTTCCGCGTCGCCAACCGCATCGGACTCGCCCACGGCAATACTGTGCTGACAGTGGAAAAGGAACTCCTGAAGGTGATACCCGATGAATTCAAGCACGACGCCCATCACTGGCTGATCTTGCACGGGCGCTATACCTGTATCGCACGCAAACCACGCTGCGCTTCATGTATTATTCATGACCTGTGTGAATATCCAGACAAGACGGAGTAAACATGTTATTTGGACAAAACCGTGATCAGCTCCGCCGCATCTACTTTGAGGCATGGCGCAAGTATCGTGAGAAATTACCGCTGGAACCGCTGGAGGAAATGCTCGCCAGTGTCATTCTTGAGCACCCCGAATATCATGCGCTTTTGGAAAATGAAGATGCGTCACGGGACAAGGATTACCTGCCGGAGCTGGGGCAAACCAACCCGTTTCTGCACATGGGAATGCACATCGCCATACGCGAACAGCTCGCCACGGACCGCCCAACCGGAATAAGAGAACTGTACAAACAACTACTGACTCGCCTGCACGATACCCATACTGTGGAACACAGCATGGCGGAATGCCTGGCAGAGATGATTTGGCAGGCTCAACGCAGCAATACCGCGCCCGATGAGATCAGTTACCTGGATCGTTTGAGGAGTTTGGTTTAAGAAAGCCCTGAATAATTCCATCCTGGAATTCTCAGAGCACGAAAAGCATAGTGTTATTTTTTTATTAATTTTTCAATCACTTGCCGTGATTTAAAAGTGCCGGCACATCCGTGTAACGCTTCTTACATTATTGACTTCATGAGTTGAGACGATGCAACCGCATCAGCAACTCCGCCTCACCTCTGACCAAGCCACATTCTGACATCAACTCATCAACACCGACACCTTTCTGAACAAGCCGGATCGCATGCCCGTAGGATTGCGACACGGGATCGCGCAAATCCAGTTGGTCCTGCCGTTCGGCGAGCCGGCGCAATTGCTGTTCCAAGCGTTCGACATGCCCGCCAACCCCTGCCGCGCCAGCACATAAGGCACGCAAATCATCTTGCAGCGACAGCACTTCGATATCACGCTGCTTAACACGCAGGCCTAATCGACGTAATTTCAACCATACCGGGATCTGCATGATCACTACTAGCAGCCCGGCAAAAAGCATAAACATCACATCACTGTTCATGGCAAGTCAGCTTGAGCGTGGATGCGCGGGGACAGAGCGGCAAAAAATAGAAAGGACTACGCATAATCATCAATATGAGGAGGCTGATCCTCATCCTTTTCTTTTTCATCCGGCATTTTCCCGTCACGGCCTGAACGACTTGGGGAGCGATCAGGCGGCTGCTTCCTGGGATCGACCTTTTCCACAGGCCGTGTTGGCCAGACAGGGTACAAAGGATTGACATCACCTATCTTGGCCATCACCCGCCACCCCGTCAACATTCTGCCACATCAGACCATCGACATATCCTTCCACTCTTCGTCACTCAATAGTTTATTAAGATCGACAAGTATCAATAATTGTTCACCACGATTGGAAACGCCCTGAATATAACGCGAGCTTTCGTCATTGCCGATATTTGGCGCAGCTTCAATCTCTGATGTGCGCAAATATACGACTTCCGCCACGCTGTCAACGAGGATGCCGATCACATTATCCATAACCTCAATAATCACAATGCGGCTGGAGTCATCCAACTCCTTGGACCTTAACCCGAAACGCCTGCGGGTATCCATCACAGTAACCACATTGCCGCGTAGATTGATAATACCCAGAACACTATCGGGTGCCCCTGGCACAGGCGCAATTTCATTAACGCGAAGAACTTCCTGTACCTGCAAGACATTCACCCCATACATTTCGCCCTCCAGGCAAAACGTAACCCATTGTGAAATAGTGTCGTTATCAGTTTGTTCAGCTTGCCTCATTAAATCATTCCCCATATGTTCGTCCGGAATGCCGCACTTACCCATTAAGCATTAATCGTGCCCAACACAAAATCTCAATAGTCCATGAACAATCAAACCAGTTCTTGAGAAAATATGTCTACGTCAAGAAGTACACACATGTGTTCAATAACCGTCCCTGCCATCCAGGGACGGTGCGTTCTGTCTGCGCGCCAGCGCACTTTGTTGCTGTCCAGAGTAAACACCTGGATGACCTCATCACAGACAAACCCCCATGATGCATTATCAGCCAGCACAATGCGCCGCGAGGTTTTTTTATCATCAGCCTCAGCGTGCGGGTGACGGTTTTCAGACGTCATCAAATAACCAATATCAATTATTTTGACGTTTGTTCCACGATAGGGAAGCAATCCCAGAAGCCGTTTTGAATATCCTGGCACAGCCACAATGGAATCAACCCCGGCGACAATGCCGCTTAACCTGCTCAAGGGGGCCGCCATGGTTATCTCACCCACCCTGAATAAGAGACTCTTAAAAGTTGAAGATACCCAAGCAGGAAGTTCACTGCTTTCCTGTTGCACTTGTTCCTGATGGAGATGGCCCAAAGCAATGCTTTCGCCCTGATCCACAACAACAATATCCGGCGATGACAAATCGGATACAGAAGGCGCATCCGGCTCAAAGTCCGGGACATCCCGCAACAGGGCATCAAGATAGACCGTAATGGCGGCCTCTTGTTCGAGAACGCACTCTAAACGTCGTTTTTTCATTGGCTTGCTCATAAGGACCCCGCCATGCGCAGCGTCTGCTCTCGCACCACGATGCCTGTTGGAGCTTGCCCTAAAAGACTGTCCAATAAAGAAGCATAGGCGCCGACCCCTCGCGCATCCGGCGCCATAATAGGTAATGGCATTCCAGCGCGGCTTGCCTCTCGAAATTGGGTGTCAACAGGAATGATCGCCTCGGACAACTCAATTGGATAACGCTCCTGAAGAAATTGCAAACTTTGCTGAGACGCGCGGGTCCGGCGATCAAACATTGTGGGCAGAATACTGTATGGAACGGGAATATTACGCGACCGCATGATCATCTTTAACGTGTGCATCATCCGCTCAAGCCCCTTCAATGCCAGAAACTCGGTTTGCACAGGGATAATAAGATGATCGCATGCAGCCAACGCGTTCACCATAAGAACACCCAACATAGGTGGACAATCAATCAGCACATAATCAAAACGTGAGCTGACACGCTTTAGCATGTGCGACAAGATCAATCCCATCCCCCCTTGCGCGCCAAGCTGTCTATCGAGAGTTGCGATAGCTGTAGAAGATGGTAATAGAAAGAGTTGATCGAATTTTGTTCTTTTTATCACAGATGCAATCATTACATCAGGATTCTGGAACAGGGAGTAAACACTGTCCTCAATCGTATCGGGGTCATATCCAGAATAAGATGTCAAAGAGCCGTGCGGGTCCATATCTATCATCAACGTCCTATAGCCGCGCAAAGACAATAGCCCTGCAAGGGTAATTGTTGTCGTTGTTTTACCAACACCACCTTTCTGGTTCGCTACCGCCCATACTTTCATTTCGCGCCTCCTTGACTCACATGGGTATCACTCGATTTTACGCCGGGGGTTGTCGATAAAGTTTTAACAGGATGATCGATCACATGAAAAGATCCCTTGTCTGTTACTTCCTTATCTGTAACATCAACTGGCTTATGCGGGATTTCTTTCAAAGCCCCATGATCACCTGCTAGGGGTTGAGGTTCAGCATCACGCATTTTTACGGGGTTCGTCACGCTAGGCAAGGAATCACTTCCACTCCCTGATGATAATTTACTTCTATCGTAGACTCGCCCGGAAGCTTCGTCATTTAGGATAACAATAACGACTTTCCTGTTTTTGTTTCGGCCATCCTCCGTCGAATTATCCGCAACCGGCCTGTATTCTCCATAACCGATCGCCGCCATTCTCTCAGGACTGATACCTGAATCCATAAAAACATGGACAACACTCGCGGAACGAGCCGCTGACAGCTCCCAATTTGATGGAAAAATTAATGTATTAATAGGAAGATTATCAGTAAACCCTTCAACCCTGATTGGATTAGGGAAATCCCGCAATATTTTTGCGAGCTCATTTAAGGTAGGCTTAGCCTGTTCCTGAAGACGAGATACGCCGCTTGGGAACAATATGTTGGTATTGATCTCGACCTCAAGCCAATAATCACTCCGCCGGATAGAGACCAAATTCTTGGCAATGAGGCCTGCCATCGCCCGCTCAATCTTATCAGCCATGGATTTTAATGCGGCGGGAGAGATAGAATTCTTAGCATTAATCTTATCCTGCTGGTCTTTCGTTTTTCGCGGGATAGGCAGCGGTGGCCTTTCAATAACATTAGAATCTGTTCTTTGCTCCAATGTTGTGTCACGAGGGGATTTCGCCTCTTTACCCACTTGAATAGGATCAATACTTTTCGGGGCAGATCTGAACGCCGCCACCATTGAATCAGACAATACGCGGTACTTACCCTCATTAACAGATGATATTGAATACATAACAACAAAAAATGCAAAAAGCAACGTTATAAAATCGGCATAAGAAACTAGCCATCTCTCGTGGTTTTCATGCTCCTCATGCTTCTGCTTTCTTGCCATGGAAATAAATTATATTCCAGCGCCATGACTCGCGAATATCGAGACAAATGAATCGGATGGATTATGGTGCTGGGCAAGGCACGAGGAGGCGCCATAGCTCATTCTATGGCAACGACGAGCAACGCCGCTCTGCGGCAAAAGACGCCGTTTCATGTTTCGATATTTACGAGTCATGACACTAGTGTAAATAGCCATGAAGTTTAGTCTCTATATTTCTCGGGTTCTCTCCTTCCGCAATAGATATGATGCCCTCTATAATCATTTCCCTGAATTGCGTTTGGCCATGAATAATAGCCTTCAGCTTGCTTGCCATGGGAAGCATAAAAAGATTTGCAAGCCCTACGCCATATATTGTTGCAACAAACGCTGTTGCAATACCGCTACCCAGCTTGCTTGGATCGGAAAGATTATTCATTACATGAATCAGACCCATTACAGCTCCAATGATGCCTACCGTGGGACAATACCCGCCCATGCCTTCATAGACTTTTGCGGCCTGGGTATCGCTATGCTCCTTTGATGAAAGCTCTACTTCCAGTATTCCTCTAATCGCATCGGGTTCGCTACCGTCAACAAGCAGTTGCATCCCCTTCTTTGCAAATGGATCAGTTTCCGCCTCAATCAATGGCTCCAAACCCAACAAACCCTCTTTGCGGGCAACGTTGCTCCATCCGACAATTTTTTCAATAATCTCTTTCTGAGCAATTTTTGGAGGAATAAAAATCCAAAGCGCAATCTTGAGAGACCTCATGAATGTGGGCATCGGTGTTTGTACCATGATGGCCCCCACCGTACCGCCAAAGACTATGATGAATGCGGTCAACTGCAGCAGGGATCCAATATGCCCACCTTCCAGGGCATTCCCCCCCAGAATGGATCCAAAGGCCAGCACAATGCCCACAATAGTCAGAATATCCACACACTAATTCCTATGCGCAAGATTGTTGCCAATCTCCTGAAGCGACACAACCCGATCCGCCAGGCCTGCTTCCACAACGGCCATAGGCATACCATAGACCACGCAACTTTGCTCATCCTGAGCCCACACAATGGATCCTCCCTGTTTCAACAAACGCGCGCCCTCACGGCCATCCGCGCCCATGCCAGTCATAACCACAGCCAATACCTGTCCGGGAAAAATCCTGGCGGCGGATGAAAACGTGACATCGACACTCGGCTTATAAGTCTGTCCCTGCTCACTATCACGAATACGAACACACACCTTCCCGGAGCGCTGTTCAAGGAGCATTTGCCTCCCTCCTGGAGCCAATAACGCAACCCCAGCTTCCAAAAAATCACCGTCCTCGGCCTCTTTTACCTTGATAGAACACAATTTATCCATACGCTGAGCAAATGCAGGGGTAAAACTGGCCGGCATGTGCTGCACAAGCAATAAGGGAAACGGAAAATCGGCAGGCAATTTGGACAATACTTGCTGAAGGGCGACCGGCCCTCCGGTTGAAGTTCCTATAGCAACCAATTTGCAATTTCCAGGATATTTTTTTGCAGAAACACTTACAGCCTCTCTGGACGAAACATTCTCGTCTTTAACACGATTGGGCTTTGGCGTTTCGGACAAAAGAGGCGCTTTCTTTAATGTTCCTTGGCGCAGAGCCATTCCTCTCGCTCCGACCGCGCGAACACGGGAACATAACAAGCGCTTTGCTTCTTCACGATCCTGGGAGAGATCTTCGAATCTCTTGGGGATAAAATCCACGGCACCTGCATCCAGCGCCTCAAAAGTGGCTTGCGCTCCCTCGGTAGTTAGTGATGAAAACATCAATACCGGCGTTGGGTTAGAAGCCATGATACGACGCACAGCAGTAATTCCATCCATCACTGGCATTTCAATATCCATGGTAATAACATCAGGATTTAGCTTGAGAGTCATTTCAATCGCTTCTACCCCATTCGAAGCTGTTCCAATAACTTCTATATGAGCGTCGCCACCTAAAATCTCTGTCACCCTCCTGCGGAAAAAACCGGAGTCATCGACAACCAACACACGCACCTTCATCATGAACTCCCGCCAATACTATGCTGGAATATTTCCCCGCAATCGCATAACAAACCAGGCTTATTACCTGTGACCGTAGGCATCCATTAGTCCAGGAAAGTCGAGAATAAGCGCAATACGACCGTTTCCGGTAATTGTTGCCCCTGACAATCCCCGCGTACCATGAAGCAATGACCCCAAGGGTTTTATTACTACTTCTTCTTGTCCTATGAGATTTTCTACAACACACCCAATGCGCTGTGATCCAACGCTGACTACCACAACATATCCTGCTGCACGGTGATTATAAGGATCGGCGTCTTTTACCAACCAGTCGTGCAAGTAAAACAATGGGATTGCCTTGTTTCTCACAATCACAACTAATTGACCATCGACTGTATTTGTACGCGCCTCATCAAGGCTGAATATCTCGCTGACATTAACTAGAGGCATTGCAAATATTTGCTGCCCAAGCATTACCATCAATGTCGGCATAATCGCCAGTGTCAATGGCACCTTGATAATGAAACGGCTTCCTTTTCCAAGTTCTGATTCAATTTCAACAACACCATTAAGTTGCGCGATACGGGTTTTCACCACATCCATGCCAACGCCACGACCTGACACATCCGAAATTTGAGTTTTCGTGGAAAATCCCGGGAGAAAAATCAAATTGTAGCAAGCGTTTTCATCAAGGCGGGCTGCCGCCTCGGGATCCAGCAACCTCTTTTCTACAGCCTTGCGGCGCAACACCTCGGCATCCATGCCCGCCCCATCCTCTTCAATTGACAACAGGATATGATCCCCCTCCTGTTGTGCGGAAAGAATTACCGTGCCTGCACGCGGCTTGCCAGCCGCCAGCCGTACCTCAGGGGATTCAATACCGTGATCAACAGCATTGCGCACAAGATGTACCAGAGGATCCGCAAGGGCTTCTACCAAGTTCTTGTCGAGGTCAGTCTCCTCACCATGAAGCTCCAATATCACTTCTTTATTCAGGCTGCGCGCCAAATCACGGACTACTCTAGGAAAACGGCCAAACACCTTCTTTATTGGCTGCATGCGTGTTTTCATGACAGCATTCTGCAGATCCGAAGTCACCAGATCGAGATTGCCTATTACTTGAGCCATTTCTTCATTAACCATGGATGACTTGAGGGTAGCAAGCCGATTACGCACCAGCACCAGCTCACCTACCAAATTCATAATGTCATCCAGGCGCTTCGTATCGACGCGCACCGTCGTATCTGCGGGTGGCTGCGCTGAATCCTTTCCAGCAGCGGATGGCTGGCTGGCTGCTGGTTTTTCTTCGGTCTTGGCCGATTCGAGTTCTGCTGGACGGTACACATCTACTGGAGGGCTTACAGGCTCGCTCTGTGGTTTATTCTGTATCTTCTCTGGAGCACCATTAAGCTTGTCAAGCAACGCCTCGAATTCTTCGTCCGTAATCATATCGGATGGAGGCGATGTACCCGATGAAGATGGAGTCTCTGTAGTATTATTTGATAGGGCTCCAGTGTGAGCGCCTTGCCCATGCAATTGATCCAGAAGAGCCTCGAATTCGTCATCCGTAACATCATCACCACCAGCGGCTACCATTGTTTGTCCTGGTGTATCCGTGGATTGACTGACTTCAACGGCATCATCTGTAATGACTTCGATGATTGGTTCCGCAATAGACTCAGGCACCGCTGCAAGTGCGTCTGGCATGTCGATTTCAGCTTCGTTATCGCTCTGAGGCTGTGCCAGAATATCCAGACTTTTAAGCAATGAAGGATCGGCGGGCGTGGGGTCCTCACCAGATCGAACCTGATCCATCATGACTTTAACAAGATCAAGAACAGTCAAAATAACATCCATGAGCCGGGCATCAACCAGACGCTTCCCCTGCCGGAGAGTATTAAAAACATCCTCGGCGCGATGACATACGGCAACCAATGCAGTCAAATTTAAAAATCCGGCCCCGCCTTTAACCGTATGAAATCCTCTAAACACCGCATTTAGAAGGTCACTGTCATTTGGGCGCCGTTCAAGATCTACAAGCTGTTCGCCCAGCTTCTCAAGAATTTCCCCGGCCTCAACCAGAAAATCCTGGAGAATGTCATCATCCGTATCAATTGCCATCTTTTGACGCCTCAGAATCCAAGACTGGAGAGTAAATCATCCACGTCATCCTGACCGGATACTCTGTCCTTATGGCTTTCACAGCCAGGGATGCGTGGTCCGTCGCCTTCAATAGAAACTTTATTTACACCCGTTTTCTCCACCGGAATCATTCTTTGGCCTGAAATACGAACAAGTTCTACAAGACCGCTCTCTACTTCCTGTACCATATTAATAACCCGGCGGATGATTTGACCTGTTATGTCCTGAAAATCCTGGGCCATCATAACGTCTGACAAATGCTCATGAATATGCTCGGCGTTGCGCGCCGTCCAAACCATAAATTCTCCAATTTCTCCGCTCAATTCTCTGAACTCATTCACTGGCATTTGTCGTTGTCTGAAACGATCCCACTTTTTCTCTAGGTTTGATGATTTTTCCTTTAATTGCTCAGAGATTGGAAAGGCTTTTTCAACTGCGTTAAGCGTTCTGTTCGCGGACTGTTCAGTCATCGTTATGACGTAGTTAAGTCTTTCCTTGGCATCAGGTATATCACTTTCAGCCAACGACAAAATGCGCGAATCCAGCTGGAAGCTGTTTAATGTCTCATGAAGCTGCCTAGTCAGCTTTCCGACCTCCTGAAAGAGTGATGATTCACGTAACTTTATGATTTCATCGATAATGCGATCTGCTTCCTTTTCATTTCCTTCCTCGATGGATTTGGCAAGAGACCGGGCCATAGATAGGCACTTATCAACATTATTGTTCATTTCGCTCATCACTAATCCTTGCTGGTATTATCATGAAATCAATCGATCAAATCATTTGACCGATTCAATTCTCTCAAATATTTTGTCTATTTTTTCTTTCAGGGTTGCTGCCGTGAATGGCTTTACAACATAACCATTAACTCCAGCCTGTGCCGCCTCGACTATTTGTTCACGCTTTGCCTCGGCAGTAACCATCAGAACGGGAAGTGTTGCCAGCTTTGGATCAGCGCGCACCGCCTTGAGAAGGTCTATACCCTGCATTCCAGGCATGTTCCAGTCTGTTATCAGGAAATCAAATCCCCCTGCCTGCAACATAGGAAGTGCAGTTTTACCATCATCGGCTTCACTGGTATTATTAAAGCCGAGATCACGCATCAAATTTTTAATGATTCGCCTCATTGTAGAAAAATCATCAACAATGAGAATCTTCATGTTCTTGTCCAAAAGATACCTCCAGTCCTAACGCAAGGAGAGATAAATGATTTCACCAACCATTGATCTTCCTTTTTGACGAGTTCCTAACCTTCCGATCTCCATTGGCTGAGACGAGCCTGTAAACGTATCAGAGCCTGACTATGAATCTGGCTCACTCTCGACTCGCTGACACCAAGAACGGCCCCAATCTCACGCAAATTGAGTTCTTCGTCATAATAGAGAGCCATAACCAGGCGTTCCCTTTCTGGCAATCCAGCAACCGCTTCCGATAGGCTCTTTTTGAAATCATCCCTTTGCAACCCTTCGAGTATTCCAGGGTTTCTATCGGCAAACTGCAAAGCCACTGCCTCATCATCTACCCCCATATCCTCGAAACTCATTACCAAATAACCGCTCGCATCCTGAAGCATCTGGTGATATTCATCGAGAGATATCTCCAATATCTCCGCCACCTCACTGTCGCGGGCGTCACGGCCTTTGATGTTTTCTATTGTGCGCACGGCTTCCGCCACTTTTCTTGCCTTGCGATGCACAGAGCGTGGCGCCCAGTCATTTTTTCGTATTTCATCCAGCATCGCACCACGAATGCGTATGCCGGCATATGTCTCAAAACTTGCTCCCTGCGTCGCATCATAGTTACGCGATGCCTCCAAAAGCCCGATCATACCCGCCTGTATCAGGTCATCGGCCTGTACACTGGGTGGCAGACGGCTCATCAGATGATAGGCGATCCGTTTTACCAAGGGCGCGTATTGTGCTACGGTGTCGTCTCTGTCATCGGTGTGAATACGGGTATACATAGCGACTCCATTCATGACGACATCATCCTATAATTTTGGTTGGTCTGAATCAGCCGCTCGACGAAAAACTCGAGATGCCCTCCCGCTGTCACCGTCACAGGCCAATTATCGGCCTTTAGTGCCAGTTTCTTGAATGCCATTGCAGACTTGCTGCGCGGATATGCATCAACGACTGGGCGCTGCTTTTGTACTGCTTTTCGCAAATAGTCGTCATAGGGAACTATTCCCATAAAATCTACTGTAGCATCGAGATAACGATCCACAACTTTGACTATTTTGTTGTACACTTCACGCCCCTCTTGAAGACTGTGAACCATGTTGGCGAGAATACGGAAACGATGCATGCCATAATCGCGATTAAGAAGCTTTATCAAGGCATAGGCATCAGTCAGTGATGCCGGCTCATCACACACCACCACGATAACTTCCTGCGCTGCCCGGCTGAAACTGATCACGCTTTCCGAGATACCGGCAGCGGTGTCGATCAATAACACATCCAGTGTTTGGCTCAGCTCACTGAAAGCGCGGATGATACCGGCGTGCTGCGCGGCACTGAGCTCCGCCATGCTTTTCAAGCCGGAAGATGCGGGCACAATAGATAAGCCGCCCGATGCTGGAAGAATGACTTCTTCCAGGGTACGTTCACCATTGATGACATGAGAAAGATTGTAAACAGGGTGCAGTCCCAACAATACGTCAACATTTGCAAGCCCCATATCAGCATCCATCAGTAACACTGACTTTCCTTCATTAGCCATTGCAAGGCCAAGATTCACGGACACATTGGTTTTACCGACACCGCCCTTACCACTGGTAACCGCGATAACACGCACGGGCCTGTGATGGGCCATGCGGCGCAACCCCTCGGCCTGATCCCCGATCAAATCACGATTCACTTCAGACATGAGCATGTGCTGCCACCTTCTCTACCGGTACTGATAAAGCCTCATCCTCCAGCGAGGAAGCAGCCTGTTGCATGATGGCCACGCTGCGGCTCACCAAGGTATGCGCACGAGCATTATGTAAATCTTCCGGAACACGCTGACCATCGCTGATGTAGGCAACGGGCAGATCGTGCTGAATGGTGACACTCAACGCGCTGCCAAGGCTGGTGGCTTCATCCAGCTTTGTGAGGATGCAGCCATCCAGTGTCATCCCCTGAAATGCACGAATGGTTTCATCCAGCCCCGACAGTCGTGTGGTGGTGGACAATACCAGGTAGGTTTTAATGCGCGGCATGCGGCCATCACTGCCATTGAGAACCGCGAATTGCGCGGACAGCCGCACATCACGCTGACCCATCCCGGCGGTATCGATCAATATAAGCCGCCGGTCACTCAGCTCCGCCAGTATCTGTTGCAGTTCGGCTTTGTCAGCGGCAACCCGCACGGGAACATTCAATATCCTCCCGTATGACTTCAGGTGCTCATGTGCGCCGATACGGTAGTTATCGGTTGTCACCAGAGCAACATGGCGCGAACCATGCCGCAAGGCATAATGCGCTGCCAGTTTGGCCACTGTAGTGGTCTTTCCGACGCCGGTCGGGCCTACCAATGCAACGATGCCGCCCTGTGTAAGAATGTCATCATCTGTTACCTGTATCTGATGAGCCAGCACCCCCAGTGCCCGCCGCCATAACAACTCGATCTGCGGCGCCTGTGTGATTTCCAGGGGAATCTCATCCACCACTTGGCGACACAGTGTCGAGCTCATCCCCATCCTCATCAGGCGCTGGAACAATTCAGCCTGCTGAGGATGACGCCGAGCAAGATCGCCCCATGCCAAACCGGATAATTGATTTTCCAGCAAGCCGCGCAAGTTCCTGAGTTCAGCCCACATCTCATCCAGAGCAGGCCTTGGCGTGCTAGATGAAACAACACCATCCTTGCGATCCTTTTTGTGAGCGTCGTTAAGAACCTGTTCCGGCACGAAATCCAGGCTTATCACGTCATCCTCATCATCCTGCTCCGAGGGCAATGCGGCAGCGGTTTTATAAAGTGACTTTTGTGTTTGTGCTGGTTGCGTTTCAGAAGATTGTTTGCCTAGTATGCCGCTATGCGGCTCCAGCGGAGGGTGATACTGATTAGGAACCCGGGACACATTTGGCCCTGTAGATAACAGTTCTGCATTGCTCACCATAGATTCGTCGTAGTCGATAGCAGAGACTATTTCAACACCGCCTTCAACACGCCGGTTGGAAAGTATCACCGCATCCGGTCCAAGCTCATCACGTACTTTACGTATCGCCTGGCGTATGTCGGGGGCGAAAAAGCGTTTCATTTTCATTCCACATGCCTTTTATTATAAGATCGGCAGCTACGCATTCTTTCGCAATAACCAGCCGTATAGCCCTAGGGCGAAAATCAATTCGGCCCTGCATTACTTGCCCACACTCGCCACGATCCTGATCTGTTTGCTGTCGGGGATCTCGTTGTACGACAACACATGCAAATTAGGAATCGAGTGCCTCACCAAGCGAGACAGAGGCAGTCGCAATGGCATTGATACCAACAACACCGCGGGCTGTCCTGCAAGCTCCTGACGTTGCGCGCTTTGCTGCAGCGCCGAATGCATCCTTTCTGCCAGGCCCGGCTCCAAACCTATTCCCGCTAAACCAGGTGTTTGCAATGAGTTTTGCAATATCTGTTCCAAATCAGGATCCAGTGTAATAACCGCAAGTTCTGGAGCAACCCCATTGATTTGCTGAACAATTAATCTGCTCAGTGCGACACGTGTGGCGGCAGTCAATACGGCGGGATCCTGACTTTTTGGCGTATATCCTGCCAATGTTTCGGCAATTGTTCGTATATCGCGGATCGGAATACGTTCTTCCAATAGGTTTTGCAATACTTTCAGCACCACACCCAATGGCAGCGTATTAGGCACCAAATCCTCAACCAGCTTTGGAGCGGTTTTGGCGAGGTTATTGAGGAGCTGCTGTACCTCCTCGCGCCCCAGCAACTCCTGCGCGTGGCTTTGCAATAACTGACTGAGATGCGTTGCCACTACAGTGCCTGCATCAACCACGGTATATCCAAGCGTCTGGGCATGGTCACGTTGCGATGGGTCTATCCATACAGCCTCCAAACCAAAGGCAGGATCTTTACCAGGCATACCTTGCAGCGCACCGAAAACTTGCCCTGGATTGATCGCAAGATCGCGTTCTGGATGGATCTCCGCCTCGCCAATAGTGGCGCCCAGCAAGGTGATGCGATAACCGTTCGGTGCCAGATCGAGATTGTCTCGAATATGTACCGGGGGCACGAGGAAACCGAGATCCTGAGTCAATTTTTTTCGCACGCCCTTGATGCGCCCCATGAGCTGACCGCCCTGATTTTTGTCCACCATTGGAATCAACCGGTAACCTACTTCAAGGCCGATGGGATCGACAGGGACGATATCATCCCAACTCAAATCTCGTGACTCGGGTGCGCTTTCGATCAACTTTTCCGCAACCACCGACAGCGATTGCACGGTTTTTTGGCGCTGCGCAATCATATAAGATGTTGCCCCCGCCGCCGCAGCCAATGACAAAAACGCCACATTGGGCATCCCAGGCACCAAGCCTATGGATCCTATGACAGCCGCACTCACAGCCAATGCGCGTGGACTATCGAACAACTGCTTCAAAATCTGCTTGCCCATATCCTGGGCACTGGAGACACGCGTCACCATGATCGCAGCCGCAACGGACAATAGCAGTGCAGGAATTTGTGTTACCAAGCCATCGCCGATGGTCAGCAGGGTATAGTTGTGCAATGCCTCGCTGAATGGCATACCATGCTGAAGTATGCCAATGAAAAATCCACCGATAACATTCACGAAGAGAATCAATATTCCGGCAATGGCGTCACCGCGCACGAATTTGCTCGCGCCATCCATGGAGCCATAAAAATCCGCTTCCTGAACTACTTCGACGCGGCGCGCCCTGGCTTCATCCTGTGTGATCAAACCGGCGTTGAGATCGGCATCTATCGCCATTTGCTTTCCTGGCATGGCGTCCAGGGTAAAGCGTGCACTTACTTCTGAAATTCGCCCGGCGCCCTTGGTGACCACGATAAAATTAATGATCACCAAAATGGCGAACACAACCAGACCAACCGCGTAATTACCCCCCACCACGAAGTCACCGAATGCTTCAATGACGTGACCCGCCGCGCCGGTCCCGGTGTGCCCTTCCATCAATATCACACGAGTGGAGGCAATATTCAGCGCAAGCCTCAACAGCGTAGCCAGCAGTAATACAGTGGGAAATGCCGCGAAATCCAGAGGCTTCTGCACATACACCCCGGTCAGCAACACGACCAGTGAAAGAGCGATGCTGAATGTGAAAAATGTATCGAGCAGCAGCGGTGGCATCGGCACCACCATCATTGCCAGAAGCATCATCAGAAACAGCGGCACACCTAATCCGCGGCGGCTGAAATCTCGCAGGCTTTCCAATATCATGGTTTGGTTCATTAGTCGTTTATCCGTATTCAAAAATCTGTTTCAACCTAAAACGGCGATTGGAACCTGCCGCGAAGGTAATGGCATGTGAATCCTCATCACTCATCGCGCCTCAATTCATCCGGTATCGGTAGTTCCGCCATTGACAACGGCGTTCCATCATATTGAGCGTCAGAGTGTTGACGCTGCTTCAATTGATAGACATACGCCAGCACTTGCGCCACCGCCAAATACAGCCCGGCGGGGATGGCATGGTTCAGTTCAGTACTGTGATGCAGCGCCCGTGCCAAAGGAGGGGCGGAGAGTATTGGTATACGGTGTGTGATGGCGACAGTGCGTATTTGCAGAGCGATGAGATCAGTGCCTTTAGCAATCACCACTGGTGAGCGCATTTTGTCGGAATCATAACGTAGCGCCACGGCATAGTGGGTGGGGTTGGTAACGATCACATCGGCTTTTGGCACTTCCGCCATCATGCGGCGACGCGCCATCTCGCGCTGCTGGCTACGAATACGTCCCTTAATCTCTGGATTTCCATCTGTTTCTTTGAATTCCTCCTTGATTTCCTGATGCGTCATCTTGAGTTTTTGGGAGTGATCCCAAAGCTGGAACGGCACATCGACCGCTGCGATCAGCACCATCGTTCCGCTTAACGCAAGGAATGACCATCCCAATAGGTTCGCCACATGACCCAGGGCATTAGGCAAAGGCTCATCACCCAAGCCGGAAAAATCTCCCGCCATTTTCCATAACAGAACGACGGCAGCGATGGTGAGCACGATGAATTTTGCCAGCGCCTTCATCAGCTCCATTAAACCATGCGGGCCAAAGATGCGTTTCAAGCCTGACAGCGGATTCATCTTCTCCCACTTGAAGCCCAGTGCCTCACTGCTGAATGACCAGCCTCCCAAGGCCAATGGCGCGAGCAATGCGGCCACTATCATCAAAACAAGGAAAGGCGCCAAAGCAATCAGAGCATCCGCCACGGATTGCTCAAGAAGATGCAGCATGGCACTAGAATTAAATACATTTTCCCGGTTAATGCGAAAATTATGGCGCATGGAGTCCAGTAGCCCAGATGTTATCCGGCCACCCAACACCAGAAAACCGCCGGCGGCGGCCAATAACATTACTGTCGAGTTGAGATCCAGCGAACGGGCTATTTGCCCTTTCTCGCGCGCCTCCTTGAGGCGCTTGGGAGTCGCCTGTTCGGTGCGTTCCTGGCCGCTGTCCTGCTCTGCCATGTCTTACGTTCCTCCCACAACCAATTGCTGCATCAGGGCAAAGACATCGCGCATAAGATTACTTAACTGGGGAGAAATAACCGGCAACGTCACGAGCATGACAACGATGCCTAGCAATAATGTAATCGGGAATCCAATTGCAAAGATATTGAGTTGAGGAGAAGCGCGCGTCATGACGCCGAAGGCAATGTTTGCCACCAGCAACGCAGTAACAGCAGGCAGTGAGATAAGCACTGCACCGGAAAACATCTGGCCACCCCAGATGACGAGATCCCACACACCGTTCATTGCCAGCCCATTAGGACCTACAGGCAGGGTACGAAAACTATCGGCGAGCACTTCAAGCAATACCAAATGGCCGTTGAAGCCGAGAAATATCAGTGTCACCAGAACCTGATAAAACTGGCTCACCACCGGCACCTGCACGCCATTCAGCGGATCCACCATCGAGGCAAAACCCAGCCCCATGGACTGCCCTATCAACTGTCCGGCCAAGACAAAAGCGCCAAACACCAACTTCAAGGCAAAGCCCATTGCCAAACCAATCAGCACCTGATGGATAACAATCATCAATCCCGTGGAGCTGAGAGGATCAACCACCGGAACAGGAGGCAATGCCGGGGCGATAAGCAGCGTCAAGGCCACGGAAAACCCCACACGGATACGTACCGGCACGCTTTGCGCCCCAAACACCGGAGCCATGGCCACCAATGCCATCACGCGGAATAGCGGCCAGAGATACATGCCGATCCATGAGGCTATTTCAGCACTGGTAAATTGCATGTTACGAAGCCGCAAATCAGGTATGTGGGAGATCAACGCGGAGCGGGTTTCAAATCAGCCCCTGCTCAGCCTATCAATACAGGAATACTCTCTATCAAGCGCCGCATATAATCCACCAGCCGCTCCAGCAGCCACGGCCCGGCGATAACGAATGTCAGCAATGTAATCAGAAGTTTCGGCACAAAGCTGAGCGTGACTTCGTTGATCTGGGTTGCCGCCTGGAACATGCTTATCAGCAAACCAACCGCCAGCGCGGGAAGCAGCAACACCGCAAGCAATAGCACACAGACTTCCAGCGCCTCTTTTCCTACGGTGATAACTGTTTCAGGGGTCATGAATAAATCCTAATTAAAGCTCGCCGCCAGCGTCCCGATAATCAATGCCCAGCCATCGACGAGCACAAATAACATAATCTTGAACGGCAAGGAGATCACCATCGGCGACAACATCATCATACCCATGGCCATCAGCACACTGGCAACTACCAGATCAATAATCAAAAATGGAATAAAGATCAGAAATCCAATCTGGAAGGCTGTCTTTAATTCGCTGGTGACAAATGCCGGCACAAGCAGGGAGAACGGCACGGCCTCAGGTGATTCAATGCCATCGCGGCCTGATATATGCGTAAACAATTCAAGGTCGCTATCACGGGTTTGCCCGAGCATGAAATCCCTGAAAGGAGCCCTGGCAATATTAATCGCTTCCTGAGCGGATATTTTTTCATCCATGTAGGGTGTCAGCGCCTCTTGATTCACCTTGTCAAACACTGGCGCCATAATGAAGAATGTCAGAAACAATGCCAGGCCAAGCAGTGTTTGATTGGTCGGCGTCGCGCCTGTGCCTAATGCCTGGCGCAGAATTGCCAGCACAATGATGATGCGCGTAAACGATGTCATCATGAGCAATGCCGCCGGCAACAAGGACAGCAGCGTCATGAACAGCAGCGTCTGGATGCTCACGGTATAGGTTTGCGCACCGTTAGCACCGGCTGTCACTGTAGCCACATCCAGCCCCGGCGCCGCCATGACTGTTCCCAGCGGCACAAGCATGCCAAGAATCACCAATAGGCTGCGCTTCATGGCTGTTTTCGCTGTTTGATGGCCAAGCTCAGCCGTTCAGCAAAGCCTCTTGCATCACCCGCCACCAGTTTTCCTAACAGATTATTTGGCGATTCATCTGGCGTAGATGGCGTCAATCGCACTGGATGTTCCAGGTGATGCAGTGCTTGCACCCGCCCCGGAGCCACCCCGATCAACAGCTGCTCTTCTCCTACCTGCAACAGCACCACACGTTCACGGGGACCAATAGACAGACCACCAAGAATTTTCAGGGATCCGCTCGCCGCGGATTGAAATCGACCATAGCGGCGCAGCATCCATGCGGCGCCAACAATAACCAGTAACACCACCAGCAACCCCAGCGTTACTTGCAACAAACTCCCTGTGGAAACACCTGCTGGAACAGAGCCGCTGGCGGCTGGACCCACCTTCTCCACGGCGAAGGACATGGCTGGCCATAACAAATACCCAGCCAGAAAAAAACCGCCACGCGCAAGATATTTACTCTTCATTATTTCAACTTTTTAACGCGTTCTGAGGGGCTTATAACATCGGTCAAACGTATCCCGAATTTCTCATTGACTACAACCACTTCGCCATGAGCAATCAACGTCCCATTAACCATAACATCCATCGGTTCTCCCGCTAAACGATCCAATTCAACGACAGAACCCTGATTGAGCTGCAACAAGTGGCGGATACTGATAAGGGTGCGTCCAATCTCCATCGAAAGGGTAACAGGAACATCCAAAATCACGTCCATGTTCACCTCTCCCGGCGCCCCTGAAAAGGAGGGTTCTGGCTGCAACTCATGGAATTGCGCACGGGAATAGTCCGTATTAACGGAGCCGGACGTTCCTCCACCATCGCTCTGCGCAGGGATTGGCGTAGCATCCTGTTCGGCCAGCGCCGCGGCCCATTCATCCGCTATATCAACATCCATCGTGTCACTGTCTACGCTCATAATATTCTCCTGGCCTATTTATTTTGACCTGATTGGGATGGCCCTTGATGTTTTACAGACTCCACTATCTTGACCGCGCTGTACCCTTCCGATACTCCAAATTTGCCACGGAACACGGGAACATCTTCAGCACGCAACATTACCGTTTCAGGAATCTCCACTGGAATCACATCGCCTGCTTTCATCTTCAGCAAATCTCTCAAGCTAATATTGGTTTCTGTCAGAACACTGCTGATTTCCACCTTTGCTTCCTTTATTTCATCACGCAGCGCAAGCAGCCAGCGCTCGTCAACATCGGAACGGTCACTTTGCATTCCCGCATCGAGCACATCACGGATAGGCTCTATCATCGAATAGGGAAATGTTACGTGCAGATCTCCCCCGCCCCCATCAAGTTCAATATGGAAGGTGCTCACAACGACCACCTCGGTAGGGCTCACAATATTGGCAAACTGTGGATTCACTTCCGAGTTGATATATTCAAATTCAACGGGCATCACCGGCATCCAGGCTTCTTTTAGATCCTTGAATACCTGCTGCAGAATCATATTAATGACGCGCATCTCCGTTGGCGTAAATTCACGCCCCTCGATCCTCGTATAAAACCGCCCCTCTCCCCCGAAAAAATTATCCACCACAATAAAAACCAATTTTGGATCAAAGATGAATAGCGCTGTCCCCCTAAGCGGATTCACGCGAACAAGGTTCAAACTGGTAGGAACAAACAAGCTGTGTACATACTCTGCGAATTTGAGCATTTGCACACCGCTTACAGAAATTTCCGGGGAACGGCGCAGCATATTGAACAGACTGATGCGAAAGTGACGGGCAAATCTTTCGTTGATCATCTCCAGCGTGGGGAGGCGCCCGCGTACAATGCGGTCCTGACTTGAAAAGTTATAATTGCGCGCCGTCCCATCCGATGCAAGCTCGCCTCCATCAGTCTCCACGTCCCCACTATCGACGCCGTGCAACAGCGCATCAATTTCATCTTGAGAAAGAATATCCGTGACTGACATGGCCGTTATTGCATCACAAAACTGGTGAAATAAACGGCTTCCACACCGGTGGATCCTGTCTGCTCTTTCATGATTTTCTGAATTTCCTTCAAGGCATCGGCGCGAATCTTTTCCTTTCCCTGGCGTGTACTGACGCTTTCGGGAGTCTGACTACTAAATAGCATCACGAGATTGTTGCGTATCAATGGCGTATGTGTTTTGACGGCCTCGATCACTAACGGATCACGCGCCATGACCTCCACGGTAATCTGTAAGAACCGTACGGAAGAGTCATCCTGGAAATTCACAACAAATGCCGGATCAAAGGCAAAATAGACGGCTGGTGCTATGCGGTGTTTATTGTTTTCTACTTCCTTGCGCCCTTCTGATGCACTCTTACCGTGGCCACCCCCTCCGCTCATGAATATTGCGGCCCCGGCACCAGTTCCTACTAGAACCAAGGCACCAACAACAATAAGGATAATTTTTACAACCGGTGTTTTTTTCTTGGCCGGTTTCTTATCATCCGCACTATCGTCCTTATCCAGCTTTTCGACCGCCATTGTTCCGCACCCTTCCTGACCAACCAAATATTTCTTGGTATGAACAAAGCAAGCGTCATGCCATACACGGAAAAATGATTTATCACCATACAATCATGCTGTTATGAATTCATCGAGAAGCGATGTCAGCGAATTGACAGGGAAAGGGGAAGACTCTGCCGAAAATATGGCGGGGGATTTCCGTGGACTGATGGAGGGAGTTTTTAAAAATGCTTTAACGAACCGTCCAAATTTACTTGGTCATTACAATACGGCTTCCGCCAGTGCTCAAGTCAGACGAACAGCCAGGATGTGGCCGGCAGCAGTATTGACAAATGACTCGGACACGATCTTAATAAGATCACAGGATCCTTAGAAGACCGCAAAATTTCATGCGCCGACTCGCACGACAGCTTCTGTTGCTATTTGTTGCGCTGCATCTCGTGGCGATGCCGGTCCATGCCCAGCTTGCGTGCATCAAGGCCTGTGCGGCTCATGCGGGACAGACTCATGCTGCGCCCGCCCATGCGCATCATATGGATGGTGCGCAGAACGCCGGCAAGTCTCATGATGTCGTGGCACATGACCCTGCCAAGAAGGTCAAACCCTGCGGTGGCGACGCCAGCCACTGCGCTGGTGGAGCGAATTGCTGCATCGTGCCCGTGACCGGCTTCACCCTCGCTTTGCCGGCGCCAGGCATGCCAGGTGCAGGGGATCCCTGCCGTCTCGTCAGCACACCCATCCCCCCCGAACTCCGACCTCCACTCTCTTCGCCCGCCTGAGCGGCTGACTCCGGGATTCTCGCCCCGGCACATGCCTGTGCCGCTGTGCGGCTCCAGGACTTGCCACGCCGCATTCGCTTGCAGTCCGTGCGTGCACCAGACCATATCAGATCCGTTCGCGGCTTGCGGTATTTATCCAGCAAGGGGAAGAAAAAATGTTTGCGCAGAAAGACCCTCCTGGGTCCAAGAGCGGCAGCCGCCGTAGGGTGCGCCGTACCCATAGATACATTAAAAACAGGCGCACGAAATTTATTGCAGAACTTTTACCCAAAGGAGACCGGATACCATGAAAAAAACCTCGTATATGATGCTGCCCGTACTGATCTTGTTTAATCCACCGGTATTTGCCCACGGCGCCAACCACCACAATGCCGCCACGGAATCTGAGGCAACCCAAGCCGCAGCTCAAGTCCGCACAGGCCAGGGCACGGTCGACAAAGTGGATGTGGCGGCGGGCACCGTCACTTTGACCCGCGATTCGCTCAAGGGTCTGGGCTGGCCCGACATGGCGATGGAGTACACGGTCAAGGACAAGGCCATGCTGGATAACATCAGGGCCAGAATGAAGGTCGATTTTGAATTGACCAAAGAACCCGATGGCACGTTCGTCATGACGCGCATCATCCCGGCCGATTAACAGGATGTTGAAAGAGCCCATCCACATGAACAAAGGCATAAAAAGGAAAATCATGGCGGAGGTCATGACTGTCAACCAGTTTGCCAAGCGGGCTGGCGTGACGCCGCATGTGATTCGATATTACACGCGCATCGGTTTGTTGAAGCCTTGCCGCCAGTCCGGCAGTGATTACAAACTGTTTGCGGCGGCGGATGTGAAACGGCTGCACTTTATCCATCAGGCAAAAGCCCTCGGTTTCACCCTGGCCGAGATCGCCGAAATCTTCCATGAGAGCAGCCATGGCAAATCGCCCTGCCCCAGGGTGCGCGAAATCATCCGGCGGCGTATCGACGAAAACCGCTGTGCCCTGGCTGAGTTGAGGGCGTTGCAACACCGCATTGAAAGGGCGGCGGCTCAATGGGAGGAAATGCCGGATGGTATTCCGGATGGCGATACAGTATGTCATCTCATCGAATCCCTGAAAGATGTGGAGGTTCGGAAGCGTTGAGAAACCGGGTGGTTTCAAAGAAGAAGTCTTGACCTGTGTGCGACGCACAGGTTTTAAATGTCGGCAGCAGGTGCAGATGAGGAAGGTGTGACATGTTTTGCATAGTGTGTCCATAGAGGGGATTTTTCGGAGTGAGAATGAGATTCATGTTCGCATGCCGGTCTCTTTCACTGATTCTGGCGTTCCACTGTGCCACGCCTGCTTTCGCCCGCGATGCCGCAGCGGTCGAGAACCTCGCAAACCTTGTCACGGCTGCGCTTGCCAACAACCCTGAACTGAAGGCATCGGAGGCGCGCTGGGAGATGTTCAGAAACCGCATCAAACAGGCCGAGGCGCTCGATGATCCGATGTTGATGCTGAAGATCCAGAATGGCATCGCGGGTGATCCTTTCAACTTCAGGAAGGATCCCATGACCCAGAAGGTGGTCGGCCTCAGCCAGTCTCTTCCCTTCTGGGGAAAGCGGGCCTTGCGGGGGGAGATGGCGGCGAGGCAGGCCGAGTTCTACCAATGGCAACTGGAGGAACGGAGGCTGGAGCTGAAACGCATGGTGAAGGAATCCTACTACCAGATCTTCTTTGTTGACAAGACATTGGGGATCGTCGAGAAGAATATAAAAATTCTGGATGACTTCGTCACGCTCAGCAAGACCAAGTATGCCGTCGGGCAAGGGGTGCAGCAGGATATTTTCAAGGCGCAGGTGGAACGCTCCAGAATGCTGGACATGCAGATCGCTCTCGTCCAGCAGCGCAAGAGCCTGCAAGCCAATCTTAACGCGCTGCTTTACCGTCCGGCCGACAGTCCCGTCGGTAAAATCCCTGACTTCGAGCCATCCGCCTTTTTGTTGTCCACCTCCGGACTGACGGAGGCCGCTGTGGCGAACCGGCCCATTATCAAGGGTTATACCGCTCTTATCGAAAAGGGGCAGGCAGGGCGCAAGCTCGCGCAAAAGGAATACTATCCCGATTTCAACGCGGCATTCGAGTATATGCAGCGCAATCCGGTGGGCGGCGAAATGGGGCTGGATATGTATGCCGCTGGCATTACTCTTAATCTTCCCGTCCAGCGCGAACGGCGCTCCGCCATGCTGGCCGAGTCGAATGCGGAAATCTCTATGGCGACCGAAGAGCTTAACGCCCTGGAAAATACCATCAGCTATGGCGTTGCCGACCTGCTTGCCCAGCTTGAAAAGAGACAGCGCCTGATCGAGCTTTACAAAACCGGCATCATCCCCCAAGCACAACGTTCCCTGGAGTCGGCGATCATCGGCTACCGCGTCAACAAGGTGGATCTACTGACGCTGCTCGACAACCGCATGACGCTGTTTAATTACGAGCGTGAGTACTACGACTCGCTGGCGGATTACCAGATGAAGCTGGCGCAGCTCGAGGCCATGGTAGGAAAGGAGTTGCAATGAACGTCCGGGCAGGCAGGCATGAAGGCGGACGGCCCGTTTTGGAGGTGAACCCGGAATGAATAAAAGGATCGCAATCGCTCTTGCCATCGCGGCCATCGCCGCCGTGGGGGCAGGATCATACCTGTGGCGCGAAAAAGGCGCCGCGACCGGTGAGGCGATGTCCGCGACGCCGCCCGCGCGCCGTGCGGCAGACGGGCAGGCTGGAGCAGAGCGTTCGAACGATGTGGACATGTTGCGTGATGTTTCATTGTCGCCAGCGCAATTGGTGATGGCGAATGTCGCCACAGTGGAGGCCCGCATGATGCCACTTACCAAGGAGATCAATGCCGTTGGCATAGTCGGCTACGATCAGGCCAGGCAGGCGAAGGTCACCGCGTGGGTGGCGGGGCGTATTGACCGGCTCTATGTGAATACTGTCGGCGCCCATGTCTCGAAAGGAGCGCCAGTCGCCGAGGTGTACTCCCCCGACCTGGTTTCATCGCAGCAGGAATATCTGCTCGCGCTGGGCAGCAGGGAACAATTCAAGGATTCACCGATTCCGTCCATTGCCCAGGGCGGCGAGGGGCTGGTGGAATCAGCCAGGCAGCGTCTGAAACTGTTGGGCGTAAAGGACTCTCAGATTGCTGCTCTGGAACGGTCAGGGCAGCCCACCATCAGGCTACCGGTTTACACCCCACTCTCCGGCACTGTGATCGAAAAGATTGCGTTGGAGGGTCAGTACGTGAATGTCGGCGATCCTCTGTTCGCCATCGCCGATCTGTCCGTGGTGTGGGTGGAGGTGGAGGTCTATGAAAACGAATTTCCGTTCATCAGGATCGGACAACAGGTGAAGGTCTTTTCCCAATCCTATCCTGACAGGACATTCATGGGCCGGGCGGTCTTCGTCTATCCCTTTCTCGAGCCGAAGACGCGGACCGTCAAGGTGCGGCTTGAACTTCCCAATCCCCGGCATGAGCTGAAGGCGGACATGTTCGTGAACGCCGCCGTGCAAGTCCCGCTGGGTGATGCGATGGCCGTGCCGGTGACGGCGGTATTGGAAACCGGCAAGCGCCGTGTGGTGTGGGTGGAAAAAAAGCCGGGGATGTTCGAGCCGCGCGAGGTGAATGTCGGGGCCAGGGTCGGAGACCGGTTTCAGATCCTGGCGGGTCTTCGCGCGGGAGAAAAGGTCGCGGCCTCCGGTGGCTATATGGTCGATTCCGAGTTGCAATTGCGCGGCAGCGCGGGGATGGCGGGCATGGCAGGGATGCAGGACGGGAAAAAACCGGATGCCCGGCAAGAGCGTGCCGCTCCGCCACAAGGTGGCGCGGCCATGGGCGGCATGAAGATGAATCAATGATATTGCGCCATGATCGATAACATCATCGAATATTCGGCACGCAACCGCCTTGTCATCCTGGCGCTCTTCGCGCTGGTCATCGCGTGGGGGGGCTGGGCCGTCTATACCACGCCCGTGGATGCCATTCCCGATCTTTCCGATAACCAGGTCATCGTCTTCACCGAGTATCCGGGCCGCGCGCCGCAGGTGGTGGAGAATCAGGTCACTTATCCGCTGGTGGTCAACCTGCAAGGGCTTCCCAAGGTCCGCGCAGTGCGCGCCTCGTCGGCCTTCGGTTTTTCCATGATCTATGTCATTTTCGAGGACGATGCCGACATCTACTGGGCGCGCACACGTGTGCTGGAGCGGCTCAACTATGCCGCCGCGCTGCTGCCGTCCAATGTGCGGCCTGCCCTCGGGCCGGATGGCACGGGCGTCGGCCATGTGTTCTGGTACACCCTGCAGGGCAAGGGCTACGACCTCGAACAATTGCGCACTCTGCAGGACTGGTTCGTGCGCTATCAGCTGAACACCGTGCCCGGTGTCGCCGAGGTGGCATCCATCGGCGGCTTCGTGCGCGAATACCAGATCGATCTCGACCCCAACCGCCTATTCGCCTATGGCATCAAACTGAGTGATGTGGTCGAAGCGGTAAAGCAATCCAACAACGATGTGGGGGGCAGGTTGCTGGAACAAGCGGATGCCGAATATCTGATCCGCGGCCAGGGGTATATCCAATCGAGCCAGGATCTGGAAAACATCGGGGTTGGGGCCGACATGCGCGGCGTCCCGGTCTACATCAAAAACCTCGGGACGGTGCAGCTCGGCGGGGCCATCCGCCGCGGCCTGCTGGATCTGAACGGAAAGGGGGAAGCGGTCGGCGGCATCGTGGTGATGCGCTACGGCGAGAACGCCAAGGATGTTATCGACCGCGTCAAACAGAAGATCAAGATGATCGAACCGGGACTTCCTCCGGGCATCAAAATCATTGCCGCCTACGACCGTTCCGACCTCATCCTGCGCGCCATCGAGACGCTCAAGCGGGTGCTTGTCGAGGAGTCAGTGGTCGTCTCGCTGGTGGTGCTCATCATGCTGCTGCACCTGCGGAGCGCGCTGGTGATCGTGCTGACCCTGCCTATCGCTGTGCTGATGGCATTCATCGCCATGAAATATCTGGGGGTCACCTCCAACATCATGTCGCTCGGCGGAATCGCCATCGCCATCGGCGTGCTGGTGGATGCGGGTGTGGTGATGGTGGAAAACTGCTATCGCCATCTCTCCGGGCTTGCGCCAGAGGAGCGAGATGAAAAGCGCCTGGAGGTGATCATAAGCGCGGCAAAGCATGTAGGCCGTCCGATCTTTTTCGCGCAGGCGATCATCATTCTGTCTTTCGTTCCGGTATTTCTTCTGGAGGGCCAAGAAGGCAAGCTGTTCCAGCCGCTGGCCTTCACCAAGACCTTCTCCATCATCTGCTCGGCGGTGATCGTCATCACCCTGGTGCCGGTGCTGATTTATTACTTCCTGCGCGGCAGGATGCCACGCGAGGAGGCCAATCCCGTTTCCAGTTTTTTCATCAAGGTGTATACGCCCATCGTCCATTGGGTGCTGAAATGGAAAAAGACCACCATCGCCCTCAATATCGTGGCGCTCGTCATCGCCGGCCGGCTATTCATGTCCGTCGGCAGCGAGTTCATGCCACCCCTGGACGAAGGATCGCTCCTTTACATGCCTGTCACGCTGCCCAATATCACCATCAGCGAGGCCAAGCGCATTATCCAAGTACAGAACCGCATCATCAAGACCGTGCCGGAAGTGGACCATGTGCTGGGCAAGGTGGGGCGCGCCGAGACCTCCACCGATCCCGCTCCGGTCTCGATGTTCGAAAACATCATCATCCTCAAGCCCAAGGAGCAATGGCGGACGGGGGTCACCAAGGCCGATATCGTGAACGAACTTGACGGCAAGCTGCAGCAGATCGGCGTGAGGAACGGCTGGACCCAGCCTATCATCAATCGCATCAACATGCTCTCTACGGGGGTGCGCACCAATCTGGGGGTAAAAATCTTCGGCAAGGATCTCAATGTGCTGAAGGATCTGGCGATTGATGCGGAAAGCATACTCAGGGGCGTGCCTGGGGCCGCCGATGTGGTCGCCGAGCGGGTCACCAGCGGCAATTACGTGGACATTACGGTGGATCGGGAAGCCGCGGCGCGCTATGGCATCAGGGTCGGGGATATTCAGGAGGTGATCGAGATGGCGCTCGGAGGTGAAACGCTGACCACCGCCGTGGAAGGCAGAAACCGCTTCCCTATCCGTGTCCGCTATCTGCGTGAGCTGCGCGACAACATCCCGGTGATCCAGCGTATGCTCGTCTCCGGCATGGAAGGGACGCAGGTTCCGTTATCCCTGGTAACCAAGCTCAAGGTATCCTCCGGCGCCCCTGAGATCAACAGCGAGGGCGGGCTGCTGCGCACCGTTGTATTCCTGAACGTGCGTGGGCGGGATATGGGCGGCTTCGTCAACGAGGCGAAGCGCATCCTGGAACAGCAATTGAAACTCCCCGCCGGTTATTACGTCACCTGGTCGGGACAATGGGAAAACCAGGTACGGGCCAAGGCGCGCTTACAGATCATTATTCCTGTCGCGGTGCTGGTAATTTTTGCATTGCTCTATTTCACTTTCCACTCTGTGCGTGACGCCGGTGTGGTGATACTTTCCGTGCCCTTCTCGCTGGTCGGGGGTATCTATCTGGTCTATATCCTGGGATACAACATGTCGGTCGCGGTGTGGGTCGGCTTTATCGCCCTCGCCGGCGTGGCGGTGCAGACCGGGGTGGTGATGCTGATTTACCTCAACGAAGCGCTGGACAAGCGGTTGTCGCAGGAGTCCGTCACGCAACAAGACATCTATCAGGCTGCCTACGAAGGTGCAGCGTTGCGCCTGCGGCCAAAATTGATGACTGTCGCGGTGGCCCTCATAGGACTGATCCCAATCATGTGGTCCACCAGCACGGGCGCCGACGTGATGAAACCAATCGCCGCACCGATGACGCTCAATGTGCTGCTGCTGACGCCGGCGATATTTGTGATGATGAAGTCGTATGATTTGAGGAGGGGGAAATTGAAACCCTCCGGGATAAAACATTAGTCCTGCTATGCGAACCGTCGCATTACGCAGAACAGGCGGCTTGCAGCGGGGGATGGAGGTATTCGACAGCGGGACTCCGTCGTCAAAGGAAAGGGAGAAATGACCAGACGGCACCCGCCAGATCGGTTATTGGTTAACAGCAAGAGGGAATCATGAAGACCTTACGACTATTGCAACACGGTTACGCAGCCGCGCGCAGCGCTGTCTTGTTCAGTGCGTTTGTCGCCGCCGTCGCACTGGGAATGTATCCGAACGCGGCGCAGGCCGTGCCGAGCATGGCGCGCCAGACTGGCATGCCGTGCGCCGCCTGCCACACGGTATTCCCCGAACTGACATCGTTCGGGCGCCAGTTCAAGCTGCGCGGCTACAGCATGAGCGTGCCGAAGGACAGGAGCGACTCGATCTTCGGCAACGTGCCGATCTCGGCTCTGCTGCAGGTTTCACGCAACACCACCAATAACGTCAGCACGCCCGGGGCCGAGTCCGAGCAGTTCCCGCGCGACCGGGAAACCATCGTGCAGGCCGCAGGTCTCTACTACGGCGGCAAGATCACCGACAAGTCCGGCGGACTGGTGCAGTACTTCTACGACGGCATTGAGAAGAAGTGGGCAATGGAGATGTTCGACGTGCGCTGGGCCGACACGACGACCGCATTGGGCGGCAAGGAGACCATCTTCGGTTTTACCCTGAATAACAACCCGACAGTCACTGACATCTACAACAGTACGCCGCAGTGGAGTTTCCCTCACACCGAAACGGCTGCGCTCATGCCGAACGCGCAGACGGCTATCGATATGCGGCTCGCGGGCCGGGTCGGCGGCCCCAGCGTGTACGCGATGTGGAATGATCTGCTCTACGGGGAGCTGGCCCTGTACCGCACCACCAAAACCGGCGCCTTGCGCCCGCTCGGCTGGGGCGTCGAAAAGGACGATCTCGTGAGTGGCACCGCGCCCTACTGGCGCATGGCCCTGCAGCGCGATTTCGGCTCGCACTTCTTCTCCGTGGGCACCTACGGCCTGTCGGCGCGCATCTATACCGACGCCAAGGATCAGAGTCTCGGCACGGACCGCTTCCGCGACTTTGCGATCGACGGGCAATACCAATTCACCGGGGGCGATCACCTCGTCTCGGCGCAGGCCACACAGATCCGCGAGAAGCAGAAGCTCGATGCCGCGTTCGCGGCGGGCCTCGCCTCCAACCCGACGAATACGCTGCGCACCACGCGGGCCGATGTGCATTACTGGTATAAACGCGCAGTCGGCGGCGGCTTCGGGATGTTCTCGACCACGGGCGATGCCGATCCCCTCAGATATATGATGCAACCAGTAATGGGCAGCGCCACGGGCAGCCCCAACACCCAGGGCTGGATGATCGACCTGAACTACCTGCCGGTGCAGAGCGTGAAGCTCGCGCTGCGCTATACGGCGTACACGGAGTTCAATGGCGCGGGCACCAACTACGACGGCTTCGGGCGCAACGCGAAGGATAACAACAGCGTCTTTTTGCTCGCCTGGCTGATGTTCTGATGACCATGGAACGCACGAATCCTCTGGGGCAGGCGCAAACACTGCGCGAACTGTCCCTCGCCCTGAGAACCCTCTTCACGGCATTCCTGCTCACGATCGGGTTCGGGTACCTTGCGGCGGTTTTCTACCTTTTTCTCGTGGATATCGATCCGCACTTGAAAATGGGAATGCGGCCCATCGCCGGCATCGAGATGAAATATCGCGGCCAGCCATCCGGATCGCGCCTGGAGGCCGCGCTTCGCGGAGCGATGGCGGACAAGCTGCGTCCCGAAGAGCGCGACGCGATTGTGGGTTGGGTGCGCGGCGGCGCGACGCAAGCCGGTTTCGGGCAGATCAAACCGATCTTGGACAGGAGTTGCACGGTCTGCCACAGCGCGAAGTCGGGCCTGCCCGTTCCGCCGCTCGACAGCTTCGAGACGGTGGCCAAGCTCGCCGAGACCGATCGCGGCCCGAGTTTCGTGCAACTTGCGCGCGTGTCGCATGTACACCTGTTCGGCTTGAGCTTCATTTTCCTGCTGACAGGGACGATTTTCACGCTCACTGCTGTGGCGCCGACATTCAAGCTCACCGTGGTGGCACTGCCGTTCGTGGCGATCTGGGCGGACATCGCCTCGTGGTGGCTCACTCGCTACGAACCGCTATTCGCGTATGTCGTTTTCGTCGGCGGTGCGCTGATGGGTGCGGCGCTCGCGGTGCAGATTCTCGTCCCGCTGTGGCAGATGTGGGCGCCGCGCAGCAACGCGACCGCAGCCACGGCACGACCATCCAAATCTTAACAAAGGAGCGAAAGATGAAGAGAATGATTGCAAGCATCGCGATGGGCGCGGCGGCGCTCGCCGCGCCGACGATTGGCACAGCCGACGGCAAGGAGGTCTACGCTAAGGCGTGCGCCGTCTGCCACACCGCCATACCGCCGAAACTCGGCGACAAGACCGCGTGGGCATCGCGCATCGCAACCGGTACCGATGCACTCGTCGCAGCGGTGATCAAGGGCAAGGGAGCGATGCCGCCCAAGGCGGGCAACAGCTCGCTGTCTGATGCCGATATCAAGGCAGCGGTCGAATACATGGTGTCGCAGTCGAAATGACCATCGCCACGCCGCGCTCAATGTGCTGCTGCTGACGCCGGCGATATTTGTGATGATGAAGTCGTATGATTTGAGGAGGGGGAAATTGAAACCCTCCGGGATAAAACACTAGCAGCCTGTCGCAAGGAGAATTACATGGCTATCGATCCGGTATGCGGCATGAGCGTCGATGAGCAGACGGTGGCCGACTCCACGAGTCACGAAGGAACACGTTATTATTTTTGTTCCACCAGATGCCTGCACCAGTTCGAGGCGAAGCTTGCGGTACTTGCCCGGCTCAGGCAAAGCGGAGTGCGGATCGGAGCCATTGCGGCGATTCAGGGTCCGGTAGTGGATATCGTCTGTGATCACCTGCCTCCGTTGCACCAGGCGCTGTTTTCCTCCAACGCTCATGAGGCGCATATCTTCGAGGTATACCAACATCTCGATGAGCGGCGTGTGCGGGCCGTCGCAATGCGCAGAACAGGTGGCTTGCAGCGGGGGATGGCAGTATTCGACAGCGGGACTCCGTTGCATGTGCCAGTATCCCCAGAATGCCTGGGCCGATTGCTGGATGTCTTCGGCCAACCGCTCGATGGCGGCATGCCGCTGGCCGCGCAAGAGTCCAGAACCATTCTTGCCAAACACCCTGCACTCCACGAAACGGTGGAAGCAAGCGGGATCTTGGAAACTGGCATCAAGGTGATCGATCTGCTCTGCCCTTTCGTCAAGGGAGGAAAGACCGGGTTGTTCGGCGGCGCCGGCGTCGGCAAGACGGTGCTCATCATGGAATTCATGCATGCCATCGTCGCGCTGCATCAGGGAGTATCAGTATTTGCAGGCGTGGGCGAGCGCATCCGCGAAGGCCATGAATTGTGGCGCGAAATGCAGGAGGCCGGTGTCATGCCGCAAACCGTGATGGTATTCGGCCAGATGGACGAGTCGCCCGGGGTGCGCTTCCGTGTCGGACTGACCGCGCTGACCTATGCCGAATATCTGCGCGACACCTTGCACAAGGAGGTTTTGTTCCTGATGGACAACGTGTTCCGTTTCGTGCAGGCCGGGAGCGAGATTTCCGGATTGCTCGGGCGCATGCCGGCGACGGTGGGTTATCAGCCCACCCTGATGACGGAGGTGGCCGAATTGCAGGATCGTATCATCTCTACCGCCAAAGGCGACATCACCTCCGTGCAAGCGGTCTACGTTCCCGCAGACGACATGACCGATCCGGCGGTCAGCGCGATTCTGAGCCATCTCGATACCACGGTGATCCTTTCCCGTGCCGAGGCCGGAAAGGGCATCTATCCTGCCGTCGATCCATTGCAGTCAAACAGCAAGATGATGGATCGCCATTTTCTCGGAGACAGGCACTACAGCGCTGCAGAGGGGGTGCGCGAGCACCTTGCCCGCTATCGCGAACTGGAGGACATCATCGCCATGCTCGGTATCGAGGAGCTCGCGGAAAAGGACCGCCGCATCGTGCTGCGTGCGCGCAAGCTGCAACGGTATCTGACCCAGCCGTTTCATGTCGTGGCCGAGCACACCGGCATCAAGGGCGTGTCGGTGCCGCTCGCCGGCATGCTTGCCGACTGCGAGGCCTTCTTGCGCGGCGATTATGACGATGTGCCGGAGGATCAGTGCTACATGCGCGGCACCATGAAGGCGGTATCTTCATGAAGACCTTTGTTCTCCACTTGCAGAGCGCCACCCAGTACGAGCGCATCGAAAACGTCGCCAGCTTCGTGGGCGAGGATGATTCCGGGAGTTTCGGAATCCTGGCCGGACATACGCGCATGATGACATCGCTAGTGTTCGGTTTGGCGCGTTTTCGCACCCCCGATCCCGACTGGGAGTTTCTCGCGCTGCCGGGTGCGCTGCTCTATTTTGTCGACAACCAGCTCCACATCAACACGCGGCGTTATCTGCGCGATGCCGATTACCAGCGCATAGGCGCCCAGTTGCAGGAACAATTACTGAAAGAAGAGGAAATCCTGCACGATGTGAAGAAAAGCCTGCGCCGCCTGGAGGAAGAAATGTTCAAGCGCCTGTGGCGGGTGCAGCGCGGCGGGGAAACGTCGCTATGAGCAGCCAGAAACCGGATGGGGCCTTCGATGGAGAAAAACTCAAAAAGGCCGTGGAACGGCGGGTCGCGCGTATGAAGCAGGCGGATAAGGAACGCCCTACCTTGCTGGCGCAATCCGCCTATATTGGTGTGCTGGGCCTGATCTTCGTGCTGCCCGTCATCGGCGGCGCTTATCTCGGCCACTGGCTCGACAGCCTGCATGAAGGTTATTCGATAGGCTGGACCTTGAACATGATCATTCTTGGTCTGGCGATCGGTGCAATGAACGTTTATTTTTTCATAAAGGAATGAGAGCCTGTCTATGAATAAATCATCCCTGCGTTGCCGCCCCAAAACACGCCAGGCAAGGCGCGAGGCGCGAAGTTTGGTTGTTCCAAATGAGCGGCGAGCAACGCCGCATGGCGTGTTTTGGGGCGCAACCCGAAGGGACGGGGCAGGTTTCCCGCAGTGCGGCGTCACACTTCGCTCATGTGCAACAAGCACACTACGCTCAGCGTTCCTTGCTCTGCGGGAAACCTGCCTCCGTCGCAGGAATGATTTATTCATAGACAGGCTCTAACCATGGCCAACCCCGATATTTTTATTACACCCGTATTCTCCGCCGGTCCGTTCATCATCACCAGCACAGTGGTGGTAACCTGGGGCATCATGGCGGTACTGGGACTGACCGCATGGGGTTCGACACGCCGCCTGAGGCTTGATCCTGGGCACTGGCAGGTCGTTGTGGAGGGGCTTGTGCTGGCCATCGAAGATGCCATCCGTGCCGTGTTGCCCGACCGGCCCTGCCAGTTGCTGCCCTTTATCGCCACGTTGTGGATTCTCATCGTCGTGGCCAATCTCGTCAGCCTGATTCCCGGCCTGCGTTCCCCTACCGGCGATTTGTCATTCACCGCCGCGCTGGCGATCCTGGTCTTCCTCGCCGTGCACTGGTATGGCATCAGCACCCATGGCCTCAAGAACTATCTGTCCCATTATCTGAAACCGAATCCGCTGTTGCTGCCATTCCATATCATCAGCGAGATCTCGCGCACGCTCGCTTTGGCCGTCCGCCTGTTCGGCAACATCTTCAGCCTGCAGATGGCAGCGCTGCTGGTGTTGCTGGTGGCGGGCTTTCTCGCGCCGGTGCCGGTGCTTATGCTGCACATCATCGAGGCCCTGGTGCAGGCGTATATCTTCGGCATGCTGGCGCTGATCTACGTCGCTGGGGCGATTCAGACTCAACAAGTCAAACATGGAGAGACCGTATGAAAGACATGACGTGGTTTGCCCTGGGATCGACTGTAGCCGCAGCGCTGGCCATCGCCATCGGCGCGATGCTGCCGGCCATTGCGATGGGGCGCGCCATCACCCAGGCGCTCGACGCCCTGGCGCGGCAGCCCGAGGCTGAAAAGTCGATCACGCGAACATTGTTTATCGGTCTGGCGATGATCGAATCACTGGCCATTTATGTCCTGGTGATCGTATTGATCATCCTGTTCAGAAATCCTTTGCTGGAGTATGTGCTCAAATAGCGCTTTTTTCTTAAGCCGGATTATTCATGAACAGCGCCACGAGAGGCCGTGAGGCCATGAAGATGCAAGGCGCGCGACAAAAAATGCGCCCAGGCGTACTTACGGTACGTCGAGTACATTTTTCGAGCGCAACACCGCAGATTCATGGTCTTACGGACACGCAGTAGCTGTTCATGAATAATCCGGGTGAAGTACCACCGGCAAAAAGGGGCGACATATGGAATTCAACTGGACAACGTTTGCGCTCGAGATCATCAACTTTCTGGTTCTGCTCTGGATCCTGAAACGCTTTCTTTACAAGCCGGTGATGGATGCCGTCACGCAACGCAGGTCTGTCATCGAAAAAAGCCTGGCAGAGACGCAGGCAATGCAGGTTGAGGCCGAGTCGCTCAAACGGCAATATCAGGACCGCCTCACCGACTGGGAACGCGAAAAGGCCGGCTTGCGAACCTCCGTGTTCGAAGAGGTCAACGCGGAGCGCGCACGGTCGATGGCGGCATTGCAAGCCGCGCTGGAACAGGAGCGCGAAAGGAGCCGCGTGCTGGAGCAGCAGCAGGCGACCGAATTGCGGCGCGCACTGGAAGAAGAGGCCATGGTTCACGCAGGACAGTTTGCCGCTCGCCTGTTGTCCCGCCTGACCACTATCGAATTGGAAAGCAGAATAGGCGAAGTGGTGCTGGAAGACCTGCCGCATCTTCCCGATGAAAAACTGCAAGCAATACGCGCTGCCTGTCAGGAACAAAACTCCACCATAAAAGTGACCAGCGCCTACCCCATCGGCGAGTCCCAGCGCAATGCCTTTGTACAAGCGCTCGGTAACCTGGCCGGGAAAGATATTGCGTGCGAGTTCGCACAGGATGGTCGTTTGATGGCAGGGTTCCGCATCGGCATTGGCCCCTGGATTCTGCATGCCAATCTGCTGGATGAGTTGAGATTTTTCGGGGAGGCCGCCCATCATGGAAGTTGAGCAGAATCCCGCCGGCCCTTCCCCCATCGCTGAGCCAGGAGGCTTGTCGCACTACCGGTTCGGCCTGCGCATTGCCGAGCAGGGAAGCATCCTGTCCATTGGCGATGGCATTGCCTGGGTCAAGGGGCTGCCGTCTGCTGCGATGGACGAGGTCCTCCATTTCGAGGACGGTAGCCGGGGGCTGGTTTTCCACCTTGCCGACGACCGGGTCGGCGCCATCCTCTTGCAGCAGACCGGCGCCTTGACCGCCGGTGTCGCCGTTTACCTATCCGGCCAACGCCTCGCCATAGCAACGGGCGAAGCCCTGCTCGGACGTGTCATCGACCCCCTGGGTAACGTGCTCGACGGAGGCCCGCCGCCGGAATGCAGGCATCGGCGCGATCTGGAGGTGCCGTCGCCCCCCATCGTGGCGCGCGATTTCGTGTCTGCCCCCCTTTATACGGGCAACAAGATGATCGACACGCTGATTCCTGTCGGCAAGGGGCAGCGGCAACTGATTATCGGGGACAACGCCGTGGGCAAAAGCGCGCTGGCGATCGATACCGTGATCAACCAGAAGGGCAAGGATGTCCGTTGTATTTATGTCATCATCGGCCAGAAGCGTTCGAGCGTCGTCAACACCATCGAAACGCTGCGTCGCGCCGGTGCCATGGAACATACTATGGTGGTCGTCGCCGAAGCCACGGCGATGCCCGGGCTCAAGTATCTCGCGCCGTTCGCTGGCTGCGCCGTGGCCGAGACGTGGATGGGGCAAGGCAACGATACACTTGTGATTTACGACGACCTGACCACTCATGCCCGCGCTTATCGTGAATTGGCGCTGCTGTTGCGCCGCCCGCCGGGGCGCGAGGCCTACCCGGGCGACATATTTTATCTGCATTCACGCCTGCTGGAGCGTTCCACCCGCCTTGCGCCTGCCCATGGCGGCGGCAGTATGACGGCGCTGCCCATCGTCGAAACCGAACAGGGAGAGATTGCCTCTTATATTCCCACCAACCTGATTTCGATCACCGATGGACAGATCCATCTCGACCAGCGCCTCTTTGCCGGCGGTTTCCTGCCAGCCATCAATGTGACCCGCTCAGTTTCGCGCATCGGCGGCAAGGCGCAACATCCGCGCATCAAGCAGGAGGCAGGACGCATGAAGCTCGATTACTTGCAGTTCCTGGAGCTGGAGGTATTCACCCGGTTTGGTTCGCGCCTGGAGGCTTCCATGGAGGCGAAAATCCGGCGCGGCCGCGCACTGCGCGAAATTTTTAAGCAAGACCGGCTCTCCCCCCTGCCCATCGAATTTCAACTGTCCTGGATGGTGGCCTTCAACGAAGGGTTATTCGACAACATTGACATCGAAGCGATCCCTCCCTGCCTGGAACGGATCAAGGCTGGCGTGGAAAACAGCGATCTCGGCCTCGGGGACAGCCGGGAGCGATGGCTGCAAAGCGTTACGGACTGGATGAAAGAGGGAGCTGACCATGAGCAGACGGCATGAACTGGAGCAGCATCTGCAGGTACTGGGTGAAATCAGGGACATCATGAGCGCCATGAAGAATCTTTCATTCATGGAAGTGCGCAAGCTGACGCGATTTCTCTCCACCCAGCGCAGGGTCGTAGCGAGCATGGAATCCGCGGCAGCGGATTTTCTGGGTTTCCATCCGCATCTTCTGGCGCGGCAGGAAAATGCCCGGAACGCCTATCTTCTCCTGGGAAGCGAGCGTGGATTTTGCGGTGATTTCAACGAAGCCCTGCTGCTGGCCCTGGAGTCGCACAGGCAATCGCATCCTGAGGAGCAAGCCGCAGTGATCGTGATGGGATACAGGCTGTCGAACAACCTCGCGGATGATCCACATGTCGCCGCCCGCCTTGACGGCCCTGCCGTAGTTGAAGAGGTACAGCCGGTGCTGAAGCGGTTGGTGGATGCCCTCGATGCCTTGCAAAATCGGCGCGATTCGTTTCATCCCTTGCGCCTGACAGTGTTTCATCATCACCCGGACAAGGCGGAGATAAATGTCTCGGTATTCCAGCCATTCAGGCAATTCGAAGAAAAGACCGCGCATTTTGGACATCCACCGCTATTGAACCTGCCGCCGACGACGTTCCTGGCCGAACTGGTGAATCATTACCTGTTCGCCGCCCTGCATGAGCTGTTCTACTCTTCGTTGATGGCGGAAAATGCCCGGCGCCTGCAGCATATGGACAATGCCATCCGCCGTATTGAGAAAGACACCACGGAACTCTCATTGAAAAAAAACAGGTTGCGCCAGGAGGAAATCACCGAGGAAATAGAGGTGATCATGTTGAGCGCGGAGGCAATGAAGCTGCAATGATTGCTTACAGAACCTCTGATTTATTCAGAGGCTCCCCGGCACAGGGACGTGTCGTACTCTGAGAATACCAAGACGGAATTATTCAGAGCTTCCTTACTTCATTTTGGGGAGTGGTTTTCGAAGCAGCGGGCTTGACCTGTGCGCAACGCACGGGTTTTTAATATCACTCTGCGGGCATACGTTTTCACGAAGGATGGTTCATGGAACACCGTTGGAGCATGCGCCAGCCAGGAGAGGGCGAAGTGACAATTTGTTATCTCGGCCAGTGTTTTTCAGCGTGTAGCATATTAAATATCAGTTCCGATGGAATGCTTATCGAGATACCAGGAATACCTCTACCCTGTGGCGCCTTGGTCGAGCTGACCTTCGATGTTCCCGGCATGGGAGCGCGCCGGTTGCGGGGATTGGTGGTGCACCGTGCAGGACAGGATGCCGGGGTCATGTTCGTGGATGACGGCCCCGTGGTGCCGGATATGGATTGAAGGTCAGGGAGATCAGCATCATGGTTTTTGGCAGTGTCGGGCAATTGTACTTTTACTTTTGAGGGAGACATGAACATGACAGACCACAATGAAGTATCGACCAAGAAATCCGCATTGCGGAAACCGGCGAGCCGGGCGGCGGCCAAGAGTATACCCGCCGGGAAAGAGCACGGTGATGCGTCGCGTTGCGATCCCGTTTCCGCCGAGGAGCGGCAGCGGATGATCGCCACGGCGGCGTATCTCCGGGCCGAACGCCGCAATTTCGAGGCTGGCCGCGAGCTCGAAAACTGGCTGGAGGCCGAGGCGGAGATTGATCGGCAGCTTGCCTGCGGGTGAGCCGTGGTCACGGTAGCGTGCGCTATGCGCACGGGAAGGTCATATGGTGTGTGATCGTGCGCACGCCATACGACTGATGGATTTTCAGCACCATGAAGAGGTTCCGGATATGCTTGCGATAATGGGCGTGATGATGGTGTTAGTGGTTGTCGGCCTTTTAGGCTCCGGCCATCACTCCATGATGGGAGGCCACAACAAGGAGAACCGTAAAGAAGAGTCGGTGATGGACAATCCCGATAAAAAACCTTGCACGCAGTGTCCGTCTGAACAAAAGACGGAAAACGGACAAGGTGGTGGCGCGCCTGAGGAAAAGAAATGAGGCCTACAACGGATCAAGCGATTCGCCTATTTCACGTTTAGTGAATTCCGATGAACGTACCTGAAAGGAACAGGCCATGAGCATAACTACAGATCCTGTATGCGGTATGAAAGTTAACAGCGAGTCGGGGCTCAGCTTGGAACAGGCGGGTAAGCACTATTATTTTTGTTCGCAACATTGCCAGGAAAAATTCCAGGCCAATCCCGACGCATACATCAAGCCGGATGTAACAACAACAGCTCCCGCCATACAACCTACCAAGGTCGCCGGAGACTACACCTGCCCGATGCATCCGGAGGTGCGTCAGGCCACGCCCGGCCCATGCCCCAAGTGTGGCATGGCGCTGGAACCGGTGGAACCTGTTCCTGCCAAGTCAGACGCCACCGAATACATATGCCCGATGCATCCCGAAGTGGTACGCAACGAACCGGGCAGTTGCCCAATATGCGGCATGGCACTGGAACCGCGCAACGCTCCGGCGGAAGACCATGCCGAATTGAACGACATGAGCCGCCGCTTCTGGGTGAGCGCGGCGCTGGCCTTGCCGGTATTTGTCATGGCGATGGTGTCCGATCTCGTTCCGCAAGCCATGCCGGATTTTGTCTCGATGACGGCGCTGCAATGGCTGGAATTAACGCTGGCGACCCCGGCAGTGTTGTGGGGCGGATGGCCGGTTTTCCAGCGCGGCTGGGCTTCGGTGGTCAACCGCAGCCTGAACATGTTCACCCTGATCTCGCTGGGCGTCGGCGTGGCATGGACATACAGCGTGGTGGCGATGCTGCTGCCGGGCATCTTCCCGCCCGCGATGCGCAGCATGATGGGGACGGTGCCGGTGTATTTCGAGGCTGCTGCGGTCATCATGGCGCTGGTGTTGCTGGGGCAGGTGATGGAGCTGCGCGCGCGCAGCCAGACCAGCGCTGCGATCAAGTTGCTGTTGGGTCTTGCGCCCAAGACTGCGCGCATCGTGCGCACTAATGGCAACGAGGAAGACATCCCGCTGGAACTGGTGCAACCGGGCGATGTACTGCGCGTACGTCCCGGCGAGAAGGTACCGGTGGATGGTGTAGTCCTGGAAGGTACCAGTGCGCTGGATGAAGCCATGGTCACCGGCGAATCCATCCCGGTGGAGAAAACCGCCGGGGCCCGATTGATCGGTGCCACGGTGAACGGCACCGGCAGCTTGTTGATGCGCACCGAGCGTGTCGGAGCCGACACGCTGCTCGCGCAAATCGTGCACATGGTGAGCGAGGCGCAGCGTTCACGCGCGCCGATCCAGCGCCTGGCCGATGTCACTGCGGGTTATTTCGTGCCGGTGGTGGTGGGGGTTGCGCTCATTACGCTGGCGGTGTGGGGCATCTGGGGACCGGAACCGCGTCTGGCACATGCCATCGTCAGCGCCGTGGCTGTGCTGATCATCGCCTGCCCTTGCGCGCTGGGGCTGGCCACACCGATGTCGATCATGGTCGGCACCGGGCGCGGCGCGCTGGTCGGCGTGCTGATCAAGAATGCCGAGGCGCTGGAAACCATGGAGAAGGTGGACACACTGGTGGTGGACAAGACCGGCACGCTGACTGAAGGCAAACCGAAGATGATGTCGGTCATGCCGCTCGCCGGATTCGACGAAGGCGAAGTGCTGCGGCTGGGCGCCAGCCTGGAGCGCGCCAGCGAGCATCCGCTGGCGGCGGCGATCGTGAACGGCGCGCAAGAAAAAGGGTTAACACTAGCGGCAGTCAACGATTTCCGTTCATACACCGGCAAGGGCGTGGCGGGAACGGTCGAGGGGCGCGCGGTCGCGCTGGGCAACCTCAAGTTGTTCGAAGAATTGCGCATAGCCGCAGGCGAATTGCCCGTCCATGCCGAAGCGCTCCGCGGTGACGGTCAGACAGTGATGTTGCTGGCGATTGACGGCAGAGCGGCGGGGCTGATCGGCGTGGCTGATCCGATCAAAGATTCCACACTGGATGCGATCCGCGCGCTGCATGAAGAAGGCATACAGGTCATCATGCTCACTGGCGACAACCGCATCACGGCGGAGGCAGTGGCGAAAAAATTGGGCATAGACCGTGTCGAGGCGGAAGTGCTGCCCGAACAGAAGGCATCCATCGTCAAACAACTGCAAGCGCAGGGCCGCTTCGTGGCGATGGCCGGCGATGGCATAAACGATGCTCCGGCACTGGCGCAGGCGCAGGTGGGCATCGCGATGGGTACCGGCACCGACGTGGCGATGGAAAGTGCGGGCGTCACGCTGGTCAAGGGCGACCTGCACGGCATCGTGCGCACCGTGCGTTTGAGCCGCGCCACCATGCGCAACATCCGGCAGAACCTGTTTTTTGCCTTCATCTACAACGTGCTCGGCATCCCCGTTGCGGCGGGCGTGCTGTACCCGTTCTTCGGCTTGCTGCTCTCCCCCATCATCGCCGCCGCCGCGATGAGTTTCAGTTCGGTATCAGTGATTACCAATGCACTGCGCCTCAACCGCGTGCGGCTTTAGAATGGTGCGTGTTGTGTTTTTCTGATGATGCATGAAAAGGAAAAGGGCGGGGTTCGGCGAAGAGCATGCATGCTACGCAGCGCACGTTCCAGCCTTTTTTCAAAGTCGCGTACCGCTCCGCGAAGGCCATAAAACAGCGAGGTAATGCCTATGCCCGTAATTGTCACTCCCACGGATTACCGCTTTCCCTGGTATGTACGCCTGTTCTTCTGGAACCAGCGGCGCCGTTACGGCAAGGTGCTCGAACCGGCCCGGCTGTGGGGCCGCACGCCCAAGGTGTTTGCCGCGCTGGCGCTGCTCTTTGGCGCCCTCGACCGGCGCTCATCGCCCATCGATCCCACGCTGCGTTCCTTCATTACAGTGCGGGTGTCACAGATCAACTGGTGCGCCTTTTGCGTGGACATCAACTCGGCGCTGGCGCTGAAGCGCGGCGGTAATCTGGACAAGCTGGCCGAGCTGGACCGCTTCGAAGCCAGCACGCTGTTCAGCGAGCGCGAGAAGGCGGCGCTCGCCTACGCCGAGGCGATCACCCATGCGGACCGACCGCCCACGGCCGAACACTTCGCGTGCTTGCGCCGCCACTTCGATGACGATGCCATCATCGAGTTGACCGGGATCGTCGCGTTTCAGAACATGTCGAGCAAGTTCAACGCGGCTCTGGGTGTGGAAGCACAAGGTTTTTGTACGATGGCGCCGCAACCAAAGCGGCCAGGATGCTCTGGATGATCAAATCCGCCGTTTTTAGGGTGATTCTATTTCAAAACGCCAATAATTATGTAGGGTGCGTCCCACGCACCACAATCATTGGTGCGTGAGACGCACCCTACGATTCCACTCTATTGATTTAGAAATGGAATGACAGGTCGAGCTGCGCGAAGCGCTCCCCTACGCGCCAACTTGGCCTGCGTGATGAGCCAACCAAAGCATCCCGCCCAGCGCCAGCGGGTACAGCCATTGTACGCCAGCAGGGCGTCCATTCGCAGGGATTTCAACAGCGTGGCAAACCTCATCATCAGCACGCGCTAATACCTGCCGGTACAGCACCGCAGCGGCATTGCCTATCCGGTCAACAGTCCGGCTCTGTGGCGTGGCGGTGGCGGGCTGGGCCGCCAAGGCCTGCACCTTGGGCACCGCCTCGAGCACCAGGGCCATACGCAACACTAATCTGTCATGGGAAACGCCCAGCTGCCGCAATGGCCTGGCCAGCCAGTGAATGGCGCTCAACAATTGCTCGCGGGGTGTGCTTTGTAACAGGAGATTAACCGCCAGTACTAAAGCAATCAGAGAAACGATACGTATCGCCCCCTCCTGCATTCCTTCGAGGGTGGGCAGCCAGGGGGATAATGCGGGCGATGATGAGAGTGGCGGCTCGCCAGGGGTAAACCAGAAGTAAATAATCACCAGGGAAAGAAACAGCCAGCGCATGCGCCGCAGCATCAACATTGCCGGTCTGAGATGTATACCACCGGCCATGCCATAGAGAATCACGAGCACCGCAGCGGCCATCAGCAGGGGATTCAAATCACCGAGTGAAAGAAACCCCGCCAGGACAAAAAAACTCACAACGCGGATGACTGGATGAAGTGCACTCATTGCGGAGTTTTCTTTTGATCAAGCAATCTGCCGCATCAATTCCTGGGCTTCCTGCTTTTGCGCGTCATTACCCTCATCCAGCACTTCATCCAGCAATACCTTTGCGCCTTCCTGATCTTCCATATCAATATACGCCTTGGCCAGATCCAGTTTGGTGCCTACCATATCGATCCCGGAAAACAGATCATCATCCGCTTCTTGCACCGGCACATTTTCGGGTGCAGTGCCGTCAAAAGCAGATAACGCAGCATCCAGATCCCAGCCGCCGGAAAGCTCTTCGGAAACCGCCACATCCACTGCCTCGCCGGTTTCCTGAACCGGAAGGCCAACATCATGACCAGCAGAGCTGCTGCCTTCAAGATCAAAGGCAAACTCCGATGCGGTTTCCAGACTGGGCGCTGGTTCTTCATGAGCAACAAGCTGTATACTTTCAAGTTCAGCATCAAGGTTTTCTTCCACCCCCATGCTCGAAAAGGTATTGCTCGCTTCGCTCATGTTCTGATCATCAAGCGGGAATACAGGCGGAGCGTTTTCCGCCACATCCTGAACATCGGCGACCACGGGATTGCCGTTGACCGCCTGACTCAGATTGTCTATTGCACCGCTCAGGCTAAGATCAAAATCCAGGGAATTATCCAGCAGCTCGCCACTCCCGCTTTTCTCCTCTGTGCCAGAAGGCAGGTGTTCTTCCATCTCAGCGGCCGGTTGCACCGGCGACACCCCGGTGCCGCTCTGCTCATTGAATCCAAAATCGAAATCAATGGAATTATCGGCAATAGCGGGTTGCGTCTCTGCCTCCAGGGCCGTACCCTGCCCGGCGGCCATGTCCAGTTCAGAAAAATCCATAGCACCGGCAGTGGAACCATCATGCGGCTCTTCGTCCTGAGTGCCGGGCAGTGCAAAATCGCCTCCCATATTCTGGGTATCTTGATCTGAATGGAACGCATCCGCCGCCGCAATAGCCGCCGCGCCGGCACCCACGGCACCGGCAAGCAGTACCCCAGCCGGCATTTCGCCCGATGCCTCCTCGGGGGAGGATTTACTGAACAAAGGATGGGCCGGGCAAATGTGTTTACCCATTTCAACCACCTTGTTCCACAGGGGATGGCTCTCGCCACCCAGCATGGCATAAAGTATTTCAGCCTGCGTCTCAAAGGCATCGGCATTTTTGGTCGCGTGATAGATCTCCAGCAGCTTCAGCGTAAGCTCCTCCCTGCCAGGGTCTTGACGCATAGCCTCTTTGATTAACGATTCGGCCTGGTCGTATCGCCTGTAGGCAAGATACACATCGGCTTCGGCAAGGGGATCAATCACGCCTTCGTCGGCATGGATGGCATGCGCATCGCCCCGGCCCATGGCCGCTTCCGGCGCTGTTTTATCGCTATCTTCAGCGCTCGCAAGAGCGGGCACCGGGGCAGCTGTACTTATCGATTGAGAAACCGGCACATCGCGGCCTTGCGGTGCAAAAGCCCCTTCCGGAGCATCCATCGCGGCTTGCCGGCGCCGCCGCACCAGCGCCCATAACAATGCTGAAATGAGCAAAAACCCACCCAGGATCATGCCCAGTTGCTGGGGATTGCTGATAATTTCGCTTATTGCATCCGTTGCAACCGGTTGTTGTGGCTCTGACGCTTTGACCGGCTGCGGCTTGACCGCGGGTTTGCTGCTTGCCGCCGGTCCCGATGCCGGCACTGCCGGTTTCGCGGGCACGGCTCCAGTGGCGGTTGCTGGCCCCGCCTTGTTTTGCAAGGCCGCAAGATCACCGTTCTTGAGATTCATTAGGCGCTGCATCGAGGCGATTTGCTGCTCCAGCATTGTCAGGCGAGTGCGCAGCTCCTCATTTTCCTGGCGGGTGGCATCCACCGACTCTAGCGCCACAGCCAAGTCCTTGCGCAAGGATGCCAAGTCGTTGGCATCCGGCGCGCCGGTTTTTGCGCCACCACCTGCCGTCACGGCCGTTTTGCCGCTATCAGGGGTAACCAGCTTCAATTGCGCGCCACCGCTACCTTTTTCTGCCACCGGTGCGGCACTCTCCGAACCCTGCGCTGGTGTCACGCGCGCCGCAGCGGCCCCACCCTTTTGCCCGCCTAACCACTGCTGATATTGCATGGCGACTTCATGCGCGGCTTCCTGCTGGGGAACGGCGCGGATTGCGTCCGTGGGGGGCAGGCGCAGGATATAACCCGCCATCAGGTTATTCACATTGCCGGTTGAAAACGCGTGCGGATTGTTCTTCGCCAATGCCAGCATCACCTGCGAAACACTGACGGAATTATCCGGGCGCATCTCCTTTGCGATTTTCCATAACGTATCTGTTCTTCTTGTAGGTCCATAACTCGATCCGGCAGCGGAGGATCTTTCACGCGCGGCTACGTTCCTGGTGCCGTTGCCAGACATAGGGCTATCAGAGGAAGAGGGTGCCGAGGGCTCGGCCTGGGATTGCGGCTGTGCTGCCGGAGAGGTCTCAACACGTGGCGCAACGGGGGAAGAAGGCACGGAAACAGGTGCCTCTATCGGAGCAGGTTTGCCGCCATCCGACACCGGGAAATCGAGCAGCACGGTATATTCGCGCACAAAACGCCCGCTCGACCAGTTGACCTCAACGAGAAAATCGAGAAAAGGCTCGCGGATTGGCTGGCTGGATGTCACCTTGATGACGTGAGAGCCATCCGATTTCTGGACAACATTGAATTTGAGCTGGGTCAACAATCCCAGCCGCTCCACACCCGCGCCAGCAAAGGCAGCCTCGGGAGCAAGCGCCACAGTCAAGCCTTGCAACTCGGCCGGTGTCGCAGACAGCAGCCTGATCTCGGCATTCAGCGGCTGATTGAGCGCCGAATGCAACTCGATATCCCCTACCCCCAGAGCATAAGCGCCCGAGGATTGCAACAACACCAGCGGAACCAACGTCAGAGCCAGCTTGCGCATCTATTTCTCCAGTCTTTGCTACTTCCTTACTGCCAGGCATCGCGGTATAAAAACACAGGGGGCGGCCAACGTCGTATTATCCCGCGGCAGGCAAGCTATCAACCCAAATAGTCTTTTATCAAAATCTCGGCTATCTGAACACTATTTAAGGCCGCACCCTTGCGTACGTTATCGGCCACGATCCACAAATCTAAACCCCTGGGGTGCGAGATGTCTTCACGGATGCGTCCGACATAGACAGGGTCCGTCCCCACTGCCTCGGTGACGGCGGTTGGATAACCGCCTGGCTTACGCTCATCCAGCACCACGACACCAGGCGCCTTTTCCAGCAGTGCGCGCACCTGCTCCGCACTGATTTTGCCGCGGGTCTCGATATGCACCGCCTCGGAGTGCCCATAAAATACCGGCACCCGCGCCGCCGTGGGATTAACCTGAATGGTGTCATCCTCGAATATCTTGCGTGTTTCCCACACCATCTTCATCTCTTCCTTGGTGTAGCCGTTGTCCAGGAAGACATCAATGTGCGGCAGCACATTAAACGCAATCTGCTTGGGATAGACACGCGGCTCTATGGGCTGGACGTTAAGCAGCGCAGCCGTCTGTCCCGCCAGCTCCTCGATAGCCTCCTTGCCGGTGCCCGACACCGATTGATAGGTGCAGACATTGATACGCTCTATTCCTACCGCATCATAGATAGGCTTCAGCGCTACCAGCATCTGGATGGTAGAACAATTGGGATTGGCAATGATGTTGCGCACACGGTATTGCGCAATGGCGTGAGGGTTAACCTCGGGCACGACCAAGGGGATGTCCGGCTCGTAGCGAAAATGCGCGGTGTTGTCGATGACCACGCACCCCGCGGCGGCGGCCTTGGGTGCGTATATCGCGGAAACCTCGCCACCCGCCGAGAACAGGCCGATCTGTACCTTGGAAAAATCGAATTCCGCGAGATCCTGCACCCTCAGGTATTCACCCCTGAACTGCACCCGGCTGCCCGCAGAGCGGCTGCTGGCCAGAGGATAAAGCGTACCCACAGGAAAGTTGCGCTCTTCAAGGATGGACATCATGGTCTCACCCACCGCGCCGGTGGCACCCACTACCGCTACATCGTACTTTTTGCTCATTGTCTTTCCTTCATTGAGTTGCGGGCCACAGTCAACGGCCCGAAACTCGTAACTATCCCCTATCTATCTTAGCGCTGCCACCACCGCATCGCCCATTTCGGCCGTGCCTGCCTTATGCATGCCTGGCGTGTAGATGTCCGCAGTGCGTAGCCCTTGATCCAGCACCTTGTTAACTGCCGATTCAACGCGCCCAGCCAATTCCGCCTGGTTCAGTGAGTAGCGCAGCATCATCGCCACCGACAGAATGGTTGCCAGCGGATTAGCTATACCCTTGCCGGCGATATCCGGTGCCGAACCATGTATCGGCTCATACATGCCCTTACCGGAGGCATCCAGCGACGCCGAGGGCAGCATGCCAATCGAACCCGTCAGCATTGCAGCACAGTCGGACAGGATATCACCAAACATATTGCCGGTAACCATTACATCAAACTGCTTGGGGGCGCGCACCAACTGCATGGCGGCGTTGTCCACATACATATGGTTCAGCGTCACTTCCGGGTAATCCTTGGCGACACGTGTCATCACCTCGCGCCATAGCTCTGTGCATTCCAAAACATTGGCCTTGTCCACCGAACACACGCGCCTGCCGCGGCGCATGGCGATATCGAATGCGGAGCGGCCAATGCGTTCGATTTCCGATTCGCGGTACACCATGGTGTTGAAACCTTCGCGCTCGCCGTTTTCCAGGATGCGGATGCCGCGCGGCCTACCAAAATAGATATCGCCGGTCAGTTCGCGCACGATCATGATATCCAGGCCAGAAACGACCTCGGGCTTGAGCGTCGAGGCATTCGCCAACTGGGGATACAAGATGGCTGGGCGCAGATTGGAAAACAGCCCCAGTTCCGAACGCAATCCCAGCAAACCCTTTTCAGGACGCAGCGCAATATCGAGTGACTCCCACTTGTAACCGCCCACGGCCCCCAACAACACCGCATCGGCCGCCTTGGCCAGGGCCAGGGTTTGCTCCGGCAGTGGATGACCGGCGGCATCATAGGCCGCGCCGCCCACCAGCGCCTGCTCCATCTCGATGCTCAATCCAAAGTCCCGGCGCAATGCCTCCAGCACCTTCACCGCCTCTGCGACGATCTCAGTACCAATACCATCACCGGGCAGTACCGCAATTTTTTTAGTCATTGATGTTAATCCTGCCTGCCAAACAACCAAGGCGCCTCAGCACCGCGCCGCTTTTCATAATTCTTGATATCGTCCACATATTGCAGCGTCAGGCCGATGTCATCCAGCCCATTGAGCAGGCAATGCTTGCGGAATGCATCGACATCGAACGTCAATTGATCGCCGCCAGGTGTTGTCACCGTTTGCTGCTCCAGATCCACCGTCAGACTATACCCCGGCTGCGCTTCAACTTCCTTGAACAGCCTGTCTACGCTGCCGGCATCGAGCACAAGCGGCAACAAACCATTTTTAAAGCAGTTGTTATAAAAAATATCCGCGAAACTGGGCGCGATAATCACACGGAAACCATAGTCCTGCAGCGCCCAGGGGGCATGTTCGCGCGACGAACCGCAACCAAAATTATCGCGTGCCAGCAAGATCCTCGCACCCTGATAGCGCGGCTGGTTGAGCACGAAATCAGGATTCAATGGGCGCGCGCTGCTATCCTGGTCAGGCTCACCGTGATCCAGATAACGCCACTCGTCAAACAGGTTCGGCCCAAAACCGGTACGCTTGATGGATTTCAGGAATTGCTTGGGAATGATCGCATCAGTGTCCACATTGGGACGGTCCAAGGGCGCTACAATACCCGTCAATCGAACAAATTTTTCCATATATAGCCCCTTTATGAAAATGAAGCTGCTGCCTGTAAAAACAATACTCGCTGCGCTGATCTAAGCAATACCCAGTGTTTTTTCAGCCACCTTTTCCCAGGCGAATTCGGCAAGCGCTCTCTTGCAGCCATTATCGCCAAGTTGACTGGCAAATTCCGGGGAACCAAGCAAGCTGACCATTCCCATGGCAACATCCTCGGCCGACGTTCCATCAACGCGCAAGCCGGTAACACCATCAAGCACCGCCGCGCCGGTACCGCCGGCCTGTCCCGCCAAAACAGGCTTGCCACACGCCGAGGCCTCCAAAAATACCATCCCAAACCCTTCATTATCACCGTTTATTTCACGATTTGGCATGGCGAATACATCCGCCGCATTATACCAGCGAGGAAGATCATCCGGCATAACGTGCCCCAATAAATGTACCCGGTCCGGCACACCGGCATCGTGCGCCAGGGAAATCAGATAATCATGGTCTTCACCGACACCAATAATCGCGTAATGAACATCAATACCCTGCGCCAGCAAGACCGGCAGCGCCTTGATGACCTGGTCAAATCCCTTGCGGCGGCTCAGGCGCCCTACCGACAGGATCAGCTTTTGGCCTGCCGTCAACCCGATGGATTCGCGCAGACCCACCGTTTCCAGACCGGGATGGAAGCGCTCAATATCTACACCAGGAGAAATAAGCGAGATTTTATCCGTCTGGACTCCAAGCTTGAGTAACTCGTCACGGGTGAAATCGCTGTTGGCAATAACTCTGTCCGCGTGCTTATAGGTAAACACCATTGCCTGGAATTTCCCGCCCTGACGCCAGGTAGTGATCTCCTCACCATGAGCATAAACCACAATGGGACGGCGAACCAGCCGCGCCACCACCCAACCCACCAAACCTTCCGGCAGTACCCGCCCGGCATGAATGGCGTCGAACTTGTGCTGCAACGCAAGCCGCAGCGACCTGCCCAATAGCTTGCCATACATCGCCAGGGATTCCGGCTTCAGCCACCAATGGCGGCGCAATGAGATGCGATGAATGCTATTCGGATGGCGCGCGTCATACGCTTCAGCACCGTTCACATCCGCGGTGACAATATGAATCTCCTTGCCGCTAATGCGCTTGTAAACCTCGTCAAACCACACCGCTGTTCCTCCCTTCGTAGGCAGGAACAGCTCTGTAATTACCAGATACCGATGAGGCTTGTCCTGTTTTATCACTTGCCGGCACCGCGCATTACCGAGAGCAGATCTCGCAGGGTTGTATAGCCTGGGCTGGCAATGAACGAGGGCAATACAGCGCGGATCGCCTCGCCCTGCCTGCCCTGCCGAAGCAGGACATAGGCCAGATTCAGCCGGGCGCGCCGCAACCGGCCCTGCCAGCCGCGTTTTATCAACGCGGGTGCGTTGGCCAAAATGTCTTTCAGGGGGAGCAGCGCCTCCACGGTAAGCTGCTGGGCACGCAATGGATCAGAGCGCGTCACGCTGTTGCTGTGTATAAAATAGACGGCCATCGGCTCACAAACCACGCCGATACGCTTGCTTTGGGCACACAGACGGATCAGAAAATTGACGTCCTCGCATACGCTGCGGCCCACCGGGTAACCACCCAACTCCAGAAAGGTTTTACGCGGCACGCTCAAGGTGTGCGTATCCCCAAAATGATTTTCAATATAAAGGCTGATTTCGCCTTCCTCCATGAGGACGTCGCACTGCCCGGCGGCTCTTCTTAAAATCATTGAACCTGCCTCGGTTTTCTCCATGGACCGGCTGATCAGACTACCGTCGGAGCGGACATAATCGTAATCGCCGGTCAAAAAATCCAGTGCGGGATCGCGCTCTATCCATTCAGCGTGCAGCCGCAACCGGTCAGGATAATACCAATCATCCGCGTCGAGAAATGCCAGCCACTCGCCTGCCGCAAGCTGTGCCCCAGCATTGCGCGCGGCGGAAACCCCGGCGTTCGGCTGAAACACATAACGCACATGCCCGCCAAAGCGCGCCACCTCCGCGGCTGTTGTATCGGTGGAGCCGTCATCCACCACAATCAATTCAAGCGCGGGATAGGTTTGCGACAGTACCGATTCTATGGCGCGGCGAATAGTGTTTGCACCATTATAAACGGCGATAATGACGGAAAAAGCAGGTTTACTCATCGCCCTTCACGCCCTGTGGGGCGTGGCCCCGCAAAAAAGACGCACCGTAAAAAATAACAGCGACGCAGGGACTATGACACCCGTCAGCCATGCCAACTTCCACAAGCGGGGCACTTCGCGCAACCGCAGCAACCACACGGCTATCCGGCGCATCGCATTGACTTCCACCAGGCTTGCGTCAGCAATGCTCATACGGTGCGCAAGCTGCTCAGTGGATGTAAAGACCACCTCCGGGAAACGCTGCAATGCCCCGACAAGCAACCCGTCAAGCTCGTTGATCGCGGCATCCGCCACATCCGGGTCAGCGACAAAGTTAAAGCGATGTGTTTCCAGCAGGGTTGGCCGGCCTAAGCGGGTTTTGATTTCCACCGCTGCCAACCCTTTTTCGGCCATATGGCCGAGTGCCGGCTCAAAATAATCATCGCGCACCACATACATGACACCTCCGGCGCCAGCTTGACCATTCAGAATGCGGCCGCCAGAGGCTATCCCAGTAGTTATCAAGACGCCGTCATGATCACGTGCCTCATAGCGCTGGCCAGGCGTGACTATGACCCGCACACCCGCGCCGGCCCAAGCCTTTTCGACCATGGGATTCCAGGCAAAAGTGGGCGGTACCACAACACGTGGCGGGCAACCAAAGATCGCAACAAATGCTTCTACCTCTTCGGTCACGGCGGCCTTGATCTGGTTTTCTGGAATCAGCCTGGAAGGCAGGCTAGCGGCATCCATCCAGCGGCTTTGAAGATGGGATGGCAGACCTTCCGTTCTTGAATCGTCACTGGCCAGCCAGTGCCTGATGCCTGGATCGAGGCGCGCGGCAGCCATCAACGCAGGGGGCCAGAAATGTTCCATGCCATGTAACTGAAGCGCGAATACACCGGATGCAACGCCACGCTGAATAACATCGCGCATCGCCGGATACCGAGGGTGGGAAAGCAGAACCCGGTGATAGCGCTGACCGCCTTCCTGCCGCATCAACTCCGCATCAGGCACAGCCAGCACCACCCCCAACGTCATCACGGGAGGGTGTCCGTCACTATCCTTGTAACGCGACAACACCTTGGCGATGCGGTGTAATTGCTGCGCATCCGCCTTGGGTCCAGGCCCCCAGTCATCGCTTTCGATAACCAGCACAGGACGACGCAACACCGGCTCGCGCCATAAAGACAGCAGGTCACGGCGGTAGCGCCAAATCAACGCTGCCCCTGCCATGAGCCATAAAAGCACTATTGCGACCAAAAGCTGCATTATTTCGGATAGACTTTAAAAGTCATACCCCATCGCGCGCGCCACATCGGTAACCGAGGGCATAATACGCTCGATGCGCTCATGATTGCGTCCATCCCGCCATTTGTCGAGGCGGATTTCGGAAAAGGCGTTGTAAGGGGTATCAAGCACCTCCGCGCAGTGTCTTTCCAGCGCGGGAGTGAATGTAAGGCCGCATGATTCAAAAGACCTTCGAAATCCCGCGACCGGATCCTTGACCAGATCTTCGTAAAATATTTCATTCCACTGCGCGGGAGGGACGAGCTTGCGCCCCTCGATGATCGCCTGATTGATCGCCCTGTATTGAAAGGCGCAGACTTCTTCGACAGGGGCACGCAGATAATTTCGCCATCCTTCGGCAAGAAAAAAACACCAGCGCGCATAACGGCCATTATCAACAGCAACGGTTTCAGGCAAATTGTTTGACCAGGTGGCGAATTCGTCCGCCTTACCCCACCCCTCGATCAGCGAGTTGATGTTGTCACCGGGGCTGCGCTTGACATAAACAAAATGCGCATCCGGGAAAAGCGCGTAAAGATAGGGCACACACAACCCGTTCTGGTTGTTTTTGTCTACGAAACGGTGTTTTCCGGTGTTGCTATAGAAATAGCGCGAAACAGCGTCACGGTCTCGCGGACTGGCATCCTGGGCGTCCAACGCATGGGTATCCCAGTTTTTTTCAGGCAAAGGATGCAAATCAACCCAGAAGTCATGGGTTTCGCGCTGCAAGGAGCCAATTTCCAGGGATTCGGAGAATGTCTTGTATACCAAGGTAGTGCCGGCACGGCTGCACCCCAAAATAAAAATGGGGCGTTGCGCCACAGGCCGTCTCACCCCCCAGGCTACGCCTCGCGCAGCGTTCAACATCCTGCGGCCATGATAAGCTAGTGTTTTTTCAACCTTCCGCCAAAATTCACTCACAACCGACCTTGCACCTTGGTAAAGTGTATAAATTCACCATTATACGCTAACATTTGGCACATTTTTTGGTTGGCTGTGGCATTGCGTCAAAAAGAGAGATCGAAATGAGTGGAATTTGCGGCTGGATGAACGGCGCCTTCGCATCACATGAGGCGGAAGCGCTATTGGCAGGCATGCTCCATAACCTTGGTGGCAACCAGACGGCCAATCTCGCACCCCGCACCTGGGACACAAACAGCGGGCTGGCAGCATACTCCCGGTTCGCGCTCGCCAACCTGCACGAAGAGCAGGGGGTCAAGGTCGCCGTGGAGGGCCGGATTCACTGGCGCTCCGAAGCCCTGGAAGCCCTTTCCAGCAAGCAAGGTTCCGCCGCCGCCGCCGCGCTGGCCTATCAACGCAGTGGCCTGGACTTGCTGCAGGAAATCCACGGACCGTTCACGCTGGCCATCATCGACATCCACCAAAATCAGGCGTTATTGGCAATAGACCGGCTGGGCATTCAGCCTCTGTGCTATGCCCACATTGATAGCCAGTTCGTATTCGGCTCTACTACGGACAGCGTTATCGCGCATCCCGCCGTCAATCGCACCCTCGACCCGCAAGCGGTTTTCAACTATTTGTACTGCCATATGGTGCCGAGTCCAGGCAGTATTTATCAGGGGGTACAAAAACTGTTGCCAGGACAGTACGCCCTTTTCCGCGACGGACAAATTAAAAAAGAATTTTACTGGCAGCTCAACTATCAGGATAAGGACCACGAGTCACAGGCCGCACTGACATCGCAGTTCCGCCAGATCCTGCGCGAATCCGTCCAGCGCGCCGTTACTCGCAATGAAGTAGGGGCGTTTCTCAGCGGCGGCACTGACAGCTCGACCGTCTCGGGCACGCTCGGAGAGGTACTTGGCAAACCCGCGGACACCTATTCCATAGGATTTCAGGCTAAGGGTTTTGATGAAATCGAATATGCGCGTATCACGGCCAGGCACTTTGGCGCCCGCACCCACGAATACTATGTAACTCCACAGGACGTGGTGGATGCCATTCCGCTCATCGCCAAAGCCTACGATGAGCCCTTTGGCAACGCCTCCGCCGTCCCCGCGTATTATTGCGCAAAAATGGCGCGCGAAGACGGCACTCAGCTCATGCTGGCTGGCGACGGGGGAGACGAGATCTTCGGCGGTAACGCGCGCTATGCCAAGCAGAAGGTGTTTGAGTTTTATTCGCTACCACCCAAGGCACTGCGGCAAGGGTTGATTGAGCCATTGGCGTTCGCCATGCCGGGGATAGGCCCCCTCCAGAAACTGCAAAGTTACATCCGTCAGGCCCAAGTGCCGCTACCCGACCGGCTGGAATCCTACAACTTCTTGCACCGCACCCCGCTTGCAGAGATCTTCATGGAGGACTTTCTTGGCCTGATCAATCAAGAAGCGCCAGTGGAACTGATGCGCGAGGTCTACCAGCGCACGCGCTCAAATTCGCCGGTCCACCGCATGATGCATCTTGACCTCAAGCAGACGCTCGCCGATAACGATCTGCGCAAGGTGAATCGCATGTGCGAACTGGCGGGCGTGGAGGTGTATTATCCGTTACTGGATGAAGCCATGGTGGAGTTTTCCGCCCAGGTACCTGCGGCGCTGCAAGTTAAAGGCTTCAAGCTACGCTATTTCTTTAAAGAAGCGCTGCGCGACTTTCTGCCGCCGGAGACTATCACCAAGACCAAGCAAGGCTTTGGCCTGCCTTTCGGCGTCTGGATGAACGAACATGCGCCGTTGCGGGAGATCGCCTACGACAGCCTGCAATCATTCCGGCAGCGCAACTACCTTAAACCCAGCTATCTCGACCAGTTGATCGAGCAGCACCGCTCCGGCCACGCCTCTTATTATGGCGTGATGATCTGGGTAGTGATGATGCTGGAACAGTGGCTGCAATCGCGGAGGCTGTAAGAGCCTGTCCCTCATTATTATTGCCATACTCGTTCAGATTACCTTGGAATACCGCTGCCCCGCCTTTTCGCGCAGGTAGGCGTCGAACACCATGCAGATATTGCGTATCAGTAATCTGCCGGCGGGCAATACGCGAACATTGCGCTCATCAATCTCCAATAGTCCATCGTTCCGCATGGACAGCAGATCCTCCTGCTCGCGGCTGAAATAGGCGTAATAATTGATCCCGAATTGGCGCTCAATAGCAGGGATGTCCAGCTCAAAATGACAGATGAGCTGGGTAATGATCTCGCGCCGCAACAAATCATCGTGACTCAGTTCGATACCGCGGAACACAGGTAATTGACCTGCGTCGAGGCGTTGATAATAGTCATCAATGCCGCGTACATTCTGGCTGTAGGTATTGCCCACCTTGCCGATGGCGGTGGTGCCCATGGCGATGAGGTCACAGTCGGCATGGGTGGAATAGCCCTGGAAGTTGCGGTACAGGGTACGGCTGCGTTGCGCGATGGCAAGCTCATCATCGGGCTTGGCAAAGTGGTCCATGCCGATATACACGTAACCGGCCTGGGCAAGACGCTCAATGGTCATGCTCAGGATATCGAGCTTTGCGGCGGGCGACGGCAGATCGGCCTCATTGATGCGGCGCTGCGGCTTGAACAACTCGGGCAGGTGCGCATAATTGAATACCGACAGGCGATCCGGGTTGACAGCGATGATCTTGTCGAGGGTGCGCGCGAAACTCGCCACGCTCTGAAACGGCAGACCATAGATCAGATCGATGCTCACCGACTTGAAGCCGCAGCGCCGGGCCTCTGCAAGCACCGCCAAGGTCTCCTCCTCGCTCTGAATACGATTGACCGCCTTTTGCACCTGCGGATCGAAATCCTGCACCCCCATGCTCATCCGATTGAAACCAATCTCGCGCAGCAGCGCGATGGTCTCCGCGCCCACCTCGCGCGGGTCGATCTCAATGGAGTACTCGCCACTGTCGTCATTGCGCAGCGTAAAATATTCGCCGGTCACGCGCATCAGTTCGCGCATTTCGTCATGGCTGATGAACGTCGGTGTGCCGCCACCCCAGTGCAACTGGTCCACGGTGCGCGAACGGTCAAACAGCGCCCCCTGCATTTCAATTTCCTTGAACAGCCGTGCCAGATAGGGCGCGGCGCGGGAGCGGTCCTTGGTGACCACTTTGTTACAGCCGCAATAAAAACAAACGGTGTCACAGAACGGGATGTGGAAATACAGCGACAGCGGCGAAGCCGCGCTATTGGTTGAGAGGGCAGCGGCGCGATAGTCCGCGCCAGTAAAACCTTCATGGAACTGCACAGCAGTCGGATAGGAGGTGTAACGCGGACCTGATGTGTCGTAGCGGCGTATCAAGGCGGGGTCAAATACTAACGATTGATCCATGATCTTTCCTGTTATGTATGCCAGCAAACAAGGATGAAACTTTTTCACCAATTCTACCACTAATACAGTGGCTTCACCTTCACCCGGCAGTGGTAAGATTGCTCACCTATGGCAAAAAAATCCAAGATCAGCAAGGAAGACAGCGAGTTATTCCGCGACACTGTAGGGCCTGTCAGGCCGCTACGGCACGACAAGATCGCGCTCCAGCCGCCGCACGCCAAACCCATTCCCAGGCAGACATGGCTGGACGAGCAACAGGTGCTGCGTGACATGCTGTCCGACGACATCGATACCGCCGAACTGGAAACCGGCGAGGAAATGCTGTTTACCCGCCCCGGCCTGCAACACAACCTGCTGCGCAAGCTGCGCCGCGGCCAGTTCAGCATCGCCAGCCAACTCGACCTGCATGGCCTGACCGTGCCCGAAGCACGCCAGGCGCTCGCGGATTTTTTACGCGCTTGCCAGATGCGGCAGATGCACTGCGTGCGCATCATCCACGGCAAGGGACATGGTTCCCCGCATAAACTGCCGGTGTTGAAAAACAAGGTGAATAGCTGGCTCCAGCAGCGCGATGAGGTTTTGGCCTTTTGCTCGGCACGCGCCGTGGATGGCGGCACCGGCGCGGTTTATGTGCTGCTCAAGCGCAGGCCTGCCTGAAGGACGGCTAGGCCTATGAACAGCCTCCGGCTAAAGCTGGCTAAGCTGGAATTGACAAAAGCACGGAAAACCAGCATAGTAACAGACTTAACGAATTTACTGGATTTCAGGAGTCACAACCTTGGCCAACACTGCACAAGCTAAAAAACGCGCCCGTCAGGCGGAAGTACACCGTCAACACAACACCAGCATGCGCTCCAGCGTACGCTCCGCGATCAAGAAGGTGATAAACACCATCGAGTCCGGTGACAAGACCCAGGCGCAAAACGCCTACGTCAGCGCCACCCCGCTCATCGACCGCATGGCGCGCAAGGGCATCATCAGCAAGAACAAAGCCGCCCGCCACAAAAGCCGTTTGAATCAGCATATCCGGGCGTTGCAGGGTTAATTTCTGCACGGGCAACCCTTCGGGTTGCCCGTGCCCTCTCAAGCCCAATGCGGCTGCCGGCTAAAATGACCCCGCCGGGCTAGAAAATCACGTCAACACCAAATTATCCCGATGCATTAGCTCCGGCTCGTCCACGTAACCCAGCAACTCCTCGATTTTGTCGCTCGGCTGACGCATGATTTTACGCGCATCCTCGGCACTGTAATTCACCAGGCCACGGGCCACTTCCACGCCGTCTTCGCCCACACAAGCCACTACGTCACCGCGCCCGAAACTGCCTTCAACGGCAACCACGCCAACGGGCAGCAGACTGCGCCCGGCCTCACGCAATACACGCACCGCGCCCGCATCCAGCACCAGATGGCCACGCACCTGGAGCTGTCCAGCCAGCCACTGCTTGCGCGCGGCCAGCGCCTCCTGTCCTGGCAGCAACAAAGTGCCGACCTCTTCTCCTTTAGCAATGCGCTGCAAGATATTGGCCTCGCGTCCGTAGGCGATGACCGTGGCCGCGCCAGAACGTGCGGCGCGGGCGGCGGCACGCACCTTAGTGAGCATGCCGCCGCGCCCCAGGCTGCCCACGCCACCGGCACCAGCCATCTGTTCGAGCTGCGGATCACCAGCACGAGCCTCGCTGATCAAGGGAGCACCGGGATTTTTGCGCGGGTCACACTCGTACATGCCGGGCTGATCGGTGAGCAGCACCAGAAGTTCAGCCTCGATAAGGTTGGTGACCAATGCGCCGAGGGTGTCGTTGTCGCCGAAACGGATTTCTTCCACCGCCACCGTATCATTTTCGTTGACCACCGGCACCACACCCAGTGCAAGCAGGGTGCGCAAGGTGCTGCGCGCATTCAGGTAACGCTGCCGGTCGGCGAGATCGTCGTGGGTGAGCAGGATCTGCGCGGTGCGGATGCCGTGGCGCTGGAAGCAGGTCTCGTAAGTTTGCACCAGACCCATCTGCCCCACCGCCGCTGCGGCCTGTAATTCATGCAGCGCGTTGGGGCGGCGCGTCCAGCCCAGCCGCTTCACGCCTTCGGCCACAGCGCCAGAGGAGACCAGCACCAGCTCGATGCCACTGGCGCGCAATGCGGCGATCTGCGCGGCCCAGGCGCCGATCAGGCCTTCATCCAGACCGCGCCCGTCATTGGTAAGCAGCGAACTGCCAACTTTGACGACCCAGCACCGGGATTGAGTTAACTCTTGTCGATTTTTCATATGAGGTTAGTCAGCAGGATGCGCCCTTCAGCGAGATCGTGAACAGGTTTTTAAGCCAGGAGCCTTGTTCTACCCCTTAACCGGCCTGACCTTACTGGCCACCAGTTTGGCGCGGCTGCGCGCCTCGTCAGTGGTTGCGCCATTAGCCAGCGCCACGCCCATGCGGCGGCGCGCAAATGCTTCAGGCTTGCCGAACAGGCGCACATCGCTTTGCGGCACACGCAACGCCTCGTCGACGCCTTCAAAGGAGATGCCCTGTTCTTCCATGCCGCCATAGATCACGGCACTGGCACCGGGGGCGCGCAATGCGGTGGACACCGGCAAGCCCAGAATGGCGCGCGCGTGCAACTCAAATTCATTTTGCGCCTGACTGATCAGGGTAACCATGCCGGTGTCGTGCGGACGCGGGCTGACCTCGCTGAACCAGACCTGATCCCCCTTCACGAACAGCTCCACGCCAAAGATGCCACGCCCGCCGAGATTATCGGTAACCGCTTTGGCGATCTGTTGTGCGCGCTTCAGCGCCGCACTGCTCATGGGCTGCGGCTGCCAGCTTTCCACGTAATCGCCCTTGACCTGCACGTGGCCGATGGGTTCACAAAAATAGGTTTCGACCGCGCCAGATTCACCCCGCGCCCGCACTGTGAGCAGGGTAATTTCGAAGTCAAAGCCGATCATCTCCTCAACGATGACCCGGCCCCGGTTCACGCGCCCGCCGCTCATTGCGTAATCCCAGGCGGTGGCGGCATCCTCGGGCTCATTGACAGTAGACTGCCCCTTGCCCGAGGACGACATCACCGGCTTGACGATGCACGGGTAGCCAATGCCGCCGTCGATGGCCACTTTCAATTCATTGAGACTTTCGGCGAAGGCATAGCGCGAGGTAGGCAGCTCCAGCGTTTCCGCCGCCAGGCGGCGGATGCCTTCGCGGTTCATGGTGAGCTGTGCGGCGCGCGCAGTGGGAATGACCTCCGCCAGGCCCTCTTCCTCGATCCGCACCAGCATATCGGTGGCAATCGCCTCGATCTCAGGCACGATGATATGCGGGCGCTCCTGCTCCACCAGGGCGCGCAATGCCGCGCCGTCGGCCATATTGATGACATGCGCGCGATGCGCCACCTGATGCCCCGGCGCATTGGGGTAGCGATCCACGGCGATCACCTCCACACCCAGCCGTTGCAGGGCGATGATAACCTCCTTGCCCAGCTCACCGCTGCCCAGCAACATCACGCGTGTTGCTCCGGGGGATAACGGGGTGCCGATTTTCATGTTTCCGGCTCCATCGGGGCTTGAGCCAGCAAGGTATCGAGTTCACCGCGCTGGTTTAACGCGCTCATATCGTCGAACCCGCCGATATGCCGGCCATTGATAAATATCTGCGGCACACTACGCTGCCCGTGGGCGCGCTCGAGCATGCGTTCCCTGGCTTCCGCATCGAAACCGATGTTGTATTCGAAATAACCCGCGCCTTTCAGCTTGAGCAACGCCTTGGCGCGCACGCAATAGGGGCATATCAAGGTGGTGTAGATTTCAATACGCGCGCGGACTGGATTCTGACTCGTATCTTTCATCTTTCTCGCAGAGTGTTCGGCAACCTGATCAACAAGCAGGTGTATAATAGCAGCGAATCAGCACACCTGAAAGGAAAACCCTAGTGAAAAAAGACCAGATTTATGTCGGCATAGCCAACGATGAATTCGGCGGCATGACCACCATTGGCGGCGTTATCAAAGACGCCTGGGTTTTCGGCATTATCCCGGAAACAGAAACGTGTGAAGGGTGGAGTTTGGCGCAGATTCAGATAATCATGGACAAGGTCTGCCAGGAATGGGACAACCACGGCCATCTCGTAAAATATCTGCCCGAGGAAATGCGCCAGCGCCACGAACGCATCCATGCCGAGGCGATCCGCAAGGCGCGTGATGCAGGCTGGTCGCCGGAATTGATGAATGAATAAAAACGGCTGAAAAAACCTCAAGCATGAGGACTCTCGGCCACTTCGATTATCAATGTGCCGCTCTCATTCCCGGCAGCAACAATAGCTGTGCCTCAACAAACCGCGCGCGAGCTTCCGGCAAAATGGATTCAATCAGGTCTTCCGTCAAACCTGTGATTTCCCATGCCACAGGATCCACGGTTTCCGTCGCTTTCTTGCGCGCCCCGTCCGGCTCCACCTGATTTGCGGCCACGCCGGCAATATGAACGATTGCGGTCTCCAGGCTATATTGCTCCGCCTTGCCTGGCTCATGGTGAAACTCCAGCACCTCTTGCAGGCTCTCTGGCAAGCGCCACAAGCGCATCAGCTCGCCGCCTACCTGTGCATGGTCAAAACCTATCACATCACGCTCGGCGAGATAGGCAGGGATACCGGAATCACGCACGCGCACCCCCACCACTTTCATCAATTCCGCCATTTTGGTGTACATGATCAAATGCCCAACATCATGCAGCAATCCGGCAACAAACAAGCGTTCGCTATGTAGCACACCGCAATGCGGCCCCAGCATCTTCGCCACCACACCGCAGCAAATGCTATGGCGCCAGAAACTGTCCATATCGACCAATGTGCTGGGAATGCCTGAAAACATCCGCAGCGCCGATGTCGCCACAACCAGATCACGCAACTCCCGCGCACCAATCAAGGTGACGGCACGCGACACAGTGTCGACACGTGACACGTGGCTGTAAAATGGGCTATTGGCAATCTTCAGCAAACGCGCCGTCAACGCCGCGTCCTGGCCGATCACCCTGCCAATGTCCGAGGCGGAGTAACGGGGATTCTCGGCCATTTCATTGACCCGCACGCACACTTCAGGAAGCGAAACTAGGCCAGAGATACCTTTGACAAGTTCATGGGGGGTCATCATGTACATCTCCTTTTTTGAGCGATAAAGTCCTGGTTAAAACAGAGTGGTATTGCTCATATCGTCCTGTTGTTTGCTTTTCTTTAGGGACGCCCTGAAAAATTCCGTCCTGGAATGCTTAGAGCACATCCACGTACCGAGGAACCTCTGAATAAATCAGATGTTCCTTAAGCCATTATGTACGGCGTACTGTTAAAATGATGTCATGCCTATATCCCAGCCTATATTGCGCGTTGCCATACCTTCACCGCTACACCGCAATTTTGACTACCTGCCCCCATCCGGCTGCGACACTATCCAACTCCTGCCCGGCATGCGTCTGCGCGTGCCGTTCGGCAGGACAAAAACGATTGGCGTATTACTGGAGGTGGACTCGCAAAGCAAGGTGGAAGGCGCACGGCTCAAGGCGGCGTTGGAGGTGCTGGACGAACAGCCGGCGCTGCCCCCGGATATCATGCAGCTCGCCAGGTGGGCTAGCGGCTACTACCATCACCCCTTGGGCGAGGTGCTTTCCGCAGCCTTGCCTGCCCTGCTGCGCCTGGGACATGCACTGCAAATACAGGTAAGCCGCCGCTGGCTGCCGACCGAGGCGGGCAAAGCTGTTGCAACAGGCGGCCTGGCCCGCGCCCCGCGACAGGCGGCACTGATGAGCCTGTTGCAAGCCTGTCCTGACGGAATGATCGCTGAACAGCTTGCGGAGCATCCCGGCGATTGGCGGGGAGCGATGCGCGCGCTCGTTGAAAAAGGCTGGGTGGAGAGCAAGGAAGGCCTCTGTCTGGCGGCGCCAGATCACAAACCCAACGACCCCACTCCATCATTAAACGCCGCTCAAAACGAGGCTGTCACCGCCGTGTGCGGTTCGTTGCGGCGTTACCAGGCATTTCTGCTGGATGGCGTCACCGGCAGCGGCAAAACCGAGGTTTATCTGCGCATCATTGAACAGACTCTTGCTCAAGGGCTTCAGGCGCTGGTGCTGGTGCCGGAGATCGGACTCACCCCACAGCTTGTCACGCGTTTCCGGCGCCGTTTCAATGTGCCGCTGGCAGTACTGCATTCAGGGTTGTCCGACCGGGAGCGGCTGACCGCCTGGCTGATGGCGCGTGACGGACAGGCTCCCATCGTCATCGGTACCCGTTCAGCGGTGTTCACGCCGCTGGCCCGGCCCGGCGTATTTATTATTGACGAAGAGCACGACCTGTCACTCAAACAGCAGGATGGCTTTCGCTATTCGGCGCGAGATGTGGCGGTGATGCGCGCGCACCAGGCGCAAACTCCCATCCTCCTGGGTTCCGCCACACCCTCCCTGGAAAGCCTGCATAACGTCACCACCGGGCGCTATCACCTGCTCACGCTACCGGAACGGGCAGGTAGCGCGCTGCACCCTGCTATCGAGGTGCTGGATGTGCGCCACCAACCCATGGAAGACAGCCTGTCCCAGCCATTGATCAGCCTGATCACGCGCCACCTTGCCGGCAACAATCAGGTGCTGCTGTTTCTGAACCGGCGCGGCTACGCACCCACCCTGCTGTGCCACGATTGCGGCTGGGTTGCCGAGTGCCGGCGCTGCGATGCGCGGCTGACTTTGCACCACGGGCCGCGCCTGCTGCAATGCCACCACTGCGGCACGCAACGCCCCATAGACAAGCACTGCCCGAAGTGCAACAGCGCGGATCTACGCTCATTGGGGCACGGCACCGAGCGCATAGAGCAGGCGCTGCAGCGCCATTTTCCTAATACCCCCGTGCTGCGCATTGATCGCGACAGCACGCGGCGCAAAGGTGCCTTACAGGCCTTGCTGGACAGTGTGCATACAGGCGAACGTCAAATATTGATCGGCACACAGATGCTCGCCAAGGGCCACCACTTTCCCGATGTCACGCTGGCCGGTATTCTGGACGCGGATCAAGGATTGTTTGGTGCCGACTTTCGCGCCAGTGAACGCATGGCGCAGTTGATTGTACAGGTCGCAGGGCGCGCGGGGCGTGCAGACAAACCAGGGCAGGTGGTAATCCAGACCCACCACCCCGATCATCCCTTGCTGCATTTGCTCATCACCCAGGGCTATCACAGCTTCGCCGCGGCGGCGCTGGAAGAGCGGCGCGAGACACATCTGCCGCCGTTCAGCAACCTGGCGCTGCTGCGTGCCGAGGCTGGCAACCGTGAACTCCCGCAGCGATTCCTCAGTGAGGCGCGCGCCGCTGCGGAAACACAGAGAGTGGAAGGCATTGAATTACTGGGGCCTGTGCCCGCCCCGATGGAAAAACGCGCGGGCCGTTATCGCGCCCACCTGCTGCTGCAGGCCACGCGCCGCAGCGATCTGCACCGCCTGCTCGACGCCTGGATACCCCGCCTTGAAAAGCTGCCTCTGGCACGCAAGGTGCGCTGGGCGTTGGACGTGGATCCGATGGAGATGTTTTAGAACCCGTTCTTAGGGTCTATCACTCCATATCCAGCACCGGGCTGGACGCTTTTTTAGGGATGGGCAAGGTGATGAAGCCATGCTCATTTTTACCATGGCACGCCATGCACTCGGTGCGCATCTCTTCAAACGCGACGGTGAATTTTTCCCAATTGCGGGTTTTGATGGCCTTCGGCAAACGTGGATATACGCCGCCAAGAAACTCGTCCGCCGTCCTTCTCAACTCCGGGTGCGTAACCTTCAGCTTTACGATCAGCTCTTCCATTTCTTCCGCCTGATATTCAGCGAATTCCCATTTTTCTAGTTTTGCCGCCCAGTAGAGATTTTTATAACGCTCCCCCATTTCTATCATGATGTTACTTGCAACGGGCAGCGCCTCTACGAGCTTCTCCAGCTTTTTATTGGCCGATCCCGTTTTCCGCCAGTCCTGGGTACCGCCTGCGGCAAGCGCTGTTCCCGCCACCATGCTTAGCAAAACTACCCAGCCGATATTTCTAAGAACCCGTTCACGATCTCGCTGAAAGGCGCATCGCGGCGTTAAAAATGGCCTCAAAATGCTCACATACTCCGTGTATGCTCCGCTTTTTCGGCCACTTTTGCCTTGCGCTGGGTCCCTTGATCGAAATCGTGAACAGGTTCTAAGTTTCATGATTACTTTCCCTTCATCTGCATCTCATGTGTCCGGCGCCGCTGCCGCTGCCTCAGCCACATCCAGCAACCCGATGCCGCCAGAAAAATCAGCACCACGGCCGCCGCGTCCATCACCCACGGCCCCCACGCGCCAACGATCCGCCCGCTGTGCAGATCGAGAACAACTCGCTCCATAGGCAAACCCTTGCCGCGATAATCGCTGAGCAAGCGCTGGTGGAGTGGCTGCGGCAGGGGCGCTGGCGCGGCCCAGGCGGCATCGACATGGGGTAGCTCTTTCCACTTGCATCCGCCAGATAATCGCCATGCGCGGCACGCACTGCAAGAATGCCATTATACACTCCCACCGATCTCATCCCGGCGGGCACGCCTTCGCTACCGCCCATGGTTCCAACGTGCTCACCACTGGGCGTAAGGAGAATCAAATGAGCGGATTCAACTCTGAAGTGCAACTTTTGTAAGTGTAGAGAATTGTCAACGGAGTTCGCGCGCGAACACATGCCGAATTGAAAACTGATGCACCCATTCAGACAAGCAGGGGGCGTTAGCAAAAAAAAAAAGGGGCGCGGGAGGGGATGCGCCCCTTGTCAGACAAACGCTGAAGTACCGCCTTCCGTGGCGATCAGGAGAGACAAAAACCAAGAACTAAAACCGGTACGTAAAACCCGCCTGCACTAGCCGTGGACTACCGGGCAAGATACCGCGCGTGCGGTCGACGATGTAAGTCTTGTCGGTCAGGTTTTTCGCCGTCAGGAACAGCGTGGTGTTGATCGGCTTGACCAGATAGTTTACTGCCGCGTTCCAGATGGTGTACCCGGAGATCTGGCCACGCTGTCCGTTTGCTGTGGGTGCGACAGTACTCAAATCATCGCTGAACTGATCGCTCACATGCACCGCCTCGACACGTGCATCGAATCCCGACGCATGGGCATAGCCAAGCGTCGTGGTCAGTAGGTTTTCCGGCGCGTAGGGCAGACGGTTGCCCGTTACGCTACTGGCCACGTTTGGGGACACACAACTCCCGGCGGAGGTAAACCCTGTCCCACTACAACCTGTGCGTGCACCTACGAATTTAGCCGTAGGCAGATAAGTATAGGCCGCCTGCAAGTAAACATTGTGCGGCGAGCCGGTCATTTCACCGCTGTTTAGGCGCAAACCCAGCTCCGCGCCCTGGTGCAGAGTCTCACCGGCATTGGTGAGGGTAGCCCCGGCGCCGCCGGCCAGACTGGCAGCAATGATCTGGTTCTGGAAGTCCATACGGAAAAGCGTCGCCTCGACACTCACACCTGGACGTGGCTGGCTGCGCACGCCCAACTCATAGTTCCAGCTCTTTTCAGCACCCAGATCGACCGAGCCGCCGGTATTGCTGACAACGTCTTCAGTACGCGGCGGTGCGAAGCCGCGATGCGCACCCGCGAACAGCGTGGTGTTCTTGACCGGGGTGTAGGTCGCGCCAATGCCAGGAATCACCTGGGTGAGATCGTTCTTGCCACTTACACCCGCGCCGCCGTTGGCGAGGCGGTTGGTGCGCTGATAGTTGATGGACTCCACGCGCACACCAGGGGTCACCGTCCAGGCGTTGATCAGAAAGCGGTTCTGAACGAAGGCGGAATAGGCCTGGTTCTTGCGCTCGTTGTCCTCGCTGATACTGCCGGTACGTGAACTGGGGAAATTGCCATTTTCCTGGCGGCGGTCCTGGGTCTCGAAATGTGCACGCATTCCCATGTCGGCCTCGCTTCTCACACCAAACAGGCCGTGGTTGACGCGCAACCGAGGTTCGACGCCCCAGGTATAGTAGTTGCGTAAACGGCCTTCGTTGCCGCAGGTGGTGTTGAGGTTCGCCATACCACCACAGGCTGCGTCCGCGCTGTCGTTCGGACGCTGGCCGGAGTTGCTCGACTGCCGCCACCAGTCACGCTGGAAAATTGAGCCGTAGAGGTTAGTGGTCAGCACCACGTCATCGCTGAAGACATATTCATGGGTCGCCGATGCGCCGTAGCGCTTGGCATTCATGAAATCGTTTTTGAACGGATTCTGACGCGGATTGGCGGCGTATTCCGCCTCGGTCAACCCGGAGTAGGTGACGTTGGAATCTTCGCTGTAGTAGTTGCCGCGCAACGTCAGTGCCTGGTTGGCGCCCAAGCCCAGTACCGCCTTGATGTTGGCGTCGTTCAGCTCGGAATGGGTGTTGTCGCGTGCCCCGTCGCCCTGCTTGCGCACATAATCAAACATCAAACCGTTGCCGCCCCAGGTGCCGCCGTAGTTGAGACGGCCGTTGAAGTAATCGCGGTTACCGCCGGTGAGCGTAACGGAGCCGCCCGGCCTGGAGGGAGGCAGCGGCGTGATGTAGTTGATCACGCCACCTACCGTTTGCGGTCCGTAGAGGATCTGCCCCGACCCCTTCAGCACCTCGATACGATCAAAGCGCTCGATCGGGGGATGGTAGTAGCTCGCATTGTCGCCGTAAGGCGCGTAGGCAAGCGGAATGCCATCTTCCAGCAGCAGCACCTTGGTGGAACGCGTGGGGTTGAGGCCGCGGATACCGATATTGGGCCGCAGGCTGAAACCTTCCTCGTCGCGAACATTGATCCCCGGCACCTTGCGCAGCGCCTCGCTGACTGTGAACACGCGGCTGTTCTCCAGGGTCTTCTTGTCGATCACTTCGCCGGAACCCGGGATGCTCTGCAGGGCCTCGGGCTTGCCGATCACCTCCACCGTGGGCGCCTTGACGGGCCTGTTTTCTTCCTTGGCTTCCTGCGCCAGCACCATCCCCGCTGGGCACGCCAACGCCACCAATACCGCAATATTTATTTTTTTCCGCAAAAACACGTTGCCCACCTCTCGTCGCTTATGTCAGACCACGGCTGTCGAATCCAGCCGCTCCAAAATCATTCGATAAGGATGATAATGCAAATGAGAATGATTTGCAATACCACTCAATAAATATCCTCTGGCAAAATTGTGGGGGACTTTCACTGATAGATAACTCCATGACTAAATCAAGGAACCTCTGATGTGTCAGAGGTTCCTCGGCGCAGGGAAGAGCGAAACGAAGGGTTCTGCTGGCATTTTCCGATCACGACAAACGATTGGAAAATGAAGAAAGGAAAAAATCACACTATGCTTTTCGTGCTCTGAGAACTCCAGGATGGAATTATTCAGAGCTTCCTTAAAAATAAAAACAGGTTAGGCCTCACAACCAAGCCGGCTGCGCACGTCCCTCATCCCTGCCGCCCGGCCTCCCCTTTCCAGCGACAGCCGACCGTGCTAGGCTGACCTTGTCCATCATGTCGGTTGCCCAGCACAGGGGCAGCCGGGCGCCTACGAACTGTCATTTTATCTTTCAGGCAATCCTGCCGGTAACCCGCTGACGAAGGGTGTGCGAGATCAAGTTGGAAGTGCAACTCCGGACTTTACGTATACGTTACCCACGGGCACAACAACTCAGAACTCACCTTTCACGCTGACCTACGTGGATACGAAATTATCCTTCGTTGCCCAAGGCCCTACCCAGCTTCGATTCAGCAGCCTCGACACTGGCCCCACAAAATTCAAAAGGGGACATTTCTACTTTGGAGAAAGGGGACATGGCGTCGACCCCGTGCACACTGAAGGTGTTCTTTGCCAAGTCAATCCCGAGTGTAGTAATGTTCATGACGACTCCTCCTGTTCTGTTGATTGCGATGAACTACATCCTCCAATCTGGCACATCCGATGCCGTAGGAACAGGGGGAGTCCATATCATTCGTTAGGTTTAATAAAATGGACCAGCGCTACCTTGCCGTTCTTCCTGCTGAAGTGCGGGCTCTTGTCGAACCGATCGAGTCGCTGATTGGATCTGAAATAGTAGTCCGTCGACAGAGGGAGGGTGATCCAACACTAGTCCCGGAAGGCGATCTTGCGGTATGCGACTGCTTTATGAATAACGGCGTTACTACCGTTACGATCACATTCCCCGGTGAAGATATTTCGCAACACGTCCTCATTCACGAGATTTTTCACGCACATCGAAAAATCGTCGAGAAAGTCCACTGGTTGGTAGCTGCGGTGAATGAGGAAATCGCAGTACGCTTTGCAACCAGAATCGATAATGACGTGGAACATCTATTCATCATCCCACTCGAAATTTCATACGCGCCGGAGGCCCTGGGCTTTTGGGAGTCGCACTATGATCGTCGCCTGGCTGAAGCTCTAGAGAGCCGAGAGCATCCATTGGTACTACGCGATAACTTACTAAGGCACTGGCTAGTTTCTTCATCGGTGATACCTCAGTGGCATGGATTAGGCCAGCTTCGCTCAGCGCTCGCTGCAAAGGGGTGGCTTGGTGAGGGGGAGAGGTTGGTCGAAAAGATTGCGCGTGTGAAGTCGAGTAAACCTCAATGCGTGGCAACGCTGCTTCGGTTCTTGAAGCTTGAATCGCGACGTTATTGCCTTTCTCAATTCTTTGTTTCCGAAAAGCGATGTCCTTCGTCAATGCTTCCCGCTCACTAGGTGAGAGCATGTGCATGTATTCAAGAATGTCGTCCCCGGTTGCGTTCGAGGTCCTGCTGGTGGCGAGCCGTCTTCCGGTACGCATGACGAAACCTAACACATATGAGGCCCCCGCCGGCCAATAGGCGTGTTTTATTCTACCGGCGATGCGACGCTGGCATATTGGGTCATCCGGGGCACAGGTTGACTGCCTTTCAATTCAAGGACAACAGGTACTGCCCTAAACACCTATAGCAGAGTCATGGACGGCCTACTTGGGCCGCGGCTCTAGAATCAATTCAAGCTCTCCTCATACCGGCTCATTCATGGGCCACAAAGGCTTGGTGGTTGAGACCACCATCCAGTGAGTGTCGAGCTCGGGCGAGGCGCAGTACCTGTAAACCGGGTCATGAGCGGAAGCGAATGCAGACGCCAATCAACGCGCAATGGCTGTCACGCGGTGCAGACGGACGGGATTGAGTAGTCGAAGCTACACGAGCCGCGGTCCACACGTGCTGATGCGTATCGACGCCAGTTAGACTTGGGGCTGCCTGCATTCCTTCCATTAATCGTTGAGAAATCGCTGTTGGTCGAATACCTGTTTACGTTGCAACATGAAATAGACGGCCCGCCCGAGTTTATGGGCGAGCATAGTCAAGGCGCGCGCCTTGTTGTGCTTATTGGCCATTTTTTCCAGCCAGGCCTGCGCGGGCGGATTCTTGCGCAGGAACAAGACGGCCGCTTCACTGAAGGCCCACTTGAGATAGGCATTCCCGTCCCATCGCATCACCGCCGCTACGCGGCGCCCTCACCAGCCGCCGACAACACGCGCCGCACCGCACCCGTCAATAACGATAGATCCACCGGATCGATCACGTAGGGGGGCATCAGGTACACCAAGCAGCCGAAGGGGCGCAGCCAAATCCCGGCCTCTACGAATCGCGGCATCCAGACGCGCAGGTCCACCGGCTCGTGCATCTCGATGACGCCGATCGCGCCCAGCACCCGCACCTCCCGTACCATCGCCAGCGCGGCACACGGCGCCAGTTCCACGCGCATCTGCTGTTCGATTTCCCGCACCCTTGTCTGCCAGCCGGAGTCCAACAGCAGATCGATACTCGCCACGGCGACGGCGCAGGCCAGCGGATTGGCCATGAAGGTGGGTCCATGCATCAGGCAACCTGCTCCGCCGCGGGAAATCGTCTCGGCCACCTCGACGGTGGTCAGGGTGGCGGCCAGGGTCAGGTAACCGCCAGTCAGCGCCTTGCCCAGGCAAAGAATGTCCGGGGTGATGCCCGCGTGCTCGCAAGCGAACAGCCGGCCAGTGCGGCCGAAGCCGGTGGCGATCTCGTCCGCGATCAGCAGCACGCCATGCTCGTCGCACAGGGCGCGCACCCGGCGCAGGTACTCGGGGTGGTAGAACCACATGCCGCCCGCGCCCTGCACGATGGGTTCCAGAATCACCGCCGCAAGTTCGTCCCGGTGCGCCTCGATCAGGCGCGCGAACACGGCGATGTCCGAGTGCTCCCAAGGGTTGCCGAAACGGCACCGGGGGCGAGGGGCGAAATGCTGCTGCGGCACCACCCCCTCGAACAGATGATGCATGCCGGTGACCGGGTCGCACACCGACATGGCGGCGAAGGTATCACCGTGGTAGCCTCCACGCAGAGCGAGCAGCCGGTGTTTGCCCGGCCGACCCCGGGCTTGCCAGTACTGGATAGCCATTTTAATGGCCACTTCCACGGATACCGAACCAGAATCGCACAGAAAGACCTTTTCCAAGGGATCGGGCGTCAGTGCCACCAGCCGCCGCGCCAATTCGACTGCAGGTGCGTGGGTCAAGCCGCCAAACATGATGTGCGCCATACACCGCAACTGATCCTCAGCCGCGCGGTTGAGCCGGGGGTGGTTGTAACCGTGAATCGCCGCCCACCAGGAAGCCATGCCGTCGATCAGCTCCCGGCCGTCGGCCAGCTTCAGGCGCACCCCTTCGGCGGAGACCACTGGCCAGACCGGCGCCGGGTCGGCCATCGAAGCATAGGGATGCCAGATATGGGCGCTATCGAAGGCAAGAGCATCCGGCCAAGCCTGCGCAGCCACGGCCTCGCCGTCAGTTCCCATCATCGGATTCCGCTCGCTTGGCTCAGCTTCGCCACGGGTTCAATCCGTTACAGCGCCCTTGCTCGCCGACGACACCACCCTGGCGTATTTCGCCAACACGCCGCGCGTGTAGCGGGGCGCGGGTGGTTGCCAGGTGGCCCGGCGGCGCGCGATTTCATCATCAGGCACATTGAGCTGGAGCAGGCGCTGCTCCGCGTCCAGTGTCACCAGATCGCCCTCCTCGACCAGCGCGATCGTGCCGCCCACAAAGGCCTCGGGCGCAACGTGGCCCACCACCATGCCGTAAGTGCCGCCGGAAAATCGCCCGTCGGTGATGAGTCCAACGGAGTCACCCAGGCCAGCTCCGACGAGGGCAGCGGTGGGCGAGAGCATCTCGCGCATGCCGGGGCCACCCTTGGGGCCTTCGTAACGGATCACCACCACGTCGCCCGCCTTGATTTTCTGCGCCAGGATGGCCTCCATGCACGCCTCTTCCGAGTCGAACACACGCGCCGGGCCAGTGATCTTGGGTATCTTCACCCCGCTGGTTTTGGCTACCGCCCCTTCTTCAGCAAGATTGCCCTTGAGGATGGCAAGATGGCCGTGCGGGTAAAGCGGCTTGCCCCAAGGCCGGATGACATCCTGATCGGCGCGCGGCACCTCGGGTACATCCTGCAACGCCTCGGTTAGGGTTTGACCGGTCACGGTAAGTGCATCGCCGTGCAACAGGCCGTGGGCCAGCAGCATTTTCATGAGCTGGGGAATGCCGCCGGCGCGGTGCAAATCCGTTGCCACGTAGCGCCCGGATGGTTTCAGATCGCACAGCACCGGCACGCGCCGGCTGAATGCCTCGAAATCATCAATCGTAAGTTTCACCCCGGCGGCGTGCGCGATGGCGGGCAGATGCAGCACAGCGTTGGTGGAGCCGCCCACCGCCATCAACACGGCGATGGCATTCTCGAACGCTCGGCGGGTAAGGATGTCGCGCGGCAGGATTTGCCTGTGGATCGCCTGCACCAGCACCTCCGCAGATTGCGCGGCGCTATCGGCCTTTTCTGCGTCCTCCGTAGCCATAGTCGAGGAATACGGCAGGCTCATGCCCATGGCCTCGAAGATCGATGCCATGGTGTTGGCGGTATACATGCCGCCACAGGAACCCGCGCCCGGGCAGGCGCGGCGCTCGATCTCCAGCAACTCGTGTTCGTCGATTTCATGCGCGATGTGCCGGCCTACTGCCTCAAAGGCGCTCACGACGGTAAGATCGCGACCCTTGTAGTGACCCGGTTTGATGGTGCCGCCGTATACGAAGACTGCCGGAATGTTCATGCGGGCGATGGCAATCATCGCGCCCGGCATGTTCTTGTCGCAGCCACCGAGGGCGAGTACTCCATCCATGCTCTGGCCCTGGCACACCGTTTCGATGGAATCGGCAATCACCTCACGCGATACCAGCGAATATTTCATCCCCTCGGTGCCCATCGAGATGCCGTCCGAGATGGTGATGGTGCCGAACATCTGCGGCATGGCCCCGGCCTTTTTCAGCGCGGCTTCCGCGCGTGTGGCGAGCGCGCCGATGCCTATGTTGCAAGGCGTGATGGTGCTGTGCGCGTTCGCCACGCCGACGATAGGCTTGTTGAAATCCCCATCACCAAACCCCACCGCGCGCAGCAGGGCACGGTTGGGCGAGCGCTGCACGCCCTGGGTGACGGTCTTGCTTCTGCGGTTGTCAGACACGATTTAGTCTCCTAAAAATTTGAGCGCACGAAAGCACGGTTGAAATTTACGTATAAAGGCACACGCTCGCTCATTCCCAAGTCTTCTGCCAAAGGTCACGCAACGCTAGCGGATGACCCACTGCGCATCCGAAATCAGGCACATGCCGCCAAAACGCTTGAGATAGGGACGCACCATCTCGGTAATTGGCTCAACCTGCACATCCTCGCAGGCAAGCAGCAGGTAATGGTACTGGAACATGCCAAGACTGATACCGGAACGCAGGCCACGCTCGCCGCGCCCCAGCACCTCGCGGATCATCGTATATCCCGATGCCCCGAGTGCGTCCAGTTTCTTTGCGATCTCCTCGCAAACATCCTGGTGGAGTACCATCTCGATACGCTTCACCGGCTTCGAAGTCACTGCTGTATTCATACTGTTCTCCTCTTGCAAATGTGTTGTCGGATACTCAATTCCAGATCAGGCCGATCGCGGCGAAGTAGAGCGGTATGCCCACCACGATGTTAAAGGGAAAGGTAAAGCCCAGGGCCATGGTGAAGTAGATTCCCGGACGCGCCTCCGGTATAGCATAGCGCACGATGGCGGGAACCACGATGTAGGACGCGCTTGCCGCGAGCACCATGAGCAGCATCGCATCACCCTTGGGCAGGCCGAACAGCCAGGCGAGCCCCATGGCGATAGTGGCGTTCACGAGGGGCATTACGAGGGCAAAGCCCATCACGAAGAAGCTGATGTCCTTGCGCGACTCGCGCAGTTGCCGCGCCACCAGCAGCCCCATCTCGAGCAGGAAGAAGGCCAGGATGCCCTTGAAGATATCCACGGAAAACGGCGCCATGATTTTCTTGCCTTCCACCCCGGTAACGAAGCCGATGATCAAGCTGCCGATGAGCAGCAGGTGCGCGCCGTCGGTGAAGGCCTCGTGCAGCACTTTTTTCAACGACAGGCCGGGTTCGGCGTGAACCGCACCGGCAGCGAGCGAAGTCCGCCTGGCCTCCTGGCTGCGTACCAGGGATGCCAGCAGAACCGCCATGATGATGGCGGGCGATTCCATGAGCACCATCGCCACCGTCATGTGTCCACCGAATTCCAATTCATTGCGGCTCAGAAACTGCTGCGCAGTAATGAACGTGACAGCGCTGACGGAGCCATAGGTTGCGGCAACGGCTGCGGCGTCGTAGGGATTGATGCGTTGGCGCAATATCAGAAAGCTATAGGCGGGCACCAGCGCCGCCATGATGAGCGCGCCGAGCAACGCCAGCCAGGCGGTCTGCGAAAGTCCGGTTGCTGCCAGCGCGGCGCCGCCCTTCAGGCCGATGGCGAGCAGCAGATAGAGCGAAAAGAACTTTGCTATCGCCGGGGGGATCTCGAGATTCGAGCGAATCGCCCCGGCAAACACGCCGAAGACAAAGAATAAAATAACGGGGTCGATAAGATTCCGCAGCAAACTAAGTTCCATCGAATACTCTCCTCTTGTGGTTAACAATAATCAGCCCGTGGTTTTTCGCTTTCCTAACCTAAACCACCACCATCGGCTACAACACCTTCCTTTGGAGAAAGGATGCCCCAAAAAAACCATAAATAAAATTCGATTTTAATAATTAAAATGATAGAATATAATCTATGATTATTTCGGGCAGAGAAGACAATGAGGCATACCACTTTTCGCCAACTAAAGGTTTTCAAAACGATTGCGCGCCATTCAAGCTTTACCCGCGCCGCGTAGGAACTCCGCCTGACGCAACCGACCGTCTCGATGCAGATCAAACAGCTCACCAATATCGGCGGCATGCCTCCATTCGAACAGATCGGTAAACGCATCTTCCTCACCAATGCGGGCCACGATCCTTACAACACCTGCCAGGAAATCTTCGGCAGTCTCGAACGCTTCGAGATGGTGATCGCCGATCGCAAGGGACTGAAAAAAGGACGTGGAGGGTTTTCCCACCTTGCGGCACAAAGCCCGCGCCTTGTGACAGTCCACTCGCGGCAGGGGCACCGTCTTATGATCTCAGGGGTTGCAGTAGTCGCACCGGCCGGGGTCAGCGTCTTGCCGGCCGGTGCGCTCGCGGGTAAGACGATGCGCGCATTTGAAGCATCCATAAATCTCGGCACAGGTTTCGCGGGTCGGTGTGCCGCAGTCCGCGCATGGCAATCCAGCCACACGCTCCACCATCCAGAACCCCGGTGTGCCACAGGCCGGACAGAGGGAGCACAGCTTCCTGGCCAGATCCTCGGCCGCCAGACGGATGTTGTCCATGCGCGTGGGATTGGCATGGGCGCGCACGTCGGTCTCGATAAAAACCCGGCCGCTTGCCGATTGCTGCAGCGCCCAGACAAAGGCAACCTCCAGCTCCGCCCAGGTGGCGATCCCCTTACGGATGCGCGGGTCCTCCTCGCTTTCCGGGCGCACCACCAGATGGTGCCCGGGAAATCCTGATTGACGGGCGAAGGTCTCGGCCGTGGCCCAGTCCTCCGCCAGCAGATGAGCGAAGTTCGCCTTGCCTTGAGCTACGCCGACGATCTCCAGCCCACGCTGGTCATCAATGAGTACCAGAATCTCCACGTTCCAGGGAAACATTCCCGCGAACGGGTCCGGCCCGAATGAGCCCTCGCTGGCGAGTCCGAGCGGTAGCCCGGAGAGCTTCATGCCAACACGCGCCTTCCTGCGCGCCGCCTCGATCTGCATGCCGGCGCGAGGGATGTCGCGGGTGAACGTACCCAGGAGATCGGTATCGTAACCCGCCACGCGTTCGACCCGGCAGCCGAGCGCACGCTCCAGCACTGGCGTGATCGTGCGCTCCTTGCCATGCTGGGTGAGCAGTGCGATGCGCTGGCCAGCATAAGGAGAAACTCCGCTCGTCATGGCGTCACAGGCGGGAGATATGTCTGCCGCGCGCCAAGGGCGTCCGCAAACCAGTCCAGCACGCGACGAATGCTTTTCATGATCTGATCGATACCCTGCCGCATAGAGTTTTTCCCCGTCAGTCAAACAGGTCGCGCAGGAAGGATTTGTGCCGCTTGCCCCGGTACTCATCATCGCGGTAGTGGCGTTCGGGTTCACGCGCACGCTCAGGGGTATCGCTGCGCGTCCGGTCGCCGGCCTGGCGTTCCGCGCGCTCCACGAGCTTATCCAGCTCGCCGCGGTCCAGCCACACGCCGCGACATTCGGGGCAGTAGTCGATCTCGATTGACTGGCGTTCGGTCATCACCAGATTCGCGTCTTTGCACACGGGGCATTTCATGATCTTTCTCCTTCTTCAGTTGAACACCTATTACAAACTTGATTTTCTATTCGCGCAGCATAGACCCAGACCACCACTGGCACCGCCTGGGCCAGCACCGATCCGGTGCTGCTGGGCCACGAAACCATGCCGTGATGAAGTATGCGTTTCCGGCCAAATCCATTGCTTGCTTCATTCGATCGCCTCGCGGTCGCCAGCCCGATGCCACCATAGCCAAACCGCCAGCTTCCGGCCCTCCTCCAGCAACAGCACGCTCGCGGCGATGAGAAACGCCAGCCCCCAATCGGCGAGCGCCAGATCGGTGGTACGGAAGACCGCCTGCGCTGGCTCCCAGTGCACGACCAGCACCTGCAGTGCGAGTACCGCGCCCAGCGACAGCCACAGCCAGCGGTTGCGGAAGAAATCGGAATTGAACGCCGTGCCGTGCTCGGCGCGGGCATTGAAGACGTTGAAGAACTGGAATAGCACAAATGTGGTGAACGCCAGCGTCAGGGCGTAGGTCTGGCCCTGCGGCTGGGCGTAGTAAAAAATTCCCAGCGTACCCACGGCCATGCTCAAGCCGTAAACAAACAGCCGGGCAAAACGCGGCGCGGTGAGAATGCGCGCATCGGGCACGCGCGGCGGGTCGCGCATAATGCCGGGGCGCGCCGGCTCCACCCCGAGGCTCATGGCCGGCGGGCCGTCCATGATGATGTTGATCCACAGGATCTGAATCGCGGTGAACGGAGTGGCCCAGCCCAGCAGGCTCGCCCCGAGCACGGTCTGGATCGCGCCCATGTTGGTGGAGAGCTGGAAGCGCACGAACTTGACGATGTTGTCGTAGATGGCGCGGCCCTCCCCGACGGCGCGCACGATGGTGGCGAAGTTATCGTCGGTGAGCACCATGGTGGCCGCCTCCTTGGTCACCTCGGTGCCGGTGATGCCCATGGCCACGCCGATGTCGGCCTGCTTGAGCGCCGGGGCGTCGTTCACGCCATCCCCGGTCATCGCCACCACGTGGCCGCGACTCTTCAGCACCTGAACGATCTTGACCTTGTGCTCGGGCGCGACGCGGGCGAACACCGCCACCTGTTCGATACGCGCGCTCAACTCGCTCACGGGGAGGGCGTCGAGTTCGGCGCCGGTCAGCACCGCGCCTTCCAGCCCCAGTTCGCGGGCGATGGCGGCGGCGGTGATGGCGTGGTCGCCGGTGATCATCTTGACCTGGATGCCGGCCTTCTTGCACAGCCGGATCGCGTCGCGCGCCTCGGGGCGCGGCGGGTCGATGATGCCGGCCAGGCCGGCAAACGCGAGGTCGCACACGTGGGCCATCAGGTCGCCAGCGGGATCGAATGCCCGCACCGGAATGTCCTTCACCGCCACCGCCAGTACGCGCAGCGCCTGCCCGGCCAGGGCCTCGTTTTCAGCCAGAAGATCCGCGCGCGCCACCGCATCGAGCGCCTGCACACCCTGCGCGCCGAGCCACCGGGCCGATCGCTCCAGCAGCACGTCCGGCGCGCCCTTGACGCACAACCGCACGATCTCGCCGTCATGATGGAAGGTGGCCATGAACTTGTACGCCGAGTCGAAGGGAATCTCGGCGATGCGCGGCAGCTTCGCCGCAAGCGCCTCCGGCTCGAAGCCGCCCTTGGCGGCCAGCGCGAGGAGCGCACCTTCGGTGGGGTCGCCGATCAGCTGGCCGTCGCGGATGCGGCTGTCGTTGGCGAGCGCCACGGGGCGCAGCAGCGGTTCGAGATCGGGCAGCGCACCGCCGTCTTCGGGCGTGATCGCGCCGTCGCCGGCATAGCCCTCGCCGCTGACCGTAAAGCGCCGGCCATGGAAATACACGGTGCGCGCAGTCATCTGGTTCATGGTGAGCGTGCCGGTCTTGTCCGAGCAAATCACCGTGGTGCAGCCCAGCGTCTCCACCGCCGCGAGTTTCTTCACGATCGCGCGGTGCTGGGCCATGCGATGCATGCCCAGTGCCAGGGTGACGGTGACCACGGCCGGCAACCCCTCGGGAATGGCCGCCACCGCCAGCGCGATCGAAGTGAGGACAATCTCGACCAGTGGCAGTTCGCGCGCCAACCCAAGCAGGAAGATGACACCCACCACCACGCCGGCGATCAGCGCCAGCCGCTTGCCGAGCGTGTCAAGCTGAAGCTGCAAGGGCGTAGGTCCCGGTTCGGCGGCCTCCAGCATGCCGGCCAGCCGGCCCATCTCGGTGGCCATGCCGGTGGCGGTGATCAGCAATTCGAGCCGCCCGCGGGTGACCACGGTGTTCATGTAGGCCATGTTGCGGCGCTCGGCGAGCGGCGCATCCGCCAGCGCCAGCGCCTCGGTGATCTTGGCCACCGCATGCGACTCGCCAGTGAGGGCCGCCTCGGCCACCTCGGCATTGTGGGCGGCGAGCACGCGCCCGTCGGCAGGCACGCGGTCGCCCGCCTCAAGCAGCACGAGATCGCCGGAAACCAGTTGCGCGGCGGCGATTTCCTCGATCCGCCCGCTACGGCGTACCCGCGCCACCGGTGCAAGCATTTTTTTCAGCGCCGCCAATGTGGCCTCGGCCCGGTGTTCCTGCCAGAAACCCAGCAGCGCATTGATCATCACCACCAGCAGAATCACCACCGCGTCCTTGACATCGCCGATGGCCCCGGCCAGCAGCGCCGCGCCGATCAGCACCAGGATCAGCAGGCTCCTGAACTGGTCGGCGAATGCCAGCCATTTGGAGCGGGGAGGTTTCTCCGCCAGACGGTTCTCCCCATGGCGCGCAAGGCGCGCGTGCGCCTCGGCCACCGGCAGGCCACAGGCCGGGTCTACCTCCAGCCGCGCCGCCGTCGCTATCGGGTCGAGCGTGTGCCAGCCAGTGCCGGCCGCCCCAGTCGAAAGCGGGGGATGAGCCATATCGCGGTTCCTTGTCATTCTACAGAAGGGTGTTCAGATGGCCGGTATTTCTTCGTGCATGGCCCGCATCTCGGCGTGAAGATCCGCCTCGATGTGCGCAGCGACGCTCGATGAAGGCGCGCAAGCGCTCTTGCAAGCCGGGACTCACATCAACGCTCACTGCTCGCCTTCAGAGCGGCGATGCGCTCTTCCAGGGGTGGGTGGGTCATAAACAGCCGTTTGAGTCCACCAGCGCCGCTACCGCTGATGCCGAATGCTGACATCTTGTCGGGCAGTGGTTGCGGATGCAGCGTATTGAGGCGTTCCAGCGCTGCGATCATGGCGCCGCGTCCGGCCAGCCGCGCGCCACCCGCATCGGCGCGGAACTCACGCTGACGCGAGAACCACATGACGATGGTGGAGGCGAGAATGCCCAGCACCAGTTCGGCGACAATCATGGTGACCCAGAACGCCGGACCGTGGCCCTGCTCGTTCTTGAATATCACCCGATCCACCGTATGGCCAATCACCCGTGACAGGAACATGACGAAGGTATTCACGACCCCCTGAATCAAGGCCAGCGTCACCATGTCGCCATTGGCCACATGGGCCACCTCGTGGCCCAGAACGGCCTCGGCCTCTTCACGCGTCATCTTTTGCAGCAACCCGGTGGACACGGCGATCAGCGCACTGTTTCTGCTCATGCCGGTGGCGAAGGCGTTCACTTCGGGTGAATTCCAGATGGCTACCTCGGGCATCCTGATGCCAGCGGTCTGGGCCTGGCGTTCCACGGCCTGCACCAGCCACTGTTCAGTGGGCGTGCGCGGCTCGGCGATCACTTGGGCACCCACCGATTTCTTGGCCGTCCACTTGGAGATGGCCAGGGAAATAAAGGCGCCACCAAAGCCCATGACGGCAGCAAAAGCAAGCAGCGAGGCAAGATTCAGCCCCTGTTCATTCAGATAAGGCTCCACACCCAGCAAGCGCATGGTGACTGAGAGCACCAGCACGATAGCCAGATTGGTGGCGAGAAAAAGGACAACACGCTTCATGCACGATTCCTTGCAGTAGTTACTGTAACCACAGCTTCAACCTAACGGTCATTGCAGCTGCCGCCACCCCTGATGAGAAATGTTGATTTGCATAAAAGTCCGCCTTCTGAAATACCCCCGAGGGGGTGGTGAGTGAACCCTACGCATTCAGGATAGGCGCCAATTATCACCAAGAAAAGCAGTGTTATTCTGTTATATTATTCGGAATTAACGAACTATTGAGGTGCCGCCTGGGCCGTCGCCAAAACGGGCAGCATCGTCCGCGCTTGCGAACAACTGAATCTCACGCCGCAAACCATTAGCGGACAGATCGGCTTGCTTGAACCTAAAAACGGCAGTTGACCGCTTCTCTGGACGGCTAGCAATATGTTTTTAATAAATTTTATCCTGCCCTGCAGGTTCACCCGTTTGGTTAGTCCGCTACGGGGTGGGTTGCACGACTTTCAGTGCGCATGGCAGCGTTGCAACTCCTTGGAATGGAACAACCATTCCGCGTCGTTGCGCCTTGCCCTGCACCCCGAAAACCACACACTCCACCCCGTCCAACTGCCGTTTTTAGGTTGAAGAAACGTTGGGCGTTGAGCTGTTCCAGCGGGCCGGACGGCGCCTGAAGCTCACGGAGACCGGCCGGCTCGCGCTCTCCTACGCCGAAGAGATTTTCCAGGTGGGGGGGAGGCTTGAGGAGGTGCTGCGCAGCCATCCCGGGGATCGCCACACGCTGTTTCGAGTTGGCATTGCCGATGTCGTACCCAAATCCATCGCCTACCGCCTGCTTGCCCCCGCGATGGCGCTATCCGAGGCGCTGCGCATCGTGTGCCGTGAAGACAAGCTGGAACGATTGATGGCGGAACTGGCAATTCAGCGTCTCGATCTGGTGATCGCGGACAGCCCGATGCCTTCAGAGATGGATGTGAAGGGGTACAGCCACAAGCTCGGCGAATGCGGCATTACCTTCTTCGCCACACCCAAACTCGCCGCCTTATACGGCAGCGGCTTTCCACGCACCTTGCAAGGCGCACCCATGCTGGTGCCGGGCGAAAACACCATCGTCCGGGGACGGCTCATGCGCTGGTTTGGCGGGTTTAACGCGCAAACCGGTATACCACAGGAAGCAGAATGGAAGCCTGCTGCCAGGACTGGCTTTCCAGCTTGAGCGGCATGGCGGCGCGCAGTGTCTCCAGCGCACCTTGATCCAGCGCCTCGTGCCCGGAACTCTCCTGTACTTCCGCCCGGATCAGGCGGCCATCCCCTCCCAGGACGACCTTGAGCAACACCTGCCCTTCCCAGCCATTGCGCTTGGCGAGGAGAGGATATTTTTTCAGCGCATCCACACGGCGCCACAACAAATCCTTCAACAGACCAGTATCAGGGCTGCTGTTGGCGGCAGGCAACGGGATTGCCGGGGGGGCCGGATCGGCCCGCGCCGTAGGGTCGGCAGTGACTACTGCCGGGGCAGACGCAGCCTGGACTACGGCCTGAGCCGGCGTGGGCGCCGGCGTTTGCACGGGGACAGGCACATCAGCCTGGCTTGCCACTGGCGCCGCCGAGGACACGACTGGCACTGTCTGAGGCGGCAAAGCCTTTTGCATAACCTCCGGCGGCGGAGCACTGCGGGGGATGGGTAACTGGGCGGGAACAGGCGGGACAGGGGTGATCTGCTCGGCTGCGGCGAGCGACACATCCCACTCGAACGGCGGCGGTTCGATGGGCCTGGCAAGAGCAAACACGGCGGCAATCACCAGACCGCCCACCACGCCGTGGAAGGCCAGCGATACCCCCCAGCCGTTGATATGGCCGCGCCGGGGAATGATTCCATCTTCAGGGTAAACCGCGCTCACGAACGCTCCACCTGCAAACTGACCTTGCTATAACCGAGGCCCTTCACCGTATCCACCAGCGTAACGAACCGCTCCAGCGGCGTGGCACGGTCGGCCCGCACCACCACGGCGGTTTCCTTGGCATAGGCGCCCAGCGCGGCGCCCAGACCGTCCATGCTGATGGCCTGCTGATTCAAAAACAGCGCCCCGTCGTTTTTGAGGGTAAGCACCACAGGTTGCTCGATCGCGGCTGTAGCGTGCTTGGCCTTGGCCAGATCGATGGGAATCTGACCGGTGGAGATGAACGTGGCGGTGGTGAGCACGATCACCAGCAGCACCAGCATCACATCCACCAGGGGGATGACGTTGATCTGGTCGAGATCACGCTCCACGGCGCACGTCCTCGTAGCGGCTGAGCAGCTCCTTCACCCGCCGCCGCAGCACGTTGTTCAGCGCCACGCAAGGAATGGCGACTACCAACCCCATCGCCGTGGCCTTGAGCGCCATGCTCAGACCCACCATGATGGAGCGCACGTCCATGGTGCCCTGCGTGCCCATGGTGTGAAACGTCACCATGATGCCGAACACCGTGCCGAGCAGGCCGATATAAGGCGCGTTCGCCGCGATGGTACCGATCACCGTGAGGCGGCGCGTCAGCTCGGTCTCAAGCGCCTGCGCGCTGGCGAACGCCAGCACATCTACGCGGCGGTATAGCGACCAGCGCTCCACCGCCACCGCTACCGCCCAGACACTGAGCAGCAGCAGCAGGCCAATCACACCATAATCGACAACATTAGACAGAAGAGACATAGAACGTTTGCCACACACCACAAAGATAGACAATGAGAATCATAATCATTATCTATCCTGAGGTCAATTGACAATTATCCCAATAACGACGGCTGGACGGGGCGTGTAATCCAGCCCATGCGAACTCGCAGTTCAGCACTCCGCCACTATTGGGCCTCGACCAACCCCGCACTCCCCCAACCATCGCCTGCCAGATAACGATTGGCGTGAATACTGGTGCGAGTACCATTGCTTTGGCTCCATACCGCCAAGGCGTTGCCGGCACTATCCATTGCAATCTGGGGAGATAAAGCATTTCCCATGCCGTTGGTTTCAATCAATCCCGGCGTTCCCCACCCTGTTCCGCCAGCGGCATCGAAACGATTACTCCATATGCTGTAGTGCGCGCCATCCCACTGTCGCCATACGGCCAGGGCATTTCCCGCACCGTCAAGAGCGGCCTGAGGTGTTAGCGCATGCCCATCATCATGCTCGATGATCCGAGCCACTTGCCAGACGCCTGCAACATAGCGGTTAGACCAGATGTTTTTCCAGGGGGGAATGTTATCGTGGGGATTATTGTCGAAATATTGCTCCCAGACCACCAGCGCATCGCCATTGCCCATCATGGCAATCCGTGGCGCGGCGGCCGCCCAGTTGGCGTCGCTCTCGAGACGTGCTTGTGCTTGCCAGCCTGATCCCGTGACATAGCGGCTGGCGTAGATATGATTTGACTGCGCCCATACCGCCAAGGCATTGCCATTGGCATCCATGGCAAGATGGGGAGTATCGACATTTCCGCTGACGAGCGGGTTGTTGCTGGGGTCGGCCGGGATTACTGAATTATCGCTGACCAGGGACGCCCCGCCCCACCGCTGGCTTGCCGCATCATAACGATTGGCCCAAAGGTTATAGCGTTTCTGCTGTACGCTATCGTACTGACCGGGTATCACACTGCTGGCCGCCATTTGCCGCCATACCGCCACGAAATTGCCTTTGCCATCCGCGGCCATCTGAGGTGAATTGGCGTCTGCCGTATTGGCCTCGATCGTATCAGGGGTCGCACCCCATTTCCCCGCAACGGCATCATAGCGATTGGCTCTGATATTTTTGCGCACGCCATCGGACTGCTCCCATACGGCCACGAAATTGCCTGCGCCATCCGCGGCAATGTGCGGGTTACTGGCATCATGCGCTGTGAGTTTGCACTGTGAACCCAGCTCAACGACGATGGCGCTATTATCGGTCTCGATTTGCCAAACCCCGCCCCATTGCTGCTTGATGGCATCATATCGATTGGCCCAAATACCGCCGGCGGCGACCTTGGCAGCCTCGCAATGGGGAGGCAATTTACTCTCATCTATTTCAGTAGTGGGATCATCCAAGACTTCGACCTTAGCCCTAACAACTTCAATGTGGTGCCAAACGGCAATCGCATTGCCAGCGGCATCGACGGCGATCTGGGGTAGATCGGCATCCCCAGCGCTGTCATTCTCGATCATCTGTGGACTGCCCCAGCCGGAGCCAGCCACGTAACGATTAGCCCAGATATTCTTGTGTGCGCCATCGAACTTGGACCATACCGCAAAGGCATTGCCCTTGCCATCGACTGCGATTTGCGGGTCATATGATGTATTGGCGACGACCCCAGTATAGCCAGGTACCGGACCGATCTGCGGCTGTTCCTTATCGCCCCCGCCGCATGCGGCAATAATAGCGCCCGAGAGCAGAAGCACCGGGACTTTGAAACCAACTCGCATGATCGCGCCCTTAAAACAAGATGTGAAATCGCTCATCAAAAACGGCGTTGCCAGATGCTCCAGCGCGAACCGCCACGCTGGCGCCACACGGAGATGACATTGCCGCCATTACTGATAGCAGGCTGGGGATCATGAGCATCCCCAGCGTCATTTTCCTCTGCAAGTGCCGCGACACTCCAACCGCCCGCCGTATAACGATTGGCCCAGATGTTCCAGTGGACGCCGTCGTACTGGCTCCACATCGCAACGGCATCACCATTGCCATTGAGGGAGACAGCCGGCTCACTGGCATCGCCTGCATTATCGGTTTCGATAAGCGCCTCTCCTGCCCAGGCATTCTGCACAGAGCTAAAACGGTTCGCCCAGATGTTATGCCGTGCGCCATCGAATTGCCGCCAAACCGCAATCGCGTCACCATTGGCATTAATGGCTATCTGCGGGGCATTCACATCCCCCCTATTATCCTTTTCCATGAGTGCTGCCGTACCCCAGGCACCTGACACATAACGATTCGACCAGATGCTATAACGGCCGCTGCTGTCTGCCTGCCGCCACACGGCAATCACATTACCGCCGCTATCCTGAACAATTTGAGGGTCGAGCGCTGCGCCCTCATCGGCATGCTCGACGAGCACAGGCGCGGCGGCCCAGGCAACGCCAGCGTAGCGGTTGGCATAAATATTGGTCATAAGCGTGCCATCCGCCAATGCGATAGTTTGCTGCCATAGAACAACGGCATTACCCGAACTATCGATGACAGCGCGCGGCTGCTCCGCGTTGTGCCCTTTAAGGTTATCCTCTTCGAGCCTTTCAGGACCGCTCCACACCCCGCCAGAATATCGGCTGGCGACAACACTCCCTACGTTATACCGATCCTGGCCCTGCTGACTAGAAGGATTACAATTAGTAGCAACAGGAGCACCAGCCGCCGTGCAGAATGGGCCGTCCAGCTGGTGCCACACGATGATTGCCTGACCAGTTGCACTTACCGCCACCTGGGGAGTGTCCGCATTGACCAACACTTCCGTTGCACTGGCATTTATGGCTTTAATAAGGGTGGCCGCACCCCATTGCCCCGTGATTGCGTCGTAATGGCTGGCCCAGATGCTGGAAACGGGGAAAGAGAGGCTGTCATCGTGCTGCTGCCAGACCACCCAGGCATCACCACCAGGCGTCATGGCAATCTGAGGATTACGGGCATCGCCCTTGCCGCTGCTGACATCCTCCACCCTGGCATCCCACTCAGCGCGATCCGCCGCATAACGCCGTGCCTTAATTTTCCAGTAATGGTTCACACTGTCCCATTGCTGCCACACGGCGAGCGCATTGCCATCAGCATCCATGGCAATGCGTGGCACCTCGGCGTCCCCCGTATCATCCCTTTCAAGCAGCGCCACCCCTGGCGTAAAACTCCAGGTATACGGCGCCACCAAGGCATTGCCTGCGGCATCCTTCGCAGCGGTGGTAATGGTCACCGTATAAAGTTTATTTAGATCGAGATCCCCTGCCGGGGTAAAAACCGCGGTTTTATACGTATAACTTACGGTGCCCGCAACCGGTTTGCCGTCAGCACTCACGGCAAAGGTTGCCGTGGTGAGCGTGGCAGGATTCATATCCTCGGAGAATGTAGCGGTGATCGTAGTATGCGAGGGTCCCAGCTTCACGCTATCGAGGGGGGTGGTGGCAATGACTGCCGGGGCAGTCGCATCAACAGACGATGGCGCTATTTCATCCTTCCCCCTTAAACAGGCGGAAAGAAACAGGCTGAACAGCACCGCAACGAGCAACATATGCCCTGAACTCGTCCGCATGGACCCTCCCTCAAAATGTAGAAAATATTGTTTTTGTATCTCGCAAGTGTCTATCCATGGCGCATGGCCTGTCAATATACTCCCTGCTTTATCCTAACGACGATTGGAACCATAGCGACGACGATTTTGTGTACTAGGCAGTCACAGCAGCGTCCAACCGCCACTTTTAACCCGAATGTTTCATGAATTCGCGCGATGATCACGCAGAATTTGGATTGATAGGGGAATTTTGTGAAGGAGCGCCGTAGTGATTCATACACCCGACTGAACAAAATTCACATAGTAGTCAAAAGACCAGGGAGGGCGCGCGTTAATTTATGAAATATTCGGGTTAGGTTAAATTCGCCCCCGATCAATCGTCAGGATACACCCCGTACCGGCCCATACCGGGGAACAATCAAGCATGGCCCCGGCTCAACCGCCTTGGTCTCTCGCCACGCTTTCATCCAACGTAGATTGACAGGGCTATGTGGGATCGCCTTTGAAAACATAGAATAAAGCATAACAGGGACATAGACGCGACATGCCGTGATATTTATGCAAGAATTCCGCTGTTAAGGAAGCTCTGAATAATTCCATCCTGGAATTCTCAGAGCACGAAAAGCAAAAAATGTGATTTTTGCTTTTCTTCATTTTTCAATCACTTGCCGTGATCGAAAAATGCCGGCACCTCCATGTGCCGAGGAGCCTCTGAATAAATCAGAGGTTCCTTAAATGAACTTGCATGGGAATACCCAATGATCGTCATACTTAAACCGAATATAGACAAGTCCGGCGCGGAATATCTCGCCCTGATGGAGTCCCTCAGCAATCTGCCGAATATCCAGATCCGGCGGCATGAGGAAACAGGCGCGCAACAAGTGTTGACTGAGCTCTATCTGATCGGCAATACCTCTGTGCTCTCAAAGGAGGACATTCAGGCCCTGCCCGGCGTGGAGCGCGTGGTGCGCATTTCCGAGGAATACCGGATTCTGGGAAGACACAAGGACGACGGACGCGCGACGCACTTTGATTACAATGGCGTGCGTTTCGGACAAGACACGCTCAATATCTTCGCCGGCCTGTGCGCCGTCGACAATCCGCAGCATGTCGAAGCAATGATGAAGGCGCTGCGCGACAACGGCCAGGTCTGCACGCGTATGGGCGCTTACAAGCCGCGCACCAATCCCTACTCTTTCCAGGGACACGGCAAGGCCTGCCTGCCCTATGTATTCGAACTCGCGGGCAAATACGGCATCCAGGTCATCGCGATGGAAGTGACGCACGAATCGCACGTCAATGAAATCCGGGACGCACTGGAACAAACCGGCAACCCCACTGGCGTCATGCTGCAAATCGGCACGCGCAACACCCAGAACTTCGAGCTGCTCAAAATCGTCGGACGGCAACTGGAATTCCCTGTGCTGCTCAAACGCGGCTTCGGCATTACGCTCGAGGAATCGCTGAATGCCGCCGAATACCTGGCCAGCGAGGGCAACCGCAAGGTGGTATTCGGCCTACGCGGCATGAAAACCAATGCGGGCGATCCGCACCGCAACTTTGTGGATTTCGCCCATGTACCCGTGATCAAACGCCTGACGCGCATGCCGGTATGCATCGACCCCTCGCACTCCGTCGGCACGCGCGACCGCGCCCCTGACATGATACTCGACATCATGCATGTGACGGCACAAGGCGTCCTCGCCGGGGCAAACATGATACTGGTGGATTTTCACCCCGCCCCCGCCAAGGCGCTGGTGGATGGCCCGCAGGCGCTGTTGCTGGAGGAACTACCCTACTTTATTGAAGATGTCAGGATTGCACGGCAGGCCTACGAGGCACGCACTGCGCTTGCTGGAAAATTTCAGGTGACGTAAATACCACTTGACAAATATGGGAATGTAATATTAGTATTTCATGTAACTCTTATCAATAGGAGGCGCGCCATGAAACGCAATGTCGGAAACATTGATCGCATAGTGCGTGTTGTTGCAGGGCTGGGCTTGATCAGCTTGGTGTTTGTCGGACCCCAGACACCTTGGGGATGGCTCGGGATCATCCCAATCGCAACGGCACTCATCGGCTGGTGTCCTGCTTACACGTTGTTGGGAATCAACACATGCCAGGCACATACAGATGCCGGGCACCCCAAAGCCGGCTAAGAACCCGTTCTAAGAAGCTACGCGCTTCGAGAGGGCATGCCAAGGATGGCAAGCCCTCCTCGCTTTCAATCACTCACCACGTCCACCCCTTTGGGCGGGACAAACACGAATGTCTTTGCCTCGATAACAGGGTTGCGCTGCAAGTTGCTGAATTTTAATTGCGTGGTTTGGCCAAAGCTGTCGGTTATATCCATCATGCGCAGGTCGCGCTGATCGAATCCCAACTTGACCCGCTCAAATTCCTTCTCCTTTGCCTTCGAAATCAGCTCAACCCACTCAAGGCCGTCGCGCGGCGGCAGGCTGGAGATCACGAAATCCTGCTCCAATGGCCGGGTGCCGCTGAGCAGTTGCGCAGGGGTGCCGCCGAGCGCGGCGTCCAGGGGTTTGACTGTCACCTGTTCCAGATCGGTATCGTACACCCAGATTTTGCGCCCATCCGCAACGATCACCTGCTGATAGGGCGCGCGGTAATCCCAGCGGAACTTTCCGGGGCGCTGCAGGGCAAAGGTGCCTTTTGCCTCTTGTATGACCTTGCCTTTGGCATCGGTGACTGTCTGCTGGAAGTCGGCGCGCAGGCTTTTCACCTCAGAGAAAAAGCGCTGCAGGCGCTCGTCATTAGTAGCACCCGCAGCATGCGCGCCGGACGCCGTCAACAAGCATCCTGCAAGGCAGACCATCAGGACAGCTGTCTTCCAAAGAGATGGGAATAATGTTTCGTTTTGTGATTGCATGGTATCCACTAAGCCGTCGTTAAAAATTAGTCTGTACATTTAGAATGGTGGGAATGGCATAAGGGGCCGTAAAGGCTTAACCAGAAAAGCATTGGTTATTCCTTAACGGCCCCTAATCATTGGAAGGAGGTGGTGGCGCGAGTACTTCGCGCATGCCGTTGGATTGCAGGGGACCAACGACGCCAGCACGCTCCATCTCTTCGATGAGACGAGCGGCGCGGTTGTAGCCGATCTTGAGGCGACGCTGCACGCCCGATATCGAGGCACGGCGTGATTCGGTGACGATACGCAGCGCCTGATCGTAAAGCTGATCGGCCTCGCCGCCGGGTGGCTGGTCCTCGCCCATGTACTCTCCCCCGCCAGCCGTATCTTCACCCTGAAGGATCTCTTCAAGATACTGGGGCTCGCCAAGACGTTTGAGATGGTCCACAACTTTATGCACTTCATGGTCGGCGACAAATGCACCGTGCACGCGCACCGGCACGCCAGTGCCGGGTGCGAGGTACAGCATGTCACCGTGCCCCAGCAGTTGTTCCGCACCCATCTGATCAAGGATGGTGCGCGAATCAATTTTGGAGGAAACCTGGAAGGCAATGCGCGTCGGAATGTTGGCCTTGATAAGGCCGGTGATGACATCCACCGAGGGACGCTGGGTCGCCAAAATCAAGTGTATGCCCGAGGCACGCGCCTTTTGGGCGAGACGCGCGATCAGCTCCTCCACCTTTTTGCCAACAACCATCATCATGTCGGCCAACTCATCGACTACCACCACGATGTAGGGCAACGGCGCAAGTTCTTGGGCCACCATACCCTCCATCGGCTTGAATAGCGGGTCAGTAATCGGCTGACCGGCGTCGATGGCGTCCTGCACCTTTTTATTATAGCCGCCGATATTACGCACACCCATGGCGGCCATCAGGCGGTAACGCTTATCCATCTCCGCCACGCACCAGCGTAGGGCATGGGCGGCCTCCTTCATGTCCGTCACCACGGGCGCCAACAGGTGGGGGATGCCTTCGTAGATCGACAGCTCCAGCATCTTGGGGTCGATCATGATCAGCCGCGCCTCTTTGGGCGTGGCGTTGTAAAGCAGGCTGAGGATCATGGCATTAACCGCCACTGATTTACCCGAGCCGGTGGTACCCGCCACCAACAAGTGCGGCATTTTGGCCAGATCCACTACCACCGGGTGACCGGCGATATTCTTGCCCAGCGCCAGGCTCAGGGGCGAGGAGGCGTTGTCGTACTCTTTGGAGCGCAGCATCTCGCTCAGGCGCACAATCTCGCGGTGCTCATTGGGAATCTCCAGACCGACCACGGACTTGCCGGGAATAATTTCCACCACGCGCACGCTGATCACGGAGAGGGAACGCGCCAAGTCCTTAGCGAGTCCCGTGATCTGACTAACCTTCACTCCCGCTGCAGGCTGCAACTCGAAGCGGGTAATGACCGGCCCCGGATGCACCTCCACCACGATGGCCTCGATACCAAAATCCTTGAGCTTCATTTCAACCTGGCGTGACATGGCCTCAAGCGCGGCGGGAGACACCGATTCCTTGTGTACCTCGGGGGCGTCGAGCAACGCCAGTGGCGGCAACTCTGTGTTTGCGGGATGCTCAAACATCGGAATCGTGATCTGGCGTTCCTTCTCCACCCGTGGGCTGGGTTCGACCTTCTTGATCACCGGTTCAATGCGCGGTGGCGGGCGCTGCTCGCGCTTGGCTTTATCGGCCACCAGTGCCTCGCCACGCACCTGGCTCGCGCGCCGCCCGGCCAGGTATTCCTTGAATCGCATCACACCCAGTCGCGCACTATCCAGCGCCCGCAACGTCATGCGCCCGGTGGCATCCATCAGGCGAAACCAGGATAGCCCGGTAAACAAGGTTACACCGGTAAGAAACAATGCCAGGAGGAACAGCGTGGCCCCGATGGGGCTGAATGCGCTCGCCAGCGCGCCGCCCACCACCTCGCCAAGGATACCGCCGGAATTGAGCGGCAGATCGGGCGCTTCTGAACTGAAGCGCAGCGTGGCCAATCCGCTGCCCGCCATCATCGTCAGCACAAACCCCGCCACCTGCAGGCCCAGATGCTGCAAGGCCTCCGCCCTGTCCTCCGCCTGTTCCTTGTATAAAAGCCAGCCGCCAATACCGACCATTACGGGAAAAAGGTAGGCGAAATAGCCGAACAGATAAAGGAAAACATCGGCGAACCACGCGCCCGCCACACCGCCGCTGTTTTCAATCTTGTCAGTCATGCCGGTATGCGACCAGCCCGGATCCGAGGGGTGATAAGTTACCAGCGATATCAGCAGATACACCGCAATCGCGCCCAGCACCAGAAGCGCGCCTTCGCGCAGACCGCGGCTGACTGCCCCGATCAATGGCGATCCGCCATCTTTTTTACGTGTTGCTTGCGCCAAGAATCGAACCCTTAAAATATAACATAACGTACTAATATCATTGATAAAGAAAAGGAATACCGCTTATCTTTCCGGCTTCGCATCACCTGTTACAATACCCTGCGCCATGAATCAAAAAGAAAACTCCATGCCTGCGCGGCAAAAAACATGCTAGCCTGTTTGCCGATGATTAAAGTGTGTCCTATTATACAGCCCCTCAAGCCATATATGTGATGTGATACCCATGAGCGAAACTAAACACCACCGTCTTTTGATCCTGGGCTCCGGCCCCGCCGGTTACACCGCCGCCGTCTATGCCGCGCGCGCCAACCTTAATCCTGTGATCATCACTGGCCTGGCGCAGGGCGGACAATTGATGACCACCACCGATGTGGACAACTGGCCCGGTGACGCCCAAGGCGTGCAAGGCCCGGAGCTCATGGAGCGCATGCAGAAACACGCCGAGCGCTTCGGCACCGTGATCATCTTCGACCACATTAACAAAGCAGAGTTGCAGCAGCGCCCCTTCCGCCTCACGGGCGACAGTGGGGTGTACACCTGTGACGCCCTGATCATCGCCACCGGCGCATCGGCAATGTACCTGGGCATACCCTCCGAAGAGACTTATAAAGGCCGCGGTGTATCCGCCTGCGCCACCTGCGACGGCTTCTTTTACCGCAACCAGCCCGTGGCGGTGATCGGCGGCGGCAATACCGCCGTGGAAGAAGCGCTCTACCTGTCCAACATCGCCTCCCACGTCACCGTTGTACACCGCCGCGACAAATTCAAATCCGAAAAGATTCTCGCCGACCACCTGATGGAAAAAGTGAAAAGCGGCAAGGTCACCATCGAATGGAACCACACCCTTGATGAAGTGCTAGGCGACGCAAAGGGATCCAACGCCATACGCATCAAGAATGTGCAGGATGGCAGCACCAAAGACATCTCCGTACAGGGCGTGTTTGTCGCCATCGGCCACAAACCGAATACCGATCTGTTCGACGGACAACTGGAAATGAACGGCGGCTACCTCAAGGTCAAAAGCGGTGCCGAGGGCAACGCCACCGCCACCAGTATCCCCGGCATATTCGCGGCGGGCGATGTGGCCGACCATATTTATCGCCAAGCCATCACCTCCGCCGGATCGGGCTGCATGGCGGCGCTGGATGCGGAACGGTATTTGGATGGCTTGGGGAAGACTGGCTAATTCCACTACCTCGTCTGTTGCCGCACAGCGGTAACAGACACTTTCTCTGGTATGCAACTTACCCTCATCGACAGTCTCGATACCCTCCCCGCCGCCCAATGGAACAATCTGGCAGGCGATGAAAACCCCTTTCTGCGCCACGAATTCCTCGCCGCGCTGGAGCGCCACCATTGTGTCGGCGCGGAAGCAGGCTGGTGGCCTCAGCACCTGATTGTCGAAGAAAGCGGGCAACTGCTCGGCGCGGTGCCAATGTATCTCAAGAACAACTCCTATGGGGAATTTGTATTTGATTGGGCGTGGGCCGAGGCCTATCAGCGTAACGGGTTGCGTTACTACCCGAAGCTGGTGGTTTCCATCCCCTACACGCCAGCCACCGGATCACGTCTCCTATTGGCCGACGGACAGCAGCGCGAAGCCGTCGCCGACAGGCTCATCGAAGGCGCGCTCGATCATGCCCGCGGCCTGAACGTCTCGGGCCTGCACTGGCTGTTCACCCACGAAACCGACACCCAATGCCTGGAACAACACGGCCTGATGCGGCGTGTCGGCTGCCAGTATCACTGGACGAACCAGGGCTACCGCGATTTTGATGATTTCTTGTGTGGCTTTTCCGCGGAGAAGCGCAAAAAGATCAAACGCGAGCGCCGCCAGGTGCGGGAATCCGGCGTGGCTCTGGAACTGTTGGATGGTCACCTGATCAGTGATGAGCTATGGGACATATTCCATGCCTTCTACGCGTCCACCTTCGATGAAAAAGGCGGCATCGCCTCGCTGACGCCGGGATTTTTCAAGGAATTGGGGCGGACCATGCCCGGCCAGACGCTGCTCATCATGGCCCGCCACAGCGGACGCTATGTGGCCGGAGCTTTTTTTCTGCGCGGACGGGATACATTGTATGGCCGCCACTGGGGCTGCAATGAACACTTCCACAGCCTGCACTTCGAGGCCTGCTATTACCGCGCCATCGATTACTGTATCGAGCACGGCCTCACGCGTTTCGAGGCCGGAGCGCAGGGCGAACACAAGATCAGCCGCGGCTTTCTGCCCACAGCCACTTACTCCGCACACTGGATCGCCCACGAAGGCTTCCGTAATGCCATCGAAGACTTTCTGACACGGGAGAAAATCGTCATGGAAAGACACATGCAGGAACTCGCAGAGCATTCGCCTTATAAATCTTAAAACCCCATTTTATCCACGAAAAACACGAAACTCACGAAACAAAACAAAAGCCTCGACCGCTTCAACAACTCACCAAATGAGTGGCAAGTAATACGCAATATACAACTGAATATTATCGTATTTTTCGTGGATACCTAAGTTTTTCAGGATAAATACAGGGTGCGGCAGCATCAAATCACCCGCTCATTCCCCCCATCCACCGGCACTTGCGCGGCGGTGGTTTTGGCAAACAGCGGGCCGCACATTTCGGCGGCGAGTTCGGCGACGTCGCGGCTGGTGACTTCGACGCCCAGCACGTTGTTGCGCTTGTATTCTTTCACGCTCAGGCCGTAGTGTTTGGCACGGGCCTGGAGCACTTCGTCAGTCCAGATGCCGGTGTCGAACACAGCATTAGGGTGCAGGGAGTTGATGCGGATGCCGTCCTTGCCCCATTCCAGGGCGGCCACCCGCGCAAGCTGATTCAAGGCCGCCTTCGAGGCGGAATAGGCGGCGGCGCCGGGGCCGGGCGCGGGGACGTTTTTCGAGCCGATAATCACCACCCTCCCCCCTTTGGGCGCATGCTTGAGCAGTGGATGGGTTTCGCGCATCAGGATCAGGTTGGCGTCGAGGTTGATACCCATCACTTTGCGCCATTCCTCTATAGGCAAGACATCGATCCGGCGTCCCGGCGGGAAGATGCCGGCATTGAGAATCAGCATGTCCAGACCGCCGAAGGCACGCACACCGGTTTCCAGGGCACTGGCAATCGCTGCCTCATCGGTCACATCACATACCATGCCGAGAAAATCGGGGCGCTTATAGAGCTGCGTGATGGCCGGATTGATATCCAGCCCGATCACCGCCGCGCCGCGCGCCAGCAGGGCGTCCACGCAGGCCTTGCCAATGCCGGACGCCGCACCGGTAACCAGCGCGATCTCACCGGCGAACTGCGGCGGCTTGCCGCTCTTGCGCAGCTTGGCCTGCTCCAGATCCCAGTATTCCATATCGAAGATATCCTTGGCGGGCAGCGCTTGCCAGCCGCCCAATGCCGTTGCACGCAGAATGACTTCTATGGTGTGCTGGTAGATGTCTCTGACAATCGCGGCGTCCTTGACGGTGCGCCCCACCGTACACAGGCCCAGATCATGATCGAGAATCACTCGCGGCGCAGGATCAAGCATGGTCTTGGGTTCTTTCGCGGTGGGCGCGTACTCATCAAAATACGCCTTGTAGGCGGCCGCATAGGCATCGATATCCCGCCCCAGGCAGGGCAGACGCTTGGTGCGAATCACGTGATCCGGCGTGGCCGGACCCTGCTGCGAGATCACCGCAACATCGTCACGGCACGCGAAGGCCAGGCTGTTCGGATCCGAATCGGTGGCAAGTATCACAGGAAACCCCGCCACGGCAGAAATATCGCGGCGCAGATTCGCAATTTCCAGACGTTGCGGTTCGTTGGGAATTCCAACGATAGGCGCCGGCAGGCTCCACGCGCGGCGCCGCACCAGATACTGCTCGGCGCGTGTCACAAGGCTAATCATGCGTTCATAGGCAATCTTCGCGGTCGGCCCGAAGGAAAATATCCCATGATTCATGAGTATCATGCCCAAGGTATCTTTATGAGCCTGCTCGGCGTAGGCCTGTGCACACAAGCGCGCAAGGTCGAAACCGGGCATGATATAGGGCACGATCACAACCGCATTGCCATAGATCCTTTTGACGCGATTCAGACCCGCCGCCGTGTTGGTCAAGGTGACAATGGCGTCGGCGTGGGTATGATCGACGTACTTATACGGCAAGGTGGCATGCAGTATGGTTTCGACCGACGACGTGGGCGCGGAAGCGCGTGTCATATGCGTCACCAGCTCGTTGACCATCTGCGGATCCGACAGCGTCTCGAGCTTGGCCAAAGCCAGCATGTGATTCAAACGAACCGGCGCAAAACCGGCGGCCTCGATGGTCTCCAGATCCCAGCCACTGCCCTTCACATAAAGCAGGGTTTCATCCTCGCCGAGGATATTTTTTTCAGTGATTTTTACCGAGGTATTGCCGCCACCGTGCAACACCAGCGTGGTATCGCGCCCCAGCAGACGCGAGGTGTATACACGCAGGTCCAATTCGCCGGGATATTGGCTGGCTTCCTGGTCATTCCAAAGACTTTTCATGGGTTACCTCTCAGCGTACGGCGAATGATCCTAAAAATCTCAGATGCACGCCACAGAGTCACGGAGAACACAGAGGTGATACCGGTTCTCGTATTTATTGCTGATCACCGAACGGGTGAGAGCACTATCTTACGACAACCAATCGTTTTTTCTCTGTGAACTCTGTGTTCTCTGTGGCTAACTGCTTTTTATAAGTTGATTGTAAGGGAAGTTCATGTTTGCCGTCCTGAACCTGCAGAGGTGATGGCATGAGAGAGTGTGCCCAAAAGAAAGGGCGACCGCCTGGCTTTCAACGCCGAGGCCTGCTGACCTCCGCTATCAACCCTTCGGCAGCCGCCTCAATCATGTCCAGCACACGCTCGAAACCAGTGAGCCCGCCATAATAGGGGTCGGGCACTTCCTTCTCACCAAGGTGCGGGGCGTATTCCAGGAACAGCTTGAGTTTGTGCTGATAACCGGAAGGGCAAACCGCTCGCAAGTTATCGAGATTTTCCTCGTCCATCGCCAGGACGTAATCGAAGCTTTCAAAGTCCGTTACTTCCACCCGGCGCGCGCGTTGCGAGCTGAGATCGACCCCACGCCGCAGTGCCGCCGCCTGGGAACGCCGATCCGGCTCATGGCCAATGTGATAGGCGTGCGTACCCGCCGAATCAATCTCAACGATGGACTCCAGCCCATGCTGGATCACCAGGCTCCGAAACACGCCCTCAGCCGTCGGCGAACGGCAGATATTGCCCATGCAAACGAATAAAACACGTACCATTTTCTACTCCGGAATACGGTGGTTTAACTTTAAAAAACTATATGAACCGCAGAGCGCGCGGAGAGCGCAAAGAAATTCATATGGTTAGCGTAAGGCGCACTTTCACCCAGCGGGTGACTCGACACAACTTGCCAAGGTCTTTTTTCTCTGCGTTCTCCGTGCGCTCTGCGGGTGAATCGCCGTTTTTAAGCCTTACCTTGCTTTTCAATCTTACTACTTTTAGCATAGAGACATGACATACGCTGAATTCACTCCCTCTTGCTCTCTGACGCAATTGCGCGGCCTGATCGGCCTGCATGTCAACTATAACGGCGCGCGCTGCCAGATTATTGAAGTGTTGGAGGATGAGCCCGCCCTGATTCTTCAGGATTGCGAGAGGCACACCACGATCCAGCCGGATCAACTCGGCGAGGCCCACCGCCGCGTCCCCTCCACCTTCACCATTCCTGTCCTGAGCAGCGATAAAACTGAACTCAGCCCAGCGTTTTTGGATCTGCATTTGCTTGATGCCTAACGCTTTTTCCATTTCTAAAGCAATCCATAGAGTGAAATCGTAGGGTGCGTCCCACGCACCAATGGTTGTGGTGCGTAAGACGCACCCTACATAATTATTAACCTCCAAGCACCCGCCGCACCCGTAGCAAGTCCTCCTCCGTATCAACGCCAATCCCCGGTGGCTCCAACGCCTCGGCGACATGAATCTTGCAGCCCTGCCACAAGGCCCTTAGCTGCTCCAGGGATTCGGTCTGCTCCAGCACGCACGGCGGCCATTGCACGTAATCCTGGAGGAAGGCAGCGCGATAGGCGTACAGGCCGATGTGCCGGTAGTGTTCGGAGCGGGCAGGCAGTTCACCGGTGGTTGCGGTGAAGGCGTCTCGATCCCAGGGGATCGCGGCGCGGCTGAAATACAGGGCATAACCCTGTTTATCCATCACAACCTTCACAAGATGCGGATCGAACAGTTCGCCAGCAGTCTTGAGGCGCTCGCACAAGGTGGCAATGCTGGCCTGCGAGTGCGATTGCAGGTTTTCGGCAACCTGGCGGATCAGCGCGGGCGGCATGAGGGGTTCATCGCCTTGCAGGTTGACGATGACTTGATCGCCCGCATAGCCCATCAGCCGCACCACTTCGGCGAGACGGTCGGTACCGGAAGGGTGATGCGTTGCGGTCATACACACATGCGCACCAAAACCTTCGGCCACGCTGCGGATGCGCTCGTCATCGGTGGCCACCACGACCTCGGCGGCGCCGCTTTCCAGCGCGCGCTCATAGACGTGCTGAATCATGGGCTTGCCGCCAATCTCAAGGAGCGGCTTGCCGGGCAGCCGGGTGGACGCGTGACGCGCGGGAATGATGACGCGGAACACTGTCAGACTTCCTCGTCCGCTCCCAGTTTACGCGCCTCCTCTTCCAGCATGACAGGAATTTCGTCGCGGATTGGATAGGCCAGGCGATCTGCCTTGCAAATCAGTTCCGCTTCCGCCTTTTTATAAACAAGCGGGCTCTTGCAGATGGGGCACACAAGAATATCGAGTAACTTTTTATCCATTTTTCACCTTCCTCAACGCCAGCAAGTTAAGCAATTGCTTGCCAAAATCCTCATCCAGTTCCGCATCCACCGGCAAATACCAGTGCTGTGCACCGGCAAACCCGCGGCATTTTACCGCGTCTTTTTCGGTCATGATAACAGGCGCATTGTCGCCGAATTGAATGTCCTGCGCCACAAACGGATGGTGATCCGGGAAAGCATGTTCGATGATGGTCATTCCGAGGCTTTTGAGGTGATCGAAAAACCGCGCCGGATGACCAATGCCTGCAACCGCGTGGATAACCTGCCCCTGAAACTCCGCGGACTGTCGCATCATGGATTCATCGCATAAATTACGGATCAAGCCGCTACGCAGCCGCATGGAGAATTGGCCTTGCCCTGCTTGCCCATTGTTCACCACGACCAGATCCACGCTGTTTAACCGGCCTTGCGGCTCGCGCAACGGCCCTGCGGGCAGGCAATACCCATTGCCGAAGCGGCGCGCGCCATCGATCACTGCGATTTCTATATCACGGCCCAGCGCATAATGTTGCAAACCGTCGTCGGAGATGATGATGTCACACGCCGCGCTTTCCAGCACCTTTCTGGCGGCGGCAACGCGATTCGGCGCAACTGCCATTGGGCATCCACTGCGCCGCGCCAGCAGCACCGCCTCATCTCCCACCAGGGCGGGGTCGCTGCCCGCATTCACCTGTTGCGGCCACCGGGGGGCATTGCCACCATAGCCGCGGCTAACAATGGCGGGCGCATATCCAGCCTGCTTGAGATACTCAACCAGCCACGCCACCAACGGGGTTTTGCCAGTGCCGCCGACGCTGATATTTCCAACCACGATTACCGGCACGGGCAGCCGCGTGATCTTGCGCAATCCGGTACGATACGCGATGCGGCGCAGCACGGCCACCAGACAGAACAGCCAGGACAGGGGCACTAGCAAGACCGATAGGGGATTATTGCTGTACCAATAATGATCCAGGCGCCGCATGCGCGTTAACTGATCTCCGCATCTGTACTTGCTGTTTGCGGCGATGCAAACTGCATGCGATGCAGGCTGGCATAATGCCCGCCACGCGCCAGCAGCTCGGCGTGCCTGCCCTGCTCCACGATCCGGCCATGATCCATCACCACGATCACATCCGCCTGCTCAATAGTGGACAGCCGATGGGCGATAATCAGCGTGGTGCGGTTGCGCACAAGCTGGGCAAGCGCGGCCTGGATCAAGCGCTCTGATTCAGTATCCAGCGAGGCAGTAGCCTCGTCGAGAATCAGCACGGGCGCGTCCTTCAGCAGAGCGCGGGCAATCGCCAGGCGCTGGCGCTGGCCGCCGGACAGCATCATACCCTTCTCACCGACGATGGTCTGCAAACCCTGCGGCAGTTTACGGATAAACTCCATCGCATGCGCCGCCTCGGCGGCACGCATGATATCCGCCTCGTTCACGCTGCCCTGGCGGCCATAGGCAATGTTATTGGCGATAGTGTCATTGAACAGTGTCACATCCTGACCTACCAGCGCGATTTGATTACGCAGGTCTTCAAGCATGAAGTCGCGGATGTCACAGCCGTCAAGCGTGATGCTGCCCATGGCCGGATCATAAAAACGCGGCAGCAAGCTGACCAGTGTTGTTTTACCGCTACCTGAGCGCCCGACAAAGGCGACCGTTTGGCCGGGCTCGATCTTCAGATTGATATTTTCCAGCACCCTGCCCTTCGTTGCGGCATAGGCAAACGAGACATTGTCATATTCGATGGCGCCACGCGCGCGTTCGATGCGAACAGTACCGGTATCCTTTTCCGCCTCACAATCCAGCAGGCCAAAAATACTTTCCGAGGCAACGATGCCGCGCTGTATCGCAGAATGAATTGTGGTCAGCCGCTTGAGCGGTGTGAGCAGCATGGTCATGGCGACGATGAACGACATAAACGTGCCCACCGTGATCTTTGCCAGCATGGAATCCATGGTCGCCAGATAGATGATGCCAGCCAGCGCAGACCCTGCAACCAGTTGAATCACGGGAACGCTCGCTTCCCGCGTCGCCGTCATCTTCATGTGCTGGCGCCGGTTGACTGCGTTCACGTCGTCAAAAATATCCGCCTGGTGGCGCTGGCCGCCGAAAATCTTGATGACACGCTGCCCTTCAATAGCCTGGCCCGCCGCCTCGGTAACCCCGCCCATGCTTGCCTGGATGCGGCCACTGATGCGCCGGAAACGCCTGTTCACATAGGCCACCAGAAATGCGATGAAGGGTCCGGTCAACATAAAGGTGATGGCCAGCATCCAGTTCAAGTAAAACATCCAGGCCAAAAGGCCAGCGATAGTCAGGGTATCCCGGACAACAACAGTCAACACACTGGTGGATGCCTCCGCGACCTGCTCCACGTCATAGACCAGCTTTGAAATAAGCTGCCCCGATGAGCTTTTGTCATAGAAACCAGCGGGCAGACGCAGCATATGCTCAAACATCTCCCGGCGCAGATTGTTAATCACCTGCCGCCCCACCCAGGTCATGCCATAGGAGGACAAAAATCCGCTGACACCGCGCAGCATGAACAATCCGATGATCGCCAGCGGTATGATGCGGATGGTATCCGGGTCTTTGTTTACAAAGCTGCCGTCCAGCATGGGCTTCATCAGCGCGGCGAATGCGGTGTCGGTGGCCGCCAGAATCACCATAGCAACGATGGAGGCAGCGAAGATTTTCCAGTAAGGGCGCGCATAGCCGAGCAGGCGGCGATAAACCACGGATGTGCTCTGGGAGGATGAATCAGTCATCACTATTTGTGAGCTGGCTTTTGCGTAGTGGCCAGTGACAGGTGAACAAAACCAAGCTGTCCTGCGGCATCCATGGCAGTAACAACGGCTTGGTGCGCAGTCTTGGCATCGGCACTGATCAGTAGTGGAATTTTCGTGTCATCACCCGCCGCCACGCGAATCGCCTGTTTCAGGGTTTCAATCTGGGTATTGATCACCCGTTGCTGATTGACGTAGAAACGCCCTTCGGCATCAATGGTAATTTCCAGCGGTTTTTCCGGCGCCTGACGCTGCTCGGCTGAGGCTTCCGGAAGATCAAGGGTAATCGCGGACTGCTTGTTGAAGGTGGTGGAAAGCATAAAAAAAACCACCAGCAGGAGTGCAACATCGACCAGCGGGATGAGGTTGACCTCGGGCTCTTCCCTGCGGGGCTTGCGGAAATTCACGTGCGTTTCTTCCGCGCCACTGGCGTGGCCTCTTTTTCGCCGCCGCGCTCGCCGTGCAGCATCTCAACCATTTTAAGGGATTCTTGCTCCATGTAGACCACCAGCTCGTCCACACGCCCACGAAAGTAGCGGTAAAACATCAAGCTGGGGATCGCCACCAACAGGCCTGCGGCAGTGGCAATCAACGCCTCGGAAATCCCGCCCGCCAGCAACGTGGGGCTGCCCATGCGCTCTCCCTCGGAAAGGGCGTGGAATGCCCTGATGATACCCGTCACCGTACCGAGCAGACCCAACAACGGTGAAATCGATGCAATCGTGCCCAGTGTATTCAGATAGCGCTCCAGTTCTGGCACCACCTGGCGGCCCACGTCCTCGATGGCCTCCTTCATAGTCACGCGGTCACGGCGCAAGTTCATCAAACCGGCAGCAAGGATGCGGCCCAGCGGAGAATCACTACGCAACATGGCCACATGGCTGGCATCGAGCTGACCGTCCTTCACCCATTGCCAGATCTGCGGCACCAGGCGCGAGGGACAAATACGTTTCCTCTGCAACGACCAGAGCCGTTCACCGATAATCGCCAGCGCGACGATGGAGCACAATATGATTGGCACCATCACCCAACCGCCAGCTTTGACTATTTCAAACACGCGGGATTCCTTACTCGATTACTCTTCAAAGCACAACCTAGCAATAATACTTGATTTGGGAGGGCAGTCATAGCAACTGCAACCGCAAATCACGTTACAAGAAATGCATCGTGCGGCGCAAAACTGGAGTGTGGTGCTTTCGGCACCTTGAGGACATTAAACCACGCATGGCAGCGAGCCGAGGGAACGGGTCAACCGGAAGTTCAGAGAAAAAAGGCGTTTTGAAGTATCCTGCCTTTGCCGGATTCCAACCCATCCCTGGCTGGCATGCGCCCTTCAGGGTAAATGACAGCCACCGGAAAAATTAGCGTTATTCGATTAGGCGAATCGCTGTCGACTTAGCAAAAAATAATTCGGTTATTTTATTTTAAATCAATGGCATGAAATTTTCATTAAAAATATGTTTACATGACGCGCGGAGATATGATAAAGGTATGCCGCCCTGATACGGCTTAAAAAGGACGCCATTGCTCACATAACTAAACATGGAGGTTGTTATGAAGAAATCGCATTATCCTCGGTATCTCGGTAGTGGCTGCTGCTTCGAGCCTGCTCTCGAATCCTGCCTTTTGTCAGCCAGCGGCCGATAGTCCAAACGAAGTTTTTGCCTCACCCATCACCACCAACAAATCAGGGCTTCAAACAAGGCCAGGCCAACAGCCCCAAAGCACCGGGAGCGAAGCGTCTAGCGCAATTGGCGCTGGTTCTCCGCCGTCGGCCCAAAATTTGAGAAAAATCATTGGCGCGACACCACAAGACTTAACGACATTATCCGCCTGTACCTGGTGGTGGGTGCATGGCAACCACAATTGGAGCTGGCGTGGCATCCCGTTTATAGGGTTCAGGGTCAACCTGAGCGCACGGAGCTGGGCCACATATAGGACAAGCACGGGCTTTTGTGGCACGCCGCTGATTATGGATAGATTGCATGTTGAGGCTCGAACTCATGGAATGAATGCTGATTCATTCGTCCAGAGAACCGCTTTCAACGTTGATACCGTGGACGTATCCGATTCGAGAACGCAACTTGGCGGCAACCGGGGAAGATGACCCAAGCTCCAAAATTTTGGGGTTGGACAAACGTGTTAGCGAGGAAAAACCGTGAAACATTCCGTTGCAGTGATGATTTTATCGATGTTTTATCAGTGTTCAATAGCCGAAAAAAGGCAGTTTTTTAAGAAATCGATCTTGAGCGGGATCGTAGCAGTTCCGCTTTTGATGCAGCAAGTATGGGCAGAAGAAACGCTCTCTTTCGGGGCGGGGCTTGGCGCCATGTATAGTGGATTAGGCATCAATGTGGGGCTTAAAACGAATAAACAATTAAAGTATCTTGCCTTAGGCTGTCCCGGCTATAGCTATAGCAGTAATCGCGACGATCATGAGGCGGTGTGCGGCCTTGGCATTGGAATACTTCGCACTGATTTATTTTCCGCCGTAAACAACAAGCATGGCCTTGGATTGCATGTCGGTGCAGTTGGAACCAAGCGAGAGAGCAATCCGGCCGCTCCCTTTGGGCTTGGTGATATGAAAGCCGTTTATGGAGCCGGTGTCAGTTATGTCTACTTTTGGAACGGAATTTCTGCTCCAGGGCTGAATCTGGGAATTACCCCAGCCATCGGATTCGATAATGGAGCCAGGGGCAGCTTATTTCTGCAGATCGGCTACCAATTCAAGTAATGGCTGGCAAGGGCACCCTATAAATTCAATCAAGGCACGAGGGCACACCCCGCATTCAAATCCCGCCGCTTTGTGCTATGACCAGCATTTAAACATCCGGCCCGCGACCTCGTCAATTAGATGATGCCGTGGCACAACAAACCCTCAATCCGCAGGATGCCTCAGCACTATCGTATCCGCGCGGTCCGGGCCGGTGGAAATAATGTCTATTGGCGTCTCGACTATCGCTTCGATGCGCTTGAGATAGGCGCGTGCGTTCTCAGGCAACTCATCGTAATACTTGATGCCCACGGTAGACTCTGTCCACCCCGGCATGTCGATATATACAGGCTCACAGGTGGCAAACGCCTCGGCGCCCACGGGCGGGGTGAGCCGTTCCTCGCCACCGCAGCGGTAGCCGACGCACAGCCGGATCGTGTCCAGGCCATCCAGCACGTCGAGTTTGGTGATGCACAAGCCGGAGACGCTATTGATCTGCAAAGTACGGCGCAGCGCCACGGCGTCGAACCAGCCGCAACGGCGTGCGCGTCCGGTGGTGGAGCCGAATTCATGGCCGCGCTTGGATAAATGCTCGCCCATCTCATCGAATAATTCGGTGGGGAACGGGCCGGAGCCGACGCGCGTGGTATAGGCTTTGGTGATGCCAAGGATATAATCGAGGTCGCGCGGCCCCATGCCTGTTCCCGTGGCCGCACCGCCCGCCGTGGTATTGGAAGAGGTAACAAAGGGATACGTGCCGTGATCAATATCCAGCAATGCCCCCTGGGCACCCTCGAACAGCACGCTTTCGTCACGACTGCGATACTGATGCAGCAACTCCGTCACATCCGCCACCATCGGCTTGAGGTAATCGGCCATGGCCAGCGTTTCATCAAGCACCTGCTGAAAATCAATGGCATCGGTCTTGAAATAATTCTGTAAAACAAAATTGTGATAATCCAGCACTTCACCGAGCTTGGCGGCAAATCGCTCGCGGTGGAACAAATCGCCCAGGCGCAACGCGCGGCGTGCTACCTTGTCTTCATAGGCCGGACCAATACCGCGGCCGGTGGTACCTATTGCCGCCGCACCGCGCGCAATCTCGCGCGCACGATCCAACGCCACGTGATAGGGCAGAATCAGTGGGCATGCCTCACTGATTTTCAGGCGCTCCCGTGCCGGCACGCCGCGCTTTTCGAGCATGGTGATTTCTTCGCGCAACGCCTGGGGGGAGAGCACGACGCCATTACCGATCAGGCACGAAACATTCTCACGCAAAATGCCGGATGGAATCAGATGCAGGACGGTTTTATCGCCGTCAATGACCAGCGTATGACCGGCATTGTGCCCACCCTGAAAGCGCACCACGGCGCCGACGCGGTCGGTGAGCAGATCGACGATCTTGCCCTTGCCTTCATCGCCCCATTGCGTGCCTATAACAACGACATTCTTGCCCATGTGTTTTCTCGACTTAATTTTTGCTGGTGTTGGTGATAACCATTACAAAGAAACAACCGTCCATTTGCCCTCGCGCCGCTCCAGAGTGCGGTCACAGCCCATCTCGCGGATATCGCCGCCCGCGCCCGGCAAGGCATGGATGACTCGTTCGCCACGTTGGCGAAGCTCACGCACCAGTGCTTGCAGGTTCTGATCGTCAGCATTATCGTCGGGCGCCAGAATCGCACGCACCTGGTAAGGCGTGGCGGCACTCAGGGAAATCAGGGTGTTGAGGTCGGCGCTAAATCCCGTGGCTGGGCGGGCACGCCCGAAGACCTTGCCGATATCATCATAACGCCCGCCGCGCGCAATCTCCTGTCCATGCCCCGGCACGAACGCCGCATATACCAGGCCTGTTTGATAGTGATAACCGCGCAATTCGGCAAGATCAAAATGCAGCGGGACGGAGGGCATGCGGCGGCGCGCCAGGGCGGCGATCTGCCGCAGGTTGTCCAGTGCGGCCAGCGTCCTGCCACCGGCAGTACTAAGCACGGCGCTCGCCTCAACCAGTACCTCTTCGCCACCGTTCAGATCCACCAGGCAGGTCAATCTCCGGCGCTGCTCCTGGCTCATCGCAAGCTGCGCCAGCAATTCCTCTATTTCGGGCTTGGCCTTGCGTTGCAGGGCGTTAAACAGGGCCATTTCCTGCTCGCGTTCAAGCCCGGCATCGTGCGTCAGGGCGCGGAAGATGCCGACGTGGCCAAGATCGATATGCGCCTGCTCTATGCCAGTTGCCGCTAGCATTTCCACCATCAGGTGCAACACCTCGACATCGCTCTCGATGCCGGCGTGCCCATAGAGTTCGGCACCGATTTGCAACGGGCTGCGGCTGCGGGTAAAGCCGGACGGATAGGTCCGCAGTACCGTGTCGATATAACACAGACGGGTGGGCGCTTCGCGCTTGAGGCGATGGGCATCAATGCGCGCCACCTGTGGCGTCATATCGGCGCGCACGCCCATCAGACGGCCCGTCAACTGGTCGATAAGTTTGAAGGTCTGCACATCGAGATCATCGCCGGTACCGATCAATAGCGATTCGAGATATTCGATCAGTGGCGGAATAACCAGTTCGTAACCCCAGCCATGGAACAAATCGAGCAAATCCCGGCGCAAGCGTTCAAGGTGCTCGGCCTGCTGCGGCAGAACTTCCTCTATGCCTTCGGGCAACAGCCAGCGGTCTTTCTCTGAAAAGGAGCGATCAATCATGGGAAGTTAGAGCCTGTCTGTGAACAAATCTGGCCAAAAACACAGGCGGCGGAATGGATGGGACAGAAATCGTTCAGCACAGGACATGGTATCTTCAAGGAGGAATACTGGAAGCAAGCTATTAGAATACCAAAAACCGGCCTAACGAACCAGACTCAGCAAGACAACACCCAGCACCATACTAACCAACCCCGCAATACGCAGTGAACGGTCATCCATTTGCGTGATAAGCAGCATGGTCCGGCGCATACCCTGCGGATTGAGAAACGGCATGATGCCTTCGAGCACCAGCACTAGCGCAACTGCCGCCAGGAAATCTTGCCACACATTCCCCTCTCATTGCCACATTTACGGGCATTCACCCACCCAGGACGGAGCCACACAAAAGGGGTGGCGGCGGTTTTCATTCGCCACACACCCCTTGCGTGTTTATCCTGCGCAGAAACTATTTAGGATTCGAGCTCTTGAAATACTTGAAGAACTCCGATCCCGGATCAAGGACGACCATATCATTCTGGTCTTTAAACGTCGTTTTATAGGCATTAATGCTGCGGTAAAAAGCGTAGAACTCCGGGTTTTTCTTGAATGCTTGGGCATAAATATCCGACGCCTGGGCATCGCCTTCACCACGTGTGCGCTCCGCCTCTCGATAGGCCTCGGCAATGATCACGGCGCGCTGACGATCCGCATCGGCGCGGATGCGCTCTGCCGCCTCGGCGCCTCGTGAACGCAGGTCCTTGGCTACCCGCGAACGCTCCGCTACCATGCGCTGAAACACCGAGCTGCTGACCTCCTCCGGCAAATCAATGCGCTTGATGCGCACGTCGACAACACTGATGCCAAACTCCTTGGCTTGCTTATTGGAATTGGCGGTCAGAATCGCCATGATCTGCTCACGCTCACCCGATATCACTTCCTGAATGGTACGCTTGCCGAATTCATCACGCAGGCCATTCTTGATAAGCTGGGCCAGACGCACGTTGGCACGCTCCTCATCACCGCCCATGGTGGTGTAGTAGCGAGCCACATCGCTGATTTTCCATTTGACGAAGGAATCAACAATCACATTCTTCTTTTCCGCCGTCAGGTAGCGTTCGGGCGCCGCTTCCAGGGTAAGAATGCGCCCGTCAAACTTGCGGACATTATTGATGAGGGGGAATTTGAGATGCAGCCCCGGTGAAAAATCGGAGTCCACTACCTCACCAAGGCGAAACAGTACGGCGCGCTGGTGCTCACCCACGGTGAACACCGACATCGAGCCGATGATCAATACAGTACCGATCAGGCCAATCAAGCCAAATATCTTTTTCTGGTCCATTAACGTTGCTCCCGTGCACGCAGGCTATCACGCGCGCGACTGACATCCGAAGGGATTACCGATGAGCCGTCCAGTATCTGCGGCTCAATGGCCGGACTGCCGGTAGCGCTGCTGCCGGCCTGCCCTTGCCTCTGGGTTATGCGATCCAACGGTAGATACAGAAGATTGTTGCCGCCTTTCACATCCACCATCACCTTGCTGCTCTTCGACAGCACTGATTCCATAGCTTCAATATAGAGACGGTCGCGCATCACCTTGGGCGCCTTTTGATACTCCGTCAACACCTGATCAAAACGGCTGGCTTCACCTTTTGCCTGCGCCACCACCTGGGCTTTATAGCCGTTCGCCTCTTCTATCTGGCGAGCCGCGCCGCCGCGCGCCTTGGGGATCACATCATTGGCATAGGCCTCGGCCTCGTTGATCAGCCGCTGCTCATCCTCACGGGATTTAACCGCGTCCAGAAAGGCGCTCTGCACCTCCTCCGGAGGCTGGGCATCCTGCATATTGAGACTGCTGACCTGCAAACCGGCACCATAACGATCCAGCGTTTTCTGAATCATCTCAATAGCGCGGGCACCGATCTCACTGCGCCCCTCTTTGAGCACGAAATCCATGTTGTTTTTGCCCACGGCATCACGCACCGCGCTTTCCGTGGCCTGGCGCAGGGCCGCATCGGGATCACGGGTATTAAACAAATAATCGCGCGCATCCTTGACCTTGTATTGCACGGCAAATTTGACGTTGATGATGTTTTCATCCTTGGTCAGCATCAGAGCCTCGTTGGATATCGAACCGGCCTGGGCACCCCCGCCACCGCCACCTGAGCGGTAGCCGATTTCCACTGTACGGATCTGCTCGACATTGACAACCTGCACCGCCTCAATGGGCACCGGGATATGCCAATGCGGACCGGGCAAAGTGGTGTCGACATATTGGCCAAAGCGCGTCACAACGCCCCGCGTTCCTTCGTCGACGATGTAGATGCCCGTAGCCACCCATACGACTACTGCAATACCCGCAATCACGCCTATGATCTTGGCGGGTGCGGTGCCCGGCCCTTTGGGACCTTCGGATCTGCCGCCGCCCTTGCCGCCAAACAAGCCGCCAAGTTTTTGCTGCATCTTGCGAATCATCTCGTCAAGGTCAGGCGGAGACTGTTTATTGCCACGATTGCCGCCGCGGTTACCCCAAGGGTCGTTATCGCGGGAGCCACCCGGTTCATTCCAGGCCATCAGATAGATACTCCATAATATTTTTATTAAAAGGTACTTCGTCAACGGCTTCCGCGCGCTCTTGTTTTTGACCATCATTCCATGAATAGTTCGACAACACCTGCCGCAGCATGTCCAGCCCCGCGCCCGTCACGGCGGATAGCCAGACCCGCTGCGCCCGGCCCTCGGCATCATAATCGACATGCGGGGGGCAACCCTCAAGCATATCGATTTTATTATAGATCTCAATACGAGGGATGGTGTCAGCCCCGATTTCCTTGAGAACCTCATTCACCTGCTCGATGCATTCATGGCGCTTGTCATTGTGCGCGTCGATAACATGCAATAACAGGGCCGCCTCACTGGTCTCTTCCAGCGTGGAACGGAACGCCGCCACCAGATTATGGGGCAGATGGCGAATAAATCCTACCGTATCTGCCAAAATGACAGGGTCGGCACCGGGTAGTTTGACGCGCCGCAAGGTAGGATCCAGCGTGGCGAACAACTGATCCGCCGCGTAAACCGTGGCGCCCGTCAAGCGGTTAAACAGTGTCGATTTACCGGCGTTGGTATAACCCACCAGCGACACTGTCTTGATAGCCGCCTTGCGCCTGGCCTTTCTGCGCCCGTCGCGCTGTCCGCCCACCTTTTCGAGGCGCTTATTGAGCTGCTTGATCCTCTCCGCAACAAGCCGCCGGTCGGTCTCAAGCTGCGTCTCGCCTGGGCCACGCAGGCCAATACCGCCCTTTTGCCGCTCCAAGTGCGTCCAGCCGCGCACCAGCCGCGTGGACAAATGGCGCAGCTGCGCCAGTTCGACCTGCAATTTCCCTTCGAAGGAATGGGCGCGTTGCGCGAAAATATCCAGGATCAACCCAACGCGGTCCAGCACCCGGCATTGCAGCAGGCGCTCCAGATTACGCTCTTGGCCTGGCGACAGGGCGTGATTGACGAGCACCACGTCAGCCTTCATGCTTTCGACGCAGGCGCGAATTTCTTCAGCCTTGCCGCTGCCCACAAAATACTTGGGGTCGGGAGCCTGACGGCTGCCACCAATAACAGCTACCGGTTCGACCCCCGCAGAACATGCAAGCTCACGAAACTCATCAAGCTCTTCGCGGATTCCCGCCGCGCGAAAATCCACATTGACGAGGATCGCGCGCTCCTTACTTCGGGAACGTTCGGACAAACTCACTCCGGCGAATAACCCCATACACTGGGGCGCGCGCTATTACTCATCATCACTCTCTGCCGCTGTCTCGCCAGCACCCGCATATTTGACATTGCGTGCCGGCACAACGGTGGAAATAGCGTGCTTGTAGACCATCTGGCTGACTGTGTTTTTCAGCAGCACAGCAAACTGGTCAAACGACTCGATCTGCCCTTGCAACTTAATTCCGTTCACCAGGTAGATGGAAACGGGCACCCGCTCTTTGCGCAGCGCGTTCAGGAAAGGGTCTTGTATACCTTGCCCTTTGGTCATGTGAGTGTCTCCTTTTCTTGTTGTGTAGTCCAAACGGTCTTTTAATCCGTGAGTCAGGCGCCAATAGCTTATGCCATCGGCAACCGTGTTGCAGTATAGCATAGCCCGCCATCAAGGTTTTATGATCAAGGCGCCGGCAAGATATTGCAACACCTCATCAAAAATATTTTGCCCGCCGTCAAACCATACCGCATCCGGCGCGCCACGCAGCCACGTCATCTGCCGCTTGGCGAATTGGCGCGTGGCTATGATGGCACGCTCGACCATTTCCGGGTAGGCAATATCTCCTTCAAGATAGCTCCATGCCTGCCGATACCCCACGGCACGTATCGAGGGAAGATCCACGTGCAGATCACCGCGGCTGTGCAATTTTGCGGCTTCTTCCACGAATCCCGCGTCCAGCATGGCATGGAACCGCATCCCAATGCGCCGATGCAGCACGGCGCGGTCCGCTGGCGACACCACCAGTTTCAATAGGCGATAAGGCAGTTGCGCGGCGGCATGTTGCGTGTATAACTCACTCATCGGCACTCCACTCAGCTCATAGACTTCCAGGGCACGCTGAATGCGTTGGGGATCGTTGGGGTGTATGCGTTGCGCCGCGGCGGGATCCACCTGCGCCAGCCGGGCATGGAGCGCCGCCCATCCCAACCTGTCCGCCTCCACCTCCAGGCGCGCGCGCACCGCAGTGTCCGCGGATGGCATATCCGACAACCCTTGCTGCAAGGCACGGAAATACAGCATTGTCCCGCCCACCAATAGGGGAATCCGGCCCGCCTGGGTAATCTGCGCCATCTCCCGCAGGGCGTCATCGCGGAATTGCGCTGCTGAATAAGCCTCGGAGGGGTCGCGGATATCAATCAGACGGTGCGGAGCAGCCGCCAGCACGTCCGGCCCCGGTTTGGCGGTACCGATATCCATGCCGCGATAGACCAGCGCCGAATCGACGCTGATGATGTCGCACGGCAGATGGCGAACCAGCTCCAGCGCAAGATCGGTCTTACCAGCGGCGGTTGGCCCCATGAGAAAAATGGCGGGGGGAAGTGCATCCTTGGGCATGGATTGAGTCACTGCGGGCAGGGGTTAGAGCCTGTCTGTGAATAAAATGGAACAAAAAATGCCAACGGAAGTAGATCAATCCTCGATCATTCGATAACGCATTGCAAGATGCGCCAATTCGACGTCGCCCTGCACCCCCAGCTTTTCGAACAAGCGATAACGGTAGGTGTTGACAGTTTTGGGGCTAAGGCAAAGCTTGTCCGAGATATCCGGCACTTTGATGCCCTTCGCCACCATCAACATCACTTGCATCTCGCGTGACGACAGCTTGTCAAAAGGCGATTCCGCCGCGCCCGGCAACAAGCTCAGCGCCAGACTCTGAGCGATGCCAGGGGCGATGTAACGGCCTCCTTTGTATACCGTCTCAATGGCGCGCACGATTTCGTCGATGCCACAGTCTTTGGTCAGATAACCGGCGGCGCCGGCCTGCATAAACTGGTTAGGAAAAGGTTCATTGCCATGGACTGTGACGGCAATGATCTTAATGGCGGGGGCTATCTGCAGCAGCTTGCGCGTCGCCTCAAGCCCGCCGATCCCAGGCATATTCACATCCATGAGCACGACATCAGGCTTGCGTTGCCTGACAAGGAGAATTGCCTCCTCGCCGCTACTGGCCTCGGCCATCACGTCAATACCAGGAATATCCGCAAGCATGCGCTTTATACCGCTGCGCATCAGCGCATGGTCATCAACCAAGATTACCTGAATCATGCTCGACCCCGAGTATCTGGCGGAGAGGGTGGGATTCGAACCCACGTGGGGCTCGCACCCCCATCCGATTTCGAGTCGGCGCCGTTATGACCGCTTCGGTACCTCTCCAAAGAGGACACTAGAATACGCGTTTTCTTGACTCAGAACAACTTATTCAGCACATCGTGCTGCGAGCCAAATCATGCAAGGTTTTCGTTGACGGCGGTGATATCTGCCATATTCTTGCAGTCCCGTCCCACATTAAAGCATGAAACCCAGATTGCGTTGCGACGGGCTCCAGTTGACCAGGTTGGGAAAGATATCCAGCAACTGGCTGTCCGACAATCCGAACCAGCGTCCCAGCGTGGCGCCCAACTGGTCGACCGACGTGGTCGGCAGCAGGCTGCCGTTACCGATCTGGTCGGGGCTGTCGTCGAAGTTGTTATTGTTGGCGTTCTTGGTGCCGTAGATGGGGAAGGTGCCATACAGGTCGCCACCGCGGACCGCTCCGCCCATTACGAAGTGGTGTGCGCCCCAGCCGTGGTCGGTGCCGTCGCCGTTGCTGGTGAAGGTGCGGCCGAAGTCGCTGGCGGTGAAAGTGGTGACCTTGTCCTGCGCACCGATCGCCGCCAGCGTGGCGTCGAAGTAGCTCATTGCCTGCGCCACGCGCGCCATTAGCTGGGCATGGTTGGCGTTCTGCGCGTCATGCGTGTCGAAGCCGCCGATGCTGACGAAGAATACCTGGCGCCGCGCGCCAATATCGATCTCGCTACTTGCATCCACCAGCCTAGCCACCATCTGCAGCTGTTGCGCCAGTGAATTGAAGGTGTAGGTGCCGGTGGCGGGGTTCAAATATTGCAGCTTTGGGTCGGTATTGGGATTGTAGTTGGTGGCCGACGTGCCGAACCTGGCGTCCGACGGCGGACGCGCGGCCAGTGCCGCACGCAGCAGTGACTCAGACTGGATGGAACGCGCCGAGACCGCCGCCAGATCGCTCTCGAAGACATGTCCGCCGCGCGTGGATTGCACGATGCGCTCCAGCGCCGCGCCAACCGCGGTGGAGCCGTAGATCTGGCCCGCCGAGTTGGTTCCCATACGGATCGCGCCGTTGGCCGATACCTGATATTGACGGATGTTCTCGCCGGTCAGCCAGACCGCGTTACCCGACACCGAGATCGATGTGAATACCGAGCGTGCGTTCATGGCCGCCAGCAGATCGCCCATGCGGCCACCCCAGCCTTTCGTGGCGCCCTCGGGCAGGAAGGACTGCCAGATGTTTTGCTGGTCGTTGTGAGAGAACAGGTTTTTGGGTTTGGGGTGCGAGTTCTGGCTGTACTGCACTTTGGTGGTCGGCATGATCAACGGCCCGACGTTGGGCAGGATGGCCAGCCGTTTGTCGGTGTCGAACATCGTCTGCAGCGCACCCATCACAGGGTGCAGCGCGAAGCTGCGTCCCTGCGCATTGGCCGGATTGATGGGCAGGACACCCCCCAGGGCGACGGGTGAGATGCCGTTACCGCCACGCGGGGTGCCTGGCGCCAGCAGCGCGATCGAGTCGGGCGCTTGGTTGCGGATCACCGTATAGTTGGCGAACGATGTTGCGTCGGTGGGCAACACCATATTGATCGAGTCGTTGCCACCAAACATAAACAGGCAGACGATGGCCTTATAGTCTCCGGCCGCCTGCGCAGAGGCGGTGCCCATGGCGAGGAGGTTCAGCGCCAGCGGTCCGCCCACGGCGGTGAGCGCCGTCAGGGCGCCAGCGTGGCGCAGGAACATGCGGCGTGATGTGTTGATATCGGTCATGTCGGTTTCCTTTGGATCGCGGCCTTATTTCTGCACTTGGTATTCGGGCGACACCACGGTGAGAAAGATGGCGGCATTGACGCGGTTGCGTTTGGCGGTGTTAATCTGAGCCTGGTTGGTGCCGGTGGCGTTGAGTGCGGGAATCGTGATGGAGGATACCGCCCCCACGATCTCGCTCCGCAGATCGGCAGGCATGGTGCCGTACATCAGTTTGTCATTGAGCCGGCCCACCAGCGCGTCGGGTTGTTCGGCCAGCGCGAGCTCTGCGCTGAAGTCGGGTTGCACATCGCGCCGGCTGACGTTGCCGCCGCTCACCGACACGGTGGCCCAGGCGCCGACACCAGAGGCGATGTTGTCGCGCATATAGTTCACATAACCGGCGGCGGAGGTTTCTTGCGTGATCTGCATCTCCGGCGCCGCCAGCCCACGGGCGGATGCCTGCGTGCCGGGCGCCACGTAACCCGGACGCCAGAAGTTGAAGACCGATGGAGAACGCATTGGCGTCTGGCCGAGCGCGGTACCGGCGTTGTCGGTGTTGCCTACACGCCACCAGCCGGAATCGGAACTGAACGGGAAGGCGCGCAGAAAAGCCGACAAGCGTAGCATCGGTTCGCGCACCTTGCCTGATGTGGCGGACATCACGCGCGCCTCGGGATGCATCAGGATGCGCTTGACCACCGCTTTCATATCGCCGCGCACGCCGCTGCCGTTGTCGTTGAACGTGGCGGCCACGGCAGCCACGTAGGCCGGGCTGGGATTGCTGGTGACCAGGCGCTGGATCAGTTGCTTGCCGATGAACGGACCAACGTTCGGATGCGCGGCCAGGCGATCCAGCGCGGCAGCGAGGCTGGCATCCGGGTTGCCATACGACTGCGCAGCGAGTGTCGTGCCGAGGAAGTTTTTCTCCTCAGTGCTGTGATACTGCGGATAGCCCAGCATGGATTTGAAGCTGCGGTCGGGGTCGGACAGGCCATCTACCGAGCCGTTGCTGAAGCAGGCGTTGTCGGGCCAGCTCGGGCAGGTCCAACTGAAGCCGGTGAAGACCTTGGCCAGCCCGGCGATGTCGGCCTGCCCGTAGGTTTCCAGCGGCTGACCGCCGCTTTGCTTCACCGTGCCGTCGGACTCAAGCTGGTACAGGCCAATCGAGAAAAGCTGCATGACCTCGCGCGCGTAATTCTCGTCGGGCACGCGGCCGGTGCGTGGATCGGCCTTGCGATTGCGCAGATGCGACAGGTAAACACCCATCATCGGATGGCGTGAAACACCCTCGAGCAACTGACGGTAGGTGCTCAGACCCTTGTCGGCCAACATATCCATGTAGTCGGCTACCGCGCGCGGATTATTACCGACGGTGTCATCCTGCATCGAGATAACGAAGATCTGCGACAACGCGAAAGCCACCCGCTGGCGCAACTGATCTTCGCCGGTGACGGCGGCCTTCCAGAAGCTGTTGTAGATGCCGTCCTGACCGGCCGAGCGTGTTGCGTCGCTGGCCTTCACCGCCGCGTCCTGAGCTTCCCAGTTGGCGCGATGCGGCGTCACTGGCTTAGCTAACTGCTCGTCGATCCACGCGCTGTAGCCCACGCTCATTAGGTGGTCGATGTCGGCGTCGGCGGGGCCGAAGGTGGCCTGGGTGAGAAAGTGCGCCGCCTGCGCGCGGTCGGCGGGTTTCTCGACGACTGACGGGTTGTCGGCGACGGCAGGGTTGTCAGCAACGACAGGGCCGCTCCCGCCCCCACAGGCCGCCAGCAGCGCCGTGGCGATAAGCACCAGTGTGAGTTTTTTGGCGGCCGTGAGTCTGGAGTTGGTGTGTGCGCGAAAAAGTTGAGCTGGCATGACTGGCTTCTGGTAAAAATGCTACATCATATAGGATCTTAAACGTATTGTGCCGATCATCCTGAAAACTTCAGTGAACAGGTTCTCAAGGCGGCGCAGATTCTGTGCATTAGGCATTCGCAGCAGGTTCCAACTGCCGTTTTTAGTTCAGTCCATCCGGGCTTGTTCGTATTTGCGGTATGGGTGAGGATGGTATTATTAGTTGCGGCCGCTCTTGTGTACAAGCGCATGCAGCGTCGCGCCACAACCCACATGAGTCCGGAGGCAGAACCGCCCATGAATGCCCTGCCGCACCACAGCCAGGACATCCCCTTGATCCGCTCGTTACAAAACTCCACGCTGTATGGCCATCCGGCACAATGTTTCGAAGTCATCGAAACGCACATCTCCTGGGTAATTCTGACCGGCCCCTATGCCTACAAGATTAAAAAGCCGTTAGACCTGGGTTTCCTCGACTTCTCCACTCTGGAAAAACGCCGCCACTACTGTGAAGAGGAGCTGCGCCTCAACCGGCGCCTCGCACCGCAGCTTTATATCGGGGTTATCGCTATCACGGGCAGCCCTGCTGATCCCGCATTAAATGGCGCAGGCACACCCATAGAGTATGCAGTCAAAATGGTGCAGTTCCCGCAAGAGGCGCAGCTCGACCGTGTCATGGCGCGTGACGGGCTCCGGCCCGCCCATATCGACAGCCTTGCGCAACTCATCGCCGGATTTCATCAACGCATTGCCATTGCCGGACAAGACACCCCTTACGGCAGCCCCGCGAATGTCTATCAGCCGGTGGAGGAAAATTTCTTACATATACGGCCGCATCTCACCGAACCCGCCGGCATCGAACAACTCGAACGCCTGCACACCTGGAGCGAGACCGAAACTACCCGCCTCCTGCCTTTTTTGCAGCAGCGCAAGGTGGACGGCTTTATCCGCGAATGCCACGGCGACATGCACCTGGCCAACATGGCATTGCTGGATGATCAGATCACTATATTCGATTGTCTGGAATTCAATGAAAACCTGCGCTGGATCGACGTGATGAGCGAGGCGGCCTTTCTGATGATGGACCTCGACAGCCGCGGCGCAAGCGCGCTGGGGTGGCGTTTCCTCAATGCCTATCTCACCGCTGGCGGCGATTACCAGGGGTTGCGCCTGCTGCGCTATTATCTGGTTTACCGCGCCTTGGTGCGCGCCAAGGTGGCGTGCATCCGGCTCGGACAAGCCAGCCTGAGCGAAGAGGAAAGACGCGCCGCCCATCTGCAATACCAGCGCTACGCTGGTTTAGCCGAAAGCTACACGCAACCCCGTGCGACGCCGCTCATCATCACTCACGGCCTTTCCGGCTCAGGCAAGACCACCCATACCCAGTTGCTGCTCGAAACATTGGGCGCCATCCGCGTGCGCTCCGATGTAGAGCGCAAACGCCTGTTTGGCCTCAACCCGGAAGCGCGCACAGTCTCAGGCATCGGCACCGGCCTGTACACCGCCGATACCAGCCGCCGCACCTATCAACACCTCGCCGGCCTGGCGCGCACCACCATCGAGTCCGGCTATCCGGTAATTATCGATGCCGCCTTTCTCAAACGCGCGCAACGCGATATGTTCCACGACCTCGCCGCGTGCATGGGCGCACCCTTCGTAATCCTCAACTACCAAGCGCCCGAAGCCGTGCTGCGCGCGCGCATCAGCCAACGGGGACAAGAAGGCCATGATGCATCAGAGGCGGATATCAAGGTGCTGGAGCACCAGCTCATCACTTTCGAACCCATTACGCCGGAGGAATCGGCCCACATACTGGACATTGACAGCCAACAACCACCCGCGCCGGAAAAAATCCGGGAGTTTATTGAAATTACGGGTAAAATTAAGACACTGAGAACCGTATAAAACCCTCATCCTTGTCATCGCATTATGTCGCAAGTACTATGACATCTTTTGCAGTCGCGGAGATCTCCCATGTTTCACGGCAGTATGGTGGCCCTGGTCACCCCCATGCACGCGGACGGCTCGCTGGATCACGACAGCTTGGCCAGTCTCATCGAATTTCACGTCGAGAACGGTACTGACGCCATCGTCGCGGTCGGTACGACGGGCGAATCAGCCACGCTCGATATGAAAGAACATGCTGACCTGCTGCGCGAGGTGATTGAGCGGGTGCGCGGGCGCATACCCGTGATCGCCGGCACCGGCGCTAATTGCACCCGCGAGGCCATCGAACTGACACGTTGCGCAATGGAGGCGGGGGCCGATGCCTGCCTGCTGGTGACGCCCTATTACAATAAGCCTACCCAAGAGGGGCTTTATCTGCACCACAAGGCGATTGCCAATGCCGTGCCCATCCCGCAAATACTCTATAATGTGCCAGGACGCACCGCATGTGACATGCTGCCGGAGACGGTGGAGCGCCTCTCCTCGATCTCCAACATAGTCGGCATCAAGGAAGCCACTGGTAATCTGGAGCGCGGCCGGGAGATTCTCGAGCGCTGCGGCGACCGCCTTGACCTGTACTCGGGCGATGACGCCACCGCCATGGAGTTGATGCTCATGGGAGCCAAGGGCGACATCTCGGTAACAGCCAACGTAGCGCCCAGAGCCATGCACGAAATGTGCGCCGCCGCGCTACGGGGCGACCGTGAAGAGGCGCACGCCATCAACCGCCGCCTCATGCTCCTGCACCGGGATTTGTTCGTGGAGTCCAACCCCATTCCTGTGAAATGGGCATTATATGAAATGGGATTGATACCACCCGGTATCCGTCTGCCATTGACTGTGCTCTCGGAACGCCACCACAACACCGTCAGGGCCGCCTTGCGCGAGGCTGGCGTGTTATAATTCCAAAAATGGCAGCAGGCTCCAGCTGCCATTTTTAGGATAATTTAACGGTGTCAGGAATCAGCAAGGGGTGAAGCGTTGCGCTCCCTCGGCAGTTTCCGGCACAACAAACATCACAGGATTGCCAAAAAATATGCTGTTCATCCGTCGTGTGCTCAGGGCAAGCGCAATTACATCGTGTATCGTGGCAATTTCCGCGTGCAGCATGGTTGCCAGCAAAGAAACTGAATATAAAAAGAGCGCGTCGCTACCTTCACTGGAAATTCCACCGGATCTTATTGCTCCAGCGATAGATGACAACGCCATCATTCCAGGCCGCGCATCGGGCAACATAGCGGCTCCCATCGCGCCTGCGCCACCCGCCAGCGCCCCCGCCACGACGCCCCAAGAAATGCAGGCGGACAAGCCGCTCGCGCCATTGCCGGAAAATATCCGCGTCGAGCGTGACGGCGGCCTGCGCTGGCTGGTCATCAATAAAGATCCTGCCCAGCTATGGCCAAAAATTCGCGGCTTCTTGACGGAAAACGGTTTTGCCGTAACGAAAGAAGAGCCACGCCTGGGTATCCTGGACACCGACTGGGTGGAAAACCGCCCCGGTGCCGGAAAAGGCGGACCAAGCTCCTTCTTGCGCAAATCGTTTGAGCTTCTGCATTCTTCGTCCACGCGCGACACGTTCCGCGTGCGTCTGGAATCCGGCATGACACCCGGCACCACCGAACTCTACCTCGCCCACCGAGGCATGGCGCAGGTCGCACAGGGCGATTCGATTAATTGGCGGCCCCGCCCCTCCGAGCCTGAATTAGAGGCCGAGATGCTCAAGCGCCTGGCACTGTATTTGGGTACGGATGAAACCAAAGCCACAGAGATCAAAAACGAGCTGACCGGCCAACCCGCGCCGCGCGCCACCCTGGCCAACGATGCGCAAGGCCAGCTCATATTGACCCTGCAAGAGGATTACGCCAACGCCTGGCGCCGTACCGGCCAGGCACTCGATCATATGGGCCTTAAAGTGGAAGACCAGGACCGTGCCAAAGGCATCTATCAGGTGAATTTCAGTGGCAGTATTGCCCAGAACGAAGAAAAACGGGGATTCCTCTCCAAGCTATTCTCCCCGGACGACAAAAAAACGGGCACCTCATATCAGCTCAACCTGGCAAGCCAGGGAGACAAGGAAACGCGCATTATCGCGCTGGACATGGCAGGTGGCCACGACAACTCGCCCATGGCACAGCGCCTTCTGACGCTGCTGCATGAACAACTGAAATAACGCCAATGTACCCTGAAGGGCACAGCGTACTCATGAAAGGCGCGATGCTCCCATGAGCGCCATGCGTTTCGCATCCATCGGCAGCGGCAGCCAGGGCAACGGCGCCCTGGTGGAAAAGGGTGGCACGTGCATCCTTGTTGACTGTGGTTTTTCCGTCGCGGAAACAGAGCAGCGCCTGGCACGGCTAGGCAGACGGCCTGAAAACATCACCGCCATAGTGATCACCCACGAACACGGTGATCATGTGAGTGGCGCGGGCCCTTTGGTCAAAAAATACGGATTGCCGGTATGGGCCACCGCTGGTACCGCTCAACACCGGTGGCTGCGTAACCTACCGGGACTGCGCCGTTTCAGTAGCCATAAACCCTTTGAAATCGGCGACCTGCAGGTGCAACCCTTTCCCGTGCCGCATGACGCGCGCGAGCCTACGCACTTCGTCTTTAGCGACGGCGCGCGCCGTCTTGGCATGTTGACGGATATCGGCCGCAGCATGCCGCATATCGAGCAGCACCTGACGGGCTGTGACGCGCTGATGCTGGAAAGCAATTACGACATTGACATGCTTGCGAACGGCGAATACTCAAAAAAACTGAAGCAGCGCGTCGGCGGCCCCTATGGGCATCTGAGCAATATACAAGCCGCGGAACTGCTGGAACAACTGGATTGCTCGCGGCTGCAACACCTCGTGGCGGCGCATCTGAGCGCAAAAAACAATACGCCAGATCTGGCGCGCGCGGCACTCTCAAGGGCTATGGGTTGCGAGCCGGACTGGATAGCCATCGCAGAACAGGACAGCGGCCTGGCGTGGCGTGATATTTTGTGAATTCCAAAAATAGTATCTTTTCAAATTTACGAGAACATGCAATGCAAAAACTAGCTGAACTCTATTCCGGCAAGGCCAAAACAGTTTACGCCACCGATGACGCGGACCGGGTGATTATGCACTTTCGTGATGACACATCCGCTTTTGACGGACAGAAGATCGTCCAACTGGCGCGCAAGGGCATTGTCAATAACAAATTCAATGCCTTTATCATGGGAAAATTGGCGGAAGCGGGTGTGCCCACGCATTTCGATTGCCTCCTGTCCGACAATGAATCCCTGGTTAAGAAACTGGAGATGATTCCCATCGAATGCGTTGTGCGCAACATCGCCGCAGGGAGCCTTTGCAGACGGCTGGGCATACCCGAAGGCACGGAATTGTCACCGGCAACCCTCGAATTTTTCCTCAAAAACGATGCCCTGCATGACCCGATGGTAAATGAATACCATATCAGGTCCTTCAACTGGGCAACGGACGCGGAAGTCGCGCGCATGAAAGACCTCACCTTCCGCGCCAATTATGTCCTCAAAACCATCTTTCTGGAGGCGGATATCCTGCTGGTGGACTACAAGCTGGAGTTCGGCCGTTTCCATGGTGAGGTAGTGCTAGGCGACGAATTCAGCCCCGACGGCTGCCGCCTGTGGGACGCCGCAACACGTAAAAAGCTCGACAAGGACCGCTTCCGCCAGGATTTGGGTAATGTCATCGAAGCCTACGAAGAAGTCGCCCGGCGGCTGGGCGTGGATTTGACATCCTCGTCCCCATGATGCCGCCCCACCTTTCACAACATCAAAACTGCACGTCTGCCATCAGCCAGAACTTGTCGATGTCTTTGGCCAGGGTTGACGTGTTGCGCGCCACATTGTTTGCATTATCGTCCGCGCTATAGGCGGCATATTTGGCGGTAAGCACCAATGACTTATTAATCTTCTTCGCCGCCTGCAGATTCCATTCGGAGCCATAGTCATAACCGAGATTATCGGAAGTATACTTACGATAAACAGCCGTCAGGTTGACACCACCGAGAATCGTGCTGGCGCTCAGAAAGGTATCTTTAATCCCATCTCTTGGCGTGGCTAAAAACTTGTCCGCCCAACCGTTAAAGGCATGCAGCGTGGCCAGTGGCGTAGAAAAACCATAGGTGCCGTCACCGCTCAACACCTCATGGTTCAGCTTGATTTGCACATCACTGACATCGACGCCCGCCATCAGGTTGGTGTAGTAACCGTCCACCGTGCTCGCACCACCCGCGTATTTGCTTTGATTTGCATATTCCGCAGTGTATAAAAATTTCACGCCCATCGACTCAGGTTTGTAGCCACCATCAAATCGCAATCCGAGGGTTTTGTTGGATAACGTGCTGGAAATGGGCTGTTCCTTGTCGTAATCCAGGAAATATCCATAGCCCACGATTGATACCGGTGTAAATCCCTTATAGGCGATGTTCAGCAGTTCACTCGACATATTAAGATTGCCCTGCGTACTGTTCGCCCCAAAGATACGCCTGACATTCATCACATGCCCATAAAATATCGTCGTGTCCGGCAGTGAATTATTGGTTACCGTAAAGGCGTCAAAGGCTTGAGCATTCTGGCGCCACTCCACGGTTCCGATGAAACGCTGGTTATCGAGATTGATACCTTGGCGGCCATACTTGAAAGTGGTATCAGGCAATCCTTTATAGCTTAAAAAAGCCTGCTGCACCTGCGCACCCTCGGGATCAGCAACGATCGGATATTGTGTCCGCCCGTTCACCGTACTGTTATAGTGCTCACTGCCTACCACATGCACATCCTGAAGCTGAATGAAGCCGGACAAATTCAGGTAATCGCCCGTCATATAGCCTAGCCGCGTGCGCAGCGTCGACGCTCCCGCTTGCTCGGTCTTCGTCGCATCATCCACCCATTCATAGCGATAACGGAGTTGCCCGGAAACCTTACCGCTGCTTAGCGCCTCGACCAGCGTATCCGCGGCATAGGCCACCGGCATGGATGCTGCCATACCCCCAACCGCCAGAACGGTGAAAAGGGAAGGATTAAGCAGTGTGCTATAAATACTTTTTTTCATGTTTCATACCCCTGGTTATAATCAATAATTCAAAAAATAATTTAGGCCGCTTCTTTTTTGTGCCGCGCGTACAAGAATTTCAATACCTCACCGCGCAGATGGACGTAACGCGCATCCTCGGCCAATGCCAGGCGATCACGCGGACGCGGAAGATTGACTTCCAGTACCTCGCCTATCGTTGCCGCCGGACCGTTAGTCATCATGACGATGCGGTCGGACAACAGCACGGCCTCGTCCACGTCATGCGTCACCATGATGGCGGTGCTGCCCAATGCCGCGACGATACGCAGCAACTCATCCTGGAGATGGGCGCGCGTAAGGGCATCCAGCGCGCCAAAAGGCTCATCGAGCAGTAACACCTTGGGCTGCATCGAAAGCGCCCGCGCAATGCCGACACGCTGCTTCATGCCACCCGAGATCTCATGGGGCAGCTTATACATAGCGTGCCCCAAGCCAACCAACTCCAATGCTTCTTTTGTGCGTTTTTTCAGGCTCGCCTTATCCTCCTTGCGGCCAAACACGCGCTCCACGGCAAGATGGACATTGTCAAAGCAGGTCAGCCAGGGCAGCAGAGAATGATTTTGAAACACCACTGCACGATCCGGCCCGGGACCTGCAATCTCACGGCCTGCGCAAAATAAGGCGCCACCGGTAGCATCTATTAACCCCGCCACCAGATTAAGCAATGTTGATTTTCCGCAACCTGAATGCCCAATGATGGAAATGAATTCACCCTGATCAATGCCCAAATCGATATCCTTTAGCGCAACAAATTTTCCTTTTTTTGTTTCAAAAACCATTTGCACTTTTTCTACCTGAACATATTTATTCATGACGAGGTCACCTAATATTACGAATGATCAATATTCAAACCGTTTTGCCATAAGCAAAAGTGCCTGTTCAAGAAGCAAACCTATGATGCCAACCACGAAAATGGCGATAATGATGTGCTCGACATTGAGGTTGTTCCATTCGTCCCACACCCAGAAGCCTATCCCCACGCCGCCGGTCAGCATCTCTGCCGCAACTATCACCAGCCAGGCCACGCCTATCGCCAGACGGACACCGGTCATCATGTATGGCAATACCGCCGGGAACAGGATCTTGGTGAAGATCTTCCACTCCGACAGGTTCAGCACGCGCGCCACGTTCATGTAATCCTGCGGAACCTTGCTCACGCCCACTGCAGTATTGATGATCATTGGCCAAATGCTGGAGATGAAAATCACCCATATTGCAGCCGGCTGCGCTTCCTTGAACACCAGCAGCCCTATAGGCAGCCACGCCAACGGAGATACCGGACGCAGCAAGCTGATAATCGGAGATGCCATGCCGCTGAAAAAGGCGAAACGCCCGATCATGAAACCCAGTGGAATGCCGATCATGGCCGCCAAGCCAAAGCCCATACCGACACGCTCCAGGGAATTTAGAATATTCCAGCCGATCCCCTTGTCATTCGGACCATTGTCATAGAATGGATCGCTGAACAACTCAACTGCCGAGGCCCAGGTCTTGATAGGGCCAGGGAGGTTTTCACTACGCTGAGCGATTAACTCCCAGAGCATCACGAACAGCATCAGTCCTATTATCGGCGGCAGAATACGCTTTACAAAAAACTCCAAACTTGCCTTGATGTTTATTACCCTGGATTTACGCTCTGAGCCAACAGGTTTATCCGCAGCCACAGGTTCATGTATTGCCTTATGCACCACAATCTCCTCAGCGGTGGAAGACAAATCCTCATTTAGTCGCGCCTGCTTGATGCTTACTACAGTCATGGCGGTCTACCTCATACCTTGATTTTGAAACTGTTGGCATATTTCTTCGGATCCTTGCCATCCCATACGACACCATCAATCAGCTTGCTGACGCGCATCACATCTTTTGGTACCGGCACCTTGACTTGGGCCGCAGCCTCTTTGTAGATGTCGATCTGGTTTACTTTCTTGGCGATGGCCAGATAATCCGGATCGTCCTTGAGCAATTTCCAGCGTTTATGTTGCGTCATAAACCACATACCGTCCGACAGATATGGAAAGGTGACTGCACCATCGTTGTAGAATTTCATATAATCCGGGTCCTTCCACTTCCTTCCCAAGCCATTGTCGTAATCACCGAGAAAACGGCCCTCGATAACCTCCTCCGGCGCATTGACATATGACTTGCTGGAAATGGTCTTGGCGACACCGGGCCGATTGGAAAGGGTATCTATATACTTCGATGCCTCCAGCACCGCCATCAACATGGCGCGTGTAGTGTTGGGATATTTCTGTGTAAATTCGAGTGTAGTGCCAAGAACTTTTTCAGGATGATCTTTCCAGATATCCTGAGTAGTTGCTGTGGTGAAACCCACCTTGTCGTAGATGGCCCGCGCGTTCCACGGTTCGCCCACGCAATAGCCATCCATATTTCCGATACGCATATTCGCTACCATTTGCGGTGGTGGCACGGTGATGGTTTTAACGTCGGTCAGGGGATTAATCCCATAGGCCGCCAGCCAGTAGTAAAGCCACATCGCATGCGTGCCCGTCGGGAAGGTCTGGGCAAAGGTATATTCACGTTTTTCACCCTCGATCTTATCAATCAGTTTCTTCAAGGATGCGCCATCGACCACACCCTTTGCCTTCGACTGATTCGATAGGGTAATGGCCTGTCCGTTGTTATTCAGGCACATCAACACAGCCATGTCCTTTTGCTGACCGCCGATACCCATTTGTACGCCGTACATCAAGCCGTATAACACATGTGCCGCGTCAAGCTCTCCATTCACAAGCTTATCGCGCACTCCAGCCCAGCTCGCTTCTTTTGAAACAGTCACATCCAGGCCGTATTTTTTGTAGAGCCCCAGCTCATCAGCCATTACCACGCTGGCGCAATCCGTAAGTGGAATAAAGCCAATCTTGAGTGATTTTTTTTCCGGCGCATCCGAACCTGCGGCCCATGCACCAGAGCGGATACCGGGCGAGACCATGCTCATCAGGGCAAAGCCGCCCAACACCGCGCCTCCTGTTTTAAGAAAATCGCGGCGCGACATTCCATCCTTTTTAATTACACAGTTCTTTTTCTTAAATTCAGCATCATCACTCATCTTCACTCACTCCCATTTTCGAATGCACAAAAAAAGCGCCCATTCGCACAGGAACATTTCCTGTACAAATGGACGCCGTTGTCCGCATGGCAAACCGCCGTTGGCTTGCCTGTGTTTGTGATGTCAACCCGCCATTGGGTAACTACACGTTAAAAAGTGTTATGCCAGAATATCCGCAGCCGTATTAATGCTGTTGGCCACGTCAATCAAGCGCATGTTACGATCCATCGCCATCTTGCGCAGCAAGTGAAAGGCCTCGTCTTCCGTGCATTTACGCTGCTTCATTACCACTCCCTTGGCGCGCTCTATATGCTTGCGTTCCGCCAGGGTTGAAGTAGTCCTTTCCAGCTCGCGCTTGAGCGCTTGAGACTCGTCAAACCTTGCCATCGCAACATCAATTATAGGCTTGACACGTTCGATACTGAGTCCGCCCACCACATAGGCAGTTACGCCCGCCTTCACGGCGGCACGGATTTTTTCACTATCGCCATCATGGGTAAACATCACTATAGGGCGAGGCTGATCACGACTGATTACACATATATGCTCTAAAGTATCCCGGTCCGGTGATTCCATATCGATAATAATCACATCGGGTTGTAATTCGCGGACACGCACATACAGGTTATCACCGGGATCAACTTGAGCGGCAACACTATGCCCTGCCTCCTTGAATGCCTGAAGAAGCAAAGCGTTTCGCTGCTGATCCTCGTCTACGAGCATGATGCGCATCTTGATGCATGTCCCGCATTAATCTGTGATATTCAATTGAATCTAACCAGAGCATGAGCAATCAATATGCCAACGTTATATATTTAAATTAATTACAATTAAATCAATATATTGAAAACAATCTTCCAGACCATCCCTCACCGTGGAGTTTTGGCATGCACTTTTTTGGTGAGAACTCCATTGCTGATGAGCGCCCATGGTGCATACCCATCACAGACACTGCAAACTCATTTGCGCAATTGCAACAATACCGCCTCCGCCTTGGCGCCGAGAAAAACATACAACCCCAGCCCCACCAGCAAACCCACCGCCGCCAGCATCATCCATACCGCCTGCACCAGATCATGACCATCGCCTAGCGCGGATTTGAACATCAGCAATAACGACTCAATCGATACCGCAATCAGAATCGCCGCCATAAAACGCGTAATGGTGCGGCGCGTTGAACTGTGGCGGAAGATGTCCTTGTGCATCAACACTTCCTCTTCAAGCGTGGTCTTTCCGAGATCAAACACCGCCAATGCGAGGGTAATAAAAACGATCACGCTGAAGGGTTTTAATTGCAGCTCGTGCGTATTATGTTCGGTATAAAGCAGCGATACCACTTCACTAAACGCGGAATGAAGCAGCGCTGCAACCACGGCAAACAATCCGGTCACAATCAGAATATAAATCAATTTGAAATAGGGCTGAAAACGCCGCCGTCCGGTATCTCCCATAAGAAACTCGACCGTTTCTCCAAGATCGATATCAAGCACAATATAACCCTTGACCTGCTGCTTTTCGTCAAATAGCTTCATTGCAGTGGAGATGCACAGCTTTCTGCTTGCGCTGGACAGATAGGGCTCTGTCACCACAACGGATTTACCTTCCTGCGCCAGCAGATAATAGGGCCGCTGACTGCGATCCTTTCCTTTGCCGTCACTGGCCGCCATGATTTTTCCGTGCGTATTGATATTGTCACTGGCTTGAATACCGCTGGCGTCCAATGCATATAGGAGATCCACGAAGGGATAGTGCTGAACCAGGCACTGTATCGACTTTTTTTGAGTATCCGCATCATACAGGAGCCGTTCATCGGCCATGCCGGTGATAATCGAGGCCAGCAATTCCTGTATTGCGGCACGGTATTCATGATAACGTTCGATAATACTGATATAACTCATGGTGCTCATGGACTTCCTCTTCACCAAGGACGCACTACGGTCCTGTCACCTTGCATGAAGCATTTATTACGCCAACAATAATTTTATTGCCATACAATACGTTGCATAAAACAATACGCCGCCATCAGATAACTTCGCACTCTTCTGGAACAACCCATCCACGCTAAGGTGACAAGATCGGGCAAAGGCGGGAGAATATGACTAGCGTGGCCCAATCCATGTGCCAAGGTTAAACACCAGAGAAAACCGCATGAAAAAAGACCAGAAGCAAGACACAATCATCCCCATCAATATCGCTGTGCTAACGGTATCCGACACCCGCACTGAAGAGACGGACACCTCCGGCAGGCTTCTGGCTGAAGGCCTGACCACGGCAGGACACACTCTTGCTGAGAAAGTGATCGTTTTAGATGATATCTATAAAATCCGCGCCATTCTGTCGGGCTGGATTGCGCAGAGCAGTGTCAACGCGGTGTTCATCACTGGCGGTACCGGTGTCACTTGGCGCGATATCACACCCGAGGCCGTGCGCCCGTTGCTGGACAAGGAGATTGATGGGTTCGGCGAGCTGTTCCGTTCCATCTCTTACCAGGACATCAAGACCTCAACATTGCAATCACGCGCGTTCGCCGGTATCGCCAATGGCACATTGATTTTCGCCATGCCCGGCTCGACCAACGCCTGCCGCACCGCATGGGATCATATCCTCCAGCACCAGTTGGACAGCCGTCATCGTCCATGCAATTTTATTGAGCTTCTTCCACGCCTGAAAAAAGATTGATCGCCACGCCCATGACTGACCCTTGCTTCACTGAAAAAGAATTGATGAGTGTCGATGACGCCTTGGTATTGCTCTTGACCAAAGCACAGCCAGTCGATGAGATTGAATACGCCGATATATCAAACACTCTAGGACGGATTCTGGCGCAACCCCAAACATCGACCCTCAATGTACCCACCGCTGACAACAGTGCAATGGACGGCTACGCCTTCACTTACAGCGATATCAGTGCGCAGGGCGAGGCGCGGCTGCGCGTCTCGCAACGCATCCCCGCGGGACAGCCCGGCCACCCTTTATTGCCCGGAACCGCGGCGCGGATTTTCACCGGCGCACCCTTGCCGGCCGGCGCCGATACCGTGGTAATGCAGGAGCACTGCCAGGTCGAAGAAGATAGGGTTATCATCCAGCACCCGATAAAAAGCGGCCAGAACGTGCGGCACGCAGGGGAGGATATTGCCGCTGGCACTATCATACTCACGGCCGGGACAAAGCTGCGTCCGCAAGACATGGGACTCGCCGCATCGGTGGGCTTGGCGCAACTGCCCGTCTATCGTACCCTGCGCGTGGCGATATTCTGCACCGGCGATGAACTTGTCGTACCCGGCAATCCGCTTACACCGGGCAAGATCTACAATGCCAATCGCTATACTCTCACAGGCCTGCTGCATACGCTTGGCTGCGAGATCATCGACCTGGGGATTGTGCCAGATAATCTGGCGGCAACCCGCACTGTCCTTGCTGCGGCGGCACGGCAAGCGGATGTTGTCATCACCAGCGGCGGTGTATCCGTAGGAGAAGAAGACCATGTCAAGGCCGCCGTCGATGGCTTGGGGCACATTGACTTGTGGCGCATCGCCATGAAGCCTGGCAAGCCGCTCGCCTTCGGCGCCATTGGATCGACGCCGTTTTTCGGCCTGCCTGGCAACCCCGTCTCGGTGTTTGCGACCTTCTGCCTGTTCGCGCGCCCGTTTATTCTGCGCCGCCAGGGAATGATTAACGTGCTTCCGCAAACCGTACATGTAGAAGCAGATTTCGATTGGCCAAAAGCAGGCCACCGCCGCGAATACCTGCGTGCCCGGTTGGCCACTGCGGATGACGGAAAAACCCGCGCCGTCATTTTTCCGAACCAAAGCTCCGCTGCGCTGTTTTCAGTCAGTTGGGCGCAAGGCATGGTTATCATCCCCGAAGGGCATACTGTGCAACGCGGCCAAATGGTCAGATTTATTCCCTTCACGGAATTGTTTGCATAATTCCATTTCGCGATACGAAGTGAAATGTAGGGTGCGTTCCACGCACCAATGGTAATGGTGCGTGGAACGCACCCTACAAATATAAACATCCCCTCAGCGGGGAAGGGCTAATGTGAGAAGGAAAATGACTGCACTAGCACGCAGCAACATCACCGGCGTCATTCTCGCTGGAGGACTGGCCCGCCGCATGGGTGGCGTTGATAAAGGATTGATTGACTTACGCGGTCAACCGCTTGTTGCCCATGTCATTGCTGCCCTTGAACCGCAAGTAGAAAATATAATTATCAGCGCTAACCGCGACCTTGATCGTTATACTGAATTTGGTTATCCGGTGGTTACCGATACCCTACCAGATCACCCCGGCCCGCTCGCAGGCATTCTCAGCTCGATGCTTGCTGCAACCACCGAATACATCCTCACCGTTCCTTGTGACACCCCTCTCCTGCCGCCAGACCTGGTGTTGCGCCTGTCATCCACGCTCACGAGCGAACTTGCCGATGCGTGTGCCGCACATGATGGCATGCGCATCCAACCCCTGTTCACCCTGCTGCGCCGCGAACTCGCCGCAAGTATTCTTGATTATCTCAACAATGGAGATAACAAAGTCGAACTCTGGCTGCGACGCCAGAAGCTCACGCTTACCGATTTCTCTGGCCAACAGGCTGCGTTTTACAATATCAATACCCGCGAAGAACTGATGGCTATTGAGAGTGAGGTGTGACGATAGATGGTTACCCTGCGATAAAAAAATGGATGGAGAATATCAAAAGCTTGCCAGGATATGTTGGCATGGTGGGTATTGACTAGCAGAATCACATCAATCGTCTGCCAATATATTGGTCGGCAGCCCATCGATGCTTGTTTGATTTCTATCCCACCAGTAGTCTCGTATACCTTGCTCGCCCTTTTTTTCTGCCCAACGCGATAGTGTCTCGCGCTCACCCTCGTATTTATACAATGGCACGGCATAACCGCATGAAGTCTGAACGGAGCTTATTTTCATGACTATCAATTGCCGCTCACCGGGCAGGGACCCAAACAGCGGATGCAAGGTTTCCCATTCTTTGCCCCGATGCCTGACAATACGACCATGACCGTACAGCCTGAGTATCTGTGGAGTTTCGGAGAAACTGCAAAACATGATCGTCATCCGTCCATTTTCCAGCACATGCGCGGCCGTTTCATTACCGCTGCCGGTGAGGTCAAGATAAGCCACTGTGCGATCATCAAGACAGCGGAAGCTATCCATGCCTTTTGGAGAGACATTTATCCTGCCATTATTTGGGGCAGTGCCTGTAAAAAATATGTGCTGCTTACCTATAAAATCCCGAAGGCTGTCATTTAACGCATCATAGAATTTCGCCATTTCAAGCTCCCTTATGTTTGCACTCTTTTCGACTCAGCGGCAGCGATAACCAGCGCGGTTTTAATCGCTGTATCGGGGTTGAGTGAGATCGAATCGATTCCCGCTTCGACAAGCCAGGCGGCAAACTCCGGGTAATCGGAAGGCGCCTGCCCGCAAATCCCGATTGGCTTTCCGACGCGCTTGGCAGCGTCAATTGCCATAGCGATCATCTTGCGCACTGCATCATTGCGTTCGTCAAAAAGATGGGCGATTGTTCCCGAATCGCGGTCAATTCCGAGCACCAGTTGCGTCAAATCATTCGAACCGATGGAATAGCCGTCGAAGATGCGCAGAAACTCATCTGCCAACATGACATTCGCCGGTAGTTCACACATGCCATAGACCTCCAAGCCCTGCTCGCCTTGCCGCAGGCCGTTGGCCGCCATAACATCAATTACACGCGCCGCTTCCTGAACCGTGCGGCAGAATGGGATCATCACCTTGACATTGGTCAGCCCCATATCGCGCCGCACGCGTAGCAGCGCGGCACATTCGAGGGCAAAGCCATCGGCGTAGCGCGGATCGTAATAACGCGATGCGCCACGAAAGCCGAGCATCGGATTCTCCTCATCCGGCTCAAACTCGCGCCCGCCCATAAGCTGCGCGTACTCATTGGTTTTGAAATCACTGGTGCGGACGATAACGGGCTTGGGATAAAAGGCAGCGGCGATGCGCCCCACGCCCTCGCTGAAACGCCGTATAAAAAATTCGCGCGGGCTTTCATCTCCGATGCGCGCAGCGATCTTCCGAATCGTCTGAGAATCGCCAAGCTGCGGATAGCGCGCCAACGCCATCGGATGGATACCGATATGATTGGTGATGATAAACTCGGTGCGGGCAAGACCGACACCTGAATTAGGAATAGCGCTCAACCCCAGGGCTTGGCTGGGGTCACCAACCGTGAGCATCACCGAGGTGCGCGTCTTGGCGGCAGCCGTCGCCTCGACCCGTTTCACTTCGAACGGAATGCGACCAGCATAGACGTGGCCTTCAGCCCCTTCAGCACATGAAACCGTAACGTCACTATCGTCCAGCAGGGTACGGGTCGCATTTCCAGTGCCCACGATGCAGGGCAGGCCGAATTCGCGCGAGACTATCGCAGCGTGGGCTGTACGCCCGCCCTGATCTGTAACAATCGCCGCAACCTTACGCATCACCGGCTCCCAATCCGGATCAGTACTTTCCGCAACGAGAATCTCTCCCTGCTGGACACTGGAAAGCCCCGAAATATCCTGCACTACGCGCACGCGGCCTACGGCCACTTTTTCACCAACAGCTTGGCCTGTCACTAACGGCGCGCCAGGTTTGCCAATCAGGTGGTAATACTCGGCTGTAGCCGCGCGCGACTTGCTTGAGTGAACCGTCTCCGGACGTGCCTGCACGACAAAAAGTTCACCTGTCACACCATCCTTGGCCCACTCAATATCCATGGGTTGCGGCTGCCCCTTGAGGCTTGAATAATGTTCTTCGATCACACAGGCCCAGCGCGCCAGGGTTAACACATCGTCATCGGTGAGAGAAAAACGGCGGCGTTCTTCGGCGGGCACCGTCTCGCCACGAGTAGCGCGGCCGCTGTCGGCATACACCAACCGCCTTTCTTTCGAGCCGAGACGCCGCCCGATGATAGGGCGCAATCCCTGTGCCAGGGTCGGCTTGAATACCACCCATTCATCGGGCGTTACTGTGCCTTGCACCACAAACTCGCCTAACCCATAGGCACTGGTCACAACCACAACATCACGAAAACCCGTTTCAGTATCAATTGTGAAAATCACGCCGGAACTTGCCTTATCGGAACGCACCATCGGCATGACACCGACAGAAAGCGCCACTTTGAGCTGGTCGTATCCCATCCGCGCACGATAGCTGATTGCGCGATCCGTAAACAGGGAAGCAAAGCATGAATGCACCGCATACAGCAATCCCTCGCGCCCGCGCACATTGAGAAAGGTTTCTGCCGCGCCGGCGAACGAGGCCTCGGGCAAATCCTCCGCCGTTGCCGATGAGCGCACCGCCAGTTCCGGCTTCCGTCCCAGGCGCTGACTAAGCTGCTCGTAAGCCGCGATAACCGTACTGCACAGCGCTTCGGGCAATGGCGTCTCCATCACAGCCGCACGCGCCTGGCTACCGCGCACCGCCAGCTCGTTTACATCTTCGGGGTCAAAGCTGGAGAAAATCTCACGCAGCCTATTTTTTAGATTTCTTTCTGAAAGCAATAACCAGTAGGCGCTGGCCGTTGTCGCAAACCCATCCAGAACGCCCACGCCCTGTGGCTTGAGTTCGTTGAACATCTGCCCAAGTGATGCGTTTTTGCCGCCGACACGCGCGACATCGTTCATATTGATTTGAGAAAAATCGAGCGTGTAAGGCGGTACAGCGTTCATAGCCATCTCCTCCGGAATTCTCTCAAGAAACTCAAGAGCACATTTTAAGGATATCACCCGCGTTGATTAACTGGGGGGCAGGCTTATAGCACCCCATGCTCCAGAGCTTGCAAGTAAATAAAGTCTGGGGCTTTTACGCCCGCCTTCTTTCTGATTTCCACCAGCTCCGGCGATTCAAAAAATCTTCTGGCTCTTTCCAGCGAGGACCATTGCGAAAAGTGGACGATATTATTTGCGTCATTATCGTATCTCAACAGCTGATAGCTGATCTCTCCCGCCTCTTTTCTCATGGCTGCGGCCTGATCGAAAAGGTGCTTCCATGCTTGATAATTTTCGACCTCATGAATAATTAGGACGTATTGCACATAATCTCCTGTTCTTGATCAAACTGGCGCGGCCAAATGTAGAGAGGGTTAGCGTTTTTTTGCGTAACCCACCAAACGTTGCGTAGCAACACAACACATTTTTTAATGAGTGCCTTGCGGCACATCCGGTGGGTCACGGCACAAACTGCGTGCCTAACCCACCCTACATTTTTTTCAAATCAGTATCATTCGGAACAGCATTCGCTATACGAGTTGTCGAGAGAATGTCTCGAAACGTATTGACTAAGGATTGGCATTGCGCATCCGTCCCCACGGATATCCGCAGGAACTGGTCAATCCGCGGCTTGGCGAAATGTCGCACGAGTATATTGCGCTCACGGAGCCGCTTCTGCAATGCAGATGCATCGTGTGACGCATGCCTGGCAAAGAGAAAATTGGCTTGCGACGGCAAGACATGGAAGCCCAGGGAGCGAAGCTCGTGGGCGAGCCACTCGCGACTCGCTATCACCTGATTGCGAGTGTATTCAAAATGCTCTTGGTCACATAGTGCGGCCACCGCCCCTTTAAGCGCGAGACGATCCAATGGATAGGAGTTGAAGCAGCTTTTCACCAGAGTCAACGCATCAATCAACGAGGGGTGTCCAACCGCGAAGCCTACGCGCAGTCCGGCGAGCGAGCGTGATTTGGATAGCGTCTGGACGACGAGCAGGTTCGGAAAATCGGCCACCAGCGGGATTACCGACTCGCCACCGAAATCGACATAAGCCTCGTCGACAACAACGACAGAGCCATCGGTTCCTTCCAGCAAACGCTTCAGTTCACCACGCCCAACAGCGGAGCCGGTCGGCGCATTCGGGTTCGGCAAGACCACGCCGCCGTTGGGCCGCAGATAGTCTTCGATGTGAACTTGCAGGTCGGCATCAAGCGGCACGGCTGAATATTCAATGCCGTAAAGACCACAATACACAGGGTAAAAGCTGTAGCTGATGTCGGGAAAAAGTACCGGCCGCCTGTGCTTCAGTAATGCGTGAAACGTATGCGCCAAGATTTCATCAGAACCGTTTCCGACGAAGACATGCCCAGGAGAAAGCCCATGCATGTCTGCGACCACCTGTTTCAGTTCCCGGCCTTCAGGGTCCGGATAGAGCCGCAAGTCTTCATTAGCTGCCTGCCGGATTGCCGCAAGGGCCATAGGTGACGGCGGATATGGATTCTCGTTCGTATTCAGCTTGATTAGATGGGGGATGGCGGGCTGTTCCCCCGGAGTATAAGGTTCAAGTCCCCGAATACATTCGCTCCAAAGATCGTTCATAAAGCATGTAACGCGGTATTATGTGACGTCCAACGCTCACTATCACCAGCAGGTACACTCATTCCTCACCATCCCAATAATCAATAGCAGACGACTTGCGGCTAAAAATTGAAAACGCCCTCCTTTCGGCTGAGCCGCCCGGCGCACTACCCACAAACACACCAAATTTTCCAGAATCGGGATATTCAAACACATCCGGTTCCTCCATGGTGCTCACAGCCAGATATCTCGTCTCTTCACTGGACGTATTCGTCAATTGATGCGGCGTTTCCGGGCCAGGAGGCACACAAATAATGTCACCGGCCCGCACTGTGTATTCCTTGCCGCCATACCTCAAAGTGGCCATGCCTTCGAGAATAAAAAACATCTCTTCATTGACGTAGTGGAAGTGGTACGGCCAGCCGGTTTTTCCAGGAGGCAGCACGACAAGACGATAGCCCAGCTTTTTGGCACCTAGTCGCGTGGCAACCGCGCCCAGTTTCGCCTCAAAGCGCTCACCATTGCCCCACTCAGTGAGTTCCACGTCTTGAAGATTCAGAATAGGTGACTTATCCATGCCATTCGCCTTCTGCTAGCCTAATGCGGCACAGGAATGTGTCGCCCTAAAAAACCACAGAGAAAAGATTTATCATTCAAATTCCATCTCAATGGGAGAATCAGCTTATTCCCTCTCCCCAACCCTCTCCCGCCCTGCGGGAGAGGGGGTAAATGCATCCTTGAGGTGGAAGTTCAACCAGGGGTCTATGCAAGCTCTCGAACATCCACAAAATGCCCCGTCACCGCCGCTGCGGCGGCCATTGCCGGGCTGACGAGATGGGTGCGTCCGCCTGGGCCTTGGCGGCCTTCGAAGTTGCGATTCGAGGTAGAGGCGCAGCGCTCGCCCGGCTCCAGGCGGTCGGCGTTCATGGCCAGACACATGGAACAGCCTGGCTCGCGCCATTCAAAACCGGCCTCGATAAAAATCCTGTCCAGCCCTTCTGCTTCGGCCTGACGCTTAACCAGGCCAGAGCCCGGCACCACCATGGCGAGTTTTACATTGCTGGCGACATGCTGGCCGCGCGCAATCGCGGCGGCGGCGCGCAGGTCTTCAATGCGCGAATTGGTGCAGGAGCCGATGAACACCTTGTCGATGGTGATATCGGTGATCGGCATGCCCGGCGTCAGGTTCATATAACGCAGCGCGCGCGTTATCCCTTCGCGCTTTACTGCGTCAGGCTCTTGGGCGGGATCAGGCACACGGCCATCCACCGGCACCACCATTTCCGGCGAGGTGCCCCACGTCACCTGGGGCTTGATCGACGCGGCGTCGATATGCAACACCCTGTCGAACACTGCATCGGTATCGCTGTGCAGATCTCGCCATGCCGCTACCGCCTGGCCCCACAGTGTACCGCTGGGGGAATAGGGCCGTCCCTTCACATATTCGATAGTCTTGTCGTCCACCGCCACCATGCCCGCACGCGCGCCTGCCTCGATGGCCATGTTGCAAACGGTCATGCGGCCTTCCATGGAGAGGGCACGGATCGCCTCACCGCCGAACTCGATGGCATAGCCTGTGCCGCCCGCAGTGCCGATTTCGCCGATGATCGCCAGCACGACATCCTTGGCCGTGACACCCGCGCCCACCTGGCCATCCACACTGATGAGCATGTTTTTTGATTTTTTCTGGATCAGACACTGGGTGGCGAGCACATGCTCGACTTCGGAGGTACCGATACCGTGCGCCAGCGCGCCAAAGGCGCCGTGGGTGGAGGTGTGCGAATCGCCACATACCACGGTCATCCCAGGCAGCGTCGCGCCCTGCTCCGGGCCGATGACATGCACTATGCCTTGACGCGGATCATTCATCCTGAATTCGGTAATGCTGAACTGCGCGCAATTTTTGTCCAGCGTCTCAATCTGCACGCGGGAAACAGGATCGGCAATGCCATGGCTACGATCGGTGGTGGGAACATTGTGATCGGCCACCGCCAGGTTGGCGTCCACGCGCCACAACCCGCGTCCGGCCAGGCGCAGACCATCGAAGGCCTGCGGCGAGGTCACTTCATGTACCAGATGACGGTCGATATACAACAGACATGTGCCATCTTCATTGCAGCGCACTACATGCGCGTCCCACAATTTATCGTACAAGGTTTTTCCGGCCACTTTCCTGACTCCTGCTTCTCTCTCACTGAAAGGTGGATTTTACGCCAGCGGGCAGGATTACACAAAAAACCCCCACGCTGATTAGCACAGAAATCCCCTCAACGAGTAGAATAGACACATTCATCACATTCAGGTTCAGATATGAAGGCGCAGATCATAGATGGCAAGGCAATCGCTGCCGATATCAGGCAGACTGTAAAGCGCGGCGTAGAACAGCGTCTGACGCACCACAAGCGCGTACCTGGCCTAGCCGTTATCCTGGTTGGCAACAATCCTGCCTCCGAGGTCTATGTGGCCAGCAAGCGCAAGGCCTGCATTGAGGCCGGCATTATCTCCAGGAGCTATGACCTGCCCGACAGCATCAGCCAGAAGGCCCTGCTCGCGCTGATTGACGAGTTGAATGACGCCCCCGATATCGATGGCATTCTGGTACAGCTTCCGTTACCCGCACATATCGACTCCGAAACCGTCATCGAGAGAATTCACCCCGACAAGGATGTGGACGGTTTCCACCCCTATAATGTCGGACGACTGGCCTTGCGCCTGCCCGCGTTGCGGCCCTGCACTCCGCACGGCGTCATGACCCTGCTGGAGAGCACCGGGCAAGCCCTCAAAGGACAAGAGGCAGTGATAGTAGGCGCTTCCAACATCGTTGGACGGCCGATGTCCCTGGAGCTGCTGCTCGCGGGCTGCACCGTCACCACCTGCCACCGCTTCACCCGCGACCTGCCCAGCCATGTGGCACGCGCCGACATCTTGGTGGTGGCCGTAGGCAAACCGGGGTTCATCAAGGGTGAATGGATCAAACCCGGCGCCACCGTGATTGACGTGGGCATCAACCGGCTGGCGGATGGCAAGATCGTAGGTGATGTGGAATTCGCTCCCGCCGCCGAACGCGCCGCCTGGATCACCCCCGTCCCCGGCGGCGTGGGGCCGATGACGGTGGCGACGTTGTTGCAGAATACGCTGGGGGCGACAGAACGGAGGGGATAACACCCCACAGACAGTCAGGCAGCCTTCAAGCGAGCCACATGAAGCTCGCCGCGATGTTGCTCAACCTGCCACAGACCTTACTGCACCTGCTGATTCAGCCAACTTTCCGCCGTGGTATCAAAAGCGATGGAGAGGCACACAGCCATCTCGGGACTAATACCGGCGTGCCCGTTGAGAATGGCAGACAAAGTTTTGCGGCTTACACCTAGCGCTTTTGCCGCATGGGTAACGGTGAGATTCAAAGGCTCAAGGCACAGCGTCTTGAGTATCTCACCCGGAGACGGAGGATTATGCATCAGCATCGTCTTTTACCTCAATAATAGTCTTCGTAATCGACGGCCTCGGAATCCTTTCCGATGAAGATGGCACGGCGTATCTACAGCCACCCCCCCAGCAAAACCAATTCATACTGTATAAGCAGCGCGTAGCCAAACAGCAGCCCATGTAACGTATGGCGCACCGTGAAGAGGCTGAATACGGCAAAGTTTTTATGCGCGACAAGGAACACCAGCCCCGCTGCGGTAAAGGCGAACTTTGTAACAAGGAAGAGTTGGGTATCTATTTCGAGCAGCCACGCCATGAACGGGTTGGCCTCGGATGCGCCAAGCTGCAGCAAGTGCAGGGTGAACGTTGCGTCAGCACAGCACAGAAGCAGGATTCCCACGGCGATATAAAACAACCCTGGCTCATACCAGTCAACATAGGAATTCACCCGGTCTCCGGCGCGACGCGCCCCTCGGCGCCTGCCCTGCCAGGCCGCGCGGCTGAAGGGTGCTGTAGCTGCGGAGCGGCGGTCTGCGTGATAGCGCTGTCCCGAGACCACAGGAATAACCATAGAGGTCATATTTTTATATCCTCAAAAGGGAACCGCCTACTTTTAACGCACTCTTGTATGCTACCTTGTCTTGCTAGCGGCTATCAACCTGAAAAAGCTATTGAACTGCGGGGGACGCGAAAGAAACAAAGAAATTCAGGGGGTTAGCGTAACAAGCACACCCAGCGTGTGACTCGGCACACCTTGTCAAGATCATGTTTTTCCTCTGTATTCTCTGTGCGATCTGCGATGAATCGCCGTTTTTTTAGGATCAAGGCATGAGTTTAGGTAAATAACGCAGCGGATCCACTGGCTTGCCCTGAAAGCGCATCTCAAAATGCAGCATCACCCTCTCCGCCCCGCTTTTCCCCATATCGGCGATACGCTGCCCGGCAGCCACCTGATCCCCTTCCTGGACGTGCAGCTTGTTGTTATGGGCATAGGCGGTTAAGTAATTGTCATCATGCTTGATAATCACCAGATTGCCATAACCGACCAGCCCGCTGCCACCATACACCACACGCCCTGGCGCCGCGGCCAGAACAGGCTGTCCGAATCGCCCGCCGATATCCAGGCCTTTTTTCCCCGGCGCATCACCAGAAAACGTGCTCAGCACGGCACCCTGGGTTGGCCATAGCCACTTCTGCGGGTCGAACGTTCTGAATTGGGGGGCGATAGCCACGGGATTAACCGGCGGCGAGACTAAAGGGATCACTTTGATCTCAGGAGCCACCGGGATAGCTGCAGTAGTTACGGCGGAGCTCGACACAGATGGCTTTTGGGGCAAAACCACCCCCCGGTTTGCCCGCGCCTCCACTACAGGCGCAGGGCCCGGGGTGGGAGCGCTTGGGGATGAAAGCTCACTGACAGGCGCGCCATCGCGGGAGGGGGCGACACGCAGCCACTGGCCATCGTGAATCGCATAGGGCGGCCTGATGTTATTCCACTCGGCCACTTGCCGGTAATCGTAGCCATACTGCCAGCCGATGGAGTACAGGGTATCGCCCTGTTTGACACGGTGATAGACGTGGTTACCGCACGCGCTTACCAGCCATGCCAGAATCAGGATGGCGATGATTCCCGCAGGCCTGCTCAACCTTGCGCCCTTCGTGAGTACTGGGTGCATCGCCGTTTAAAAATGCGCCTGATCTCTCCCTGAAAGAAGCGGCACAAAGCTGACGGTTTCCAGGGTTTCCTGCTGATAGCCGTCCGCCGTGCGGGTGATGGACAGCAGCGTTTGATTACGCCCCGAGGCACCGACCGGGATGATGAGCCGCCCGCCCACGGCGAGCTGCTCCAGCAACGCTGCAGGCACATCCGCTGGTGCGGCGGTGACGATAATCCCATCATAGGGTGCATACTCCGGCCAGCCCAATTTTCCATCACAGTGCTTGAGACGGATATTGCGCAGGCCAAGTTCCATGAAGCGTTGGCGCGCCAATTTCAACAGAGCGTCTATCCGCTCAACGCTGTATACCTGCCCCACCAATTGGGCAAGAATCGCCGCCTGATAACCGGAGCCGGTGCCGATTTCCAGGACTTTATCAAGCTTGCCGCCGCTGAGCAGGACTTCAGTCATGCGCGCCACAATGTAGGGCTGGGAGATGGTCTGGCCATGCCCAATAGGCAGAGCGGTGTCTTCGTAGGCGCGGCTGGCCAGGGCCTCGTCGACAAAGATATGGCGGGGGGTACTGCGTATTGCATCCAAAACCATCGCACTGCGAATACCCTCCTCTTGCAGACGATTGATCAAGCGTTCGCGGGTGCGCTGCGATGTCATACCGATGCCGAGGTGATGCGATTTCATGCCTTATTCAACCCTTCCAGCCAGCTTGCTACAGTGTCCAGCGCGGCATAGCGCGTCAGATCCACCTGGATGGGCGTGATCGAAACGCGGCGGTTTTTGATGGCATGAAAATCCGTGCCCGGCCCGGCATCTTGTTCAGGACCAGCGGGGCCTACCCAGAAAACCTCACGCCCACGGGGATCGGTGGCCCTGATCACTGGCTCGGATTTGTGCCGGTGCCCCAGGCGCGTCGCCTCGAAGCCTTCAAGTTGATCCCACGGCACATCAGGCACATTCACGTTAAGAATAGTGTCCGCCGGCAATGGATGGTACTGCAAGCGGCCCAGCAGCTCCTTCACGACCCTGGCTGCCGTTTCGTAGTGCCGCAGGTCATGCCCGGCCAGCGACACAGCCAGCGCCGGGAATCCCAGAAAACGCCCTTCCATCGCGGCCGCCACGGTGCCGGAATAAATCACATCATCGCCGAGGTTGGCCCCGGCATTGATGCCCGAGATCACCATATCCGGCTCATGCTCCAGCAGGCCGGTGATCGCCAGATGCACGCAGTCGGTCGGCGTGCCGTCGACACGCATGAATCCGCGCTCCGCGGGCGTGGCGCGGATCGGCCGTGACAGCGTCAGCGAATTGCTGGCGCCACTGCGATCCCGGTCCGGCGCGATGACAGTAACTTCCGCAACCTCCCGCAGCACTTCCGCCAGACAGATCAGGCCGGGAGCAAGATAGCCATCATCGTTACTTAACAGAATTCTCATTACCTGCCCCCAGCCGTTTTGGCAAATTTTATAACACGTGAGACATTAATATGTTTTAAACTCGCAAACTATACTCGAATCACACGGATTCTCACACCGGGAACGTTCACCTTCTATGATCACGCTGGAATTTTTTCCCGAATGGTTCATCCCGCTGATTATCGCACTGATCACCGGGCTGCTGATTGGACTCGAACAGGAAACCCCGCCCCACAACAATGCCAGACACATAAGCGGCATCGTTGCACTACCGCTGATAGCCATTGGCGGCTTCGTAAGCGCCCACTGGTGGCCCAATCAGCCGGTATTCCTGACCGGCCTGGCCATAATGGGCCTGCTGGTGACCGCCGCATTCGTACGAAACAGCATGATGACGGGCGCCACCGGCATTGCCCGGGAAGCCGCGACACTGCTCTGCTGGCTGCTGGGCGGGCTGGTTGCCACCGGAGAATGGGTGGCACCACTGGTGATTGCGATCATTGCTACACTTGTACTAGCCGCCAAAAAAACCGAACGTGGCGAGACGGCTGACAAGGCCACCATCGCCAAATTCATCCTGCTGGCGCTGATCGTCTATCTCATCCTGCCTGACCAAGGCTTCACCGAGTTAAACATCAACCCGCGTCAGGTCTGGTCGATGATGGTACTGGTATCTGGTATCGCCTGCATCGGTTATTTCGTCATACAAGGCTTTGGGCCGCAACGCGGCCTGCTCATCGTCGCCGTGCTTGGCGGGCTGGTCAGCTCGCTTGCCGTAACGCTGGCCTTTGCGCGCCTTAGCCACCACCGCCCTCAACTCGCACCCTGCCTGGCAGGCGGCATTATACTCGCCGCCATGGTCATGTTTATGCGCCAGATGGTGGAAATAGCCGCCGTGCAACCCGCCCTGCTGCCGATTACCGCCGTGCTACTGCTGCCCGCATTACTGACTGGCCTCTGGCTGGCATGGCGCAACACCGTAAAAACACCTGCGGGGGTAGCCAAAAAAACCGCGGCTACGGATATCCCCTTGAGCAACCCGCTGGAGCTTTCCACGGTAATCCAGTTTGGCGCGCTTTACGGCCTGATCTTCGCCCTGGCGCAACTGGCGTTCAACAGCTTCGGCCCCATCGGCCTCTACACCCTCGCCCTGCTATCCGGCCTCTTCGAGGTCGATGCCGTCACCCTTGCGTTGTCACAACTCAACGCATCAAACAGCATACCCACCGCCGTCGCAGTACTGGGTATTGCCATGGCGGCTGTGAGCAACCTTCTGGTCAAGGCCGGCGTGGTCTGGGGCTCTGCCGCACGCCCCGTTGCCCTGCCAGCCGTCGCCGGACTGGCCGCCGTCATGGGAATTGAACTGGTGGCGATCGGCACCGTGCTGCTGATGGCCTGGCGGGCCATGTAAGGGCACACGTACCTACCCAAAACCGCTTTACCGTCCCAGACCGAAACTGTATCCTTTTCTCGGGCAAGTCAGAGAGATATCTCTTAAACTGTTGTTCCGCGCCAAAGGATACCTATATACGCATGAACATTACCGCGATCTATCCTGGAACCTTCGACCCGATCACTAATGGCCACAGCGACCTGGTGCATCGCGCCGCTCGTCTGTTTGATCATGTGATCGTGGCGGTGACCGCTCATACCAGCAAGACCCCCGCCTTCACGCTGGAGGAACGCGTGGCGATGGCGCGGACAGTGCTGTCCGGGATTAATAATGTTGAAGTCTGCGGGTTTGACTCACTGCTGGTCAACTTTGTCAGGGCGCGCGGCGCGCAAGTCATTTTACGCGGCCTGCGCGCGGTGTCGGATTTCGAATACGAATTCCAGTTGGCAGGCATGAACCGCAAGCTGGCGCCCGGCATCGAAACGATGTTTCTGATGCCCGCCGAACATTACAGCTATATCTCCTCCAGCCTGGTGCGGGAAATTGCCCGGCTGGATGGCGATGTCAGCGAATTTGTGCATGAAGATATCAAGGCTGCGCTGCGCAAAAGGCTGCTATAATTCGACTATCTTGCCTTGCTATTTACAGAGGTATTAAAACATGGCCTTGATGATTACCGACGAATGCATCAACTGCGACGTCTGTGAGCCGGAATGTCCGAACGGGGCAATCTCCCAAGGGGAAGAGATCTACGTGATCAACCCTAACCTGTGCACCGAATGCGTCGGCCATTACGACACCCCCCAGTGCGTGGAGGTCTGCCCGGTCGACTGCATCCCCAAGGATCCCAGCCACGTTGAAAGCCGCGACGCGCTATACGCCAAATATCTTGGGCTAACGAAAAAAGCCGGGTAGCAAAGCATGTTAAGGCGGCACGCCAAGCTGCAACGCTGGCCTTTTCTCATCCTTTTCATCGCCAGCGCCTGGCTGGCACCGCTTCAGGCCGCCTCGCCACCCGCGGCTGCCATCGCCTCGGCACACCCACTGGCCACCGATGCGGGCCATGAAATCCTCGCGCTTGGCGGCAACGCCTTCGACGCCGCCGTCGCCATCACCGCCACACTGGCCGTTGTGGAACCCACCGGCTCCGGCCTGGGTGGCGGCGGCTTCTGGCTGCTGCACCGCGCCAGGGATCACCACGAAGTGATGATCGACGGCCGCGAGCGCGCCCCGCTTGCGGCCCACCGCGACATGTACCTGGATGGCAAGGCCACTCCCTGCGCCGCGCCCCCCTGCGCATCTGGCGAAGCCATCCCCAGCCTCTCCGTGGATGGCCCCCTCGCTGCCGCCATTCCCGGGGCGCCCGCCGCCATGGTGCATCTAGCTCAAAAATACGGCCGCCTGCCGCTCGCCAAGAGCCTCGCCCCCGCGATTCGCCATGCGCGCAACGGCTTTGCCATCAGCGAGACCTACCGGCGCATGGCCGGTCTTCGCCTGGACGCGCTACGCAAATCCGCAGCGGCGGCGCGCATCTTCCTGAACGAAAATGATGTCCCGCCCGCGGGATACATCCTCAAACAGCCCGAGCTGGCCGCCACCCTGGAGGCCATCGCCAAACACGGCACGGCGGGCTTTTATGACGGACCCATCGCCGAAAAGCTGATCAACGGCGTGCGCGGAGCGGGTGGCATCTGGACGCAGCAAGACCTCGCCAGCTACCGCGTCATCGAACGCAAGCCCCTCACCGGCAACTATCGTGGCCTGCGCATCACTTCCGCCGCCCCGCCCTCCTCGGGCGGCGTGGCGCTGATTACCATGCTGAACATCCTGGCAGGCTATGACCTGAACCGCCTCGATCCCGTCACCCGCGACCATCTGATCATCGAGGCCATGCGCCGTGCCTACCGTGATCGTGCGATATACCTGGGTGACCCGGATTACGTCACCGTCCCGCTGCGGCGCCTCACCCATCCGCTCTATGCCGATGGGCTGCGCGCCTCGATACGCCCGGACAAAGCCACACCCAGCAGCGCCCTTCCCGGCGAGGCCACGCTCGATGCGGGCAATGACACTACCCACTTCTCGGTGCTGGACCGCCAAGGCAACCGCGTCGCCGCGACACTCTCCATCAACTTCCCGTTCGGCGCTGCCTTCACGCCTCCCGGCACGGGTGTCCTGCTCAATGACGAAATGGATGATTTTTCCGCCAAGCCCGGCGCGCCAAATGTCTATGGGCTGGTCGGCGGCGAAGCCAACGCCATCGCCCCCGGCAAGCGCCCCTTGTCGAGCATGACACCCACCTTCCTGGAAAACGAACGCGGCGTCGCCATCCTCGGCACCCCCGGCGGCAGCCGTATCATCTCCATGGTGCTGCTCGCCACGCTCGACTTCGCCGCAGGAAACGATCCGGCCTCCTGGGTGGGCGTCAAACGCCTTCATCACCAATTCCTGCCTGACATGGTGCAACACGAACCCGGCACGTTCGACGCCAATCAAACCGCTGCGCTGGAAAAACTAGGCCATACCCTCAAGCAGGTCGATAGCCCCTACGGCAACATGCAAGCCATATTGTGGGATCGCAAGCTCGGCAAAGTGCTGGCGGCCAGCGACCCGCGCGGCGGCGGCAAGGCCCAAGTGCGTTGAGCGCAATTTTACTTGTCTTGCAGGACAACCGGGGGTTCGCTAAACTTTCCCGCTTATTCGGCGTCAAACCTGACGGAGCGGGAAATAAAACCCGTGTATCCCAAGCAACCCAACATCACAACAACATAACGGGATTCTTATCATAATGCCTTCCAATCAGCTAGACACCGCAGACAGTAAACCTGACCACCGTTACCTCCTCAAATTTTTGCTCATGTCAGCCGTTTTTCTCTTCATCGGAACGGTGCATGGCGTGATCCAAATTCAGCCTCCTGTGCGCGCCTGGCTGGAGTCTGTCGGCACCCCGCACAGCGGCCCCGGGCATATGATTGACCCGCTAGCCCATGCGCACATGAACATCGTCGGCGGGGTTATCCTGTTCCTAATGGCAGGCACCTACTACCTCTTTCCCACGATATCAGGGCAACCGCTGTATTCACGGCGGCTGGTAGAACACACTTTTTGGTGGACCTGCGCTGGCGTCACCTGTTTTTATTCGACACTGTTAATATTCGGCATCATCGAGGGCAATATCCTGCTCACCAACCCCGACGCGCTGCCGGACGTGCATCGTTATTACAAGCCGACCATCGGCACAGCAGCCACCATCATGGGCATCGGCTTTTGGGTCTATTTCGCCAACATCTTTCTCACCGCCAGACAGGTCTACAAAAACAAGCCATGACCCTGGAATGCGGTTGCCCGGAAGAGTACCCAAACTGGCACGAACAAGATATTGATCTTGGCGGGCAATGCGTACATGTACTGCCCATTCCCATGGTGGCGCACATGCCGCTGTCGTATGACCTCTACATGCACAAGCAGCGTGCGGAAATCCAGCAACTGGAAGTAAAAGAACGCTGGCCCGGCTTCGTGCTGATGGCCACCGGGGCTTTTCGCGGCAAACTCATCCGGCTGCTGGAAAATAACGACTCCCCCTCACGCCGCATCGAATATTTGCCCAGTCCCTTCCAGCTCAGGGCGCGGCTACACCCTGGCGACGTCGGCACCATCCGCCAGCCCGTGCACGAAATGCAAATCGATCTGCTCGATAAAGGCCGCACCCCCAAAGAACTATACCTGTGCTATATCACATGCACCCGCTGCTACGAACAGCGCGGTGGACATAAAACCCTGCTGTTACGCCGCTATGCCGAGAGCCAGGCACTGCAAAAACGCATCAAAAACGGGAAGAAAACTCAACAACCACCGGCTAAAGCCGGTGGGTTGGAATTACGGACTGAAAGTCCGGATACGCGTCGGCTGAACGACGCGTCTATTCGGGTT